>Ga0105046_10001709_pt1 | contig 33984 bp, 30 predicted proteins | sample MAT03_FD_78385 | JGI IMG/M metagenome (GOLD analysis project Ga0105046, IMG submission 78385) | Freshwater microbial communities from Lake Fryxell liftoff mats and glacier meltwater in Antarctica - MAT-03 (megahit assembly) | ecosystem: Environmental > Aquatic > Freshwater > Ice > Liftoff... | reverse complement strand
GGCCGTACAGGTTGTTGAAGCGGCGCGCCACTTCGCGGGTCAGCTCGACGTGTGAAGACTGGTCTTCGCCCACCGGCACGTGCTCGGCTTTGTAGATCAGGATATCGGCCGCCTGCAGCAGCGGGTAGCCCAGGAAGCCGTAGGTCGCGAGGTCGCGGTCCTTCAGCTTTTCCATCTGGTCCTTGTAGGTGGGGATGCGCTCCAGCCAGCCCAGTGGCGTGCCCATGGCCAGCAGGGTGAACAGCTCCGCGTGTTCAGGCAGTCGGCTCTGGATGAACAGCGTGCATTGCTCGGGGTCCAGTCCCGCGGCGATCCAGTCGATCACCATCTCGTACACGTAGCGCTCCATGACCTCGCGCTCTTCGTAGTGCGTGGTCAGGGCGTGCCAGTCGGCCACGAAAAAGAAGCACTCGTACTCGTGCTGCAAACGCACCCAGTTTTTCAGGGCGCCGTGGTAGTGGCCGAGGTGCATGGCACCAGTGGGGCGCATGCCAGAGAGGACGCGGGATCGCATGTGATGGGCTGACGGGTCAAACAAGAAGGCCGCGATTGTCTCAGGAGCCTGCATCCGCCAACGACGACCGCCTAAACTCGTCGACCCATGAAACGCATCGCCATCCTCATTTCCGGCCGCGGCTCCAACATGCAAGCCATCGTGCGCAGCTGTGCCGAACAGGGCTGGCCGGCCGAAGTGGTGGCCGTCATTGCCAACAAGGCCACGGCTGATGGATTGGCCTTTGCCGCGCAGCAGGGCATCGCCACTGGCGTGGTCGACCACAAGGCGCATGCCAGCCGCGAAGCGTTCGACGCCGAACTGGCCCGGGTCATTGACGGTTATCGGCCTGACCTGCTGGTGCTGGCCGGCTTCATGCGCATCCTGGGGGCTGCCTTCGTGCAGCGTTACGAGGGCCGCTTCCTGAACATCCACCCATCGCTGCTGCCATCCTTTCCGGGCTTGCATACCCACCAGCGCGCACTGGACGCCGGTTGCAAGGCCGTCGGTGCCACGGTGCATTTCGTCACCCCCGAACTCGACCACGGCCCCATCGTGATGCAAAGCGTGGTGCCCGTGCGTGCGGGCGACGACGAGTCGGCTCTTGCCGCACGGGTGCTGCGCACCGAACACGCCATCTATCCGCTGTCAGTGCGCTGGTTTGTCGAAGGCAAGCTGCGCATCGAATCCGGTCTCGTCATCCACGCCGATGGCGCTTCGCAAGTCCTGATCTAGATTGACCGCACCATGCACCCGAATGCCCTGCTTGACCTGAACACCGAACTGCTGCGTGCGGTTCTGAAGCTCGACAAACCCGCCGACCAGATCGTTTCCGACTTCTTCCGTGGCCACCGCGCGCTTGGCACGCGTGAACGCCATACGCTGGCCGAAACGGCCTACTCGGTGCTGCGCCAGCGCCTGCTGTTTGCGCACTTGGCGCAAAGTGGCAGCGGCCCGCTGGAACGCCGCCTGGCGATGCTGGCCTGGCAGGGCAATGACGCTTTCTTGAAGGCCGCGCTCAACCCCGATGAACAGGCATGGGTGGCGAAGATTCATGCCATCGACCGCGCCACGCTGCCCGAAAAGCTTCGTCACAACCTGCCTGACTGGCTGGCCACGCCCTTGCAGGAAACTCTGGGCGACGAGTTCTGGCCGCTGGTCGAAGCGCTGTCCGTGCAAGCGCCGCTGGATCTGCGCGTGAACGCCCTGAAGGCCAAACGCGAAGACGTGCAGAAGGCGCTGACTGACGCGGGTTTCAAGGTCGAGCCCACGCCGCATTCGCCCTGGGGCCTGCGGGTGCAGGGCAAGCCGGCACTGCACAAGCTGGACGTATTCACCCGCGGCGAGGTGGAGGTGCAGGACGAAGGCAGTCAATTGCTGGCGCTGCTGACCGATGCCAAGCGCGGCGAGATGGTGGTGGATTTCTGTGCCGGTGCGGGCGGCAAGACGTTGGCTCTGGGCGCTTCCATGCGGAGCACGGGCCGTTTGTACGCCTTCGATGTGTCGGGGCATCGTCTGGATGCCTTGAAACCGCGCATGGCGCGCAGCGGACTGAGCAATGTCCATCCGGCGCAGATCGCGCACGAGCGCGATGACCGCATCAAGCGCCTGTCGGGCAAGATCGATCGCGTGCTGGTGGATGCGCCATGCTCAGGCATCGGTACCCTTCGCCGCAACCCCGACTTGAAGTGGCGTCAGTCGCCCAAGGCGGTGAAAGAGTTGCAGGAGAAACAGGCTGCCATTCTGAACAGCGCCGCGCGCTTGTTGAAGCCGGGCGGACGGCTCGTCTACGCCACCTGCAGCCTGCTGACCGGTGAAAACGAGGGTGTGGCCGAGGCGTTCACCGCAGCGCACGCTGCCGATTTCGCCCCGTTGCCCGCCCAGGAGGCGTTGGAATCTGCACGGGTTGTCGGTGCCGCTGGGCTGGTCAACGGACCCTACCTTCGCTTGTGGCCACATCGGCACCAGACCGACGGCTTTTTCGCAGCAGTCTGGCAAAGACATTGAATTGCGTTCATTTGTCGCCATCTAACATGATCTGAGCGCGATTGCTCTTTGGTGCGGGCGAATTGACCGCCTGGAAGGGGCTTTATCTGCCCGGAAGACAGGTGCTCGCGCCTACAATCAAGCTTGGAAACATTTCCTTCAAGGAACCTGTCGATGGATCACGTGTGGCTGACGCATGACGCGTTCGTGGAATGGCTGTCTCATGGACTGCTGGCCGCGTCTTGGTGGCAGGTGTTGTTGTTCACCCTGGTGGTGACCCACTTCACCATCTTGGGTGTCACCGTTTTCTTGCACCGCGCGCAAGCGCATCGTGCGCTGGACCTGGGCCCGATCCCGTCGCACTTCTTCCGCTTCTGGCTGTGGCTGAGCACGGGCATGGTCACCAAGGAATTCGTGGCGGTGCACCGCAAGCACCACGCCAAATGCGAAACCGAAGAAGACCCGCACAGCCCCCAAACGCGCGGCTTGAAGGCCTTGCTGCTGACCGGCGTTGAGCTTTATCGCACCGAAGCGCAGAACAAGGAAACGCTTGTCAAGTTCGGCCACAACACGCCGGACGATTGGATTGAGCGCAACCTGTACAGCCGCTTCACGTGGCAAGGCGTCGGTGTGATGATGATCATCGACCTGGCCTTGTTCGGTGCCATCGGCTTGACTGTCTGGGCGATTCAGATGGTTTGGATTCCCGTGTGGGCCACCGGCGTCATCAATGGCATCGGGCATTACTGGGGCTATCGCAATTTCGAGTCGGCCGATGCGTCGACCAACGTCTCGCCTTGGGGCATCCTGATCGGTGGCGAAGAACTCCACAACAACCACCACACCTACCCCACTTCGGCCAAGTTCTCGGTGAAGCCTTTCGAGTTCGACATCGGCTGGATGTACATCCGCATATTCGAGAAACTGGGCTGGGCCCGTGTGAAGAAGACCCCGCCGAAGCTGGCCCTGGGTGGCGTGCGTGCAGTGGCTGACGACAAGACCTTGGAGGCGCTGATCACCAACCGCTACGAGGTGATGGCCCGGTACGCCGCCGAGATGAAGCGCGCTGTCGGCCACGAACTCGATCGGCTGAAAGAGCAGGGCGCGCAGAACAGTGCACGCTGGCGCAACATGCGCTTGGCCAAGGCATGGTTGCACCGGGACGACGACAAGATTCCTCACGGCGTGAAAGCCAACCTGCAACAGGCAATGGGTGATGCACCCAGCTTGGCCAAGTTGGTGGCCATGCGCGAGGAGCTGCGTGCACTGTGGACCCGCACTGGCGTCTCCGCCGAACAACTGGTCGTGGAGCTGCAAGCCTGGTGCAAGAAGGCTGAAGACAGTGGCATCGCAGCACTGCAAGAGTTTTCGATGAAGCTGCGCGCTGCGCACGCTTGACCCGTGCCTTCGGGGCCAGTCCCCGCAAAGAAAAGCCCGCCCAGAGCGGGCTTTTTTCTTGGATTCGCCAAGGCGCGCGATGTCGTGTGCGTGTTGTTCCTCAAGTGCGGGGCCCCACTGTCGATTTGATTCCTTGTACCGATCGAAGGCTTGCGCATCACCTTGGCTCCGCCCGTGTTTCCCTTTCCGCTGCCAGCACTGCGCGCGCTGCTGCCATGACGCGCGGGCGCTGGTTCGGTCGTTTGCGCACGGTCTGGCGCAAGTTGTTCCAGCGCCAGCCGGCGGACGGGCATGGTTCCACCGTGCAGCGGCTGCGCGAGGAGCTTGCCCAGCGAGCCGCTGAACTCGCGGAGTTGCAGCGGCAATCGCGCGAAGATCCTGTGACCGGTTTGCTGCTGCGTCACCACTTCGTGGCCCAGTTGCAACTGCAGCTGAGTGATGTGCGCCACCGCGGTCGCGCCCTGCTGCTGCTGCGGGTTCCACAGCTGGATGCCTTGAACACCCGACTGGGCCGCGAGGCCACCGACCACGTCCTGAGCGCAATGGGTCATCTGTTGCTGACTTACGTTGACCGCGTTCGCGGAGCGCAGGCCGGTCGATTGAACGGCAGTGATTTCGCGCTTTTCTTGCCCGTAAGCGGCGTGGCTGCGGAAACCGCCAGGTCGCTGCACGAGGCGCTGCTGGCTCTGTCAGCGCTGCGCAATGCGGCGGTGGAGATTCACTTCGGCGGTGTCGACGGCTTGCCGCTTTTGAGTGCGAGTGCAGCCCTGGCCGAAGCCGATGCCGCTCTGGCCCGCGCCGAAGCCGGGGAGAGCGATGGACTGGTAGTCGATGCCCATGCCGATCTGGCCGTTGCTGCGGACGGTGCGGCTGCCTGGCGCGCGCAGATTGCCGTGGCCTTGGTGGGCCAGCGACTGCGCCTGGATGAGCAGGTGGTGCGCGACCCACACGGCCACACCCTGCATCTGGCGTGTGCACCCCAGTTGCCCTTGGGCCCCGACGATACGTTCCGGCCCACGCGTTTGTGCGTCGCGCTGGCTCGTCGCAGCCGTTTGTTGCCGCAACTCGAGCGCGCGACGGTGCATGCGGCGCTGCAAGCGTCGGTGCAGGATGGGCAGCACCGCTGCGTCACCTTGAGTGCGACCTCGCTGGAGCACCTTGGCTTCTTGGACGAAGTGACGGCGATGCTGAAAGCAAAGCCCGAGTCGACCGCTCGACTGGCCATCGTCTTGCCCTGGCATCTGCGAACAATCGCAGCCGTCGAATCGCTGCGGGCCACGGGGGTTCAGCTCGGCCTGAGCTTGTCCGACGGTGATGCCAGCCACCTCGCCACCTTGGCGCAAGCGGGGGTGCGCTTCGTCACCATCGACTCCCAAGTTCTGCGCCACGTGTCAGAGCGTGCGGATGTGGCGGCCTACGTCGTCCGCCTCTTCAGGCTGATTCGCTCGCTGGGCTTGTCTGTTCTGGCCGAGGGCGGTTTGGCGCAGGCGGACTGTGAAGTGGCCTGGGAACTGGGATTGGGCGGTCTGCAATTCAGCCCCATCGCAACAGATGCCGGAGTTGCGTCGTCGCAGCCAGCCTTGTCAGCGGACTGAGTGCAAGGCGGCTCTCACGGCGGATCAGCTCACATCGCCGACGTGCAGGGCGAAGTTGCCCGCCCGGCGGTCGGCAAAGTAGTGCTCCAGCGTTTGGCGCACGGTGCGAAACGCAAGCTCTTCCCACGGGATCTCGTCTTCACGGAACAAGCGCGCTTCGATGGTTTCCGGGCCGGGTGCCAGCGTCAGGTCGCACATGCGCGCGCGGTAGTAGAAGTGCACCTGCCCCACGCGCACCACGTTGAGCATCGTGAACAGTTCCAGCAGTTCGATGTTCGCGCCGGCTTCTTCCGCCGTTTCGCGGATCGCGCCTTCTGCGGTGCTTTCGCCCAGTTCCATGAAGCCCGCCGGCAGGGTCCAGAAGCCGAAACGTGGTTCGATATTGCGTCGGCACAGCAGCACCTGATCGCCCCACACCGGTACGGTACCCACGACGTTCAGCGGATTCTCGTAATGGATCTCGCCGCAGGCGCTGCAGATGGCGCGCTCGCGGTTGTCGTCGGGCGGAATCCGATAGGCGGTGGCTGCGCCGCAGACGCGGCAGTGTTGGATACGGCGTGGAAGAGGCATGCGGGGCAGTGTACCCAAGCTGCGTGGCATCATCGTTCGCCGCGCTGCCGACTGTTCAGGCACCCTTCTTCACACCCCGCCAGAAATGCCCTCATGAGTTACGTCATCACCCCTCCTGCCATCCCCAGCGTGCCGGTTGCTGGCGGTGGCGAGTTTCCCGTTCACCGCATTTATTGCGTCGGCCGCAACTACGCAGAGCATGCGCAGGAGATGGGCTTCACAGGTCGCGAGCCGCCGTTTTTCTTCATGAAACCAGCCGACGCGCTGGTGCCGGTGGCCACCGACACCACGGGGCACATCGACTACCCCACGCTGACAGCCAACCTGCATTACGAGATCGAACTCGTGGTGGCCATCGGCATCGGCGGGCGCGACATCAAGGCCGCTGACGCGCCAAGGCACATCTGGGGCTACGCCGTTGGCCTTGACATGACGCGCCGCGATTTGCAGGGCGAGATGAAAGAGCAGGGCCGACCCTGGTGCATCGGCAAGGCCTTCGACCAGAGCGCCCCGATTTCGCCGCTGGTGCCTTTCGCAAAGACCGGTGAGTTGCTGACTGGCGCGATCGCGCTGGACGTGAATGGCACGCGCAAGCAGAAGGGCGATCTGAAAGAGCTGATCTGGAGCGTCAACGAAACCATCGAACAGCTCAGCCAAGCATGGCTGCTGCAGCCCGGCGACCTGATCTTCACCGGCACGCCGGCGGGTGTCGGGCCTGTGGTCAGCGGGGATGTGATGGAGGGGGTCGTCGACGGCCTGGGCACCCTCAAGGTGGCGGTGAACTGAGGCGGCCCGGCGGACTCGAAACACAGTCGAAGGCACGATCATGGAGCTCTACAACTACTTCCGCTCGTCGGCCTCTTACCGGGTGCGCATTGCCTTGGCCTTAAAAGGGCTGGACTGCGCCTACCTGCCCGTGCACCTGGTGAAGCGCGAGCATCTTGCCGAGTCTTACGCCGCTGTCTCTGCCGCACGGCTGGTGCCGCTCCTGCGCGACGGCGAACATAGCCTTTCACAGTCGCTGGCCATCATCGAATACCTCGAAGAGACCCACCCCACGCCCGCGCTGCTGCCTGCAGATCCGGCCGAGCGTGCGCGGGTGCGAGCGCTGGCCTTGGACATTGCCTGCGAGATCCACCCCTTGAACAACCTGCGGGTGCTGCGCTTCCTGACGCAGGATCTGAAGGTGAGCGAAGACGACAAGAACCGCTGGTACCGGCATTGGGTCGAAACCGGGCTTGAGGTGGTCGAGCGACAACTGCAAGCGCAGCCTGCGACCTTCTGTCATGGCGAGACCCCGACCCTGGCCGATTGCACGCTGGTGCCGCAGATCTTCAACGCCCAGCGCTTCGAGTGTCGCCTCGACCACGTGCCCAACGTGATGCGGGTGTTCCAGTCCTGCATGAAGCTCGATGCCTTTGAGCAAACGCGTCCTGAACGCTGCCCCGACGCCTGACATGAAGCTCGAAAGATCGATTGTGAGCAGTCGGGGCTTGACGCTCGGTCAACCCCGTTCGTCCTTCGTGCTTCGTGCTGCTGCGGCCTGACTGGCCTGTGCCGCCCGGGGTGCATGCCGCCATGAGCTTGCGCTCTGGCGGTGTCAGCAGCGCGCCGTTTTACAGCCTCAACATCGGCCGCAGCGTGGGCGATGTCCCCGAGACCGTGACCGAGAATCGCGCACGGTTTGTGGCTGCATTGGGAGCCGTGCCGGTGTGGATGAAGCTGGTGCACGGCACCCAGGTCTTGCACTTGAAAGCCGGCGGACCCGTGCATCCGGACGATCCCGCCGACGCTGCCTGGACCATGGCACCGCGTGTGGCCTGCACGGTCACGGCAGCGGATTGCCTGCCGGTGTTCTTCGCCTTGCGCGATGGCTCTGCGGTCGGCGCGGCACATGCCGGCTGGCGCGGCTTGGCTGGCGGCGTGCTGCAAGCCACCTTGCATGCGATGTGCGATGGCACTGGTGCCGCGCCCGCCGATGTTCAGGTGTGGCTGGGCCCCTGCATCGGACCGCGCCAATTCGAGGTCGGTGCCGATGTGCTGCAAGCCTTCAGTGCGGAGGATCGGTTGGGCACGGCTTACCTTCGCTTCACCCCGCGCCAGCGGCCGGATGGATCGCCTGCCTGGCTGGCCGACCTGCGCGGGCTGGCCCAGGATCGTCTGCAGGCGGCCGGTGTCACCCACATCACCGCGTCCACGGCCTGCACCGTGGAAGATGCGTCACGCTTCTTTTCGTACCGCCGCGACCGACGCACCGGGCGCCACGCCGCCGCCATCTGGCGCGAATGAGCCCGACGGTGTCGCTTCGGATGTGCTGGCCGCACTGACCTGGTCGGCCATCCCGGCCATCCCGCCGCCTGCGGGCGCTGCCGAACTCTCGGCATCTGATTCTTGGGCCAGGTGCGCCAGTTCAGCCGCCTCGGCGGTCTTTCGTATGCGCCGTCTTCCTGGTGATCCCATGATGTACATCAGCAGCGCTACCGGCAGCATGCCGTACAAGAGGAAGGTGATGACGGCACCCAGCACCGTGCCTTGTGTGGAGATGGCTTCGGCTACCGCCATCATCAACACCACGTAGAACCAGCCGATCGCGATCAAGTACATATCAGATGGTGCCCACTTTTGGTTGTTTGAAATCTTGCGTCAACACGCTATCAGTACCCAGCTGTAAAACCGGGGTGTAAAAGGAGATGTGCATCATGTTGGGTTGCACACTCGATACCGACACGCACTCGCCAAACCGGCTGCGAATTGAGGAGACAAGACGATGACGAGCAAGACTAACCCGGGTGCCCCGCAGGGTGCCGATCCGGCCGACGCATTCGGGGCTGCGATTGGGGATATCTGGAAGTCGATGATGGGACTGAGCCTGCCGATGCCGCAGCTTGCGCAGATCCAAAGCGACTACATCAAGAACGCCACCGAGGTCTGGAACCAATCGCTGCATTGCTTGCAGGTCGGCAGCGACGCCAAACCCGCAGCCATTCCGGATCGCCGCTTCGGCAACCCGGCTTGGACTTCCAACCCTGCCACGGCCTTGACCGCGCAGATGTACCTGCTGAACGCCCGTGCCCTGATGAAGATGGCCGACGGCATCGAAGGCGATGCGAAGACCAAGGGGCGGATTCGCTTCGCGGTGCAGCAGTGGATCGAAGCTGCCAGCCCCAGCAACTTCCTCGCGCTGAACCCCGAAGCGCTGGCCAAAGCGCTGGAAACCAAGGGCGAAAGCATCAGCACCGGGATGCAGTTGCTGCTGCAAGATCTGCAGAAGGGCCACGTTTCGCAGACCGACGAAAGTGTCTTCGAGGTGGGCAAGAACGTGGCCACCACCGCCGGCACGGTGGTCTTCGAAAACGAGTTGTTGCAGCTCATCGAATACAAGCCCTTGACCGCCAAGGTGCATGAGCGGCCGATGCTTTTCGTGCCGCCCTGCATCAACAAGTACTACATCCTGGACTTGCAGCCGGACAACTCGTTGATCCGCTACACAGTTGAACAAGGCCACCGCACCTTCGTTGTCAGCTGGCGCAATCCCGACGAGAGCCTTGTCGACAAGACCTGGGACGACTACATCGAAATGGGGCCGATCGCTGCCATGCGTGCGGTTCAGGGCATCACCGGTGCCAAGACGCTGAACACCTTGGGCTTCTGCGTGGGGGGCACCATTTTGAGCACAGCCTTGGCGGTGCTGGCGGCGCGCGGCGAGCAGCCAGCGCATTCGGTGACGCTGCTGACGACCCTGCTGGACTTCGACAGTACCGGCATCCTGGACATCTTCATCGACGAGGCCATGGTGCAGATGCGCGAGATGAGCATCGGCGCGCAGGCCCCTTCAGGCCCAGGTCTGCTGAAAGGGAAGGAACTCGCCACCACCTTCAGCTTCCTGCGCCCGAACGATCTGGTCTGGAACTACGTCGTGGGCAACTACCTGAAGGGCGAAGCGCCCCCGGCCTTCGACCTGCTGTACTGGAACGGCGACAGCACCAACCTGCCTGGGCCGATGTACTGCTGGTACCTGCGCCACACCTATCTGCAAAATGAGCTGAAGAAGCCCGGTGCGCTGACGGTGTGCGGCGAGAAGGTCGACCTGGGTGCGATCGAAGCGCCATTCTTCATCTATGGCTCGCGCGAAGACCACATCGTGCCTTGGCCAGCGGCCTACAACTCGGTGCCGCTGGTCAGCGGCAAGAAGACCTTTGTGATGGGTGCCAGCGGGCACATCGCCGGGGTGATCAACCCACCTGCCAAGGGCAAGCGCAGCTTCTGGACCAACGACGCCGCCAAGTTGCCCGCGAAGCCCGAAGCCTGGCTGGCCGGTGCCACCGAACACCCCGGCAGCTGGTGGACCACCTGGAGCGACTGGCTCAAACCCAATGGCGGCAAGCTGGTGAATGCGCCCAAGGCACCCGGCAGTGCGAGGTACAAGGCGATCGAACCGGCACCTGGGCGCTACGTTCAAGTCAAAGCCTGAACCCGCAGCATTCCCATTCGAACAGGAGACCCACATGAGTACAGACATCGTCATCGTCGCCGCCGCCCGCACCGGAGTCGGCAAGTTCGGCGGCACCTTGGCCAAGACACCGGCGTCCGAGTTGGGAGCGGCAGTCATTCAGGCTTTGCTGCAGCGCGCCCGGCTCGAAGGCGGGCAGATCGGCGAGGTCATCATGGGTCAGGTGCTGACAGCGGGAGTCGGTCAGAACCCGGCTCGGCAGGCGGTCATCAAGTCCGGCCTGCCCCATGCTGTGCCTGCGATGACCATCAACAAGGTCTGCGGATCGGGCCTCAAAGCGGTGATGCTGGCCGCGCAGGCCATTCGCGACGGTGACAGCGAGATTGTCATTGCTGGTGGCCAGGAAAGCATGAGCATGAGCCCGCACGTGCTGAACAATAGCCGCGATGGCCAGCGCATGGGCGACTGGAAGATGGTCGATTCGATGATCGTCGACGGTTTATGGGACGTCTACAACCAGTACCACATGGGTATCACCGCCGAGAACGTCGCCAAGGAATACGGCATCACCCGTGAAGCGCAAGACGCGCTGGCGCTAGGCAGTCAGCAGAAGGCCACCGCCGCCCAGGCAGCAGGCAAGTTCAAGGACGAGATCGTGTCTTTCAGCATTGCGCAGAGGAAGGGCGACGCCATCGTTTTTGCCGATGACGAGTACATCAACAAGAAAACCAGCGCCGAAGCCCTGGCCGGCTTGCGCCCGGCTTTCGACAAGGCTGGCAGCGTCACCGCCGGCAACGCCAGCGGCTTGAACGACGGTGCGGCAGGCGTGGTGGTGATGTCGGCGGCGAAGGCCCAGGCGCTGGGTCTGACGCCACTGGCCCGCATTGCCAGTTACGCCAGCGCCGGCCTCGACCCCAAGCTGATGGGCATGGGCCCAGTGCCTGCCGCCCGCAAGGCCCTGGAGCGCGCTGGCTGGAAGCCGCAGGACCTGGACCTGCTGGAGATCAACGAAGCCTTCGCCGCCCAGGCTTGTGCCGTGCACCAGCAGATGGGCTGGGACACCAGCAAGGTGAACGTCAACGGCGGTGCGATCGCCATCGGTCACCCGATTGGTGCCAGTGGTTGCCGCATCCTTGTGACCTTGCTGCACGAGATGGTCAAGCGCGACGCCAAGAAAGGCATCGCCAGCTTGTGCATAGGGGGTGGCATGGGCGTTGCTTTGACCGTGGAGCGGTGATTCATGAACCGACTAGCGGTAAACCAGGCAACCCATCCGGGCGAACCCGGTTGACCCGTCGTCACTGGCGGGCGACCCTCAACAGATCGAATCTAGGAGCAAACAATGACTCAAAAAGTGGCTTACGTGACCGGCGGCATGGGTGGCATCGGAACCGCGATCTGCCAGCGTCTGCACAAGGAAGGATTCAAGGTCCTCGCCGGCTGTGGCCCTAGCCGTGACCACGTGAAATGGATCGCCGAGCAGAAGGCGCTGGGCTACACGTTCTACGCCAGCGTGGGCAACGTTGCCGACTGGGAGAGTACGGTGTTGGCTTTCGCGGCCGCCGTTGCCGAGCACGGCATCGTCGACGTCCTGGTGAACAATGCAGGCATCACAAAAGACCGCATGTTCCTGAAGATGACGCCCGAGGACTGGAAGGCCGTCATCGACACCAATCTGAACAGCATGTTCAACGTCACCAAGCAAGTCGTGCCGGGCATGGTCGAAAAGGGTTGGGGCCGCATCATCCAGATCAGTTCGGTGAACGGCGAGAAGGGTCAGGCGGGGCAGACCAACTACTCAGCCGCCAAGGCTGGCATGCACGGCTTCACGATGGCACTGGCCCAGGAGATGGCCGCCAAGGGCGTTACGGTGAACACCGTCAGCCCGGGCTATATCGGCACCGACATGGTCCGTGCCATCAAGCCCGAAGTGCTGGAGAAGATCGTCGCCACCATTCCCGTCAAGCGTCTGGGCACGCCGGGCGAAATCGGCTCGATCGTGGCCTGGCTGGCCGGCGAAGACTCGGGCTTCACCACAGGTGCCGACTTCAGCTGCAACGGCGGCTTGCACATGGGTTGAGGGCCCTCGATCTCCCCTCCACTCCCTTGAAGCCCCTTCGCAAGAGAATTTCAGTTCGAAGCACAAAGGCCGGCATTGTCGGCCTTTGTGTTTTCAGGTGCCCCGCAGGAAGTACTTGATGAGGCCCTTGGCGACAAAGCCGACCATTCCAAATCCCAATGCGAGGAAGAGCACAAAAGTGCCGAAGCGTCCGGCTTTCGATTCCCGCGCCAGCTGAAAGATGATGAACACCATGTACAGCATGAAGGCGCCGACGCCGAAGCTCAGCCCGAAGGCTGCGATTTGCTCTTCGCTGTAGCCGAACATCAGGCGGGTGTGCCGGGTTCGACGGTCTGTACGAGGTCGCGGTAGGCGTGCCAGCTGGCGTGCGCGAGCCAAGGCACCACGACGATCAGCCCCAGCATGAAACTGGCCATGCCCAGCAGCGTCAGCAGCAAGATCAGTGTGGCCCACAGCGCCATGGGCAAAGGGTTCGTTAAGGCTGCGCCCACGCTGGTGACAACGGCGGTCAGCACACCGTACGGTCTGTCCAGCAGCATCGGTATGGCCACCACCGAACTGGCGAACATCGGGGCTGCCAGCACGCTGCCCAGCACCACCCAGGCTTCGAAAACGTGGTTGCTGTCGCTGAGTACCACGACACGCAGGAAGTCCGCAGGACTGTTCACCGTCGCACTTGCGAAGGCTGTGATCAGCGAAGCCGAAGTCAGCACCCAGCCGGTGCCTGCAAAGGCCAGCAGCAGGCCAAAGCGCACGAGCCGACTGTCTTTCGGGCGCCAAGCGGCCAAGGCGTCTTGCAGGGTCGTGGTTTGACCCGCCTCACGGCGCTGGCTCAGCACGTACAAGCCGGTGGCCACCAGCGGCGCCACGAGAAGAAAACCGCTGAACGCACCGGCCAGCAACCAGAACCGGTCGCGCGCGATGGCCATCAGCAAAGCACCGAAAGCGACGGCGGCCAAGCCATGCAGCAGGCCCGGCAAGGGGCTGTGCATCAGGTCCGACCATCCCAGCCGCAGCCATTGCAAAGGCTGTAAGGGTGCGACGCTGCGGATGCGGAATCGGCGTGCGTGGCTGGGTGTCTGATCGTGCAAGGGGAGCATCGTGGCGGCATCTCGATGCCACGCAGTCTAGGTCGATCGGGCTGAGGTGGCCTTGATCGAGATCAGCCGACAGCGTCCGGCAATGGCGCTGCTGGCTGCAGCACCATTCCCGCGATCTGCTCAGGCTGTCGTGCGGGCATCGGCATGGCCGCCAGTCGGCGAGCTGCAGTCCGCAAGGTGTCGGGGGAACCATCGGGCAGGTTCAAGGCCTCGGCCTTGTCGAACTGCTTGAAGTTGCGTTGTATCGACCGGAGGTAGACCGGGTCATAGTGTTCGGTCAAAAGTTCCTGCACGACGCCGGCCAGCTGCCCTGCGCGCGCTTCGGTTTGCCAGCGGGTGATGACGGCTGCGCCACGCAACTCACGCAGGGCATTCAGCCGCTCGCAGAAGCTTTCGACATCGGCCACGAAGTAGTCGTAGTCACCCAGCAGAAACTGCACCCGCGAGGCCAGCGCCATTTCAACCTGCACGCAGGTGGCCGCGCGCAGGCTTTCCAACACGGGCTCGGGCACCCGCAGCCGGCCGATGGTGCGGCTCTCGCCTTCGGCGTAAACGGGCCTGCCGGGGTCGAATCCACGCAACGCCTCCCAGACCAGGGTCTCGAAACGCTTTTGGCTGGGTTGCGGCTGGCCCGGCATCGGGCCGAGCACGCTGCCTTTGTGGCAGGCCAGCGCTTCGAGGTCCAGCACTTGCTCGCCTTGTTCGTGCAAGGCGTGCAGCAGGCGGCTCTTGGCCGAACCGGTTCGGCCGATCACCACCCGGAAATGCATGGAAAGCGGCAAGTGTTCCAGCTCGGCCACGATGGCGCGGCGGAACTCGCGGTAGCCGCCCTCCAGCACGTTCACGCTGAAGCCAATCTGGTCCAGCACCAGCGACAGCGAACCTGAGCGTTGCCCGCCCCGCCAGCAGTACACCAGCGGCTTCCAGTCGCGCGGCCTGTGCACGAGTTGAGTTTCGACATGCTGGGCGATGTTTCGCGCCGCCAGCACAGCGCCCTGCTTGCGGGCCGCGAAAGGCGAAACCTGCTTGTACTGGAAGCCCACGATATGGCGTTCGGCATCGTTCAGCACGGGCCAGTTCACGGCCTGCGGCAAGCGATCTTCCGCGAACTCGCTCTCGCTGCGGGCATCGATCACGGTATCGAAATCGGCCAACCGGCCGAGTGCCTCGGTGGCGGTGATGCGCTTCAGTCCCATTGTTTGGTTTGTGTCGCTTGTGTCGCTTGTGTCGCTCGTGTCGGTTGTGTGGCTTGCGTGGCTTGTGTGACGCTAGCCCGTTGCCGTGCCAACAGCGTCCAGCAACTCGGTCTCGATGCGCAGTTGACCCTTGGGGCGCTGCAGTTCAGGGCCGTCGACCAAGAAGGTGTCTTCTACCCGCTCGCCCAGTGTCGTGATCTTCGCCAGCTGCAGATTGATGCGGTTGTGCGCCAACACGCGGGCGATGGCGTACAGCAGGCCCGAACGGTCGCTGGCGGACACGGCCAGCAACCAGCGCTGCGCGCGCTCGTCTGGCGCCAGCGACACGCGGGGCGTCACAGGAAAACTGCGAGCACGGCGAGATATCCGAACGCTGCGAGGTTCCGGCAACGGGCCCTCACTGGCCAGCGCAAGCGTGGCCTGCGTTTCCACCAACGAAATCAGATCGCGGTACTTGAGTTCGGGCTCGCCAGGGCTGTTCAACTGGCTCTGATCGGCCCACATGTTCTGCGTGGCCACGACTTGGAAGGTGTCCAGTGCGTAACCCGCGCGGGTGGTGTGGATCTTGGCGTCCAGGATGCTGAAGCCGGCGCCGTCGAAGTAGCCGCAGATGCGCGCAAACAGGTCGGGGCGGTCGGGCGAATACACCAGCACCTGAAGACCGTCGCCGACCGATGAGGGTCGCGCCTGCACCACAGGGACATGGCTTTGCAGATGACGCCACAAGGCGCGGGCGTGCCAGGCGATATCTCCCGCATCGTGTCGCGCGAAGTAGCTGATCTCCAGCGTTTTCCACAGTGGTTCCTCGGTACCGGGAAGGGCTGAATGCAGCGCCAGCATGTGTCGCGCATCCTCTTTGCGTGCCTCGATCTCGGCGTCCAGATTGGGCCTTGCGCCACCCAGTGCGCGCAGCGTCAGCCGGTATAAATCTTCCAGTAACTTACCCTTCCACGCGTTCCAGACTTTGGGGCTGGTGCCGCGGATGTCGGCCACCGTCAGCAGGTACAGCGCCATCAGCCGGCGCGGGGTGCCCATCAGCCTTGCGAAGGCGGTGATGACGTCGGAATCGGACAAGTCTTCCTTCTGCGCCACGCGGCTCATCGTCAAGTGGTGCACCACCAAAAACTCGATGAGCTGCGCGTCGTCAATCGAGACGCCGTGATCACGGCAGAAGCGCCGCACTTCGACGGCCCCAAGCTCGCTGTGGTCGCCGCCACGTCCTTTGGCGATGTCGTGAAACAGCGCAGCCACGTATAGCAGCCACGGTGCGTCCCATTGCGCGGCCAGTTGGCTGCAGAAGGGGTACTCGTGGGCGTGTTCCGGGATGAAAAAACGCCGCACGTTGCGCACCACCATCAAGATGTGCTGGTCGACCGTGTAGACATGGAACAGGTCGTGCTGCATGCGTCCTACGATGCGGCGGAACACCCACAAGTAGCGGCCGAGCACGCTGGTCTGGTTCATCAGGCGCAGCGCGTGCGTCAGGCCCTTCGGCTGACGCAGGATGTCCATGAAAAGCTCGCGATTGATGGGGTCGCGGCGGAACTCCGCACCCATCACCTGGCGCGCGTTGTAGAGCGCCCGCAGCGTGCGGGCCGACAAACCTTGGATGCCGGGCGTTTGCTGGAAGATCAGGAAGGTCTCGAGGATTGCGTGCGGGTTGTTCAGGTACAGCGTGTCATGCGCCACTTCCAGCATGCCGGCACGGTCGAAAAAGCGGGCGGTGATGGGACGCATGGGCGTCGCTTCAGAGCCGTTCACCCGTTCCTCGATGTTCAGCATCAGGATCTGGTTGAGCTGCGTCACCGCCTTGGCCGCCCAGTAATAGCGATGCATCAGCACTTCGCTGCTGCGCTGGCCGTTGGCCGAGGCCGAACTGCCCTTGTAGCCAAAACTCTCGGCCACAGCCGTCTGCAGATCGAACACCAGCCGATCTTCACGTCGGCCTGCGATCAGATGCAGCCGTGCGCGGATCAATTTCAGCGTGCCTTCGTGTTTCACCAACTGGCTGGCTTCGAAAGGCGTGATCAGCCCCCTGGCCGCCAACTCGCTCCAGGTGCGGCCAAGGCCGGCCGCCCGCGCCACCCAGATCACCACCTGCAGATCGCGCAGGCCGCCCGGGCTTTCCTTGCAGTTCGGTTCCAGCGCGTAAGGCGTGTCCTCGTACTTGACATGCCGCTGCTGCATTTCCAGCAGTTTGGCGCGCAGGAAAGCCCGCGGTTCCATCGCCTCGTGCAGTGACTTGCTGAATTGGCTGTACAGACGCTTGCTGCCGCAAACGCAGCGGGCTTCCAGCAGGGCGGTTTGCACGCTCACGTCGCGCTCGGCCTCGGCCAGACACTCGGCCGTGGTGCGCACAGACGAGCCGATCTCCAGCCCGATGTCCCAGCATGCCGTCACGAAGCGCCCAACGGCCTCGTGCAGCGTGGCTTGTTGTTCCCCTTTGTTCTCTGCAGCTGGAACCTCGGGCAGCAGCACCAGCACATCGACGTCGGAATAGGGAAACAACTCGCCGCGGCCGTAGCCTCCGGCGGCCACCAGCGCGGCGCTTCCCGGCATGCGGCATTCGGTCCACAGCGTGGCCAAGGAGGTATCGACGTGCCGCGCCAGCGCCCGCGTCAACTGCAGCGCGGACTTGGCAGTTGGGCGTGCCTCGCGAAACTGCTCAAGCAAAGCCGTCTTGCCGTCGCGAAAGCGAGCGCGCAAGTTGGCAATGCTGACCGCCGCCTGGCCAGTGGCATCAGGCTGTGCTGGCATGAAGATCAGGTCGTGGCCAGACTGCCGACAGGCACCGCAGGCGACGGCGCATTGACCGAGACATAGCCCAAGGGCGCGAAGGCTGGCGGCGGCGGGCTGCCAGCCGACGCGGTCAGCACCTCGTAGCCCGTCTCGGTCACCAGCACCGTGTGCTCCCATTGGGCCGACAGCGAGCGGTCACGCGTGACGATGGTCCAGCCGTCGTACGGCCGATTGCCCTTGCGGTCTTCCTTGATGTCGCGCTTGCCGGCGTTGATCATGGGTTCGATCGTGAAGATCATGCCTGGCACCAGTTCTTCCAGCGTGCCTGGGCGGCCGTAGTGCAGCACCTGCGGTTCTTCGTGGAATCTGGCACCCACGCCGTGGCCGCAGAACTCTCGCACCACGCTGTAGCCGGCGTTCTCGGCAAAGGTCTGGATGGCGTGTCCGATGTCGCCCAGGCGTGCGCCGGGCTTGACCTTGACGATGCCCTTCCACATCGCATCAAAGGTGATCTGGCACAGGCGGCGGCTGGCGATGTTGCCCTCGCCAATGACGAACATGCGGCTGTTGTCGCCATGCCAGCCGTCCTTGATGACGGTGACATCGATGTTGATCACATCACCGTCCTTCATCGGGCGGTCGTCGGGAATGCCGTGGCACACGACATCGTTCAACGACGAGCACAGCGAGGCCGGGAAGGGCGGATAGCCCGGCGGGCCGTAGCCCAGCGTGGCAGGAATTCCGCCTTGCACATGCACCATGTGGTCGTGTGCGAGTTGGTCGAGTTGCAGGGTGGTGACACCGGCCCGCATGTGCGGCGTCAGCATGTCCAGCACTTCGCTGCCCAAGCGGCCCGCGATGCGCATGCCTTCTGCCTCGGCGGCGGATTTGATCTTTATTGCCATTGTTCGATTATCCCACCGGGACCCTAAAATCGCGGGTTTCCCTCGTCGGACCCGGACTGCATGAGCGCCTTGCCCCTTCATTTGTTGCACTTTCTGGGGGGCGATGCGCTCCCGGCCTTCCGCGCTCAAGCCTTGCTGAGTGCCTTGCAGGCAGCCTGCCCGCGCATCACGGCCGTTGCAGCCCGCCATGTTCATTGGGTGGCCTGCGAAGCCCCCCCGTCGCGCGCCGATGCCGACAAGCTGCAGGCGCTTTTGACCTACGGCGATGCCTACAGCGGCCCTGATAGTCGTCAAACGGCTGGTGAGCTGATCGTGGTGATGCCGCGCCTGGGCACCGTGTCGCCCTGGGCCAGCAAGGCCAGCGACATCGCGCGCAACTGCGGTCTGTATCTACACCGCGTTGAACGCGTGACCGAGTTCCGCCTGACGCTCAAGGGCGCTCTTCTTGGCATGGCCGCCGCCAAGCCATTGACCGCCGAAGAGCGCGCCGCCGTCGCTGTGCTGCTGCACGACCGCATGACCGAGAGCGTGGCGTTCGAGCGTGAGTCCGCGGCCCACCTGTTCGACGCGCAACCGGCTGTGCCGATGGCGCATGTGGACGTGCTCGGCGTCGGTCGCTCGGCGCTGGAGTCGGCCAACACCGAGTTCGGTCTGGCCTTGTCGGGCGACGAGATCGATTACCTGGTGGCCTCCTTTACCAAACTGGGCCGCAACCCGAGCGATGTCGAGTTGATGATGTTCGCCCAGGCCAACAGCGAACATTGCCGCCACAAGATCTTCAACGCCAGTTTCTGCATCGACGGCATGGAACAGCCGCTGTCGATGTTCGGGATGATCCGGCACACCGAAAAGATGTCGCCGCAGCACACCATCGTGGCCTACGACGACAACGCTGCCGTCATGGAAGGAGGCCCTGCCGAACGCTGGCTGCCGCAAGGTTTCATGAACGCACCGCAGTACGGCCCGCGCGCCGACATCACGCATGTTCTGATGAAGGTGGAAACGCACAACCACCCCACCGCAATCAGCCCCTTCCCCGGTGCCAGCACGGGCGCTGGCGGCGAGATTCGCGACGAAGGTGCCACCGGCCGCGGGGCGCGACCCAAGGCCGGCGTCGCTGGCTTCAGTGTCGGCAATCTGCACTTGCCCGGCACCAACGAGCCCTGGGAGCAGCGGCCCATCGGCCAGCCCGAGCACATTGCCAGTGCGCTGCAAATCATGACCGAGGGCCCGCTGGGTGGCGCGGCCTTCAACAACGAGTTCGGCCGGCCCAACCTGGGCGGCTATTTCCGGGTGTTTGAGCAAAGCGTGGCTGGCGTGCAGCGCGGGTATCACAAGCCCATCATGATTGCTGGCGGGCTGGGCAGCATCAGTGCCGGCCAAGTGAAGAAGCTGCCCTTCGGGGCCGGCACGCTGCTGGTGCAGTTGGGCGGCCCGGGCATGCGCATCGGCATGGGCGGCGGTGCTGCCAGTTCGATGGCGGCCGGCAGCAACACCGCGGCGCTGGACTTCGACAGCGTGCAGCGGGGCAACCCTGAAATCCAGCGCCGCGCGCAAGAGGTCATCAACCACTGCGCAGCTTTGGGTGAACACAATCCGGTGGTGGCCATCCACGACGTGGGAGCTGGCGGCATCAGCAATGCGTTCCCAGAACTGGTGGACGGCGCCGGCAAAGGCGCGACCTTCGACCTGCGCAAGGTGCCGCTCGAAGAAAGCGGCATGGCTCCTAAAGAGATCTGGTGCAACGAAAGCCAGGAGCGTTACGTTCTGGCCATCAACCCCGACCTGATGCCGCTGTTCGAGCAGATGGCCGCGCGCGAGCGTTGCCCCTATACCGTGGTCGGCGTGACCACCGACGACCGTCAGCTCGTCCTGGAAGACGGCCCGGGGGGTGAGCGGGTCATCGACATGCCCATGGACGTGCTGCTGGGCAAGCCGCCCAAGATGCGCCGCGATGTCGCCCGCGTGGCTCGCCGCGAGCAAGCGCTGCAGTTGACCGGGGTAAAGCTGGCGAAGGTGTGCCTGGACGTGCTGCGCCATCCCACGGTGGCCAGCAAACGTTTCCTGGTAACCATCGGCGACCGCACAGTGGGCGGCCTGAGCCACCGCGACCAGATGGTCGGCCCTTGGCAGGTGCCGGTAGCCGATTGCGCCGTGACGCTGGCCGATTACGCCGGCTTCCGTGGCGAGGCCATGGCCATGGGCGAACGTGCGCCGCTGGCAGCGCTTGACGCACCGGCCTCGGGCCGCATGGCGGTGGCTGAGGCCATCACCAACCTGCTGGCGGCGCCCATCGAGTTGTCGCGCGTGAAGCTCAGCGCCAATTGGATGGCGGCCTGCGGCGAAGCTGGCGAAGACGCGGCGTTGTACGACACCGTCAAGGCTGTCGGCCTGGAGCTGTGCCCGGCCTTGGGCATCGGCATCCCAGTGGGCAAAGATTCGCTGTCGATGCGCATGCGCTGGACCGACGCAGGCACGCCCAAGCAGGTGACGGCACCGGTCTCGCTGATCGTCACGGCCTTCGCGTCGCTGGACGATGTGCGCGGCACGCTGACACCGCAGATCCAGCCTGGCGACAACACGCTGGTGCTGATTGACCTGGGGCAAGGCAAAAACCGCATGGCCGGCAGCATGTTGGCGCAGGTGCTGGGGCAGTTCGGCAACGAAGTGCCCGATCTTGACGACGCGCTGCAGTTGAAGTCGCTGGTCGCCGCCATCAACGCCTTGCGTGCGCAGGGCCGCATCCTGGCGTATCACGATCGCAGCGATGGCGGCCTGTGGGCGGCAGTCTGCGAGATGGCCTTTGCAGGCCATGTGGGTGTCAGCCTCAACGTGGACATCCTGGTCACTGAAGGCGACGGCATCAACGACAGCTTCGCCGAATACGGAGATTCGAAAAACTGGGCCGGACAGGTCAGCGAACGCCGCAATGAACTGACGTTGAAGGCGCTGTTCAACGAGGAGTTGGGTGTTGTCATCCAGGTACCCACCGCGGTGCGCAACGAGGTCATGGGCACGCTGCGTGAACACGGCCTGAGCAAGAACGCCCACTTCATCGGCAAGCCCAACGACCGCGGCACCGTCGAGGTCTGGCGCGACACGAAGTCCCAGTTCAGCGCGCCGCTGCAGACCCTGCATCAACAGTGGGACGAAGTCAGTTGGCGTATCGCCCGCGGCCGTGACAACCCTGCTTGCGCTGAGAGTGAACATGCCGCCACCGGTGTACCCAGCGACACCGGCTTGCATGTGCACCTGACTTTCGACCCGACTGCGGCACCCGTGGTGCACACCACCCGGCCCAAGATGGCCATCTTGCGCGAGCAGGGGGTGAACTCACATGTCGAGATGAGCTACGCCTTGCACCAAGCCGGCTTCGACACCTTCGACGTGCACATGAGCGACCTGCAGTCGGGTGGCGCGAGGCTGGCGCAGTTCCAGGGGTTTGTCGCTTGCGGCGGTTTCAGCTACGGCGACACCCTCGGTGCGGGCGAAGGTTGGGCCCGCAGCATCCTGTTCAACCCAGCACTGGCCGAGCAGTTTGCGGCCTTCTTCAATCGTTCGGACACCTTTGCGTTGGGGGTGTGCAATGGCTGCCAGATGCTGGCGGCGCTCAGCCCGCTGATCCCGGGCGCACAAGACTGGCCCAAATTCACGCGCAACAAGAGCGAGCAGTTCGAGGCCCGCTTGTCGCTGGTGGAAGTGGTGGAGTCGCCCAGCTGGTTTTTCACCGGCATGGCGGGCAGTCGGCTGCCCATCGCCGTGGCCCATGGCGAGGGGTATGCCGACTTCAGCCAGCGTGGCAATGCCCAAGGCGTTCACCGCGCGATGCGCTTCGTCGACCACACGGGTCAAGCCACCGTGGACTATCCGGCCAACCCCAACGGCAGCCCTGAAGGACTGACGGCCGTGACCACCGCCGACGGTCGCTTCACGGCCCTGATGCCGCACCCAGAGCGCGTGTTTCGCAACGTGCAGATGAGTTGGTCGGGCATGGACCCGTCTGCGCACAGCCCCTGGATGCGCATGTTTCACAACGCCCGGCGAGCCTTGGGCTGAGGCTCGAAAGTCCGCAGGCGTCTAGCCCGAGCGCTGCGTGGCGGAACGAAGACAATGCAGCTATGAGTGCTCTCACTATCCGGCGCCTGCTGGTCGACCTGGACACGCCGATGCCGCGCCATTGGGCCGGCGATGCGTTCAGCACCGCCTTCTTCAATGCGCTGTCGATGAGCTTTCCTGCGGGCGAGCAGCTTTTCATCGACTCCATTCGCAAGGGCATGGCGCACTTGTCGCCCGAGCAGCGCGCAGGTTTCGCAGAAGAGGTGCAGGGCTTTATCGGGCAGGAAGCGACGCACCGACGCATCCACCAGCGGTTCAATGACCATCTGGTCGAGCAGGGCCTCGTCAACAGTTGGGAGCTCCGCATCCTGTCGCGTCGACCCTTGGTCGAGTCCATCGATGTGCGCAACTGGGTCGCTGTCACGGCTGCCACCGAGCATCTCACGGCCATTTTTTCTGAGCATTTGCTGCACCACCCCAAGGTGCTGAGCGGCGCATCGCCCCACCTGCGCGACATGTGGCTGTGGCACTGCAGCGAAGAAACCGAACACCGCAGCACGGCTTTCGAGATCTACTCAGCGCTGGGTGGCGCGCATGCTTGGCGATGCCAGATCTTCCGTTTGGTGACCCGCAGTTTTGCGCTCGATCTCACGCGGCAGACTTTGCGCAATCTCTGGGTCGACGGCACTTGGTGGCGTCCTTCGACCTGGGTGCAAGGCTGGCGCTTGCTGTTCGGTGCCAAGGGCTTGGTCAGCAGCAGCCGCCAGGCTTGGCGGCGCTATCTGCGCGAGGACTTCCACCCCGACCAGGCCGATGGCACGGCCAGCCAGGCTTGGCTGCGCGAGCACGCAGCCCTCGTCCCGCCCGTGCGCGCCACTGCCTGATACGAGCCGCGTAGTTGTGAGACCCTGAAACCACGATGGCCGCAATTGCGGCCATCGTGGTTTCGGTCGGATCCAAGGTGCTCATTCGCCCCCTTGGCCCGCCCCTTCAGCGGTATCAGCTCAGTTGTTCGATACCGGCAATCGCCCAGGATTGGCTGTCGTCGTGCGGCTTCACCAGATGCCACACCTCGTTGAAGGCCACTGGTGATGAGCCCTTTTCTTCGACGATCTCGCCGTGGAAGCGCACGCTGACAATCTGGCGGTCGGCGTCGTTCGCCACGTCCAACACCTCGGCCTCAACCCTCACCACGTCGGTGGTCTGGGCCTTGCTTCCGCGGTCCTGGATGTCCAGGCGGATCGACGCAAACAGTTCGGGTGTGGTGAAGCGGCGCAGGTCGTCCAGATCGGCGGTGTCGTTCGCAGCCTGCAGCCGGATGAAGATCATCTTCGCTGTGCGTGTGAAGTTTTCCGAGTCAAACGCGGCGGGCACAAAGGCGCGCGACACGGTCGTGGCCGCAGGGGCCAGACTCGACACTGCAGGGTTTGCAGCACCCGATTCCGTAGTCGAAGCCGACGGGCCAGAGTTCAGCGAGTCAAGGCCGGACGCGCTGCGCTCCATCGGGGCGGCTACTGGGCTGGGCGTGGGCCAAGACACCTGGGCACCACCGGCGCGACCCGTCGAGCCCGCTGCCGCACTGGCCAGTGCCGGACCACGGTTCTTGGCACCTGGGCCGAAACGGCGCAACAGGAACATCACCAGGAACACGGCCGCCCCGGCCAGCAGCGCCATCATCAGAAAGTTGGCGACGGCTTCGCCCATGCCGAGGTGGCTGAGCAGCGCTGCGATGCCCAGACCTGCGGCCAGGCCGGCGATAGGGCCCATCCAGTTGCGCTTGGGCGCAGTGGCCGCTGCTGCGCCAGCGCCGGGATTCGCAGCCGGGCTGGCTTGCTGAGGCGATGCCTGCGCCGGCTTGCCTGCCGGTGCGTCGGGCGCGGTGCGCGCGGGCATGTCGCGCTGCATGCCGGCAGGCTTGCCGGAGCCCAGGCGTTTGGCCTCGGTGCTCGTGGGGGTGGTGGTGGCTGCAACAGCCAGCATCAATGCACCGATCAACCAGAATTTCATTGGGAGGTCCTTGGACGGAGGGTTTGGGTTTGACAGTCCAAACCGCGCTTTTGGCGCACGGTTTGCCTAATAACGTCGCAGTAGATCAGATATAGGCGCGACGCGTGGCTGCAAGCCCCTTCGTGGGCACCGGTTAAGCCGGCTGGCGCGTTGGTTCGACGTCGAATGCTAGCGTGGTAGCTCGCGAACAGACTTGGTAAACAGGTCTGGTAAACAGGTCTCGTAAAAAGGGTTACGAAAGCATCGATGTGTCGTGCTCCTCCCAATTCGGACTTCGGCCGTCTGACCGCAGAATCAACGTGGTGAGAATCTTGCTGTCGACTTTGCGCCTCGTTGTTGTTGCTGGGCTGACGCTGTCGGCCTTGATCCCGATGGCGGCTCGCGCCCAGACCACGCCCGGAGCCGCTGCTGCGCGTGTGTACGACCGAGCCTTTGAGCGCGAACTCTTCAAGACCCGATTCGATCAAGAGGTGAGGTTCCGCGCGGCTGCCATTCAGGTGGCGTGGGCGGCCGAGGGGCTGTGCGACGTCACGACCCAGATCGAGCCTTTTGTCTTGCTTTCTGTGCATTCGATGCGGCAGCGCCTGTCCGCGCCAGACATGATGCTGTTTCGCGAAGTCACCGGCATGGACGGGCAGTGGCGCCTGGTCTGGGCCGATGAAGCCGTGCCGGACGACATGAAGATCAAGGACGTCGTCAAGGCCATCAACGGCAGGCCCTTGCCGGGTGGCGAATCGCGCTTCGAGATGGCTGCAATCTTCAAGGGCGGGTCCTTGGTGACCGCCGATGACCAGGGGTTCTGGGACGTTGTGATGCAGGCACGCCTGGAGGCTGTCGCCGGCAAACCGATGGTGATGACGCTGGGTGATGGGCGCAAGGTCGAGGTGGAGACCCAAAAGGGCTGCGCAGGCAGCGTCACGGCCAGTTCTTTCGATGCCGACCCGGACATGTTTTGGCGCCAAGGCACCAAGCGCGCCAAGATTCCGGCAAACGCCATGATCGAGGCCCGCAGCGTGGACGAATTTCGCTGGCTGGCGGCCTTCGGCACCTACTTCCAGGCCAGCAAGAGCGCCATGGCCGCGTTGCAGAGAAGCGAGGGCGTCAGCACTGGCTTCACCGTGGGCAAGATTCTGGCGCTGACGGTGCCGGGAGCAGGGATGCTGCTGACTGCTGCCCAAGCCCAGGCGGAAAAAGCGATTGCCGTGGACAGCATCGTCGGCAACGCCGACTTGTTTGCCAACGAGGTGGTGACCGCGATGGGAGGCGATCCTGCTGCGGGCTTGAACCTGACCGAGCGCATGCTGGCGCAGGGCATGAAAGTGGATGCCGTGTTGATGGACGCCTTCCGACGCTCCAACGCCGCAGAGCACGCGCGGCGCATCAAGGCGATTCAGTCGGCGCAAGCAGAGGCGGAACTGGCTGAAAAGCGTGCCCAAGAAGAAGCGCAGAAGCAGCCGTTGAGATTGCCGCCGCGCTGATGCAAGCGGCACTTGTCGTTGCCTTCAGGCGCCGAGGAAGCGGCCCAGGAGTTCGCGCGCCACGATCCAGTTGTCTTCGAAGCCGTCCACGCTGGGCAACCAGTCGGTGGCACGCAGACGACCCGGGGCTGCTACGCCCATGGGGGCGGGCAGGATGCTGATGCGGGTGCCTTCGGCTGCGCGTTCAAAGTTGACCACTGAACGGCGCATGTGGAACGCGTGGGTTACCAGCACGATCTTCTCGATTCCCAACGGCTGCAGCATGGCCACTGTTCGCAATGCGTTTTCGCGGGTATCTCGCGATTCGCTCTCCAACCACCGAATGGGTCGGTTGTATTCGCGCTCGGCGACGCGACCTGCAATTTCCGCCTCACTCGGGCCTGCCAATGCGCCGTGTCCAACACCCCCGCTGAAGGCCATGGGCAGGCCGGTTTCGCGTGACAGCCAGATGCCGTAACGCAACCGCTCTGCAGTGCGCGGCTGCAGGCTTGACATGCCGAACTCGGGGGCAATGACCCGCCTGCCACCGCCCAGGATCACGATTGCCGTTTTAGGGCTGCGCTTTAGTTCGGCCAGATCGGTGCTGATGAGCGCTGGGGGTGGCCGCATCACATTGCGCATCATGAAGCCCGCAACGGCCTCTGTGCACGACAGCCACATGCTTACCACGGCCACGAACATCAGCAGCCAGCCCAGCAGCGCGCGGCGATACAACAACCTGGCGCTGAAGACGATCAGCACCAGCATGGGCACCGGGGGCAGCACCAGTGCGGTCAGCACGGGCTTCCAGCCTTCCAGGCCCAAGCTGAAGACCAGCTCGTTCATGGCAAGCGGTCGGCGCGAAGCGGCTCGAGCAGTCGCGCGGGATCAGGCATCAGTAGAAGGCCTGCAGGCCGGTCTGCGCGCGGCCCTGGATCAGCGCGTGAACGTCGTGCGTGCCCTCGTAGGTGTTGACCGTTTCCAGATTGATCATGTGGCGGATGACGTGGTATTCGTCGTGGATGCCGTTGCCACCGTGCATGTCGCGGGACATGCGGGCGATGTCCAGCGCCTTGCCGCAGCTGTTGCGCTTGATCAGGCTGATCATTTCCGGTGCGGCGCGGTCTTCGTCCATGAGGCGGCCCACACGCAATACGCTCTGCAGACCCAATGTGATCTCGGTCTGCATGTCGGCCAGCTTTTTCTGTATCAGCTGGTTCTGTGCCAGGGGGCGGCCGAACTGTTGGCGATCCATTGTGTACTGGCGGGCCGCCATCCAGCAGAACTCGGCGGCACCCAGGGCACCCCAGGCGATGCCGTATCGCGCCTTGTTCAAACAACCGAAAGGGCCTTTCAAGCCGCTGACGTTGGGCAGCAGTTGCGATTCGGGAACGAAAACATCGTCCATGACGATCTCGCCGGTGATGCTGGCGCGCAGGCTCATCTTGCCGTCGATCTTGGGTGCGCTCAGCCCGAGCATGCCCTTCTCGAGGATGAAGCCGTGGATGCTTTCCTGCCCACCTGTCGTCCACGAACCCTTGCCGTCCGGCTCTTCCTTCTTGGCCCAGACCACGAACACGTCGGCGATCGGGCTGTTCGTGATCCACATCTTGCTGCCCTTGAGCACATAGCCTGCCACCCCATCGCGGGTGGTGGGTTTGGCACGGCTCAACATGCTGGCGGGGTCGCTGCCGTGGTTGGGTTCGGTCAGGCCGAAACAGCCCACCCATTCGCCGCGGGCCAGCTTGGGCAGGTACTTCTGCCGCTGGGCTTCGCTGCCGTAGGCATGGATGGGGTGCATGACCAGGCTGCTCTGCACGCTCATGGCGCTGCGGTAGCCGCTGTCCACGCGCTCGACCTCGCGGGCCACCAAACCGTAGCAGACGCTGTTCAGGCCGGCGCAGCCGTAGCCTTCAATGGTGCTGCCCAGCAGGCCGAGTTCGCCCATCTCGGACATGATGCTGCGGTCGAAGGTCTCGTGGCGCGCCGCCATCAGCACCCGTGTCTGCAGACGCTCTTGGCAGTAGGCGTTGGCCGCATCGCGAACGGCACGTTCGTCGTCGCTGAGCTGGCTGTCGAGGTGAAAAGGGTCTTCCCAGTTGAACTTGGTGGCCATTGCAGGGCTCTCCGGATAATCCCTCGAGTGTAAGGATTCCCTGCCGGATGCGGCTGTGCAGGGTGGTAGTCGCAAACCTCATGAAGTAACAGGGTGCTGCGACCCGACGTATCGACTTTCAGTGACCTTCGGGCGCTGTCAACGAAGGAACTACAAATGGCTCAGCAGGTGATCACGCTCGGTGGTGGGTGCTTCTGGTGCACCGAGGCGGTGTTCGAGTTGGTCGACGGCGTGACCGCGGTCGAAAGCGGCTATTGCAATGGCCACGTGATGAATCCCAGCTACGAACAGATCTGCACCGGAACCACGGGGCATGTGGAAGTGATTCGGGTGCGCTTCGACGACGAGCGCATCACGCTGCGCGAATTGCTCGAGATCTTCTTCGTGGTGCACGACCCGACGACCTTGAACCGGCAGGGCAACGATGAAGGCCCGCAATACCGCAGCGGGATCTACCTGGAAACTGCAGACCAAGAGGCGACAGCGCGGGCCGTGGTGGACGAAGCGAACGAAACGCACCGCGGTCGCGTGGTCACGGAAGTGGTGTCCTTGGCCAACTACAGCAAGGCGGAGGCGTACCACCAGCACTACTTTGCAAACCACCCGGGCCAGGGTTATTGCGCGTACGTGGTGGCACCCAAGGTCGAAAAGTTCAGGAAGACCTTCAAGGCGCGGGTGCGCAGCGCAGGCTGAGTATCCATTCGCGGCAGGTAAGGGACGCGGCTCAGCCGTTGACGAAAGAGCCTGATTCCTGGATATCGAGTTCCGGAAACATCGTGTCGAGGCCTCGACGCAGGAGTTGCCGTCGGCCGCGTTGGTCGACGCTGACACCCTCCAGCAGCGCAAAGGCTGGCGCGCGCAGCAGCCAAAGGTCCACGGGTTCTTCTGACTGGTCGACCAGCCGACGCAACCAATCAGCGCCCGGCGCGCCTTCCAGCACATGCAGGTAGGTGCGCTTCAGGTCCCGGAAGGCCTGCAAGGCGGCGATGCAAGCGCGGCGGTCGCCGGGCATGCCGGCACCAGGGGTGTAGTCGCGGGGGCTGGGCAGTGTGGTTGTTTGCATCACGGCAGGGGTGCGAACTGCGAGCGCGGTGCGCGGGTGGGGAAGTGACGGTTCAGGTGGGCAAGACGCTGGTCTGCTTCGGCTTGGTCGTGGGTGACACCCACCAGGCGGAAGATCTCGGCGCGGGCATGCCACAGTTCGCGCAGCGAGCGGCTTTGCTGGATGCGTTCGCGCATCGCGTCGGCGTCCTCGCCCACCACGTCGGCGAGTGCTTCCAGAAAGTCTTGGCGTACGCCGGGCAGGCGGTTCAATGGGGGCGCCACCTCTTGGGGTGCAGGCGCCACCAGCCAGAACATCAAGCGCTGCCAGGTCGATGTCGGCGCCATGCGCAGCGATGGCGGAGACACCTCGCCTCGCAGTCCGACGACGGCCTGCGGCGACAGCGTGGTCGTCGGGCGACGCCAGGGGCTGCTTTGATGGCGGGTGAGGAAAGAAAAGGTGTGCAACATTTGGCTGATATCGGACGAGATGCCCAAAACCTGAAGCCAATCGTCGCGCCTATCGGGTGGGAGCAATGCCCCAAGAAGTACCTGCTTGGACCCCCAGTTCCCAGCCTGTCAGGCAGTCAGCCAAGCAGCCCGTCTCACAGCACGCCGTAGTCGGCTTTGCGTTGTGCGGTGTATGCCCACCAGGGCCGCGGTTCGCCGCCGCCCATGAAGTCGGTGGCGGCGATGAAGGTGTCGAGCACGCAGGGGTCGTGGCGCTTGCCCGTGGCTTCGCAAAGGCGACGGTATAAGGCGAGGGCGTCGGCACCCTTCAGTTCAGCCGGCCCGTGTACCCCGATGGAACGAAGGTCAGCCGCTATGGAAGGGCCGATGTTGGGCAGCTGCTCCAAGTGCTCGCATTCCGCAGCCGACCGGGCTTTGCGTGGTGGCAGCGCCTTGGGCGGGTGCATGCGTGAAATCGCCGCGGCCCCTGACTGCAAAGGGGGCGATGTGGGTTGTGGCATCCAGGCAGCCATGGCTACATCAGCATGGTGTTGCGGATCAAGCCCACCGCGATGCCTTCGAGTTCGAAGTCGACGGCGTCGAGTGGCACGAAGATGGTCTTGAACTCGGGGTTCTCGGCCAACAGTTCGATGCCCTCGGACGTGCGGCGCAGTCGCTTGACGGTGACGTCGTCACCCAGTCTGGCCACGACGATCTGCCCGTTCTTGGCGTCTTTGGCTTTTTGCACGGCCAGAAGGTCACCGTCCAGGATGCCGGCGTCGCGCATGCTCATGCCGCGCACCTTCAGCAGGTAGTCGGGTCGTCGCGCGAACATCGAGGCCTCCATGAGGTAGCTCTGGTCGATGTGCTCTTGCGCCAGGATGGGGCTGCCGGCAGCGACGCGTCCAATCAGCGGCAGGGTAAGTTGCGCCGGGTTCGGTACGGGCAGCGTGTACTGCTTGCCGAAGGAAGCGAGCCGCGCCTCGTTCAGCGCCCTCAATGTGCCAGACTTCAAACGGATCCCCCGTGAGGTGCCGCCCACCAGTTCGATGACGCCTTTGCGCGCCAGGGCTTGCAGGTGTTCTTCCGCGGCATTGGCCGACTTGAAGCCCAGCTCAGCCGCGATTTCGGCACGCGTGGGCGGTGCGCCAGTGCGCTGAATGGCGTTTTGAACCAAGTCCAGGATCTGCTGTTGGCGGGGCGTGAGCTTCGGGCTGTCGTCCATCGGTCGGTGATCCATTGGGTGGGGGTGTCGCACAAGGCGATCGAGGCACTGGCCATTCATCCAGTAACTGTATTTTTATCCAGAAATGAAACAAATGCCAAGTGCCGCAGAAGCGCTGCCACGCCTGGTCGTGGTGATCGGAACGGGTGGAACCATCGCCGGCACGGCTGCCAGTGCCAGCCAGCACGTGGGCTACAGCGCCGGTGCGCTCAGCGCGCAGGCGCTGATCGATGCCGTACCGCCCCTGCACGGACAGGCGCTGGAAGCGGTGTCGGTGGCGCAGATCGACAGTTCGAACATGGACCACGCTACGTGGATGCAATTGCGCAATGCGGTGTGGCAGCAACTGGCGCGACCCGAGGTGGTCGGCGTCGTGGTCACGCATGGCACGGACACCCTGGAAGAAACGGCCTACTTCCTGCACCGCACGCTGCACGCCCACAAACCCGTGGGGCTGACGGCGGCGATGCGGCCCGCCACAGCGCTGTCCCCCGACGGCCCGCAGAACCTGTTCGACGCGGTGAACCTGGCGCGCGAACCCGGTGCGTGTGGCGTGCTGGCCCTCTTGGGCGGGCGTGTGCATGCGGGCGCAGACCTGCGCAAGGTGCATGGCTACGCGGTGGAGGCCTTCAGCGCGGGCGATGCCGGGCTCTTGGGCGTGGTGGAAGACGGCCGCCTGAGGACGTTTCGCCCGTGGCCGCAGCCTGAACTGCACCCGGCGGAACCACGGTCTGATGTGGCGGCTTGGCCCGTGGTGGACATCGTCACCAGCCATGCCGGTGCCCGCGCAGCCGTGATCGACGCGCTGGTGGCATTGGGAGCGCAGGGCCTCGTCATCGCCGGCACGGGAAATGGCAGCGTGCACAAGGAACTGGAAGCGGCCGCGCAGGCCGCCCAGGCCGCAGGCGTGCGGGTCGTGCGCGCCTCACGTTGCCAACTGGGTGGTGTCGTCGCGGCCGCCGAAGTCGCCGAAGCTGTCAAGCTGCCCACTTACGGCAGCCTCACCGCACCTCAGGCCCGCATTGAACTGATGCTCGACCTGATGGTGAACGAGTTGCCAGCGCCCCAGCCTTGAGCCGCGAACGGCGGCCCGGTTCAGCCGACGAAGTCTCGGAACATCAGGCGCGGCGTCGGCGGCGGGCGGCACCCGCCACGGCCAGCAGGCCCAGCGCCATCAGGCCATAGGTGCTGGGCTCCGGCACCACGCTAACCTCGAACAGGATCGTGCTGTTGGCCGGCGCGCCGCTGCTGAAAGGGTTGCCAGTGTCTTCGTTGAGCATGGCCAGGTAAGTCTTGCCAGCTTCTTCAAACACGGTGATGCCTTCAACCCGGTAGTGCGCGGTGCTGCCACTGCGGATCAGCTGCAGGAAACTCACCGCGTCGGGGTCGGTCACGTCGTAGAGGGCGACAACGCTTTCGCTGGTGCGCTCCAGACCGATGGCTGCGAGGGTGCGGTCACCGATCTTGAACAGTGCGATGCCCTCGGGTTCCATGCCCTTGTCGTCGCTGCGGCCGTCGGCGTAGAGGCCACCGGCTGCGATGACGGCGGCTTCCAGGCTGTTGCCGCTGTCGTAGACCAGGTCGCCGTTCTCATCCCGAATCGAGAACGAGCGGCCGCCCAGCGTGATGATCTCGGTCATGTTCGTCGAACTGCCGTCGCCGGTGGCACCCGTGCGCACGACGTTCAAACGACCCAAGGCACTGTTGACCTTCAGATTGGCTTGCGAGTTTGCGCCCGTGAAGACGGTGGCGTCCAGCGTGAAGGCGATGTTGCCGAAGCGGCCGATGTCGCTGTCGTCGACATAGGCATCGCCCTCGTTGGCCATCACGTAGAAAGTCTTGCCCTTGGCGCTGTACGACGCGATGGCGTCGGGCATGTACAAGCCCTTCACCGGCACATTGCGCAGCAGCACCTGGCTGTCCTGGTCGGACGGGTCGATGCCATTGCCGGGCTTGCTGAAGTCCTTCAGGCCCAGGCCTTTGATGCTGCTGACCGTGTTGGTGTTCAGATCGATGATCGCGATGGCGTTGTTCTCTTGCATCGTGACGTGGGCCTTGCTGCCGTCGGCTGATATGGCGATGTATTCCGGCTCCAGCGAGATCGATGCAGAGACACCCGCCTGGATGCGCACGCCCGCAGCGCGCAAGGCGACTTCCTGGCCGTCGAAGCTGGTGAAGCCGATGGTGCTGACCAGCGAGCTGCTCGGCGTTGTGCTGTTGAAGGTGATGACGCTGATGCTGCCGGCCGGGTTGATCGAGTCGCTTTGGCGCTCGCCTTCGTTGGCCACAAGCAGCTTGGTGCCACCCGCAGTCCAGGTCACCATGTCGGGCACTGCGCCGACGGTGACGCTGCCCAGGTTCGCGGCCGCACCGCCGCTGGACCTGAACAGCTGCGTGTTGAAGAACTGGACCGTGCCAGGGTTCTGCGGCGTCGTGTTGCTGAAGCTCACCGCGGCCACGCCGTTGGCAATGGAAATGCTGTTGATCACGCCCAGCCCGGCGCTGATCGCGTCGAACGTCTGAAGGCGCGCGCCGTCCAGTGCCAGCACCTCAAGACCGCGCCCACCCGCAATGAACAGGCTCTTGGACAGCGGGTCCCAAACGCCGATCTCCGACGAGAAACGATCGGCTGCGGCGGCTGCCTGACCGTTGGTGTTGCCTGTGGTCCATAGCTTGGTGACTGCCAACAACTGGGCCGCAGCGGTGGTGGGCAAGGTGGCAGTGCCCAGCGCAAGTGCGATGGCGCTGGTCAGGGTACGGAGGCTGGGCTTCATGTTGGACGGCTCTGAAACGGGGGTTCGACGAAGCCTTTGACACTATGACCAAACCGTGACGATGTCGTGACAGCCTCGGGCGCTGAAATGACAAGGCCCCCCGCGATCACGGGGGGCCTTGTCGGTTGGGCTGAAAGCCCGACGGTTCCGCGGCTTGCTGCGCGTTTGGCGCTTAGTTGACCGTCAGCGTGACGTCGATGTTGCCGCGCGTGGCATTGGAGTACGGGCAGACCTCGTGTGCGGTGGCCACCAAAGCTTCGGCGGCGGCTTTGTCCATGCCAGGCACGCTGATGACCATGGTCACAGCGACGCTGAAGGCGCCTTCCTTGCCGGTCATCGGACCGAT
>Ga0105046_10001707_pt1 | contig 34003 bp, 25 predicted proteins | sample MAT03_FD_78385 | JGI IMG/M metagenome (GOLD analysis project Ga0105046, IMG submission 78385) | Freshwater microbial communities from Lake Fryxell liftoff mats and glacier meltwater in Antarctica - MAT-03 (megahit assembly) | ecosystem: Environmental > Aquatic > Freshwater > Ice > Liftoff... | reverse complement strand
CTCCGCCCATTGAGTGGAAAAATCTTCTGAACAGCCAGGACAATGAATCCGCGGCAAGCTACGATTCTTCTTCGTTTGGTCAATCAATTTTTCGCAACGAGGGCATTCGTATTGCACCGGCATCCGGACGTCTTGCGTTTCGGTCGCAAGCCATGTCAGTCCAAACCGCAGTGCATCGGGCCCAAACTTGTCGATGATGTCGATGGGATCAACACCGTTTCCTTTGGATTTGCTCATCGTCTCACCAAGCCCGTCGAGGATCTTGGGATGAATGAACACCTCGCTAAACGGAACTTTGCCCGTATTGTTGAGGCCCATCAACACCATTCTCGCGACCCACAACGTGATGATGTCGCGCGACGTGATTAGCGTGCTGGTAGGGTAAAAGTAGGCAAGCTCCTCTGTCTTGTCAGGCCATCCGAGCGTGCTGTGAGGCCACAATGCGGAAGAAAACCAGGTATCGAGCACATCCGGATCGCGTGTGAACCCCAACGCGTCAATGGCGGCTTCTAACTTCGCATCCTCACGGCGCAAGCATACGAATACTTGACTTTCACCATTGGCGTCTTGGTCGATCTGATGCGTCAAAGAATCCTTTTCTGCTGAGATCAAGTCTACCTTCTTGGCAAATGCCGTCGCTTCCGCTGCGGTCATCTTCTTGCTGGACCAAATCGGAATCTGGTGGCCCCACCACAACTGCCGGCTCACTGGCCAATCGCGTTTTTCTCCAAGCCAATCAAGATATCCTTTGCGATAACGCACCGGGTAAATCTTCACGGATTCATCGCTGACCGCATTCATTGCAGACTGGGCTAACGAATCCATCCTTACGAACCACTGATCGGCCAAGAACGGTTCGATCGGTGTCTTGCTACGATCGCTATGAGGCAACTCGATCTCACGGTCTTCGATGTCGCCGAGGAGCCCCATGACTCCCAGGTCCGCAACCACGCGTTCACGGGCTGCGGGAATTGTTAGCCCTTGATAGGCACCCGCTTCACTGTTGAGCGTGCCATCGGTGCGTAGGATATTGATCATCGGAAGACCGCAACGAATCGCAACTTCATAATCGTTCGGGTCGTGAGCGGGCGTGATCTTGACGCAGCCGCTGCCCATTTCCGGCTTTGCCCACTGGTCAGCAACCAAGGGAATCGGACGATTCATCAACGGCAACATAACTTGGCGGCCGTCGACCGCCATGTCGCGAAGTTTAATCAGCCCCGGCAGGACTATTTTTCGACGTACCTGCAAGTCGTCAAGTTGAGCCTGCACCAAGTCGCGATCTTTGTCGTTGGATTCGGCAAGCTTCGTCTTTAACTCTTGTTCAACCGCATCAAGAGCTGCTTTCGGATCGGGGTGAACCGCGACTGCGGTATCGCCTAGCATCGTTTCGGGGCGAGTCGTTGCGATCTCAACTTCGGTCGGTTCATTTGGCTTCGGATTCACAACCTTGTATCGGATGTGCCAGAAATGTCCCTGAGTGGTTTCGTTAAAGACCTCGTCATCGCTAACCGCGGTTTGCAAAAAAGTGTCCCAATTTACGAGCCGTTTACCGCGATAGATCAATCGCTGTGCAAACAAGTCATAGAACGTGGCGCGCACGGCAGCGGCGCAGCGATCGTCGAGCGTAAATCGTGTTCGCTCCCAATCACAACTGCATCCCATCCGCTTCAGTTGGCCGAGAATGCGAGCTTCGTATTGGTCCTTCCATTTCCAGATTCGTTCAACGAGCGCATCACGCCCAAGGTCATGACGCGTTTTGTTCTCTTGCTCTTTGAGTCGTCGTTCGACGACGGCTTGAGTCGCAATGCCGGCATGGTCGGTGCCCGGCATCCAAAGGGCTTCATAGCCTTGCATCCGCCGAGTTCGGATCAAGATGTCCTGAAGCGTATTGTTCAGCCCATGCCCAAGATGCAACGCACCCGTCACGTTCGGCGGAGGAATCACAATCGTGAATGGTTTCTTATTTGGATTCACGGTTGCGCGATTGCAGCCTGCCTCATCCCAAGCTTGAACGATGCGTGCGGCAGCCGTCGGATGATCAAATCGGTTCGGAATTTCGCTTTCGGCGGTCGGTTGATTATTCATATTTGTTGAGTTGATTCGTCCGTGGTTTGCTCTGGTCGTTCGTCGAGTTCAAATGGGAGTCAGGCGGAACTTGTCAAACATGCGTCAAGGCTTGCCGACACCGCTTTCGCCTTTGTGAAGCTTGTATTCAACCGCATCGACCAGAGCCTGCCAGCTCGCTTCGATCACGTTCTCACTGACGCCGATGGTGCCCCAAGTTTCGTGCTTATCGCTGCTTTGGATATTCACTCGTGTCGTCGCAGCGGTTCCCGCGCCGGAGTCGACAACGCGAACTTTGTAGTCAACCAATCGCATATCAGCCAACGTTGGGTACGTACTTTCCAATGCTTTGCGGAGAGCCGCATCGAGCGCATTGACCGGACCGTGCCCTTCCGCCGCATCAAACCACAGCTTGTCACCGATGCATAATTTTATGATCGCTTCCGCGAAGACGTTGTTCGCGTTGGCATCGCGATCGCCCGCGACGACGCGGTACTTGATCGGTTTGAAATGCGGAGTGAATGAACCGGCCATTTTTCGTACAAGTAAGTCAAACGATGCGCCGGCGGATTCAAACTGGTACCCGCAATTCTCAAGGCGGACGACTTCGGCCAGGATCTTGTCCATCAACTCACGGTTGTTGACCAAATCATGCTTGGACGTCATTGCGGCAATGTTGCTCCGTCCGCTCAGTTCACTGACCAAGATGCGTCGCTCATTGCCGACCGTCGCCGGATCGATATGCTCGTAAGAACGCGAGGCCTTGTTGATCGCATGGACGTGCATGCCGCCTTTATGGGCGAACGCACTTTGTCCAACAAAGGGTTGATTATTGCGCCACTGCAAGTTTGCGGTCTCGTAAACAAATCGACTTAGCTCGGTCAACGATTCCAGCGAACGTCCGCCCAGAACAGAGTAACCTTTTTTCTTGACGGCCAAGTTCGCGATCATCGAGATCAAATCGACGTTGCCGCATCGTTCACCGATTCCATTGATCGTCCCTTGAACTTGGTTGGCACCGGCATCGATTGCGGCAAGCGAGTTGGCGACAGCAAGGTCGCTGTCGTTGTGGCAATGAATCCCGATCGTCAATGAGTAATCGGCGACCGCCTGTTTCGCGGCAAGCACCATCGCCGTGATTTCTTCGGGCAAGGTCCCACCGTTGGTGTCGCACAAAACAAGATGCGATGCTCCCGCGGAGGCAGCAGCACGAAGCGTTTTCGCCGCATACTCGGGATTGGCTTTCCAGCCGTCAAAGAAATGTTCGGCATCGTAGAGCAAGCGACCATGCCCGGCCAGAAACTCGACACTCTCTCCAATCATCGCCAAGTTTTCTTCCAGAGACACATTGAGGACTTCGGTGACCTGAAAATCCCAAGTCTTTCCGACCAATGTGCAAGCCGGTGTTTTTGCGGCGACGAGGGCCCTCATTCCAGGATCATCTTGTGCCTTCATCGATCGGCGTCGGGTCATCCCGAAAGCCGAAACAAGGCTTGAGCCAAGGTCGAGTGAACGAACTTTTTCGAAGAACGCAACATCTTTCTCGTTCGACAGCGGATAGCCGCCCTCGATGTAATCGACGCCGATCTCGGCGATTCGCTGTGCGATGTTCAGTTTATCTTGCAGCGAGAAGCTGACGCCTTCGCCCTGAGTCCCATCGCGAAGCGTCGTGTCATAAATTTCAACGTTTCTAACGGCTGAAACGGAGGCGGAATGGCGAGATGTGTTTGTGGACGTGTTCATGAAATCGTGATGCCGGCTAGTAAAACAACAAAAAACCCCGAGGCGGGGATGGCCTCGGGGGATCTTTACTTTGACTGGAACCGATAACGCACGATCATCGCGGGTGAGGTATCTTGAATGGGACTCCGCCTTTCCTCACCACAAACCGTGTCCCCCGAGGGCTAGGTCTGCTGCCGAAAAGCGGAGCCGGTAATTTCAACGATAATCTTACGTGTCAATCGATTCATGGAGGTGCTGGCGTCAGGCGAACGGCGGACAACTTGCTTTAAGTGTAAAAGTCCACGATTCCTTGTCAATTCCGGTCATGCCGCCGGCAACGGTTCCGGAGTGGCCAAGCGAACAGGAAATCGCCTGAATACCCTCGTCAAAATCATCGACGAAGTCACTAGCAACAGACTTCCGAGAAAGAACGGTGCTCCCGGCAATAGAAACGGTGCTTTCGATGAGGTGAAATACCCGAACAGTCCCGTCGTGAAAACAAGCGGTGAAATGACGCTGGTTAAGCTTATCAGGGACGTCAATGCTCCTTGAATTTTCCCTTGATCCTTCGACGGCACTTCGCCAGCAACGATGCTTTGGATCGCCGGACCGGCTAAACCACCGATCGCGCCGGCGACGATCACCACAGGAATCATCCAGCCCTGGGTTGCCGCTCCGTAACCCAAAAACGAAAAAGACGAAATAATCGCAGCAGTAACTGCGACCCGCCGCGGGCCAAATCGCCTAACGACCGGCCGAACCAAGCCGCCTTGGACGATGATTGCCATCAACCCGACCAAACCGAGAGTCAAGCCATTGGTTGCCTCATCCCAACCAAATCGATAACCACAATAAAGCACCCAAACGTTTTCAAGACCCCGTTGGGCAAGTGAACTACAGACCACTGCGATCGCCAGCCCAGCGACCAACGGATAGCCACGCAGGTTGCCAATGGTGCTAAGTGGATTGGCTTTCGCAAATGTAAACGCCCCCCGCGACTCTCGTGGCAGTGATTCGGGCAAAATAAAATAGCCATATAAGAAATTGGCGAGCGATAACCCTGCCGCGACAAAAAACGGCCATCGCACGTTGAAGCCTCCCAGCCATCCGCCCAGCGCCGGACCGATGATGAAGCCGATCCCGAACATGGCACCTACCAAGCCGAAATTTCTCGCTCGGCTTTTTTCATCGGATATGTCCGCGATATACGCGTTTGCCGTAGAAATACTTGCTCCCATCACACCTGCAATCAACCGTCCCGCGAATAGCCATCCGATTGACGGGGCAAAGCCCTGAACAACGTAATCGACCCCGAGTCCAAACATCGACGCCAACAGAATGGGACGCCGGCCGAAACGATCCGATAATGCGCCCAGGATCGGTGCGCAAATGAACTGCATAAGCGAATAGGTTGCCGCGATAACTCCCACATAGAAACTCGCTGACGAAGCGTTGCCACCAACGAACTGCTTCACCAGTTCGGGCAGCACTGGCACCACGATGCCGATACCGATGATGTCGATCAGAAGAGTCAGAAGAATGAACGAAATGGCGGCGTTGCGACCGGTTCTAGGGGCATTCGAAAGGGGTTCCGCCGAAGCATCGGTCGGCGCGTCATTAAGATCTTGTGCCGACAAATTGGCAATCCTTGGAAAAGCATGGAGACAAACTTTGGCTGATTTGATCAGAGCCTATCGTGAATCATTGATCCGCAAAACCGGCAATCGGCGTCGAGTTCCAATTCGAGCCTGAATCTCGTCCGGGGTCGACAGTGGCAGAACGTCGGCGTCCGACCATCGCGGGTCGTAGCGGTCGCCTTGAAAGGCATCGAGTTCGATCATTCGATCTTCAATATCTTTGCGCAACATTGATTTCTCGAGGCACCAAAGTGGCGCAATGAGATAATCCGGCGGAGCATCCCCACTGACTCGCTCAACAACGACGTGCGGCGGTATCAATCGCAGGAAATCGACAATGATTTCGACGTAGTCTTGTCGCTCCATCAGCTTCAATTCGCCGTTAAGGACCTGATCGCCAAGCGGCGTGCCTCGAACGGCATACAAATTGTGAATCTTGATCGCGTCGACACCTAAGACACCGATTGACCTCGCTGTGTGACGAATATCGTTATGCGTTTCCCCGGGGACTCCCAAAATGATGTGAGCACAAGTTTCAAAACCTCTTCCGCGGCTTCGGTTCATTGCATCGATCATGTGGGCGTGTTTGTGAGCCCGATTCATCCAAGCCAAACTAGCGTCATGCCTAGTCTGCATTCCGTATTCGAGTGAGACGTAGGTCTCCTTGGACAATTCGTCGATCAGGTCCAGTACCGGATCAGGAACACAATCCGGACGCGTGCCAATCGCGAGGCCAACAATCTCCGGCGAATGCCGAAGCGCCAGTCGATAGACTTCTTCCAATTGATCGACCGGAGCATAAGTGTTCGTCGCCGGTTGGAAATAGGCGATAAATCCCGAAACGTTCTTGTATCGACGCCGAAGCGACGTCACTCCTCGGTTCAGTTGCTCTTCGACCGCAGCTAAGCGGACACGGCGACTGGGGCTGAACGACCGATTGTCGCAAAAATTGCAACCTCCCTTCGCAACCGCGCCATCGACATTGGGGCAGGTGAAACCAGCGTCAAGGCTAATTCGCTGGATTCGACCACCAAACCGGGCCTTCAGCACGGCACCAAAAGCTCGAAAACGAGTTCGCATTGTGCCGAATTCATCGCCTGTGATTAAAGAATGTTTTTGCATCCGAACTCTTTCGCGTGTTGATCTTATAAATCTTGCATTAAGATAGCTGAATCGGCGGTCGATTCTGGCTTCCGAATCGAAACTTCAACGCGAAAACAAATCATCGTTTAGCGAGTATTGTTGATGGCCTGGGACAAAAAAGTTGAACTCAACGGGAAATTCGGCATGCTCGTCCCCGTTGGCGGTGGCGACCCCATTCCGCTCCTCAAGGATCGCCTGATTCTAGGCCGCCGGGAAGGATGCGATATTGTACTTAACTTCGCAAACATTTCCGGTCAACATTGCCGCATGACGATCGAACAGGGCTACTGGTTCATTCGCGACCTTGGAAGTAGAAACGGGACCAAGGTGGACGGACGCGCAATAGTGCGCAAACGACTCGATCCGCATTGTCGGATTTCGTTTGCAAAACATGAGTACAAGATCGAATACGAACCTCAAGATCTTGGCGCTTTTGGGCCTCCGCCGCCGGACGACGAGGACATAAGCGAACTGATGAAGAGCTCCCTCATGGACCGCGCTGGACTTGAAAGACGAAGTGAGTCCAGCCCATCGAAAAATCGCAAAGCAACCGACCTCTAACCCAACAATAGACAATGCCGCGACTTGCTCATCATGTTTTTTTCACACTAGAAGACTCGACCGGAGAAAAGATAAACGAGCTGGTTGCGGCCTGCCAAAATTATCTCAACGATCATCCCGGCGTGATCGATTTCTCCGTTGGTGAACGAGTGCCGGACCTAAATCGTCCCGTCAACGCTCAATACCACGTTTCACTTCACGTCATCTTCGCCGATCGCGAATCGCATGACGTCTACCAAGTCGCACCTCGGCACCTCGAGTTTATCTCAAACCAAAAACCGAATTGGAAACAGGTCCAGGTCTTCGACAGCACGCTTGAAACTTAGCCTTGCTTGAAAGTCCGGTAACATTTCAAACAAGGCATATGCATTTGTGCATGCCGGTCAATCGCCACATGCGATGGCCGAATACGCATACAACCTGCCTTTTCAAGCCGAAAAATCAACTGCTTGTAATGTCGTAGCAGAGGATTCTGTCTTGTGATCTTACGTAAAGCCTTCCGTCAACGATCACTGGATGCGCCCAACTGGGGCGATCGCCGCTTCCCGGAATCTTGAATTTGCTGACGACGGAATAGTTTGTGGGATCAGCCTTTACCAACGCCATCACTCCGTCTTGGAATTGAATGTAAAGCATGTCGTCACCGCCAATCACGACGGCCGAACCCTTTCCAGGACCACGACCCTGCCACTTTTGTTCTCCGGTCATGAGGTCCGCGCAGAACGGTGTTCCACGATCATCAGCGTCGCCGTAGAGATAGTCACCCATCAAGATCACCCCACCATGCTTGTTTCCTAACTTGGTATTTAACCCATAGATCTCTTTGATCATCACCTTCCCACTCGCATCCTCGACCTGCTGGAGCAACGCGCCCCCTTGACCATAGCCGACGGAGAAAAAGACATAATCATCTCGCACGATCGGCGTTGGAATGACGGCGGTCGTCTTACTTATCGGATATGACCAAAGCATTTGACCATCCTTGGCTGAGACTCCAATGGCACCGCTGCCAGTCGTCTGGACGTAGACTCGATTCGATCCCACTTCGGAGACAACGATCGATGCGTGACCAGCGCCAATGTCGCCCGGCCGTACGCACGTCCAAATCACTTGACCATCGGTTTTGTTCAGTGCCACCATCGTCGCTTTGTCGCCTCCCGGGGTGCAAATGACTTTGTCGCCATCAATCAAGACCGACTCGCTGTAGCCCCAAGGATCGTCTTTCTTACCACCGATCTCATCGACGAGGTTCTTTCGCCAAACTTCACTACCGTCCGCGGCGTTGCATGCGACCAACACACCTTTGGGCGCGACGACATAAACCATCTCGCCGTCAACGGTGGGTGTGCTTCGTGAGCTATGCCAGTCGGCTTTCATCTCTTCCCATGCCGGACCTGTTTTTGTCGCCCAAAGCTGCTTGCCCGTTTGGCGGTCAAAGCAAGTGAGATACTCGTCTTTATCGCTGGCGGTCGACAGACCGTCGCCCAGCGTAAAGATGCGCTCGCCGGCAACCGCGAAACTCGCATAACCGCGACCAGCCCCGGTCGTTTCCCAAATCAGTTTTGGGCCTTCTTCGGGCCAAGATTGCATCAGATTGGTGTCACTTGTAACCGCCTTCCTCTGAGCCCCGCGAAATGTCGGCCAATCCTCAGCAAACGAAAGTTGCGAAATGCAAAAGCCAGTGCTAGACGCAATCAGCAACGCGGTGAGGCGAAAAAAATTAAGGCAGTAGATCATTGTTCTTTATCTCAGGCGGGGTGATTGGCAGTGGTTCGAGGTGCCAAATCAACTTTGGCCGTTCAATATCGTAACTGCATCCTGTGGAAAAGGGTAAGGCAAGCGAACTTTGGCCATTGCCGGGTGACTCTGGGACTTGTCGATTCGGTATGATTTGTGCTAAGCGACTCGCCTAGAAATGCATTCGTCCAAAAACGTCGCGATCTGCCAAATCACAACGAACGACAACTACCCACCAGACCCCCGATGCGAATTGCTATTATAGGATCTGGAATCAGCGGAAATCTAGCGGCTCGCATCCTCTCGGCTTCGCACGATGTGGACGTCTTTGAGACGGGAACGCATGAGGGCGGGCATGCTCAAACGGTTGAAGTCAAGGCTTACGAGCGTTCGACGTCCGCCGACGTCGCGTTTATGGTGTTTAACCGACGTACGTATCCCAACTTCTGCCAAATGTTGGAACTCTTGGGCGTGAAGACCCAAGATAGTGACATGAGTCTCAGCGTTCGCTGCAGGCGAACCAAGCTCGAATATCAAGGTAGCTCGCTGAATGGACTCTTTGCACAGCGCCGAAATCTGTTGCGGGCACCGTTCTATCGAATGCTTCGCGACATTGTACGATTCAATCGTCACGCGACTGCGTTTTGTAACACCGGAGATGAGCGTACAATTTTGGACGAATTCTTAGCCGATATTGGAACGGGCTCCGCGTTTCGCGAGCATTATTTGATTCCGATGTCAGCAGCGATTTGGTCGGCGAACCCGGCGAGCCTCGGCGGCTTTCCCGCAAAGTTCATTCTCGGCTTCTTTCGAAATCACGGCTTGCTACAGTTGCAAGATCGCCCGCAGTGGCTAACGATTGCCGATCGTTCCAGAAGCTATGTCAGTAAATTGACACGCCCTTTTCGCAACCGTATTTTCTTGAACTCAACTGTTTGTAGCGTTCAAAGAACCGAAGGCCTCGTTAGGTTAAATTTCGCTAACCGGGACGCATGCGATTATGACCATGTCGTGATGGCATCTCACGCCGATCAGTCGCTTCGCCTATTGACCGACGCAAGCGAAACGGAGCGTCAAGTCTTGAGTGGTTTTCCCTATCAGCCCAACATCGCTGTCTTGCATACTGACGATTCTGTTTTACCCACCCGGCGACATGCTTGGGCGAGTTGGAATTACCATATTCCCGAACAACCAGTTGACCAGGTCAGCGTCACCTACGACCTCAATCGACTGCAAAGCCTTGGGTTACCAGGCCCGCTTTGCTTAACGCTCAATCCCAATCGCGAGATTGACGATGCAAAGGTAATTCATCGTTTCAAATTCGAGCACCCCGTTTTTTCTCACGAATCTATCGATTCGCAGAAACGCTTTGATGAGATTAACGGTCGAAATCAAGTCAGTTTTTGTGGAGCCTATTGGGGTTACGGCTTTCACGAAGATGGTGTCAACAGTGCGCTAGCGGTTACGAAACCGTTTGGTTTGGGCTTGGAAGTCCTTGCGGATCGGGCTTCGAACCCCGGCCGGTCAACTCCGCATTGTGTGGGAGCTTGATTGCACGATGCATAGTTGCCTTTACCGCGGTCATGTTCGACACCAGCGCCGCGCACCTACGCATCGATTCCAGTATTCGACCTCATGGGCCTACTTGGATCTCGCGGAGGTTGACCAAGCGATGAGCGCGAGCTGGTGCTTTAAAGAAAATCGCTTCGGACCTGCCTCCTTTCGACGCGACGATCACTTTGGCGACACTTCGATGTCGATGGTGGATTCTGTATACGAGTTGGTAAAGCAGAAGACCGGCATCGTACTTCGCGGACCTGTACGCGTGCTGACGCAGTTGCGGCATTTCGGTTTCTATTTTAGCCCCATTAACGTGTTTTACTGTTTTGATGAACAGGAGTCCTTGGTAGCCATGGTTGCCGAAGTAAGCAATACGCCATGGAACGAACGCCATTGCTACGTCCTATGGGAAGGAAACCAATCGCCTGGTTCAGCGGGCCGATATTCTCACCCAAAGGAGTTCCATGTCTCGCCATTTATGGGAATGGATTCTCAATACGAATGGGTGATCCGCCCACCGGATAGCAAGTTGCATCTTTCGCTTGGATGCCTCCGTGCAGGCGAGCGGATTTTTCAAGCGAGTCTCCATTTGAATCGATCGGAATTGACTGACGGACAACTCGCTCGAAGCATCTTGCGACGACCGATTGCTGCAGCTCATGTTTTAGGTGCCATCTATTATCAGGCTTTTAGACTATGGATGAAGAAGTGTCCGTTCTTTACTCACCCTCGGAATTTATGCGTGAGCAACGAAATGAATGCGTTGAAGGTCGGCAAGCAAACAGCCGGAACGGCTCTTACCGACCAAGCTTAGCAACCACCGTGTTGCGTAAAGCGGTACTAGGCAAACTCAATGGCATTGTCGGTGGAACCATCACGATCGTAGACGATGACCTGCGTCAAACGTTTGGCGATACGTCCGCCGAGCTACATGCGGTGGTTCGCGTGCATGACTCGCGCTTCTATCGCGGTGTTGCGTCAGGCGGCAGCATGGGCGCCGGCGAATCGTATCGTGATGGGCATTGGTCTTGCGATGACTTAGTGGCCTTAATTCAGATCTTTGCTCGCAACATGCAGGCATCCTCAGATCTTGGCGGATTCTGGAACGCTATACTGGACTTTGGCCGAAAGATGGCACATCGGTTGAATCGAAACACGCGTGTCGGAAGTCGTCGCAACATCGCCGCTCACTATGACCTCAGCAACGATTTTTATTCTTTATTCCTCGATGAAACGATGACCTATTCAAGCGGTGTGTTCCCTGAGCCCAGTAGCTCCATGAAGGAGGCATCGATCGAAAAGTATGATCGAATATGTCGCAAGCTTCGTCTTTCGCCTCATGACGAAGTGCTGGAGATCGGAACAGGCTGGGGAGGTTTTGCGCAGCACGCCGTCACGCATTATGGCTGTCGCGTTACCACGACGACGATTTCAAAGCAGCAGCATGACTTTGCCAAGCAACGATTTTTGGACTCCGGAATTGAAGATCGCATCACTTTGTTGCTCTCGGACTACCGAGATCTTACAGGCAGTTACAACAAGCTGGTTTCAATCGAAATGATCGAAGCAGTTGGCCATGAATACTTTGATACTTTTTTCGCAAAGTGTTCGAGCCTGCTCAAGCCTGATGGATTGTTTGCTCTGCAAGCGATCACCATCCCTGACCAACGTTACGACCAATATCGCCGCTCTGTTGACTTTATTCAAAAGTACATCTTCCCGGGAGGCTGCTTGCCTTCGCTCGGGGCGATGACCAGTTCGGTAGGGCGCGTGACTGATTTGCAGGTTGCTCATCTTGAGGATTTTGCAGAGCACTACGCGCGAACACTAAGAGCCTGGCGAGATCGGTTCGATGCGAACTTGGATTCGATCCGCGACCTCGGGATGACAGAACCGTTCCTTCGACTTTGGGCCTACTATCTATCGTACTGCGAAGGCGCGTTTCGAGAGAAGCAGATCGGTGTGTCGCAATTGTTGCTCCAGAAACCCGGCAATCGTTACAGCCCATTGATCCCAGCATTAGGATGAGTCGATGAAATGGATGTTAATTTCGTTTTGCGTTGTGGTGATTCTTTCCATGACCTGGATCACCGTGACTGCATCCCTCGATCGAAGCGTATTACAGGCCGGCAAAGGTTTGTGGCCGGATCCTTGGTTTCTCGCAACCCTCATGGATGCTTACTTTGCATTCCTCACTTTTTTTGTCTGGGTCGCTTACAAAGAGCAATCTTGGCTGACTCGAATCGTGTGTTTTGTTGCACTGATGTTATTTGGTAATTTCGCGATTTCCGGCTACCTGCTTTTGAAGTTATCGAAGATGAAGAAATTTACTTGGGAAGCATTGTTGCTTCGCGAAAAGCCAATCGTTTGAGAGGTCTTGAGGCTCTTTTATGTCACTGATTCAGCTTGCCGAGAAGCGTTGGTTGCCCGATGCCGTGATCAGGTTAGGGATGCGTCGCATGCTCCGTGATCGTCTCGCTCAGGAGACTCGCCTTGCGGAAAATGACTATCACCAAGCGCTTGATCGATTCGCGGATCGCCAACGAAAAAGCGTTGTCACCATTGAGACCCATCGCGCGAACGAGCAGCATTATGAAGTACCGGCAAGGTTTTTTGAATTAGTGCTCGGGGCTCGCCTCAAATACAGTTGCGGCTTGTGGGAACACGCCGCGACAACATTGAATGAGTCCGAAGAAGCGATGCTTCGATTGACCTGCCAACGGGCTGGAATCGAAGACGGAATGCGAGTTTTGGAACTTGGCTGCGGATGGGGCTCGCTCTCTTTATGGATCGCTCAGTACTACCCCAAATGTCAGATCACGTCTCTATCCAATTCCTCCAGCCAAAAGTCATTCATTCAACAAAAATCTGCCCAGCGCGGGTTCGCGAATGTTCAAGTAATCACGGCTGACGTGGGAACGTTTGATACCGATCAACGATTCGACCGAGTCGTCTCGGTTGAGATGTTTGAACACGTTCGCAACCACGAGACTCTTTTGGCACGAATCGCAAGATGGCTAGTCAGCGATGGCCGATTGTTCGTCCATATCTTCTGCCATCGAAACGTCGCTTACACATTCGAGACCGAAGGAGAAGAGAATTGGATGGGGCGGCATTTCTTTTCTGGGGGAATCATGCCCGCAGAAGATCTGTTCCGCCGGTACTCAAAAGATATGACCGTCATACAGAATTGGTGGATCAACGGCGATCACTACGCAAGAACTTGCGAGGCTTGGCTCGATCGTTTGGATGCTCACGAGCCGCAAGTGCGAGAAGTGCTTGCAACTTCTGGTCGAGACGAATCGCCAAAAGTTCTGACTCAGCGATGGCGAATGTTCTTCATGGCCTGTGCTGAGCTGTTCAAGTTCCATAACGGAGACGAATGGGGTGTCGGACATTATCTGTTTGACGCGAACGACCGGAAGGCCTAACCGAAATGAGTATTGGTCAAGTCTTGATGCTCAACGCCGCATTGGTTTCTATCTGCATGTTCGTGCTGTGGCTCATCAGCTTGCGTCTGAGGGATGGGAGTATTGTCGACATATTTTGGGGCCTCGGTTTTGCACTTATCGCAATGGTTACCTTCGCCGTCGTACCGGGCGGAACACGATCGATTTTACTAGCGTCGCTGACAACCATTTGGGGCGTGCGGTTGGCGGCATATCTATTCAAGCGGAACCATGGAAAGGGAGAAGACCCCCGATACAAAGCAATGCGAGAATACCGAGGCGAGAATTTCTGGTGGGTAAGCTTAGTGACCGTCTTCGCGTTGCAGGGAGTCGTGATGTTGCTGGTCTCATTGCCGATCCAAATCGGCCAAGTCGCCCGCGCGCCGATGGCGGTTTTCAATTTCATTGGGATCGGTGTTTGGCTGGTAGGCTTTCTGTTCGAATCGATCGGCGATTACCAATTGGCGAAGTTTAAGTCCACACCCGGCCCGCGCGGACGAGTTTTGGACCAAGGGCTCTGGCGGTACACACGACATCCAAACTACTTCGGGAACGCCATGATTTGGTGGGGCCTGTCCATGATTGCAGCAACTTGGTCGACCGTGTGGTTGATCATCAGTCCGGTCTTCATGACCTTCCTACTGGTCAAGGTCTCGGGCGTTGCATTACTGGAACGCAATCTTCTAAGTCGATCTGACGATTATCGGGACTATGTGAAACGAACCAGCGCGTTCATTCCTTGGCCGCCAAAAAGCTAGGCTCTATTTGTTCAGTCCTGATTCCAAGACGCGAACGTAGATTTTGCGGCGTCAATCGTTTGCTCGATATGTTCGGTTGTATGCGTGCGACTGAAGAATAAAGCTTCGAATTGGCTGCAAGGCATATAAACCCCTCGCTCGATCAAACCCCAAAAATAGCTCGCATATTTAGCACGATCGCTGCGGTTTGCGTCTGGCCAATTGCTCACGTGTGAATCGTTGAAAAACAATGTCATCATACTTCCAACGCGTTGCAATTGGTGAGGAATACTGTGATCAGTGGCGGCTTGTGATAGGCCCTCTCCGAGTTGCTTCCCGAGTTTTTCGAGATATTCATAGGGAGGATCTTTGGAAAGAAGCTTCAGTGTTTCATTGCCAGCCGCCACAGCGACGGGATTGCCACTCAGCGTCCCTGCTTGAAAGATCTTTCCCGCGGGCAAAACGTGCCGCATGATCTCTTCTTTCCCTCCATAGGCTCCCAGGGGCATGCCACCTCCGACAATTTTGCCGAGCGTCGTCATATCTGGCGTGATGCCGAACAACTCCTGAGCACCTCCCATCGACAATCGAAAGCCGGTCATAACCTCGTCAAAGATCAAGACGGTTCCGTTTTTCTGCGTCAATTCGCGGAGCGTACGCAAGAAATCCATTGACGGAATCACGCATCCCATGTTTCCGACGACCGGTTCCAAAATAACGGCCGCGATCTTTTCGAAGTGAACTGCGAACGCTTCGACCAACGAAGGCACGTCGTTGTACTCAAGCACGATCGTATCGCCACTCGCTCCGGCGGTAACTCCAGGTGAATCCGGTACGCCAAGTGTTGCGGCGGCGCTGCCAGCCGCTACCAACAACGAGTCGACGTGGCCGTGGTAGTTGCCCGAAAACTTGATCACCTTATCGCGCCCAGTTACTCCCCTGGCAACGCGGATGGCGCTCATCGTCGCCTCCGTTCCGCTGCTTACGAGGCGAACTCGCTCGATGCTTGGTACCGCATCGATGATCCGCTCCGCTAATTCGCTTTCGGCTTCCGTCGGTGCACCGTAGCTTGTGCCTCGCGAAACCGCGCGGTTGATCGCCTCGATCACTTCGGGATGCGCATGACCCAAGATCATAGGCCCCCAAGAGCCGATATAGTCGAGATATTGGTTGCCGTCGACGTCGTGAAGCCATGGCCCGACCGCGCGATCGATGAATAGCGGCGAACCGCCAACTCCGCCGAATGCTCTCGCAGGGCTGTTAACGCCTCCTGGAATCAGTTTTTTTGCTCTTGCGAATGCGGCCAAGCTATTGGGGCCGATACGATGCTGAGTTTTGGCGGGTAATTGCATTTCAAACGGTTCGTTAAGGAGTGTTATGGCTGGCTATCGCGCGGCTTGAATCCAGCGATCCGCGCCGGCGGCTAGCAGTGCACCAGCAACCCGTTGGCCGATGCCCTCGGCATCGCTTGGAAGGCCTTTCCCCGAGTCGTAAAGACGGACCGTGCCATCGACGGACAAAACCACCGCAGACAAATGGAGGCAGCCCTCTTCTATACGACCGTAAGCGGCAATCGGTGCTAAACAACCACCGCTAAGATGTCTCAACAATGACCGTTCAGCGGTGACGCAATTTCGCGTGTCGGCATCGTCGATCGCCGCAACTGCCATGGAAGTTTCCGGATCGTCGCGCCTGGTTTCAATCGCCAGCGCCCCCTGTCCAGGCGCGGGAAGCATCAACTGCAGGTCCATTTCTGGCCCACCAATGGTCGGTAAAGCGAGACGATCCAATCCAGCTGCGGCCAAAATGGTTGCGTCGAACTGACCGCTGACGACTTGGTCGATACGCGTCTGAACGTTGCCTCGAATCGGGTGGATTTGCAGATCTGGGCGAGCATGCAAGAGCTGCGCAGCGCGGCGTCGACTACTTGTGCCGACCAAGGCACCATCGGGAAGTTGATTGAAAGTCCAACCTTTTAGCGAGATCAACCGATCATGAACATCCGCTCGAGGTGGAATTGCGGATACATGGACAGACTCGAATTCTGCCGTTGGAAGGTCTTTAAGGCTGTGTACCGCAACATCAGCCTGGCGATCAATCACCGCCTGTTGGATTCGTTTGGTAAACAATCCGACTTCAGTGGCCGATGTGATCGGACGAAGATCCGAGTCCCCAACACTGGAAAGGGGGACCAATTCGCAAGCGTGCCCTCGAGCCGACAGTTCATCTGCAACCCAGTTCGCCTGCCAAAGCGCCAGAGGACTTTTTCGAGTCGCAATTCGGATGGCGGCTTTGGACATTATGATGGGATCAAGATTCTGACACTGGCGCAAACAAATTTCGTTCTTAAGCGTTGATTAGACGTTATCTTAATCAGTTGCAAAACCACACCAAAACGACCTGCGCCAACGACCCCCAAGTGGCGTGTGCCGTCGATAAAGTAACGAGTTTCCGTGCCAAAATCATTCTCCACGTTCGACGAAGATCCACAACGCGACCGTCCGGATGACGACGTCGTTGCGAAGTTGAATGATTTGACAGGCTTCATGCCACCATTACCGACCCCCGACGTTTACTCCGAAGATGAGTCAAACTTCGAAGTCGGTGTTCGCGATTCGCAAGCTGGCGGATGGGATATCGGTGCCGTTACTCGAGCCACACCTTATGTAAATGCGCCGAGCAATCCCGAAACAACAGGATTTGAGACGACCGACGAGTCGGTACTCGGTGAAGTGCGTATGCCCGGCCGCATTGGTGAATACGTAATCGAACGCATGATTGGCAGCGGCGGTATGGGCCGCGTCTTTTTGGCCAAGCATCAAACCATGCAACGAACTGTCGCGATCAAAACGTTACCTCCCGAACAGTCGTCCCAGCCCTGGGCTGTTGAGCGTTTTTACGAAGAAGTGCGTGCAGCGGCGAGATTGATGCACCCGAACATTGCAACCGCATTTGACGCTGGCCATAGCAGCGGAGTTCATTTTCTTGCCATGGAGTTTATTGACGGTGCGACGCTGACCAGTCTGGTCGCTGGCGGTGGTCCCATGGCGATACCGGAGGCGGTCTCGGCCATCCGAGGCGCGGCACGGGGACTCGCTCACGCACACACCGCCGGCGTCATTCACCGCGACGTGAAGCCTAGCAATTTGATGCGAGCGAACGATGGCACGATCAAGGTTGTTGACTTAGGACTGGCGTTGTTCGCGACCCCTCAGCAACTGATCCAAACCAAGCGAGATGCTTCTGCAAAGGCCCCCGGAAGGCTGCTCGGAACGGTCGCGTTTATGTCCCCCGAGCAACTTGAGAACCCGGACTTTGTCGACGCGAGAAGCGACATCTATTCCCTCGGTGCAACGCTTTATTTTCTGCTAACGGGTAGGCCGCCATACGAAGGCGAATTTCTCGAACAGATCCGAGGCATTCGCCATGACCCCGTGCCTGAGCTATTTTCGCTCCGACCGGATGTCGACCTGCGGCTGGAACATGTTTTTCGCCGCATGATGGCGAAGCGTCCGCAAGAACGGTACGCCTCACTCGTCGAAGTGCTTGCGGACCTAGTGACTTACGATACCGGTGATGCCGGCACGGCGTGGATTAGCGGCTTCGGTTCGCCAAACTTCGTCAATGATACGTCAACTCATCGGGGTGGTTCAACCAACGGCGAATTGGCAAAGGTATTGGGTATTGACCTGGGCATGTTTTACGCCACATGCGCGATTGCAGAACCATCAGGCAATGTTGACGTTTTGATTACTTCCGAGGAAAAAAGAACCCAGCAACGACTTGCGATCGCCGATGGTGATCCATTGGTCTTTGGCGAAGCGGCGGCGTCAAGGCGGGAAATCCAACCGGGAAGCGTTTTGCATTGCATTCCGCTTTATATTGGGCAATCACGAGTTGACCATTTGATCAACGGACGAAAGTGCCCTGCCGAGGTCCTACTGGCGATGCAGATTCGCAAATTGATTGATAACTGCTGGACCGAAAAAGCCTATCCTCATGCAGTCGCGATTACCGTCCCGTCAAGCTATGACCAGTTCCATCGACAAGCGATTGTTCAAGCAGCAACCATCGCGGGCATCCGATCGGTTCGATTGGTCGATCGATCAATGGCTGTTTTGCAATCTTGGCGACACGACCAAAGGCTGCAAAGTGCCGGCCTTAAATCGATTCCGGCTCAACCAAAGCCGACGGTGACGAAAGAGATTCACGGCGAGCGGCCGCAAGTGGTCATCTCAATCACGGGTAATGCCACGGAAGTGGTTGTGGCTCGATTTCGTGGTTCGCGCATCCAGCAATTGTCCTCCATCGGCCAGTGGCATTACGGCACGCTTCAGTGGCAACAAAAACTTGTCGATATGGTCGCTGAGTCCTGTATCACCAATCACGGATTTGACCCACGCCACACGCTTCAAACCGCGACGCAATTGCAAGTCGCCTGCGAGCGTGCATTGCCGAAATTTCTCTTGCTTGAAACGGTGAATATCTGCTTTCAAAAAGGGAACAAGCCGATAGCCATCGCAGCGACACGGACCGATTGGTTAGATGCGTGCGAACCACTTTTGAATGAGTTGCTACAAATGATTGATACCTCGCTTGAAGCAGCGGAGATCAATCCCAATCGTGTAAGTCATTGCTTTCTGTTTGGGATACTGGCTCGGATCGGTGCTAACCGACGACACATAGAAAAAAAGTTTGCAGAAGATACGCAGTTCTTGCTAGTCGAGCGATCCGACGTGGCCAGAGGCGCGGCGCTCTGCGTTGCCGGAGAGTTGCCTGGTCGCGGTGAGATCCCTCTTCCACCCCAACCTTCAACGACTCATGATTTCGGACTGCTGGTAGTCGATGCGAAGAACCGGCGCCGCATCAGGCCGATCATTCCGCGTGGAACGGCAATCCCGGCAAGGACCAACCGTCGAATTGCGGCGGGAACGACTGCAACGACTCAGGTGTTGACGGTCGTCGAGTCATCTACATGGCGAGAGACGTCATGGCGTTCGCTAGGCTGCCATCGTTTTGAGCAGATTCCCGGAGATTCCTTCGTTGAACTCACATTTGAAGTCGACGTGGATGGCCAGCTCGTTATTCGGCGAAGGGATTCGAACTCGGGCGGCTATTCGAAGCTTCCTTCACTTCCGAAAGCAACTTTGTCTCAGGACGAAGTCCTTCAATGGTCAGAATGGGTAAAGGAGTGGATGCCGAGTCTGAAGCGACGTCCGGACAAATCCTAAGCAGGACCCTTGAAACAAAAAAACCTGACGATTGAGATCAAGGTAAATCTCAATCGCCAGGCTGTTGCTCGCGTTTCTTACAATGTGACCGCGAGTGGGGTGGCTAATGACGTAGTCACGGCCCGCCGACTTTTACTACGGGTTACCACCCCGTTGGCAAGTACAGCAATAATCCACTTGATCACCTCCTTTGAAAATATAGGAAGACAAACCAGGTTCAGGTGCCAACCAGAACGAACCGGATTCGTCAGGAAGGGAATATCGCGACGCGTCATCGCAATACACTGTCGCCATTATTGCTGCCGACCAAACCTCAGACAAGTGTGAATTCCATTAAAAGATAAAGTCTTTTTCGATGGATTTCGAAGCCGATCCTATGTCGCAGGAAGGTCAATTTCATAGAGAATCACGATCAATATGTCGTTGCCTGAGAACGAACTCATTGATTGACTAGCCGGAGAATTAGAACTTATATTCCCGGTAATCGTTATCACTCTCGCACCACTTTTCCTAATCCATCGATTGATCTCTTTCTCAAACTGGTCACGTTCACTTTCGATGCTCTTGAAGATCTTTACTTGTTGCATAGTTCACCTGTTGCGGTCCATTCCTACTATCATTTTTTTTTCATGTAAACGACGCGAACAATAGCAGGCGGACTAGAGTCTAAAATCCTTGCAAGGATGATAAAACGATCGCCGCTAGTTACTTCTTTCGCATCGAAGTCTTTCAACTGCACCGTCGCCGGCCCCTTGATACCGTCGCACTTCATCATCCAGAGATCCTTTTCTTGAAACACTTCCCCTTCGGCGAAAAGCCCTTCGTGGGTGCGTTTGGCATAGCTCAACCAATTCGGCGCAACGGAAGCCATCTCTGTTACCAGCCCCGATGCAATCACCGCATTAATCAGCTCGGTTGTTTCGGGCTGTTTTATATTCTGCGTAATAGTTGCAACTTTCCCGATCGAAGCATAGAGAACTGACTTGTTCAACTTCAACTGGTTCGCAGTACCATCGTTGGGGAAGTCGGTAACAACTCGCAAAGCCACTTCTGCTTCGTCAATCGCAGCGGTTAATTGGGGCGAGGCAGCCGGCACAAATGACACCGTTGAACTTGGTTCGGACGCGGGTAACTCAATTGCAGTCGGGCTTTCGCCATCGGGCGCTGTCACCATGTCGTCCAGCGAGTTAGTCGATGACACGACTGGGACGCTTGAAATCGCAGGAGGCAATTTTTCGGTGGTCTCAACGCTACTCACGTTGCTGCTCGGAACCTTCGGCGGATCCGAGGTTTCCCGCTGAGGTTGTACGGCGGTCTTGGTGTCCGTAGAAGCCGTTTCGGTCATCAACGCGTCAAGGCTGGCCATGGTTGGCGTTTCCAAGTTTGGCTTCGGCGATACCTCATTGGTCGTGGTTGCGTCTTCCGATACATCTGAACTCGGTACACTTAAATCCGGGGAGCGAGGAACGCTTTTTGTGGGCGAATCCATCTCCAGGTCGATGCCGTACTCGATCTCCGCTGGCGCGGCACGGTCGCTAACGGTTGGCGCGAGTTGCTTCGGTTTTTCGGCTGCGAAAGCGTCCACTGGAAGTCCTTCTTGACCAGGCAAATTGACCGACGGCGAACGATCACTATCATCGTTCCGCTGCATCGGTTGGCTTGCCGTGACCTTTATCTCTTGGCCATTAAACGGGTAGAAGCCCCAGTCAGGCTTTTGACCTAAAAGCGTCAATAAGCCGCCTGCTAATGGCACCGCCATCAGGAATCCCACGACGACGCCGATCGCGGTCTTAATCGCCGAACTAGACTTCTTTGCTCTTGGTTTCGCGGTTACATGTGTTTTCGAAAAATCATGGACAACCGCAGTCGAAAGTGGTCGTGGTGCGACGGGCCCTTCAACCGGGACGCGGCTGTCAACTTCCTCAACGAGGTCTTCGTCACCATACTCGTCCTCGTATTCTGATTGTTCGTCGTAATCGGGATCGTAGTCAGGGTCAAAATCTGGATCGTAATCGGAGTCGTCATCGAACTCCTCATCGGCCTCGAGATACTCGTCATCCGTTTGGATTTCAAAGTTTGGTTCTTTGGCAACCGAATCGTCATCGAATTGATCGGAGTCAAAAACGCGAACGGGCTCTGGCAGTCCATCATCGGGTTCACCAGTTAGCCGAACTGTATCCGAATGTTGATCCACGAATTCGAACCCTTCAACGTCAACCTCTCCTGGCTCGATCCGATTCACAGGATCGTTGTTGAGCAGATCTTTACGCTGGGTTGATGCAAAGCCAGGACGCGATGCCATAGCCCCGTCAGTTGCCAACACTTCACCGACATTGGCCGCAACAATGGATCGCAGATCGACAAATCGACCCTCCTCATCGATCAACTCAGCCATCGGCGGAAGTCGGTGCGACAGTTCGCTGGCATCGAAAATTTCTGTGCACCAGGGACATCGCAAGCGAATTCCTGGGGGCAGCGATGAATCCGGGACTCGGAAAGATTCCTCGCATCGAGGACAGCGTACAGCGCTCATTGTCGGATCAATCAAGGTTTGAAAAGGAAGGAATCTCGCCTGGGCGTTTGAGTCCCAGGATCAGAATGGGTCATTATGGTCACTAATTCAAGCCGCGTCATGCGACTGGCCAGGCTATCTTGGGTAAATTTATAGCGTCAAGCTCCTACTTCCAATTCATTATCGATAAAGACGGTCGTAGCGAGTTTGCAACGACTTCAACAGCGGTTCGGGGGCCATTTCGCTACCCGTAGCATTCTTGACCAACTCGGCCCCGGTAAAATTCCGACCGTGGCAGTGAATGTTTCGTCGTAGCCATCCGAACAAATGCTGGAATTGACCTTTTTCGAGTTGCTCGTCTAGGTTCCCCAACTCAGCTTCTGCAGCCGCGTAAAACTGGGCCGCCGCAAGATTTCCAAGGGTGTAGGTAGGGAAATATCCGAACAGCCCGGCGCTCCAGTGGACATCTTGAAGTACGCCGCTCGCTGCTGATGGCGGTTGAATACCAAGGTAGCGTTGGTAAGCCTCGTTCCATGCCGTCGGTAATTCGGCGGGTTGCAGCTCGCCGCCAATCAAGGCCTTTTCGAGCTCGAACCGAATGATGATGTGAAGATTGTAAGTTGCCTCATCCGCATCAACGCGAATGAGGCTAGGCATCACGGAGTTCAACGCAAAATGCAAATCTTCGACGGAAACATCCTCGAGTCTCCAGCCAAATATCTTCTTCGCTTTGGGATAGAGCCACTTCCAGAACGGCAATGATCGGCCAACTTGGTTTTCCCAAAGTCGCGATTGGGATTCGTGTATTCCCAATGAAGAATAGGAGCCCGGCGGCAGCCCATGCCAGGTTTCGCGTAAACCTTGTTCGTAGATGCCATGCCCCGCTTCGTGAATCGTGCCAAACAATCCGCCAGACAGCCAATTCGATCCATATCGAGTCAAAATCCGGCAATCATGAGGGCCCAAGCTGGTGCAGAAAGGATGTGACGTTTCGTCCAGCCGGCCTCGTTCGAAATCAAACCCGATCGACTCGGCAACAAATCGACTTAGCTTTCGCTGATCCTCGATCGGGTATTCACGCTGCAAGATTGAGACGTTGGGTTGACGAGGTGCATCGCGAAGTTCCGCAACCAGCGCAACCAGTGGCTCGCGCAGCGACTCGAAGACGACGACTAAGTCATTTACTTTTGCGCCAGGTTCGTACTCAGCGACTAGCGATTCATAGGGATCGCCTCCATCGGCGAGGTGCATGCCTAATTCTTGCTTTAGCGAAACGATCTTTTCCAGTGCCGGTGCGAAGATTGAAAAGTCATCGGACTTGCGGGCTTCATCCCAGACCTGTTGACCGCGCACCGTTGCTGCGGAAAGACGTTCGACCAAGTCGACCGGAATTCTCCAATTTCGTTGCCAATCACGAACCAATTCTCGAACCAGTGACGTCTCATCGCAGTGTGGTTCCGCTTGATCGGTCGTTTCGCTTAGCAAATGCAACCACTCCCCGAAACGTGGATCGGTGAGATGCGAATGCGTCATCGCGCGAAGTGTCGATACCTGTGTTGCCCGATACTCACCGGCCTTGATTGGCATCCCCGTTCGCTCGTCCCATTCGAGCGTGTCCGCAACACTTTGCAAAAGAGCGGCATGGCGCATGTGGTCGCAAACGGTCTTCAATAGCTCAGGTTGTTGTGACATTCTCAGTCGCCTTTCCTGCCAACTCGTGATTCAGAATTTCTAGCAAAGCCTGTAGGAAAACGACCACCATCGGCCCCACAAGAATCCCAATCGGGCCAAACACTTGCAACCCTCCAAGCACACTCATCAGTGCGAGGAGAGGGTGCAATTGTGATCGCCCCTGCAAGACATAGACCTTGATCACATTGTCGACTGTCGAAATGATCGTCAGTCCAAAAATCGCAAGCCCAATAGCAGCACCCATTCGATGTTCCACGGCCGCAAGATAGATAGCACAAGGCACCCACACGGACGCAGCTCCAAGAAACGGAACCAGCCCCATAAACGACGTCGCAATGAACAAAAGGATGATCAGAGGTAAGCCTGCAAAATAGAATGCAATGGCGGCAAGGAGTCCCTGAGCGAGAGCACTCAGCACACTGGCCAGCACAACAGCACGACTGATTTGATCAAACTCCAAAAGCAATCGGCGTTCGTACTCATCATCGAGCGGGCTTAGCCGCATCAGCGTTTGGACGATGCTGTTGCCGTCGGCGAAGAAGAAATACAGCGACGTGGCGAGAATGATCGCGCCGACGATCGATTGAAAAATGAACTGGCCAGCGAGTTGCGTGAGCGGCAATACTCGGGGCTGAAGGAAGTCTTGCGTTCCTTCCATCAACGCCTGTATCTCCGAGACGCTTGGATTGACCAAGATCTTTAGTCTTGAGGTGAAGGAATTACCCAAGATCGCAACCGTCCAGTTGGCTTTTGCCTCGACCGCTTGCGCGAACTGGGTCTCATACTCGCGGCGCGCGCGTTCACGGGCAAGCGAATCGTCGCTGGTATCTAATCCCGACCATGCCTGAGATCGTTCAGCAAGCAACTTCAATGCATCGGTCAATTTGATGAATTCATCATCGGTTGGCGTGCTTGGAACAACTTCGCTTTGAATGTATTGAACAATATCGTCAGCCTCTTTGATTCGTTTGGCATCGGAGGCGTTCGCAAGCGGAGACGCCAAAGCGGCGAAGTCCTCATCGAGCTGGCGAAAAGAGTCTGACGCCGGCATGTCAAGCGCAAGCCCCGTTCGAATTCGCTCTAGCGACGCTGCGATTCCGCCGGAACGAAGACGAAGTGCGAAGTCCTTTCCTTGAGCCGCCGCAATAAAAACAATCAGCCCAGCAGGCAACAACACAAGCAAAAGAATCAGGCTTGTAGTTAGCGCTGCCGCAAGCCGGCGACGAGCGTTCACTTTACCGCAAATCCACTCGTGCGATGGTCGAAAAATGACGACCAAGAGGGCGGCCAGAAATAACGGTACAAAGAAGTTTGCCATGACCTGAAAAAACAGGACGCCAATCACCACGATCGCGACAACAAGCATCGAAATCGAAAAGACTTTCGCGACCGCGATGTTTCCCAAGGACATTTGAGGTAACTTGGAAACGACATCGATTTTTTTTGAACTCTTTGCCAACTGACTTTCCTTGCAATGCATCGGTTTGGACATCAATGGTCGCATTCCGGGCCCGTTCGATTTGCTGCCCATTGTGGCCCAGTGTATGCCAACTGAACCCAAAATAGCACCCGAGCCAGGCGACGATTCCACTCGCCATGTCGACACAGTCGCGCTCTCAACCAAGTTGGTCAAAAAGAGGCGATTGAAGTCACTGGTCCAAGCGATAATCGCGATCGTCGTGTTGATTGGTCTCGGGCTGGCGGTCGATCGATCGATTCATCATTGGAACGAACAACCCGAAGACTCCCGTTTACGGCTAGCCGACCTGCGTCCAAGCTGGTTGCTGTTAGGCGCTGCCCTGTACGCGGCAGGTCTCATGCCAGCGGTATGGGTCTTATCGCGAACGCTGGCATCGCTGGGAATCAAGCCAACATTAAAAACCGTTTTCGCTTCGCAAATGAATGGTCATCTCGCGAAGTACGTTCCCGGAAAGGCAATGGTCATCATTGTCCGCGCAGCGATCCTCAATCGCGGTGGGGCCGCCGTTTCGATTCGGGCCGCGACGATCGCCGTCAGCATTGAGACGATGACAATGATGGCGACTGGAGCAGCGATCGCGATGATCATGCTGATGATTGTCGACGATTCGGTATGGGCGATCCCTCGGTGGATTCGACAGGCCAGTATCCTATTGGCAATCGCCGCAGCGGTCGCAACATTACCACCGGTCTTGCGATTCATCTTGTCGCGACGGTTAATCGGTGGAGCCCTTCCGTTTCGCTGGACGACAACCGATGTCATGGCCACCGGTCTCCAAAATCTAGTGGGCTGGTTGCTGGTCGGAGCATCGACAACTGCAATCGTTTTTGCGGTTCCGGATCATGCACGCGTTGGCGTCACCCCTCCCGCCTTGAGTCTTTTCGCAACTTGTCTGGCCGCCGTTTCGATATCGCATATTGCCGGTTTTTTGTCACTGTTGCCAGGCGGCGCGGGTGTGAGGGAACTGGTACTAACGACGCTGTTGGCTCCTGTTGCAGGGGCGAGCGGGGCGTTCATGATCGCAATCATGTTGCGATTGACCCAGATCATCGTCGAATGCATTCTTGCAGGATTCTCTTTCGCGATATTGCCGGCGTTGTCGACGCCCCCCGCTGATGTGGACGCTAACGGAGCAACCGACTAAACTATTGGTTCATGAAAGTCAAATACTAGGGTGCGGGTTAAGGGATCAGGTGCGGGTTAAGGTGTCAGGAGTCAATTGTGCGAAGCACCCGAAGGGCCGTTCCGACAATTGACTCCTTAACCCCTTAACCCTCATTTTTGGTCGTATCTCAGATCTCAATTCAATGCTCTCGATCGTTATTCCACTGTTAAACGAGGAACAGTCTCTTCGGTCGCTTTTCACCGCGATCGATGATGTCCTCAGGCCTGAGGGCATCGAGCACGAAATCATTTTTGTCGACGATGGGTCAACCGATGGCTCTTGGTCGGCCATTCAGACCCTTGTTAATCGCTTCGCATACGTAAAGGGCATTCGATTTCGTCGCAATTTTGGCAAGGCAGCAGCGCTCGCGGCGGGTTTTGACGCTGCCAGGGGCGAAACGGTAATCACGATGGATGCCGATCTTCAGGATGACCCCAAAGAAATTCCTCGGTTCCTCCAAAAAATGAAGGAAGGTTTTGATGTGGTCAGCGGTTGGAAGCGAGTCCGACACGACCCCTGGCATAAAACGATACCGAGCGCTGTCTTCAATCGAATGGTTTCCTCGATCACAGGCGTCCGTCTGCACGATCACAACTGCGGTTTCAAAGCCTATCGCCGTGAGATATTTGACGAGGTAAAGCTTTACGGTGAAATGCATCGATTCATCCCCGTTCTTGCTGCCGCACGGGGTTGGAAGGTAACCGAGATCGAGGTCGAACATCACGCAAGAACACATGGAGTTTCGAAGTATGGCCTGTCGAGACTTCCCAAAGGTTTTCTCGACTTGCTTACGATTTACTTCCTAACAAGTTTTTCGCAGCGTCCCTTACACCTGATTGGCTCCGCAGGGCTTGTCGCATTCTTGCTCGGTGGAATTGGATTGGCCGCGCTATCGATCTTCTGGGTGACCAGTCGCGTTTGGGGTGACGATCCACTTCATCTTCACAGCACAGCAATCTTCTACTTTTGTATCACCGCAATTCTGCTCGGTGCTCAGTTTCTGGTTGCAGGACTTCTCGCAGAATTGATTACCTCGATCGCGAGACTGTCTCGATCGCCGGGTTCAATTTCAGACACAGCAGGCTTCGATCGCGACAACGAATTTAACGCGACTGAGGTGACGCATTGAGTGAGATCCAGAGTCGCTATGAACACCTTGAGTTGTCGACCATTGGTTACCTCGTGATCGCCGTCACGATTGGTATTGCAGCAGGACGAATCGCGGTCGTGACGAGTCGTGAAGGGGACACACCATTCTTAAGTGCGAATGACCGCAGTCGTTGGTGTACCGTTGCTTCGCTTGTGGAAGACGGCACCTATGCCATCGATCGACAAATCGCGATTACAGATCGAACTGGAAAGCGACGTCCTTGGGGAACGATCGATCGTGTCCGGCATACCGGATCGGATGGAATCATGCACGATTACAGTAGCAAACCGCCACTGTTTTCGACAATCGTCGCCGGTGTTTACTGGTCTGTCCGGCAAGTCAGTCAGATGTCGCTTACCGACCAGCCAATCTATGTCGGCAGGATCGTTCTTGGAATCGTTAATATTCCCATGCTTTTGGTAATGTTGATCGCCATCTGGCGTATTCTCTTGGAGTCACATGCACCGGACTCGGCCAAACTCTATGGGCTTGCAGTCGCCTGTTTCGGAACAGCATTACTGCCGATGACGATTACGCTGAACAATCATTTGCCCGCAGCAATGACGACCGCCGTAACGCTGATGATCTATCTGAGCGTCGCTGGCAGGACCCAACTTCGTAGCGTAGCAACCTCCTACTTTTTCGCCGGACTAGCCGCTGCGGGCACCGTCGCGAACGAACTTCCGGCGCTTGCGATGCTGGTCGTTTGGACCCTTCTGTTCTTGCGGCAACACCTTCTAGGAACGCTATTAGTCTTTCTTCCGGCAGTTGCCTTAGTGGTGCTGCCCTATATGATCACCAACCAAATGGCTCATCAAAGCATTCGTCCACCGTACATGCATCGTTCGGATGGAAAAATGATCGCATTGGTGGAGACCGACCAACATGGCGACGTGCCGTCAATCGACCAGGTTGCGAATGCGTTAACGACAAGCGATCGCAATTCCAAACCAAAAGAACGAGAGTACCTACTGATCAAGACGTCCTCACCGCGACGATGGATCGTGGAGTCACGCGACGGCAACATTCGATATGCGCTCCTTCAAGCAACCGATCGCCCGGACCAGACAGCAGACTCCGCATCCAAGGCGATTCGCATTTGGGAAGTTCGAGAATGGGACCATTGGTACGACTACGCGGGAAGCTATTGGATGGGTGAACGACCCGGCGTCGATGCGGGACAAAGTAGCCGACTTGTGTACACCTTTCATTTGCTAGCGGGTTACTACGGATTGCTTTCTCTGACACCGGTTTGGGTGCTCGTACCGATTGGCTTGCTAATTCGGATCGTCGAACCTCAAGGTCGGTACCGAGTGTTTTTGGCAATGGGGATCGCATTTGCAACCGTTGTCTGTCTAGCGTTTTATATCTCTCGCCCAGAAATCGACCGCAATTATGGGGGCGTAAGTAGCAGTTTTCGGTGGATGCTCTGGTTCACTCCTCTTTGGATATGGGGAGCCTTACCTGCGATAACCTGGGCCATGGAAACAAAATGGACAAAAACAATCGCGGTGGTCTTACTCTTTTTCAGCGTTTTCTCGATGGCAACGGCGCTCAGCAATCCGTGGCAGCATCCCTGGATTTATCGATATTTTGACTTTTTGGGATGGATCGAAGCCTGACGCAATCGTTACCATCCACCGTGACTCTCGTGTTTAGCAGGAGCAGCAGAAAGAACCAAGATTTTGACGCGGCAACTCAGGTTGACCGCAGATTGACTGGGTATGCGGCATGGATGCCGATTCAAAGAAAAACCCTCCCCGCCGATTTCGCGGACTAACTGCGGCATTGATAATTTTGGCAATGCTTGCGGCCGCTTACTTGCTTGCGCCCCAAACCATTGGTGAACAAGCACGCCGGTCCCTTCTTTGTATTTTGCAGACGCACTATGCCGGGATGAAGGTCTCGATCGGAAGCGGACACCTCGCGACCGATATCGGATTGGTCCTCGAAGATATTGAGGTATCCGTTCCAGGTGTTGGCAATCAACCGCCGAGGCGACTTCTGCACATCAGTCGCTTGATCGTCGAAACCGATTTAACGATAAGCAGAATGCTAGACGGCCAGATGCCATGCCGAGCGACACGCATGTTGGCGGTCGGTGTCGATGCTCATCTTTGGGAAGATGAGAGCGGCAAATGGTCACTGGCAAGAATCTGGCCTCCGCCGAAGATGGGTCCAGGTTGTCCACGATTCGAACTTTACGACGCACGACTCAGTCTCTATCGGCATTGCTCGTCAGCAGACAAAACCCCTTGCCGGCCGGTCGAGTTTGACAAGCTTCGACTTTCCGTCTTAACCAATCCAGGTGCGTCGCCCGAACTTGCTACTCATCGGTTCATTCTCCGGTCCACCAGCGAGTTCGTTTCCCAGCTAACCCTTGCCGGAGACGTGTCCCGTGACTCAATCGACCTCCGCGGTTCTGCGAAAGACCTGCGAATTGAGCCGGCATTGACCAGTCGGATCCCGATGCTCAGCGACGAGACGTCAAATCAACTTTCCGGACTCACGATGCTGGGCGATCTGGAATTTGCGATCAAGCGAACGAGCAAAGAACCGATCGATTTTCTTGCTAAGTGGACCTGCAATCAAGGGCGTTATCAACATGCCTCGCTCCCTCAGTCGTTCGAAGAGATTCGCGGCGTCGTTGTGATGCGACCAGGTGGAGTGAGTGTTCAGACCTTACGGACAAGGTTTGGCGACTCCATTTGCCAGGTATCCGGTGCAACTACTGGCTACGCTGTTGAAAGCGACCTCAACTTGCGCGTCCTGGCATCCGGCTTGCTGATCAACGAACGCGTTTGGGCTTCATTTCCGCCATCGGTTCAGCAATCACTGGATAAAGTTCGCCCGAGAGGACACCTGGATTTAGACTCGCGACTAGAGCGCCTGGGCGGCAAATGGAAGGCGGACGCAGTCGTCGACCTGCATGGTATCGACGTGAGTATCGACAAGTTTCCCTTTCCCGTTTCGCAAATGATCGGCAGGGTTCACTTCCGCGACTCACAAATCTGGGCAGAACAATTAAGTGGTCGAGTTGGAGCCCAACGGATTGCGATCTCTTTCTTGAGATCTCTGCTAGGGTCTGGCCAACCATCGTGGCTTCGGCTTGCCATGGATGGACCGATTCCGATTGATTCGATGCTACTTGCCAGCCTTACGCCGAGAGGGGAAACACAATCGAAGCTTGAAAAATTTGTACGTTCACTAAACCCGCGCGGTAGCGTTCACCTCGTCGATGGCAAGTGGGATACGGATGTTAGCGGTCAGAAGTCGCATACCATGGACCTGCGAATCAGTGACGGCAATCTCCGTTACATCGGATTTCCCTACGCGCTGTACGACGTCCAAGGAAGCGTGATCTCTCAAAACACCAAGGTTCGCTTAGTCGATTTTACTGCAAAGAACAGTGACAACGCATCCATTCATTGCGAGGGTACTTTTGAGAACACCTCCTCCTTGACGCCAAGACCGCGTGAAGGTGATTGGCGAGTTGGACTGCACTTCGCGGCCGACAACCTGCCGCTTGACGAAACGATCCGCGCGGCTTTGCCTAGTGATACGCAGAACACTTGGGATTCGCTTGCGCCAACCGGCGTGCTGGATTCTCTTGATATTCAGGTGGCCCACGCGGCGTCATACCGCGCACCTCAGTTACTGATCGCGGCAAAGCAAATGCGGCGGACCCTCGATCGACGTACCGTTAGCCTTCGTCCAACAATGCTGCCCTATCGTCTGGACATCATGGAAGGGTCGGTTCGATTCGACGGGCAGGACGTAGGGAGGGAAGTAGTCATCGAATCGCTTGACGCACGACATGATGCGACGCGTCTCGCATTAGAAGGAAACTGCGGAAAATTAAGCAGTGGCCAGTGGAAGCTTGACTTGAACGCGCTTAGCGGCAGTCGCCTTCACCCCGATTCGGAACTTGTTAATTCATTGCCGACCCAGGTTCGAGGTGCTTTCCAAAGACTACAGCTTCGCGGTCCGCTTAGCATTCGCGGAACAACTAGCATTCTCATGCCTGATGCACAGCATCCCGAACCGACGATCGATTGGGGCGTCACCGTTCAATTGGAAGGAAATCGGATCGGAGACGTTGGGCCCGTTCACGATTTGCGAGGCGAGATTGCGGTTCAGGGTAAACGGGATGGCCAAACCGTCACGGCCAACGGTACCGTCAGCATCGATTCGATGCACTTTGAAGACAAGCAGATAACTTCTCTCCAAGGGCCGTTCGCTATTCGCGATGATCGCTTGCTTTTAGGGGAAACCATTGCGTTGGTTGGAAAAGATTCACAGGTCACGTTGCCAGCAAAGTCAATTTCGCCGATTGAAGGACGCCTCTTTGGCGGTGTCGCGTCACTTTCCGGTGATGTCCTGTTGTCCAACGGAAGCTTCGACGTAACGATGGGCATTCGGGACGGAGATGTCGCCACGATCCTCACTGATTTAGGCGAAACCGGCAGTACCGCAATTGGAAAAGTAAACGTCCGAACACGGTTGGAAGGTACCGTTGGCGCGATCGAATTGTTGAAAGGATCGGGTAGCGGAAAGTTGACCGGAGCGAACCTTTATCAAGTTCCAATCCTCGTCCAAGTTTTCAACATGTTGCGAGTGAAACCTTCGGAGGCGGTCGCTTTTACGGACGGTGAGGTTCGGTTTGCAATCTATGGTGAAAACGTTACGTTCAACCAAATTCAGCTTTGGGGAGACTTGATCGCTCTGCATGGCACGGGAACCATGAATCGAGCAAAAGAGGTTGATTTATCGTTCAATACGAGAGTCAGTCCTCAGAACGGCTGGAGCCAAATCATGAGGCCTTTTGGCGAGAACCAATACACGCTTTGGACGATCGATGTGAGAGGCCCGCTCTCCGAGCCCGCGATCGAGCGTCGCGCGCTGACGACCGTGAACGATACACTGGAAAGACTTTTTCCTGGAATCGCCGATCCCGTTCGTCCCTCAAGTCCCGTCTCGAATCGAATCGGCAATTTAAGGGAACGTTTGACAAAGTAAGCCAGTGTTCCAAGCTTAAATCTTTGACCAGGGTGAACGTCATGAATATCCCACCGTTGCCTCCGACGACCATCGCTTCGCTCGCAGGTTCGGATCGCGCCGCAAGTGCAAATATCGCACAGTCCTCCAGCGCGGAACGAGCAAGTGCGAACGCAGCATCCAATGCGAAGCTCGGCAAAAACGTTGACAGTATCGACAAAGGCAATGCGTCCGATGACAAAGACGCGGATGGTAGGCAACTGCTTGATACATTTGAGCGACAAAAGCAAAAGGATGAAGATCCGAAAGATCAAACCAAGACAAGCAAGAAAGAAATCGGCTCATCCAATACGACTCAAAGCGTCCGTGGGCATATCGACTTCACGGCTTAATGACGCTGCGCAAAGCGGAAAAGTAGCGATCTCGTCGATTTCCCGATACAATCTTAGGTAGCAATCCGTTACTTCCGAAAGCGTGATCTCAGATGCAATTGGTCCAAGCGCCCGAAATACGAACCGTCATCGAAAACATCCGTTGGGAAACGTTTGTTGACCTCGCCCAACAGCGCCACGGCAGTGTTCCACGGATGACCTACGACGAAGGAGTTCTCGAACTGATGAGCCCACGTCGCCAACACGAAAATATCGGTCGCCTTATCGGACGGAAGGTAGAAAAATACACAGAAATACTCAACGTCGAGATCCAATCCGTTGCGTCGACCACCTTCAAGCGAAAAGATTTGCAGAAAGCCTTCGAGGCAGATGAGTCTTACTACATTCAACATGCCGAACAAATTCGCGTGAAAGAAGAAGTCGACTTACTGATCGACCCACCACCAGATCTTGTTATTGAAGTAGAAATCACGTCGTCTGCAATTGCTAAATTAAAATTGTTCGCTGCGATGGGAGTACCCGAAGTTTGGCGACATGACGGCGAGCGATTGCAGATGTATCGACTTCGCAATGACGAATACTCGGCTATCGAATCAAGCGATGTATTACCCAACATGACCGCCAAACTGGTCGACTCGTTTTTGGAAAAACGATTCGTGCTCGGCGAGACAACCCTCATCCGTGAATTTCGAAACTCGATTCAGTGAATAAGGTTCCCGATTTGAAACCAACCGCAGCGGATTCGGTTCCCGACGCGCTCACGATCTCTG
>Ga0105046_10001706_pt1 | contig 34011 bp, 31 predicted proteins | sample MAT03_FD_78385 | JGI IMG/M metagenome (GOLD analysis project Ga0105046, IMG submission 78385) | Freshwater microbial communities from Lake Fryxell liftoff mats and glacier meltwater in Antarctica - MAT-03 (megahit assembly) | ecosystem: Environmental > Aquatic > Freshwater > Ice > Liftoff... | reverse complement strand
GACGGGCGACCACGAAACTCGTCTCGGGAACGCTTCCCACCGAGGGCACACTCACGTTCGTCGCCACGCCAGAGGAAGCTGCCACCGGTGTCGACTTCGTGCAGGAGAGCGCCCCTGAGCAGATGGAACTGAAGCAAGACCTGCTCCGGCGAGCCAGCGCCGTCGCCGGCCCCAATGTGGTGTTCGGGTCCAGCACGTCGGGCCTCTTGCCCACCGAGATGCAGCAGGGCATGACCCATCCCGAGCGGCTGGTGGTTGGGCATCCGTTCAACCCCGTCTACCTCATGCCGCTGGTGGAGATCTGCGGCGGCGAACAGACCAGCGACGCCACCAAGGACCGCGCGGTCGAGGTGTACACGGCGCTCGGCATGCATCCGCTGCGGTTGAGCAAGGAGATCGACGGCTTCGTCGCCGATCGGTTGATGGAAGCGCTGTGGCGCGAGGCGCTCTGGCTGATCAACGACGGCATCGCCACCGCCGAGGAGATCGACGACGCCATCCGCTTCGGCCCCGGGCTGCGGTGGAGCTTCATGGGGACGCTGCTGATCTACCGCATCGCCGGCGGCGAGGCCGGCATGCGGCACTTCATGGCCCAGTTCGGCCCTGCTCTGCAGTGGCCGTGGTCGAAGCTCACCGACGTTCCCGAGCTCACCGACGAACTTCTCGACACGCTGGTTGCGCAGAGCGACGAGCAAGCGGCCGGGGCCACGGTTCGCGAACTGGAAGTCCTGCGCGACGATTGCCTGATCGCCGTCATCCAAGGACTACGCGGGCAGGACTATGGCGCCGGCCAAGTACTCGATAGATACGAACGCCGACTGTTCGATCAGGCTGGTATCGCCGCCACGCCAACCGACCTCGACGTACCGCTTCGCCTCCATGAGGTGACCGTGCCCACAGAGTGGGTGGACTACAACGCGCACATGAACGACAGCCGGTTCTACCAAGTGACCAGCGAGGCCGGCGACCGACTGATGCGCTTCATCGGCGTCGACGAGGCCTATCTCCAGCACAGCAGCTACTACACGGTCGAGAGCCACATGAACTTCGGCGCACAGGCCAAGCTGGGCGACCGGCTGTACGCAACCGTGCAACTGCTCAATCACGACGCCAAGCGGCTGCATCTCTTCATCGTGATTCATCGAGCCGACGACGATGCCGTCGTCGCCACCGCCGAGCACATGATGTTGCACGTCGATACCGCCTCCGGGAAGTCGTCGACATCGGCACCCGCTCTGCTCGAAAAGCTCGACGATCTGTGGGCCCACCACAGCGTGCTGTCAAAGCCAGCGCACGCCGGGCGCTTCGTGGGCCAGTCACGCGGCTGACTGGCGCTATGGAACGCGCCGCTCGCGATCCCATGTGGTCGCAGTGACGCCCCGCTCGCGCAACGCGTCCTTGCGCACCTTCTCGGTGGGCGTCCGCGGGAGTTCGGCCACCGTATCGACGTACCGCGGCACCATGTACTGCGCCATCCGCTTGGCACAGAACTCGGTCAGTTCGCGAGCGTCGAACGGAGTGTTCGGGCGCACCACCACGGCCACCATCACGTCATCCTCGGTCATCTCGCTGGGCACCCCATACGCGGCGGCATCCATCACTGCCGGGTGCAGCTTCACCACTTCCTCGACTTCGAACGCAGAGATGTTCTCGCCGCGCCGGCGAATGCTTTCCGACTTCCTGCCGACGAAGTAGAAGTAGCCATCGGTGTCGCGGCGGGCTAAGTCGCCGGAATGAAACCAAAGGTTGCGACGCGTGTCCAGCGTGGCCTCCGGCATGCCGAAGTAGCCATCGGACATCAGCGACGGTTCGTTGGGCCGTACCACGATCTCGCCGACCTCGCCAACAGCGACCTCCCGGCCGAGGTGGTCGAACAGCCGCACGTCGTAGGCGTCGATCGCAGTGCCACACGAACCGTTGCGCCGCGGCACGTCGGTCGGGTGGTACATCGGAAGGCCGGCATCGGTGCTGCCGTACAGCTCAACCAGTTGCAGCCCGAAGCGGCGTTCGAAATCATCGGCAAACTCGGGGACTGGTACGCCCCAGCCAAGTCGTACGGGGTTGTCGGCATCGTCGGACCCCGGCGGCTGCTTGTGGAGCATCGTCAGGGTCGCGCCCATGAAGTCGAAAACGGTCGCACCGAATCGGCGGACCTCCGGCCAGAAGCCGGACACGGAGAACCGTTCTCCGATTGCGGCGGTCGTGCCGAGCACCAGCGCCGGAGCCACCGTCAGCACTGTTGCATCGATGTGGAACAGCGGGAACGGGCAGTACAGCACGTCATCGTCGCGAAAGTCGAGGTGCTGGCACATCAACTCGGCTTGGCGCACCGTGTAGCGGTGCGACAGCACGCACCCCTTCGACGGCCCAGTGGTGCCTGAGGTGAAGAGAATCATCGCCGGGTCGGCGGCGTTGTGCCCGGCCACCGACAACGTGTTCGGGTCGCCGTCCACATCGACCAATCGACATGCCGTCACGGAGCCAGGCAGCATCGCGTCGTCCCCGGCGAACACGATCGACTCCAACTGCGAGAGGTCAGCGGCCACGTCGCCCAACGCCGCCTGCAGCGACGAGTGCACCACGATCGTCCGCGCATTCGTGAGCCCAAGCGCGTGCGCCAACGCGTGCCCTCGAAACGCAGTGTTGAGCAGGCAGGCAACTGCACCCAGGCGGCACAGCGCGAACCAGGTGATCACGAAATCCGCCGAGTTGGGCAACAGCACAGGCACGACGTCACCGCGCTGCACGTGCAGGTTCGCCAGCCCCGCCGCTCGTCTACCCACTGCCTCGAACACCTCCGCAAACGTCCGATCACCGTCGGCGAAGCGCAGGAACACCGTGTGCGGGTGTGTCGTCGCCCTTTCGGCCAGCAGGCCATCCAACGTTGGCCCCAGCGAGGAGGCCACCATGCCGTCAGATTCCATGCGACGTGTTTACTAGATTCGTCTCGTGCCCAGCAGCTTCGAGTACGCCACCGTTCTGTCCGCTCTCACCGCCGACGGCACGCGCACCATCACGCTGAACCGCCCCGCCAGCCTCAATTCGATGAACCGTCAACTGATCGACGATGTCGCGACCGCCTTCGATGATGCTCACGCGGACGAGGCGTCGAGAGTGATCGTATTCACCGGCGCCGGACGCGCGTTCTGCGCCGGCGACGACCGCCGTGAGCACGTGCATCCAGCGAACGAAGCCGAGGCACGCGATCTGGTGAACGCGATCCAGCGATGCACCGAGGCGATCATGTTCGGTAGCAAACCCGTCGTGGGTGCGATCAACGGGTGGGCGGTCGGCGGCGGTTTCGAGTGGGCCATCAACTGCGACTTTCCGATCTGGGGTGAATCGGCGAAGGGCTTCTTTCCGGAGGTCTCGTTGAATCTGTTCGTGACCGGCGCCGTCAGCTCCCTACTGCCTGCTCTGGTTGGCCTCAACATGGCCCGCGAAATGTTGCTCCTCGGCAAGCGATACACCGCGACGGAACTGCACGATCTCGGCGTTGCCTGGCGAGTCGTGCCCGACGACCAGTTGCAGTCGGAGGCGGCGGCGGTCGCTGCCACACTCGCCGCCTTGCCGACGCTGTCTGTGCAGGCAATGAAGCGCACTCTCAACGCCACGGCTGCCACAGACCTGCGGGCCGCGCTTGCGGCCGAGACGGAAGCAACCGTCGCCGGCTTCCTCGATCCGCTGACCACCCAACTGCTGCAGGACTTCGGCTGACTTTCAGCAACTCCCGTGACGCAGCTTCGTCTCTGGAAGCGCAGCTATCGGGTTCGCTTCAGCGGGCTGGCGTCGAAGCCGGGGCCCAGCAGCCGTGACGCCTCACCGAGCAACACTCGCTCGACGCGATCCTTGGTGACCCCCTTCGCTCTCAGCACCAGCAGCGGCGACAGTCCATCGAGCAGTGCGGCCAGCACGAACATCGTCTCGTCGGCGTCGGATTGCACGAACTCGCCCGACGACTGTCCGTCACGAATCGCGCTGCGCAATGCGGCGCGCCAGCGACGATCCAGGCGGTCGCGCTCGGCGGCGGCGGCGGTGTCGCGCAGCGCAAGCACGCACAGCTCCATCCACAACTTCCAGTCGTAGTGGTGGAGCATCGCCTCCACCAGCACCCGCAGCTGTTCGCTTGCCGTTGCCTTGTTCTCAGCCTTGGCGGTGTAGCGAGTGTGGAACTCCTGCTCGCGCAGTCGCAGCGCCTCAGCCAGCAGACCATCCTTGCCATCGAACCAGTACAGGATCGCTGCCGGACTGGTACCGGCGGCCTTGGCGATGTCGACCACTCGCGAGTTCGCATACCCGCGTTCGGACAGCACTTCGGCCGCAGCAGAAAGGATCTGCGCCTTGCGAACATGGTCGAGTCGGGGTCGCGGCATCGCAGCAGATCCAATCCTGAATGTATATTTAGTCTATGACGTTCGTCGCCGTGACTGGAGGTGGAAGCCGCGCCGCCGAGTGGGCCACTCGCTTCCTCGCCTCCGGTCTCGATGTGGTGGTGGATGATTCCACACTTCGCGATGCGGTTGCTGCGTTGTGGCCAAGCTCTCAGCGAATGGGCCTCTTCCCCGGCGCCAGCCTCCACCGCCTACGAGTGTCATCCGGCCCGGCAGACGTCGCGTCGGCCACGTTGATACAGGTGGTCGCTGGCAAGGCGCCGGCAGGTTCCGGGCTCATTGCAACGGAGGCCACCGCCCGCGGCTGCTCCCCCATCCACCTGGTCCCACTCGTCGAAGTCGCCGGTCCAAATGCGCCGGCACTCGCCGCCTTCTATCGCTCGGTCGGTATGGCACCCCTTGCTGTCGACGCGGCCGCGCACGAGCGGTGGCAGCTCGGCGAAGGGCTGGTGCGGCTGACGGACGGCGACCCCGATGCACTGTTGGCAATCATGCGCTCGCTGCGCACGACCAACAGTGGCGCCGGTCGCGCAATCGCACAGCACGAAGCCTTGCGATTTGCTGCCGGTGCGCAGGTCTGGCGTGCCGGCGACGTCGTTGGGGCGCCTCTCGCGCTCTACAACACGCCGGTGGAGCCCGACTGGGTCGACTACAACGGTCACATGACCGAGGCGGCGTACCTCACCGCTGCGGGCTGGGCAAGTGACGCGCTCTTTCGCTACATCGGCGACGACGAGGCGTACCGGGCAGCCGGCCACAGCTTCTACACCGTCGAGACACACATCCACTATCTGCTCGAGGTCGACGTGCACGAGCCCATCGAGTTCACGACGCAACTGTTGGGTGTCGATTCGAAGCGGGTGCACCTGATCCACACGATGTTGCACGGCGACACCGGAGCCACCTTGTGTACCGCCGAGCAGATGTTGGTGCACGTCGACATGGACGCTGGTCGCTCTGTCGCGATTCTTCCGGAGGTCGCCGAGGCGCTGACTGCAATCGTGCGCTCACACGCCAGTCTTCCCATTCCTTCCCAAGTCGGCAGCGTCATGCGCCTGCCCACGTCGCGACACTGAACGACACACGTCTCTGAACCAGCTACAGGAGCACACATGGATTTCGAACTGTCCGACGAGCACCAGATGATCGTCGACACCGTCCGTTCCTTCACCGAGAAGGAGCTGATGCCGCACGAGGCATTGGTCGAACAACTCGGCGATGTGCCGCCGGAACTGGTGCAGCAGATCAAGCAACGCGCGCTCGACGCCGGGCTGTACGCGGCCAACATGCCCGCCGAGCTGGGCGGCGGTGGACTGGACAGCTTCGGAACCACCCTGGTGGACCGCGAGTTCGGTGCCACCTCGTACGCGCTGCAGTACATCGTCGCTCGCCCGTCCAACATTCTGCGCGCCTGCCAGGGCGACCAGATCGAGGAGTATCTACTGCCCACGATTCGTGGCGAACGCGTCGACTGTATGGCAATGAGCGAACCCGATGCAGGTAGTGACGTACGAGGGATGAAGTGCAGCGCGGTACGCGACGGCGACGACTACGTGATCAACGGAGTAAAGCACTTCATCAGCCACGCCGACCTCGCCGACTACGTGATCCTGTTCGCGGCGACCGGTGAGGAAGTGACCAGTCGCGGCCCGAAGAAGCGGATCACCGGCTTCTTGGTCGATTTCGGCACGCCCGGCTGTCAGGTGGTGGAGGGCTACAGGTGCGTTTCCAATCGCGGTTACCACAACCTCATCATCAACTTCGACAACTGTCGCGTGCCAGCCAGCAGCATTCTTGGCGAGGAACACCGTGGCTTTGACGCCGCCAACGAATGGCTGGGCAGCACGCGCCTGCAGGTCGCCGCCGTATGCGTCGGTCGCGCTCGTCGCGCGCTGGGCATCGCCACCGAGTGGGCTGCCACACGAGTGCAGTTCGGCCAGCAGATCGGCAAGTTCCAGGGCGTCTCGTTCAAGTTGGCCGACATGCGCACACAGTTGGAGGCCGCCGAGCTTCTGACACTGCGAGCGGCGTCGTTGGACGCGAAGGGCAAGGTGACCGACGAGGACATGGCGATGGCGAAGGTGTTCTCCAGCGAGATGTGCCAGTTCGTCACCGACGAGGCCATACAGATTCTCGGCGGCATGGGCCTGATGGACGAACTACCGCTGGAACGTATGTGGCGCGACACCCGCGTCGATCGCATCTGGGACGGCACCAGCGAAATCCAGCGTCACATCATCAGCCGCTCGATGTTGCGCCCCTTCGGCGCCTGAGCCGGCCCGTCGGCACCAACAACGTCAGACCGGCGGCCGCCACTGCTCGAGCGGGAAGCCAACACCTGTGGCTTCCACTGCCGCAGCCACTCGGAATGCCATCACGTCGTCGTACGGGTGACCGACCACCTGCACGCCAGTTGGAACGCCATTGAACGCTCGCCCCGACGGCGCGGCGACGACCGGGCAGCGACTGAGGATGTTGAACGGCAACGTCATCGCGCCGAGTATGTGGTGATGCACGTGGCCGTCACCGATCGATAGTCCGCCGGTGAGATAGGCGTTGCCGGCCTCGTAACCAGAGGTGGCCATCGTCGGACAGACCAACGCGTCGTAGGTCTGGAACAGGATGCCCAGTGGCTCCCACATCTCACCTTCGTGCTCCAGGCCGGCATAGAACCCAAGCTCGGGGTCGGTGGTGAAGTCGTGGGCGAAGGCCCTCGTGTAGTCGCTGAGCTGCTCGCCGAACTCGCGGTCCACTGCCAGGATGCCTGCTCCCATGATCGTCGCGAAGTGGGCCTGCGCAGTCGCCCACACATCGGCGATCGTCCACGGCAGCGTCACCTCGTCCACGGTGGCGCCCGCCTCGCGCAGTGAGGCGGCTACACGCCGGGTGTTGCGTTCGACATCAGGGTCCAGCGGCCAGTCGCCCAGTTGCAGGCACACCGCGAGCCGCAAGCCGTCCACCGACCCGCCCGCCTCGCCAACCATCGGCGGATAGGGCATCGAGGCAGGGTCGCGCCAGTGGGCGCCGGCGATGACGTCCTCGAGCAGTGCGCAGTCGGCGACCGTGCGCGCCATCGGGCCGTCGTGGCAGAACTGGTCGAGGTTGTACGGCGGCAGCGCAGGAACACGCGCCCACGGTGGCTTGAAGCCAACGACGCCGCTGAGGGACGAAGGGATGCGAATGGAACCACCTATGTCGCTGCCTGTGGCCAGCGGCGCATAGCCGGCTGCGAGCGCCGCACCCGAGCCGCCGGAGGAGCCGCCGGGCGAGAAGTCGGTGTTCCACGGGTTGCGGGTGACCCCCCACAGGCGGCTGTGGCAGAAGCCGGCGCAGCAGAACTCGGGGGTGGTGGTGCGAATGTGGATGATCCCGCCGGCTGCATGGATGCGCTCGATGATCGGATGGTCGTACGGCGCTACCTCGTCCACGAGCGTCAGCGAGCCTTGTGTCCACGAGCGACCCGTCATCGGGTGCTCCTCCTTGGCCGCAACCGGCAGGCCCTCGAGCGGCCGCTCAGTGCCATCCGCGTAGCGCGCGGCGGACGCTGCGGCTTCCTGTCTCGCCTCGGTGTAGCGACGCTCGGCGACCGCGTTGATCGTCGGCTCCAGCCGCTCGATCCGCTCGATCAGCGCCTCCAGGTAATCGACCGGCGAAAGCGTGCCGTCACGAAATGCGGCAAGCGCGTCGACGGCGGATAGGAACGCAAGATCAGAATCAACCATGCACAGAAGTCTGCTACACCGCGCAGCCGTCATGCTTTCGCGCTTGCTCAAACAACTCGACCACCTCGTCTGCGTCGTCCGACGTGAATGGCCCGTCGGACCCTCAGCGAGCGTGTATTGCGCAAGGCATACCGAGGCGAAGGAGTTGACTGATTGGCTAGTCAGATACTGTGGGCGGCATGCCTGACCTCGGCCGTCTCAGTCGTCTGCTTGCGCCGCGGTCCATCGCCGTCGTCGGTGGCGCACCCGCCGAGCGAGTGGTGCAGCAGTGCCTCAAGCTGGGCTTCAAAGGCCCTATCTGGCCGGTACACCCGAAGCGACCCGACCTGGCAGGCGTGCCCTGCCTGCCCTCGCTCGACGATCTGCCGGGAGTGCCCGACGCGGTCTTCCTCGGCGTCAACCGCCTCGCGACTGTGGAAGCGATGGGAGTGCTCAGCCGCATCGGGGCCGGTGGAGCCGTCTGTTACGGCAGCGGGTTCGCGGAGGCTGGCGACGACACGTTGCAGGAGTCACTGCTCGCCGCCGCAGACGGGTTGCCGTTCTTCGGCCCCAATTGCTACGGCTTCGTCAACACGTTCGATCGCGTTGCCCTCTGGCCAGACGAGCACGGATGCGCCAGTCACGAACGGGGTGTGGCGATCGTGTCGCAGAGCGGCAACGTGGCCGTCAACCTGACGTTTCAACAGCGGGGCCTGCGACTTGGCAGCATGATCACGGTTGGCAACCAGGCCAGCCTGGGCAGTGACGATGCCGTCGCCGCGCTGTTGGACGACGACCGCATCACCGCCATCGGCTTGTTCTTGGAGGCAGTGCGCGACGCCCAACAGTTCGCCGAAGTCGCAGAGCGTGCGGCCGCCAAAGGGGTGCCGCTGGTTACGCTGCAGACCGGCCGCAGCGCCGCTGGCGCTCTCATCGCCAGCAGTCACACCGGCAGCATGTCGGGCCGTGCCGCTGCTTACGACGCACTGTTCGCGCGCTACGGCGTTGCCACTGTGCGCACGCCGGCAGAGCTACTGGAGACGCTGAAGTTGCTGGACAACGGCGGCTCACTCCCCGGACGCAGGATCGTCTCGATGAGCTGCTCGGGCGGCGAGGCATCGCTGGTCGCCGATCGCAGCGACGACACCGCGTTGACGTTCGAGCCGTTTACTGCCGAGCACGCCGGCCGCATCGAGCACACGCTCACGGAACTCGTTTCGGTCAGTAACCCTTTCGACTATCACACGTTCATGTGGGGCGACCGGGCTGCGATGGCGCGCACGTTCGGAGCTGTCATGGAGGGGCCGCAGGACGCGACGATGCTGCTACTCGACGCGCCGGCGGCGGCCGACAACGACCCCACTGCTTGGTACCTCGCCGCCGACGCGCTGGCCGACGCGGCCGACGCCACGGGTGGCCGCGCCGTCGTCGTGGCGTCGCTCGCCGAGTGCATCAACGAACCCTTCCGGATCCACATTGCCGGCCGCGGTCTCACTCCCCTGCTCGGCTTGTCCGAGGCGTTGGTCGCGCTCGATGCAGCGGCGACGATCGGCGCACACGCCGGTTCGCACACGGCGCCGATCCGGCACGCTCCAGTGGTTGCGGCCACGGGCACGACGCTGCTCGACGAGGCCACTGCAAAGCGGCGACTGCGCGGTCTGGGAATCTCGGTACCTGACGGCCAGGCCGCCGCACACAACGATGTCGCTACCGTTGCCGAAGCAATCGGTTACCCGGTCACGCTCAAGGCCCTAGGGCTCGCGCACAAGAGCGAGGCAGGTGCCGTACGAGTTGGCATCCGTGACAAGGAAGCGCTGGCTGTCGCTCTCGTCGAGTTGCCGCGCACCGAAGCCGGCTACCTGGTCGAGGCCACCGTCACCGACGTGGTCGCCGAGATCCTCGTCACCGTTCGGCGCGACCCACCAGTCGGCTGGCTGGTCTCGCTGGGCTTCGGCGGGGTCACCACGGAACTGTGGTCAGACCTGACACATCTGCTGGCGCCTGTCACCGCTGCCGAGGTGAAGGCCGCGCTCGCTCGCCTTCGTTGCGCTCCCCTGCTGACGGGCTTTCGGGGTCGGCCCGCCGCCGACATCGATGCTCTCGCAGATCTGGTCGTGCGCCTGACCGACGCCGCAATTGCGCAGGGCAGCGACATCGTCGAGGTGGAGCTCAACCCGGTTCTGGTTGGCCGGCACGGAGCAACCGCCGTCGATGCGCTGCTGCTCGTCGACCATCCCTCAACGGAGGCCAGCAAGTGAGTGCAGAACTCGGGTTCCACGTCGAGATCGCAGACTGCGTCGCCGTGCTCACAATCGACCGACCGAAGGCCAACGCCATCGACGCTGCCACGAGCTACGCGATGGGCGAAGCGTTCGTCGGGTTCGAGCGTGATCCGGCCGTGCGGGTCGTGATCGTCACCGGCGCCGGTGCGCGCTTCTTCAGCGCGGGTTGGGACCTCGGTGCGGCCGCCGAGGGAGAGGCATTCGACTCCGACTACGGTGCCGGCGGCTTCGGTGGCTTCCCCGACCTTCCCAACCGAACCGTCCCGGTCATTGCGGCAGTCAATGGCATGGCTGTGGGTGGCGGCTTCGAGATTGCGATGGCCGCCGAACTGATCGTGGCCGCCGACCACGCCACCTTCTTCCTTCCAGAGGCGGCCCTCGGGATTCTCCCCGACGCCGGCAGCGTGCGGCTTCCTCGACTGTTGCCGCCCCACATTGCTCGCGAAGTGCTGCTGGCAGGGCGCCGACTCACAGCCGCCGATGGCGCCCAGTTCGGCCTCATCAACCGCGTGGTCCCAGCCGACGAACTGCTGTTAGCAGCCAGAGAACTGGCGGGCGACGTAGTGGCCAACGCGCCCCTCAGCATCGCCGCAATTCTTGACATCGAACGGCGGACGGCTGCGATGGATGCGATCGAGGCGATGGCGGCGATCAGGTCGTTCGACAGCTACCGCGCAGCGATCGATTCGCAGGACGCGGTGGAAGGTAACGCGTCGTTTGCCGAGAAGCGGCGACCAATCTGGACTGGTCGCTGACGTTCCAGTAACGGCGCGTCAGCGTTCGTAACCGAGGCCGAGCGGAACGTCCTCGTAGTCGACAGTCCACAGGCGAGCGGCATAGGCGTCGTTGACCGCACTGCAGCGCCAGCCGAGCAGTCGCTGCGCACGCTCGGAGAGATGAGCCACGTCGCCCCAGGATGCCCCAAGCGGCCCAGCTTCTTCGGGAGTCAGCCAGCCCAACACGAACGAGAGGTGCAGCCCATACCGCCACTCGTCGAGTGTGGTGTTGGCGCCCCCACCATGAATAACCCGGCCGGTGTACAGCAGGGCGCTGCCCTCCGGCATCACCGCCTGGCACACCTCGTGCGGCTCTGCGCGGCGACCGTAATCCGACCAAAGGTGGCTGCCCGGCACCACGCGTGTCGCGCCGACGTCACTGGAGAAGTCCGAGATCGCGAACAGCGCGCTGACGGTGACCTCGTAGCCGGCCGGGTCGGGCGCACACATTGTCGGCCAGTTGTCCGAGTCGCGGTGCAGCCACTGGGCCTTCTCGCCTGGGCCGATGATCATCATCTGGCCGGTGTTCATCCAATAGTCGCTGGCGTGTGGGAGCAACAGCACGTCAGCCACCGACAGGTACAACGGGTCGGTCAAGATCTCGACGAACGCCGCGCTGCGGTGGGCGAGACGTGTGAACCGCTTGGTGTTGGCGCCCCAGAACCGGCGCACGACATCGCTCTCCGCCTGCGTGCCAGCCGGATGCTCCGCCGCCGCGGCCTCCATGTCATCGCGGAAGTGCTGCAACGTCCCCGGGTCCAGGAAGTCGCGAACGATCACCGCACCATCGATTGCCAAGGCTGCGAGTACAGCTTTGACGCCGTCGTCTTTCGAGACGTGCTGCAATGCCGCCATCAGTTGAAACTCCCTGCTGCAAACAGGTCCGAGACTCGGTCTCCGAGCCCCGCGACCATCTCCGCCAATCGTTCCACATTGGCCACGTAGAGTTCGCCATCGACCTCGCTGTGCGCAACGCTCAGCGTCCACGATTCGCTCTTCCCCCACGGCGGCAGGAAGACGCCGTTGTTGAACTGCACCAGAAAGTGCAGGTGACTGACAGCCGTCGAGATGGCGAGAAACTCGCGATAGCTGGTGGCTGGCTGGTCGTGGAACACCACCGACCCCTTGAAGCCAAAAACGTGGCCGTACGAGGGTTGCCCGTGTGCGGCCAGCGCCGCCATCGAGCGCTGCAGCATTCGCCGCCCCAGGCTCTCGGCCACGCCGTACACCTCGGGCGTCAGCACCTCCAGCAGCGTGGCCCTCGCTGCAGCCATGGTGAGTGGGTTGCCGTTGAAAGTGCCGATCTGGTCGTACACACCGTCGGTGATTGCCGACATGACTTCCTGGGTGCCACCGATGGCCCCGCAGGGCAGCCCACCGCCGAGAGCCTTGGCCAGGCACACGATGTCGGGCGTGACGCCGAACAGACGGGTGGCGCCGCCCCACCCAACCACCAAGCCGGTCTTGACCTCGTCGAACGCCAGCAGCACACCATGCGACCGGGTGAGTTCACGCACACCCTCCAGGTAGCCGGTCTGCGGCGGGATGATGCCCGCATTCATCATCATCGGCTCGACGATCATGCCGGCGATCTGGCCGCGGTGGGTGTCGAGCACACGCTCGAGCGCGAAGAGGTCATTGAACGGGACGATGCGCAGCAGGTCTGCCATCTCTTGGGTCACGCCCGGACCGGGCACTCGATGCGGCTCGTGCAACGGCCCCAATTGGTCGTGCGAACGGAAGATGGACACCATCGCCGAGTCGTGATGACCGTGGTACGTGCCTTCGATCTTGATCACCAGCTTTCGGCCGCTGATCGCGCGCATGAGGTGAAACGCGTCCATGGTCGCCTCGGTGCCGGAGTTGCCGAAACGCCACATCGGCAGACCGAAGCGCTCCGCCAGCGCCTCCGCCACATCGATGGAATCAGCAGTCGGCTGTGCAAAGTGAGTGCCGATCGCGACTCTGGCCTGTACCGCTCGCACCACTGCAGGGTTGGCGTGACCTACGACATTGACGCCGTAGCCGCCGTGCATGTCGGCGTAGCGGCTGCCGTCGGCGTCCCACACGTACGCGCCCTCACCATGGCTGACCCACACTGGCAGTGGCCGCGAGCTGGCCCAACTGGAGGACACCCCGCCGGGCATCGAGCGCTGTGCACGTTTCCACAACGCTGCCGTCTTCGGCATGCGAGCGAGGAAGGTCTCCTCCTCGCGGCGGATCAGATCGTCGAGGGACACAGCACTGCTGAGCGACATACGCGAACCCTACTCCCTTGGACTGATCGGTCGTTCAGGCTTCGCTCGTCGACGGACTACGCTCGCCAGCGAAGAACAACGGAGCACCGCAATGCCACACGACACTCGCACGCTGACCCGACACGACTACCTCTCCGACGAGGTGTACGAACTGGAACGCCGGCGCCTGTTCCACGGAGGCTGGATGTTTGCCGTCCGTGCCGACAAGTTGCAGCGCGGCAGTCGCACCGTCGTCGATCTCGCCGGCGAAAGCGTGCTGATCACCCGAAACCTCGACGGCACCCTGCACGCACTGGCCAACGTCTGCCGGCACCGCGGCGCTCGCCTCTGCGACCAACACACGGATACTGGGCAGGGCTCGCTGATGTGCCCGTACCACGCGTGGACGTACGCGCTGGATGGCCGACTGATCGCCACGCCACACCTCGACGACAGCGACGTCGACAAGGCCAGCAACTCACTCTGGGCGTACCACGTGAGTGAATGGCAGGGGTTCGTGTTCGTCAGCCTCGCGGATGAGCCGCCGCCCTTCGACGAGTGGCTCACTACGCACTGCAGCGAACTGCTGGCGCTCGAACGCTTCGGGCTGGGCGACCTCCATGTGGCACATACCTCGGTGTCGGAGGTGGCAGCCAACTGGAAGATCATCGTGGAGAATTATCAGGAGTGTCTGCACTGCACCCGTGTGCACCCAGAGCTAGTGGCAGTCATTCCCCTCTACCGCACCGGCCGGGTTGTGGACGCCACCCGCGACGACGGTGGTGTGGCGATGGTGGCTGACTACAGCAGCGGCTACGAGGGCGGCAGCGAGATGCCGCCACTGCCCGGGCTGAGCGAACTGGACCGCACCTCGTACTACGGATGCACATCGTTCCCCAACATGTTCGTCGACATCTCGGGTACCTGTGCAGTGGTCACCAGCCTGTTTCCCAAGGGCCCGAACCACACCACCCTGGTGATGGAGTTCATGTTCGCCCCCGACGTCATCGCCGAACCCGCGTTCGACCCTGCCCCGATCATCGAGTTCAACGAGTTGGTCGCCAATCAAGACAACCTGGTCTGCGAGCGTGTCCAGCAGGGCGTGTCGTCGCAGGCATTCACCCACGGTGTGCTCACACCCAAAGACTCCTTGGTGATTGCCTTCACTCAGCATTACCTGGCAGCGCGCGGCACCCTCTAGGTCGAAAAAAGAGCCCCGGTCGGCGTTGCGAGGAAGGCGTCGAACGGGATGTCTTCCTGCTTCAGCAGGCCGCTACTCGGCAACGACCCGTTGCGCACCATTTCGATGACGGCAGCCACAGAACCGGCAGTTGTCCACGCGATGGCTGTGTTGCTGGTGCCACCGACGATCTTGGGTGTGTATGAACGAACGAACTCGGTGCGTCGCAGATGACCATCGACGTGGCCCTCGGACGACACGTGCACGAAAACCACGTCGTCACTGACTGGCGGCTTGGCGTTGGTCAGGATCTGCCCAGCCAGCGCGCGCTGCTCGCGCAGCAGCAGCTCATGGAAGAAGAACTTCATCAGGTCCATGTGGCCCGGGTAACGAATGGTCTTGTAGTCGATGTTGGCGACGCGACCCGCGTAGGTGTCACACATCGTACCCAGGCCACCGGATGTGGTGAACGCCTCCAGCTGGGTGCCGTGGATGTACAGCGTTTCGCGCCATTCCATCGCCGAAACCCACTTGCGTACGCCCTCCTCCAGCACCTCGCAGTCGTTGAGGTACTCATTGACCACGCCCTCCGGCGACCAGTTGAAGGCATAGCCGAGCAAGCCGGTGGGGTGCTGCGGCAGTGCACCAACGCGCATGCGCACAGAACGACACACATCGAACTGCTCGATCTGCGCGGCAGCGACGATGGCCACGAAGCCGGGCGCAAGACCGCATTGCGGCGCCATCAGCCCCTTCGAGGTCGCGCTCAGCTCAACGATCGTCTGGGTGGTGCCGACGTCCTCGGTGAGGTCGAAGTAGTGGATGGCCTGCGCGTGAGCGATGGAGGCGACCGATCGATTGAGGTGATACGGCAGGCACGACAGCACCGCCTCCGCGCGCTTGAGTTCAGCCGCCAGCGCAACCTCATCGGAGATGTCGCATGTTCGAAGCGCGAAAGGAACGTCCGCACGCGGAGTTCGTTGGTCGATGCCAATCACCTCGAAGCCGGCTTCGTGAAGGAAGGTCGCCGCCAGCAAACCAACCTTGCCCAGACCCAACACCGCAACCGTGCCGAATGACATGTGGTCAGTCTGGCAGTAGTCGCAGGGCCTCTGGTTGCAACAGCAGCCCGACCTCGCCGCCCTCGACGGCAGCCAGCACCGAACCGTTGTTGGGCACTACTGCCTGCAGCTCCTGGTCGCCCACCCGCAGGTGCACGTGCGTCGCAGCGCCGGCGAACACGACGTGTTGCACCACCCCAAGCAGCTGCCCCTCGCTGGGGGCCACCAGCAGCAGACGCTCCGGCCGCACCAGCACCGTGGTGGCTCCCGACAAGCCCCCGGTATCGACGGCGACGTGCGCTCCCAGCACCGTCACGCCGCCGTTCTCGGCCTCGCCCGGCATCAGGTTGGCAAGGCCGAGGAAGTCGGCCACGTACTTGCTGGCCGGCTCGTCGTAGACGTCGCGCGGCGCGCCGATCTGCTCGATCCTGCCGGTGTTCATCACGGCCAGCCGGTCGCTCATGGTCAGCGCCTCTTCTTGGTCGTGGGTGACGTACACAAAGGTGATGCCCACCTCACGATGCAGTGAGCGCAGCTCCACCTGCAGCACCCGGCGCAGCTTCGCGTCCAGCGCGCCCAGCGGCTCGTCCAACAGCAGCACCTTCGGACGCAACACCAGCGATCGCGCCAATGCAACCCGTTGCTGCTGGCCACCGGAGAGTTGGTGCGGCTTGCGCGCCTCGTAGCCATTCAGCCGAACGAGTTCCACCGCCTCGGCAACGCGCCGCTTCGCCTCCGCCTTTCCGCAGTCGAGGAACCGCAGCCCGAAAGCGACATTGTCCGCCACCGACTTGTGCGGGAACAGCGCATAGCTCTGGAACACAGTGTTGACGGGTCGCCTTTCCGCCGGCACGCCACGCATGTCGGCGCCATCGATGCGCACCGAGCCGTGCTCGATCTCTTCGAAGCCACCTATCAACCGGAGGGTGGTGGTCTTACCGCAACCAGACGGCCCGAGCAGGGAGAAGAACTCGCCCGGCTCGATGACGAGATCGATGGAGTCGAGCACCTGCTGCTCGCCGTACCACTTCGACAACGACTCCAGTTCTATGCCCCCGCCGCCGGTCGCTCGTTGCTCCCCCATCGGCGCTGCTCCCCCCTTCACTGGTTGCGAATGCAGCGTCGGCTGATTCACCGTTCAGGAAACGATAGTTGAAAGTCGGAGGGGTCCGCTTCCTTCGTGCGCTGCCAGTACTCCAGCAGGGTGAATGGCCAGTTCTGCGATACCCGCCCGAGATCGTTCTTGTACCAACTACTCACCGAGCTCCACCCCCACGCCATCGCTGCGTTCTCTGCGTCGACACGCTCGTTGAACGCATCGTGCACATCGGCGCGCACCTCGACGGAGCTGGCCCTCTGCGCGAGCAGCAGTTCGACAAGGTTGAGAATGTAACGCACCCCGCACTCGCTGAAGTAGATGATGCTGCCGTTGATCACGATGTTGGTGTTCGGGCCGTAGAGGCAGAAGAAGTTCGGGAAGCCGGGAATCGCGACGCCGAGGTACGCGCGGGCATCGCCATTCCAGTGCTCGTGCAGATCCACACCGTCGCGGCCCTTCACCGTCATCGGTGTCAGGAACTTGGATGCTTCGTAGCCGGTGCCGTAGAGGATCACGTCGGCCTCGTGGACGGTGCCGTCAGCCATCTCGATACCCGTTGTCGTGATGCGAGCGATGCGGTCAGTCACCAACTGAACGTTGGGTCGCTTGAGCGTGCGTGCCCAGACACCATTGTCGCGGACCATCCGCTTGGCCCCGACCGGGTAGTTGGGGACAACCTTCTGCAGCAGGTCGGCCCGGCCATCGAACTCAGCATTGAAGTACTCCACCAGCATCTGCCGGCTGAACTCGCTGATCATGCTGACCGAACTGCCGTCGCTCTCCCACGCCGGGTCGACCCGCACGGCCTCCAGTGCGCCGTCGCCCATTCGCCAGAAGATCGCGAAGCGGTTGAACTCGCTGTAGCTGGGCACGTGGCCGTACAGCCAGCGCAGACCTTCCGGAACGGTCTCGTGGTAGTCCGGCGTGGGCGCCAGCCACGGTGCCGTGCGCTGTGTGATGACGAGAGTGGACGCACCCTCAGCGACGTGCGGCAGGAACTGCAACGCACTGGCCCCGGTCCCAATGCACACCACTCGCTTGCCGGCGAGTGACAGCTCTGGCCGCCACTGAGCCGAATGCATCGTCTCGCCGGCGAACGAGCCGAAGCCCTCGATCTCGGTGGGAAACCTCGGGCGGTTGAGCTGGCCGACGGCGCTGATCACGATGTTGGCGGTCACGCTCTGATCAGTGCCGTCCGCGTCGGTGTAACTCACCGTCCACGTCTGGTCAGCCTCACTCCACACCGACTGTTGTACCGTGCAGCCGAACTGCACGAAACGACGGACGTCGAAGTGATCTGCGCACTGGCGGAAGTAGTCGCGCAGCACGCCCTGCGGGCTGTAGTGGAACGGCCAGTCATGGCGCTGCGCCGACGAGTAGCTGTAGTTGTGATTGGGGTTGTCTACTCGACAGCCGGGGTAGGCCGCCTCGAACCAGGTGCCACCAACGTCGTCGTTCTTGTCGAGAATCGTGAACGGCACTCCCGCCTGCTGCAGCCGGTGCGCCGCCAAGATTCCCGACATGCCGGCACCGACGATCACGACACTGATGTCGACGTCCGGCGCCAGCTCGTCGGCGTTCCACGAAGGGGCTCGGCGATCCTCACCCTTGTACGCCAGCTCCTCCTCGAGAAGGGGCAGGTAGTCGGCCATGTCTTCGCCACCGACCGTGTGCTCCAGCATTCGCAGGAGCGCTTCATCGCACGGTGCGGGCGATGGCACGCAGCCACCGTCGCGATAGCGAACCACCGCGTCGAGCGCGAGCGAGCGAATCTCAGCCTGCTGCTCGTCGGTGTAGCCGCTGAACGGAAGGTTCAGCAGCAGCGGGTCCGGGCGCAGCGTTTCGCGCAGCAGCGACATGTCCCCCGTGAGGTATGCGAGCGCAGGCAGCAGCGGCGCCAACTCAGCAGCCATCAGCGCTTCGGAGAGCTCTGCATCGGCCTCGGTGATTGACGAGACGCCACTGACGAACGGGCTGGGCGAGGATGCGGCATCGACGGTGGTCACAGAGCGCCTCAGTTTTCCGTGACGCCCTTGGGCGCCTTCTGGTTCATGAAGCCGAACATGTAGCCGGCGACGCGGCGGATCTGAATCTCCTCAGCCCCTTCGGTAATTCGATAACGACGGTGATGTCGGTAGATGTGCTCGAAGGGCTTGTGGCGCGAGTAGCCCAACCCGCCGTGGACCTGCATGGCCCGGTCAGCGGCCTCACAGCACAGTCGATTGGCCCAGTAGTTGCACATGCTGACCTTGTCGCTCTGGCTGAACGCGCCGTCGCGGTCCATGTGCCATGCCGTCTTGTGGACGAGCGCGCGCAGCATCTCGCACTGCGTCTGCAGCTCGACCAGCGGGAACTGAATGGCTTGGTTGGTGGCAAGCGCCTTGCCGAACGGACGCCGGTCCTTGGCGTACTCGACGGACTGGTCGATGCAGAACTGAGCGGCACCCAGCGACGACGCGGCTTGACGAATGCGGTTCTCGTTGAAGAAGTGCTGCACCACCTGCAGGCCCTTGCCCTCACCGCCGAAGATCGACGAGTGCGGCACCCGGACATCGGTGAGGCGAATGTGCGCGTGGTCGGTCGGCATGTTGAACGTCCATAGGAACTCCAACACCTCGAAACCCTCGCTCTTCGTGGGTACCAGGAATGCCGTGATGCCGCCGCCGTCACCTGCCTTGCCGCTGGTGCGCGCCATGATCATGTCGTATTGCGCGCGGTGGATGCCGGTGTTCCACGTCTTCTCACCGTTGATGATCCACTCGTCGCCATCGCGCACCGCAATTGTCTCCATGTGCGTCGCGTCGCTGCCATGGTTCGGCTCGGTGATCCCGAAGGCGAAACCGCGTGTGCCCTCGGCCAGCGGAGTGATCCAATCGGCCTTCTGTTCGTCGGTGCCGTAGGCGATCATCAGCAGCAGACCGACGTTGTTGCCCACGATGCTGTGCTCGTTCTGCAGGTCGTTGTGCAGGCCGAGGCCTTTGCGTGCGAGGTGCTCGCGGATGATGGCCATACCCAGGTTGGTGCCGTTGCGGCCACCGAACTCGGCGTCGAGCGGGTAGCGGTAGAAGCCCGCATCGTCAGCCAGGCGCTTGGCCTTGTGCAGCAGCGCCTCCCACTCACCGTTGGGGAGGCCGTTTCGTTCCCAGTCGGTCCGGGCGTCTTCGCGCCGATGATCGAAGAAGCGGATGTTGTCGTCCTGCTCCTCCAGCGGCTTGATCACTCGCTCGATGAACTCGTCGAGTTCGGCAAGCAGATCAACAACGTCATGAGGGAAGTCGAAGTCCATGCCGACAGCATTCCCCCCGGTGCCCGCCACCGACGAGCCGAAGCATTCCCGAGGGTTTCGGCGAAACCAAGGTGCTTGAAACCCTCGGCTTGGCTGGCTCGGGCAGAGGGGGTGCTCGCGTGTCAGAATGTCGGCATGGCCGCCACCTTCACCCGCATGGACGAATCCACCGCCGAACAGTGGGCAGTGATCAGCGAGGAGACTCGCCGCAACCAGCCTCGCGTCGCCGACCGAGTCCTGATGCTGCTCGAGTCGCTTGGCGACGTCACCGATGGCTTCGCCACCGACCAGCTGACCCACTGCCTGCAGACCGCAACGCTCGCCCAGATGGCGGGCGCCGACGATCAAGTGATCGTGGCTTCGCTCTGCCACGACATCGGCAAGGCCATCAGCGTGCCGAACCACGGCGCGATCGCCGCCGAGATGCTGAAGCCGTACGTGCGCCCCGACGTGTACCGCACGATCCTGCATCACCAAGACTTCCAGGGTCGGCACTACTACAACCACTTCGGCATGCCCACCGACCTGCGCGAGAAGTACCGCGACGAAGAGTGGTTCGCGCTGTGCGAACAGTTCACCGACGACTGGGACCAGATCGCCTTCGATCCCGACGGTCATACCGAGCCGCTCTCCCACTTCGAGCCGCTCGTGCGCGAGGTGTTTTCCCGGGTGCGCTACTAGCCGTTGGCGTCGGGCGTGTCCTTGGGCTCGCTCGCTTTCGTGGCAAGGTCCAGTGAGATGCTGTTCATGCAGAACCGGTCACCGGTGGGCGCTGGGCCATCGGGGAACAGATGACCGAGGTGCGAGCCGCATCGCCGGCACAGCACCTCAGTGCGCACCATGCCGTGGCTGCGATCGACAATCAGTTCGACCGCCTCCTGCGACTTCGGCGCGTAGAAGCTGGGCCACCCTGAGCCAGACTCGAACTTGGTGGACGCATCGAACAACTCAGCGCCACACGCTGCGCAGTGGTAGGTGCCATCGGCGTGCTCATCGACGTACTTGCCGGCGAAGGCGCGCTCGGTTCCCGCTTCACGGAGCACTTGGTACTGGGTTGGTGACAGCAGCTCACGCCACTCGGCTTCGGTGCGTTCGATCTCAGGCATGCCTCAAGCCTAGAAGCACAGTTCTTACGGCCCTGTAAACGTCCGGCCACTCGACACGAAATCATCGCCGTCGCTTGCGGCCTTGTCGGCCTGCCGGTTCTTCGCCTCGGCGCGACCGACCACCTGGTGATGCACCTCGTCGGGGCCATCAGCCAAGCGCAGCGTGCGCTGGCTGTGGTACATGTCGGACAGCGGGAACCACTGCGAGATGCCAGCCGCGCCGTGCATCTGGATGGCTTCATCGATGATGTCGCAGCACTTCTCGGGCACCATTGCCTTGACGGCACTGACCCACACACGGGCCTCGGCATTGCCCAACGTGTCCATTGCCTTCGCGGCGCGCAGCACCATCATGCGCATTGCCTCCACCTCGATGCGAGCACGGGAGATGACCTCCATGTTCTTGCCCAGGTTGATCAGCTTCTTGCCGAAGCCCTCGCGGGAGAGGCCGCGATCGACCATCATCTCGATGGCCTTCTCAGCCACGCCGACACTGCGCATACAGTGATGGATGCGGCCGGGCCCGAGGCGCACCTGCGAGATCTCGAAGCCCTTGCCCTCACCCCAGAGCACGTTCGCCTGGGGCACGCGCACGTCGTGGAAGCGAATGTGCATATGGCCGTGCGGGGCGTCGTCGGTGCCGAACACCTGCATGCCCTCGACCACCTCGACCCCAGGCGTGTCGATGGGCACGAGGATCTGCGACTGCTGCTTGTAGGTGTCCGCGTCGGGATTGGTGCGCACCATCACGATCATGATCTTGCAACGCGGGTCGCCAGCGCCAGACGCATAGAACTTCGAACCGTTGATGACCCATTCTTCACCGTCCAGAACGGCCGAGGTCTGAATCTGCTTGGCGTCGCTGGACATGATGCCCGGTTCGGTCATGACATACGCGGAACGGATCTCGCCCCTGAGAAGCGGCTCGAGCCACTGCGCCTTCTGCTCGGGCGTGCCGACGCGCTCGAGGACTTCCATGTTGCCGGTGTCCGGCGCAGAGCAGTTCAAGCACTCGCTCGCCAAACGATTCTTGCCCAGCTCGGCAGCGATGTATGCGTAGTCGAGGTTGCTGAGGCCCTGACCGGTTTCGGCGTTGGGCAGGAAGAAGTTCCACAGGCCCTGCGCACGCGCCTTGTTCTTCACGGTCTCCAACAGTTCCAACTGGCCGGGGGCCCAGCTCCAGCGATCGGCGCGGTTCGCGCCCAGTCGATAGAACTCCTCGGTGATCGGGTTCACCTCGTCTCGGATGAACGCCTTGACGGCCTCGTACAACGGACGCACACCTTCGGACATCCGAAGGTCGAGATCGTCCATGCTGGCCATTCTGAGTGCGCCACCAACCATGAGTGTTCCTTCCATCGTGCGAAAGGCTCTACGAGCCAGACGCGACCGTACCCCGACCATGGGGGTGGACCCATGGTCGGGGAGGTTCTCGGTGCCGGGGCACCGGGTTCTCGCGAGCTCGTCTGGTCGCCGGACGGGTATTCGGCAACCAGACGAGCTCAAGCGATGGGTGTGTCAATGACGATGGTGTATCCGATTGGCAACAGCCAGCCTTGCCCGCTGAGTTGGCGATCCGCGAGCGAGCGAGCATCGAGTTCGGTGCGCAGTACGCACTCACAGTTGTTCATGCGGGACTCGTTGCCGTCCAGACCAGTAGCGACTACTTCGGCGACCATCTGCGTCTCGGTGGCCACCACGCTGCCATCGCCTACCGGGCTGGTGTGCGAATAGCTGACAATCGTCCACGTCAGCGACCGCAGCGCCGAGCGCAACTCGCTGTCGCGACTCAGCTTCCAAGGCGACAGTCCCGACACGACCACGTGCCACGCAGGAAACAGATCCCTGCGCGAAATCGCCGGCCCCACCAGGTCCCGCAGCGACACGCAGCCGCGATCGACAACTTCAGGCTTCCCGGTTGTTGGGTCACTCTTGGTGATTGTCACAGCGCTCAAGGTAGTACTAGATCAAGTTCAGATCAAGTCAATTCTGGAACAGATCAACGAATTCGGGGTGTAACTTGCCAACGAGCGAAAATCGGGGGTCAACGATGAGAACAAGGGTGATGCACTGCGTCGGATTGGTCGGCTTGCTCCTTGCCGGTTGTGCCGCAAACGATGCGTCGCCAGCCGCCACTGCCGCACCCGGATCATCAGGCCCTGTTGCCGCTGTCCCGCCCACCGATTCCTCGGCTCCCACTTCCAGCACGGTTCCCGCCAAGTCGACAGCTCCGACCAGCACCGAACGACCAGGTCCGCCCGTCTACGAACCAAACCATCTTGGCGAGATTCTCGACCTCGCCAGCTTCGTACGTACCATCTCCGTCTACAACACCAATGGCGGACAACTGGCCGAGAACATCACCACCATCGGCTACACCAGGGAACCGGTGGGCATGTACCGAATTGCCACCTTCGGTGCTGGGAACGGCGGCACGCGCAACTACCTGGTCAACGGCCGAACATACGACGAGAACCAGTTCGGCGACTGGCGACTCCACGAAGCCGGCAGCCGCGCTGCGCCGGACCCTTCGGAGAACATCGAACTACGGTCCGGGATTCTGGCAGGCGTCGCGACGGCCCAGTTGGTTGGGCAGGAGGACTATGCCGGGGTGCCGGCGAACCATTTCGTGTTCAACGAGATCGACACCACCAGCTTCGACTACTACACGCCGGAGAAGCCCAGCCCGACCGTGGAGGGCGACTTCTACTTGGCGCAGGACGGCAACTACGTGCTGTACGCGCATTCCAAGGAGACCTCCCCCGGCCGCGTCTACGAGGTGACCGAGTCGATGTCGTTCATCGGCCTTGTCGACGAGATCACCCTGCCCGACGACATGGCGCCGATGACACAGGCGCTCGACCTTGGTGCCAGCCTCGCCGTCCTGTTGCCACCAGGGTCGGCTCTATCAGGGCTGCTGCGCTACGCCAACGGCATCGGGGTTGACTACTACACCTATACCACACCTGCGAAGAACAACGACGACGTCCTCAACTTCTACCGAACGATGCCACCCACGAACGGTTGGAGCGTCACCCACATCGGCCGTATCAAACCGCACCTCGAACCGACCAACTGCGAGACGCGGAACGACTGCGTGATCCTACAAAAGGGTGGTGAACAGGTGGTTGTCTCGTTCGCCGGCACGATCATGCTGGAGTACGACCGCCAGCGCATGTTCTCCCCGCTCTAGCGACGACCCCGCGGCGGACGTCAGCGGTCACGTCTCTCACCCGGCGAAGGTTCGGTTTACCGAACGAACATCTGGGTAGTAGGCGGTGCGAACGGCGCCAGCGAGACGAGGAACCGATGAGAGCTGCAATCGTGACCGAGTATGGGTCGCCCATCACCGCCGCCGAGGTCGACCGGCCAGTCCTGGCGCCAGACAGCGTAATGATCGCGGTGCATGCCTCATCCGTCAACCCAATCGACTCGTTGATCGTGCGCGGCGTGATGAACGAAATGCTGCAATATCACCTTCCGTGGACATCGAGTCCGCGACCCCGACTTACGTCGACTGGCTCAACGACCGGCACCTCGATGGCAAGATCACCAAGGACGCCACGGCTCCTGCGCCGACACTGTTGAAGCTGGCAAGCCAACCGATGAGCCGACGCTCAGATGAATCGGCATCGAGAACCACCTCCAATCGCCACCGACTACCGGAATTTCCCCAGTTCGGCGCGGTCTCGTCCGGCGGTCAGAACACCAGGATGTCGACGTGGCAGCGAATGCCGGGCACTCGCGCCAAGCGGGCGTCGGCCGAGACGAGCGGGCATGAAAGACCTTCGGCGAGCGCGACGTAGCTGGCGTCGTATGGGGTCACGTTCGAGCGCAGTTCGTAAGCCCGGATCATCAGTGGGCCTGTCGGGAAGCGGACGATCGGTAGTGACAGAAGGTCGAGGACGGCTGATCGGAACCGTCGCGCCTTGAGGTCACCAGCACGCCAGCGCCTACGAAGTACCGAGACGGTCTCGAGGTCGACGAGGTCCGGCGCAGACCATTCCGTTGCAGCGGCGACCCGAGCGCGTGCGGCGCGGCCGGATGGTCCGTCAGTCAGCCGAATCTGAATGGCAGGCTGAGTTGCGCTCATGGCGAACCCTACGCCTGGCTGATCCGACCGGACACTGGCAGCTCTGCGATACCTCGGCATCTGACCAAGCGGTTCCCACCACCCCGAAGCGTTCACCGTGTTGGCTCGCTGCACGCATCGACTCCATCAGTGCCGCGACGGACGCCATCTCGGCACGGTCGGTCTCGTCGGCCTCGAGCGCAGCGGCTTCCTCGGCAAGTTCTCTGCCTCGCCGCAGTCGACCGACGCGAGCAACGACGAGCGGATCGCTTCGGACTGGCTGAGACCAGAGGACTCGAGCGTGCGAAGTGCTCGTTCGGTTTCATCGTCGAGCCGTACTGAGATCGCCTTCGCCATGTCATCTAGTATCACAGAACGTCATACACGTGACAACCGCTTCCAGCCGAGCAGATCGGCAGTTCCGCGATTCTCGTTCCGAGGCACACCACAGACGAACCCTACTTCTGTGGTGTGCCACAGACGCTGAGGGACGCAGCGAGACTCACGAGACCCGTCGACCCCGAGTGGGTCGGTTCGACTCGAGGTGCATGCCAGATAGGCGTCCGCCGCGAACTCCATGAGCGCCGACGCCGGGTAAGTGGAACGTTCGCCGTGAAGCGGGCGCAGCGAATCGGCGATGTCATCAACTGAACGGCCTGCGGCAAAGGCGTCGAGCACGAGCGATCGGATCGCCTCGTCGTGTCCCCGGTCGCCGTCGATCATTCGACGAAGGTGAGGCATTCGCGAAAGCACTCAAGGCGGGCTTCTACGCTGCCAATGCCGCTGTTCCCAAGATCCACGGGCTGAGCCATCCCCGCGAGCTACCCACCAGCCGGCACGCCACACATCGACCACGACGATCTCGACATCCTGGACCCATGGGTCGTCGATGGTCGCTACGCAGCCGACCTCCCCGATCTCGGCGCTCTCGAAGCCGACGAGCTCCTGGCCGCAGCGCAACGAGTCCTTGACCAGCTCCGCCATTTGCTGCGGTGAACCGGCCGGTCGTTTGCACCAGGTCCGAATGGGACTCGCTCTACGTGGTCGAGTCGGTTAGGGCGGTTCGCTGAACCGTTTCAATGAGTACGCCTGACACGATGATTCGAGATCACACAGCAAGAACACACGGGGCGTGACTCTCGAGTCGACTTCGAACTCGAACGTCAGCACGTAGGACATTGCGCCAGCAACGCCGAGTACGGCGCCGCCAAGGACCGGCCAGAGGAACTCGTCCACGGCGACGGCATGCCGGCAAGTCCTGAAAATGCCAAGACCCCGGCCCGCATTGCTGCTGACCGGGGCCTTCACTGAGCGGATGACGAGATTCGAACTCGCGACCCTCACCTTGGCAAGGTGATGCTCTACCAGCTGAGCCACATCCGCGTTGTGCGGGTTGCAATCTAGCGAGCCCAGACCGCGGCTGACAACGCGTTCGTCAGCCTTTACCGCTGCCCTGCAGGTCAGCTGCGCTGATCGGCCGGGCGAAGGTCGACGCGCAGAACCAGAAAGCCGTCTTCGATGGTGCCCACGGCGTCGCCGACGATCGCGTAGTCCTGAAAGTCGACCTTGGAGTTTTCGATGAACCGGGCACGCTCTTCGCCCGCGACGGGCGGCAGCGGGCGTCGCTTCACCGAGGAAGCGCGCTCGCGGAAGCGTGAAAGCATCGCATCAACATCAAGACCTTGTGCCATGCGCCAACCGTAATGCCGGGCGGGGCAGACACGCGCTATTCGTCGTGTTGCAAGCGCAGGAGTGGGTCGATCGGGCGCGGCACCGCGGCGACTGACGTGTCGACCAATGCGCCGACGTCGGCGGGTATCGGCTCAGCTTCAGCCGGCTTCGCACCGGCCCTGTCCGCTTCACCTTCACTGTCGGTTTCAGCATCGTGATCGAGTGCCGGTTCAGCGGGCGGAAACTCCAGCAGGTCGTCGAACTCGCGTGGCGACGCGAGCGCCGCGGCCTCTAGGTCCACCGGAGCCGACGTTGACGTCGCTGTCGGGTTGATCGGCTCTGCGCCCTCGGGCCGTGCAGCCTCGAGGCGACGACGGCGCAAGGTATAGTCGCCCTTCCACCACGAACGACTACTCATCACTTCCAGCGGGCCAAGCGCTGGGTGCTCGACCTCGCTACCACGCCACCACCACACGGTGCCAGCGGCAATCAGCAGCCCGAGCACCGCCAGGCCGGCGGCCGACAGAAGAATGGTGCGGGCGTTCTCCGGGTCGTCGAACGTGTCGGCCAACAGCACGAAACCAACCGTCGCCCCGTTCACGAAACCCCCGCTGCATCCACGATCACGGCGGACAGTGTCGCACGCGATCGCCACATTCCCCACGCATGCGCCATGCTGTCCCCTTGGACTACGTGTGGATCGCCCTCATCATCGTTGTCATGAGCGGAATGTGGTGGGTGGCGTACCGCATGGAGCCACACTGGGTTTCACGCGACGGCACTCGGTTCCTCTGCACGGCGCAAGAGCTAGAGGGCGCCAATGCAGTTGGACATCCGCGCGAAACTCGAGTGTTGATCACCCACGACGGCGCCCTGTACGTGACACAAAAGCGCATGATGCGGCGTCACACAACGATGTGGACGTTGGTGGCAAAGGCGCCTGCGGCGCCACGCAAGATGCAGGTGTACGTGGCGAAGCACCGCGGCGCAGGCAGCGCTATCGAGTCGCACCTGGCAATTCGGATTCCCACCAAGAGTCGTTGCATCGCGATCCTCGACGACCTTCTGGCCAAGGCCGAGATCACCGCCTCGCGACCCGCTCCAGGAACCGCTGCAACGGAGGACCAACCTGACCAAGGTTGATCAGGAACGCATCGTGGCCATGCGATGACTCGATCTGCAGGTACTCGGCATCGGTGCCACCCGCGACCAGCAAGGCATGAATCTGCTGCTGCTGATATGCGGGATAGAGGATGTCGCTGGAGATGCCCATCACCAGCGCCGGTGCCTTGATGCGAGCCATCGCTCCGTGCAGACCGGAACGGCCGCGGGCAACATCGTGCAGATCCATTGCCTTGCCGATGATGAGGTAGCTGTTGGTGTCGAAGCGGTCCACCAGCTTGCCACCGTGGTACTCCAAGTAGCGCTCGACCTCGAACCGCTGCCACAGATCGATGCCCTCGCTGAGCGTGGCGTTGTCGGCCAGCTCGCGGCCGAACTGATCGGTGAACACGTTGTCGCTGCGGAAGGTCACCTGGGCGACCATTCGGGCGATCGCCAGGCCCTCTGAGGGGCCGTCACCGTCGGCTGCGTCGTAGTAATCGCCACCGCGCCACTTCGGGTCGAGACGAATTACCCGCCGCCCAATCGCGCCCCACGCAATCTGCTGAGCGGTGGCCTGCGCACAGGTGGCAATCGGGATGATCGAGCCGACGCGGTGCGGAAAGGTGATGGCCCACTCCAACACCTGCATGCCACCCATCGAGCCACCGACGACGGAGTGCCAGCGTGCAACGCCGAGGTGGTCAGCCAGCCGGGCCTGCGCGCGCACCATGTCGCGAATGGTGATCACCGGAAATCGACTGCCGTACGGCAAGCCATCCACAAGGTGTGGCGAGGCTGGCCCCGTGGAGCCCTGACAACCGCCCAAGACGTTGCTGCACACCACGAACCATCGGTCCGTGTCAATTGCCATCCCGGGGCCTATCAGCCCCTCCCACCAGCCCGATGCAGGGTGTCCAACGTCGGCCGTCCCGGTGGCATGGCTGTCGCCCGTCCAGGCGTGGCACAGAAGGATCGCGTTGCCAGCGTCGGCATCTAGGTGACCCCAGGTCTCGTAGACCAACTCGACGTTGTGCAACGTGGTGCCGCCATCGAGCGCGAAGGGGCGGTCCTGAGCGAATGAGAACAGCTCTCGACCACCCAGGGGCTTGCCCGGCATCCATGCGCCCGTCGCAGGGTGCAGGTGTGGTTGTGAAGCCATCAGGTTGTCCCTCCTCGTCGCAGATGCGCCGGAGCGCAATTCGGTCGGTTGCGACACGAGTCACGAGCGGAAGCGTCGTTGCCCGGTGGATACCGGACCACATCCTCGCCGAGGCGAGAAGGCACCGTGGGGCTTCCTCCCCGGTTGCCGGACCGTGCCGCAGAACGGCAGGGTCACTCGTGATGCATGTCGCCGGTCACGCTAGCAACCAACATGCCACCCACCACGGCAATTGCGCGCACGGTGTGTCAGTCCCTATACCGCGCTTCGGCGCTGATGTGGCCGTCCAGGTCGACCAGCGACGTGAACTCATCGAACGCCACCAGCCGGTCGAGGTGACCGCGCAGCGAACCCTCCGAGCGCAGCAGCGCCAGCGAAACCTGTACGGCCTTGACCATCGAGAACAACGCCGACAGGGGCGACACGATGAGCGTGAAGCCCAGCTCGGCCAACTCGCCCGGCGTCAGCAACGGGGTACGCCCGGTCTCCACCATGTTGGCCACGAGGGTGATGTCGGGTAGTGCTGCCGCAATCTGCTCCAACTCGGCGATGGATTCTGGCGCTTCGACGAACAGTGCATCAACGCCGGTGTCGCGCGCCATCCGAGCCCGTTCGATGGCCTCATCGAGACCGATTGCTGCACGGGCGTCGGTACGCGCAGTGATATGCATGTCGGGTGCGTGGTCGACGGCGGCGCGCAGCTTGGCCAGCCAATCTGCACGCTCGATCACGATCTTGCCGGCCATGTGACCGCAGCGCTTCGGCCACACCTGATCTTCCAGGAACATGCCCGACGCGCCGGCCTGTTGCCACAGCTCGGCCGTGCGAATGGTGTTGAGCGGGTTGCCGTACCCGGTGTCCGCATCAACCACGACATCGAGCCCGGGGTTGGCGGCGCACACGCGCCGCGAGACCTCGGCCATCTCGGTCTGGGTCAGATAGCCGAAGTCTGGAAGGCCGAGCAGGGTACCGCTGACGCAGTACCCACTGAGGAACACCGTGTCGAAACCGGCCTGCGCGCCCAGTCGAGCAGTCAGCGCGTCCCACACACCAGGCATCAGCACCGCAGGTCCACTGGAAGCCGAGAGTCGTTGTCGGTCGAGTCGTTGTCGAAGAGTTGCGCCGCTCATCGCCACACCGTACCGGTCGGCCCCATGAGCGGCCGCGCCTCGTGCTGACTCGTCCGCCAGCCTGACTGATGCACGCGCCAGCCCGCCTGATCGATCAGCGAGTAGACGAACACGGATGGCCACGCCAGTCTGGTGCACCATGAGCGTGAGTTACATGACCCCAAAGGCGCGTCCCGTTGCTGCCGGCGCGTCCGGCCGTAGCTCGGTTGCTGTCGAATCAATCGACGCCGGAGATGTCGTCGCCGCGTTCGGAGGCCGTTGTCTCACCCGCGTCGAGTTCGATCTGCTTCCCGTTGGCCAGCGGGTGCGCAGCATCCAGATCCAGGAAACACTCTTCCTTGCGGGCCCTGTCGAGCCGGAGCCGGCCGACTTCATCAACCACTCGTGCGACCCCAACTGCGGCATGAGCGGCAGCACCATCGTGGTCGCGCTGCGCAACATAGAGGTGGGCGACGTGCTCAGCTACGACTACTCCACCAGCGACGGCTGCGACTACGACGAGTTCGAGTGTTCGTGTGGTTCGGTGCTGTGCCGTGGCAAGGTGACCGGTTACGACTGGATGCTGCCCGAGCTGCAGATCCGCTATCGGGGTTACTTCAGCCCCTATCTGGCCGCTCGCATTGCGGCGCTTGCCACCATTGGCGCCGAGCGCCGCGCGTTCGCCTACTGACGTAGACCGCTGCACATCGGCGCGCGCAAAGGGCGGGCTATGGTCGTCGCCATGCGATTACTCATCGTGGGCGCTGGTGGCGTTGGTTCTTCAATCGTGTCGATTGCAGCGCGACGGGAGGTGTTCGAGCACATCGTGGTCGCCGATGTCGACCTCTCGCGGGCACAGAGCGCCGCCGCTCGTGTCGAATCGCCGCACGTGGTGGGCACGCGCGTCGACGCCTCGAACCGGTTGGCTCTGGTCGAACTGGCGACCTCGACGAAAGCCGACGTGATCGTCAATGCCTGCGACCCGCGATTCAACCCTCCCATCTTCGATGCGGCCTTCGCCGCCGGGTGCCATTACCTCGACATGGCAATGCACATGTCCACGCCGCACCCCACCGACCCGTACAACAGATGCGGTGTAAAGCTGGGCGACGCGCAGTTCGCGGTGGCCGACCAATGGGAAGAGCGCGGCTTGCTGGCGCTCGTGGCGATGGGTGTAGAGCCCGGGTTCAGCGACGTCGTGGCCCGCTACGCGTCGGATCATTTGTTCAGCCGCATCGACGAGATTGGCGTGCGCGATGGTGCCGACCTGGTGATCGAAGGCTTCGACTTCGCACCGACGTTCAGTATCTGGACGACCATCGAGGAGTGCCTCAACCCACCGATCATCTACGAGCGCGATCGCGGCTGGTTCACCACCGCACCGTTCAGCGAGCCGGAGACGTTCGTCTTCCCAGAGGGCATCGGCGCGCTCGGCTGTGTCAACGTCGAGCACGAGGAAGTCATCCTGATGCCCCGCTGGCTGGACGTCGGCCGCGTCACCTTCAAGTACGGCCTCGGCGACGAGTTCATCGACGTCCTGCGTACATTGCACAAACTGGGCCTCGACAGCACACGGCTGGTCTCGGTTCGCGGCGTCGATGTATCGCCGCGCGACGTGGTCTCGGCCACGCTGCCCAACCCGGCCGAGTTGGGCGACCGCATGCGCGGTCGCACCTGCGCCGGCTCGGTGGTCACCGGCCTTGGTGTCGATGGCAAGCCGCGCAGCACCTACCTCTACCAAATCGTCGACAACGAATGGACGATGCGCGAGTACGGCCATCAGGCCGTCGTATGGCAAACCGCGGTGCATCCGGTCGTGGCGCTGGAGATGCTGGCCACCGGTGAATGGAAGGGCGAGGGCGTGAAGGGCCCGGAGGCGTTCACCGCCGACCCGTTCCTCGCGCTGCTCAACGAGCACGGTGCGCCATGGGCGCTGCAAGAGCTACCTGCGTAGACCAGTGACGCGACTCGGTAAGGCGCACGTGGAAGCGCTGCTGGCCAACTACGACGCGGCACCCATCGAAGCCTTGACCAACGCACTACGGATCGCGCTCGACGCGCCAACGCTCGAGTGGGCCGCACTGGTCGTCCTCGCCGACGTACCTCACCAACGCCGTGAGGCTCTACTTGAAGGCGAACAAACCGCACTCGACGACCTCGCAGCCGAACTCAACGAGTACCGCAACGTGGCATGGCTCAGGCCGTAGCGATGACCGGTTGCGCCAGTACGACTCGCTGATCGAAGCCCACCTCGGTAGGAAGAAACCCATTGCGATCCGGCCACAGCAACTGGACCGCAACGAAGGGCGCGCCACGCCGCCAGGCAACCGCAGTGCCCAGCAGTTCGCGAGCGACGTCGTTTGCGATCGGGGCAAAGACACAGCGGAGCTCACCGTCGAAGAACCCCAGCAACTCGACGCCCAACGGAATCTCGGTGCCACCGCGCAGCATGTCGGCAATCATGTCGAACAGCCCACGAGCAGTGGCAGGCGTGAGCCCAAAGACCACCACCTCCGGGAAACCAAATGCCTCCGGATAGCCGATGGTGTACACATACCCGGCCAGCGGTGGAACGATGTCGGTTCGAGCCGCGACCGGCTCCATCGCCCAGCCGTGCGTCTCCACCATCCACTCGATCTTTTCCGCGTGCGGAATGTGAAAGTCGGGCAGTTCCATGTCGGCGAGGCTACTTGCGACGACGACCCCCGCCGACTCAGATGAGTGCCTCGGCACCGACGTCGAGAGCGTGACGCACGTGGCGCGTTGCCATGGCCGCGAACATCGCTTCGCTGCGCTCATTGCCACCAACGATCTGCGAGGCGACGACCGACATGATGATGCCCGCGTAAGAGTCTCGGCAGTACTGCTGCCAGAACTCGGCACCGTCGACGTCGACTCCGTAGCCAGCGAGCGCGCCGCAGTACTGGTCCACCACGCCACGCTCGATCTCGCGACGCACGTCCGACAGTGGGCCGGCACCGAGGAAGTAACTGACATCGCCACTGGCACTGCCATGCCCTGGTGTCTGCCAATCAACGGCAGCGATCGGATAACCGCCAGCCTGCGACGCGAACATCAAGTTGTCCAGCCGGTAGTCGCCATGAGTCACCGTGTTGGGCAGCGTGTGTCCCTCGATCCACGCCGGAATCCGTGCGCCAAAGCGTTCAATCAGTACGATGCCCTCGCTGTCGAGGTACTTCGAGTAGGTGGCGAAGAAGCCAGGGGCAAACATGGTCCAGATCATCTGCAGCCGCTCGGCGTCGCCGGGCTCGCGCCGCTGGAGGAACTCGATGCCGTCCAACGCCGGGTCGGCCCACCGTGGCCCGTGCAGCCGGGCGAGCTCCAGTACGGCGCGACTGGACATCTCGGCCGAGCAACCCGTGACCTGGTTGCCCTGTTGGCCTGGGGACAGGTCTTCCATCAACAGCACGAAGTCGCCATCGGTCTCGTGCCACTCGCCGTGGAAGAAGCGAGCAACCCGAATGTCGACGGTGGGCGCGATCTGGTCGTAGAACTTCACTTCCCGCTCGTAGTTGCGCAGGGCAATCCCGGTGGCGCGACTGGTGGGATCGGGCGACGGCATCTTGGCAATGATCGAGGTCGGCAACTCACTTGCGGCCGGCACAGCCAGCTCGTACCGGATATTCATACCGACCAACCCGTCGCCGATTCGGCGTTCGCCGGTGATCGAGACATCGTCGCCAAGTTTTTCGCTGATCCATTCGGAAGTGATCTCTTCAGGTGCCATCGCGCCCGACCGTACCCGATCACGGCCCG
>Ga0105046_10001705_pt1 | contig 34030 bp, 28 predicted proteins | sample MAT03_FD_78385 | JGI IMG/M metagenome (GOLD analysis project Ga0105046, IMG submission 78385) | Freshwater microbial communities from Lake Fryxell liftoff mats and glacier meltwater in Antarctica - MAT-03 (megahit assembly) | ecosystem: Environmental > Aquatic > Freshwater > Ice > Liftoff... | reverse complement strand
TAAGAGAATTAGTCCATAGCCGCCATCCCCGATGATAATGGCAAAGAAACAGAGAAAGAAAAAAAGCACCCACAAAGAAGGGTCTTTATCTGTGGTTGAAGGGGCATCGTAGATATGCACAAGATCTTCACCCATTTTAGCTAAACCCTCATTTTCTAAATAAGTAGGGATAGTATCCGTCGGTTCAATTTGTATTTGTTCCGTGTGAACTTTGAGCTTCTCAACAAGGATATTTAATTCCGGTAATTTGTTTTCAGCGACCCAACCTTGGACAACAAACAAATTTCCTTCTAAGAGATCCTCTGAATGACCTTTGGCAACAATCAGATGATGTTGATTAAGCAGGTCTATCAAAGCTTGATGCAGGAAATGATTGTACTTAGCGTAGGATTTAAGCTGATGTTCTTTTTCGACTAAGTCATGTTTAATCTCTGAGCTTCTTTGCTGCAATACATCTAAAGGATGATCGATTTTCATCTCCACCATTTTTTCGTACTGCCGAGGCTGCTTATTAATCGCAACAAAGTACTCCAGTCCATGGTCTGAACCTACAGTAATTAACTCCTCTGGAATTTCTTGAGCTTCGGCAACTCCCTTTTTCGCAAAAAAGAACTGAATTTTACGATGTCCTTGCTTTTCAATGGCTTTGATATCCTCAAGTGAAAAACGTCCAAAAATGCCTACACGCTCAATTTCAAGTGCATTAGTCCGTTTCTCTTCTTCCAATTTATCCAACTGATTTCTTAACATCAAAATCTTTTGCGTCAATTCATCTGCAGAAGCATGGTCGCCAGAGTCTTCTTGTGGTAAAGTAGGAAGGCCCCGTAGAATTTTAATGGCTGAAATCATGTTTTGAACTTTAACAGGCACATCTTTATCTCTGTTAAAAGATATTGGAATGAAATGCACCAATCCAAGGTCTTGCGCTTTTTTAAAAAAAGCCTCTCTTTCATCTTCTACGCCTACAAAAAGAACTTTTTTGACATCATACCGCATGAGAAGCCTCCTGTGTTTTCTTTCGAAGCAAAATGAGAGCTTTCTGGCTTTCAACTTTTCCCTTTGCGACTTTAGCCCGACCTACTGCAGCTAATTCCTGATCACCTAAAAAGACTTTTATCTTTTTAATATTGATCAAAGCTCTGGGGATTAAAATTTTCTCAAAAAGATTAACCCGAATAGAAACCTCGCGCAATTCTTTCTCTAAAGCCACTTTTTTTAGCTCCACGACTTTGATTTTTTCTATGACTTCAATTAATGAACGCAGCCCTAAGACTAAAAGATCCACCCATGGGGGCGTATCGAATAAATCGTAAACGAAATCTTCAAAAATAATGGAATTAAAGATGGGGACTTCAACTCCAGCCACATTTTCATAATGCTTGTGGATGGAGGCCACTTTTGCTGCATTGTGGAAATTAACTGACGTTTTTTCCGAAAATAGTTCGCTATAAGTTTCAACTTTATGGTGGGTTTTCGCGTAAAACTCTTTAAGTTGTGCAATTTCATTACGCGCATCGTTGACTTCAGCTTGCAGCATTGCTTTTTTTAGTTGCAAAGTGGGGAGATATTTGAGCAATTGAGCCAAGCGATTTTGCTGGGCACGGAGCTCATTTTTGGTTAACTTAACTTCAGCCATGCATACACCCCCCTCGAAAATCTAAGCAATCACTAGTTCTTTTTTTGGCCAATATTTTTCTAATAAAGCTTGCTTAATCCCAACTTCTTCCGGTTGGAAGCACTCAGCCAAAGTTTGCCAACCTAGGTCCAAGGCATCTTCAAGAGAATAATTGACTTCAAGATTCATCATTCGATCTTCAAATAATCTCGAATAAGCTAGCAACTGCTCATCCCATCGGGAAAGTTTAAAGCCCATGCCTTGCCTTTCGCGTGCCTTTTTTGAACTCGCATATAAACGAATCATCGTGTTAGCCAGATCTCCATGATCACCCCGAGTTTCTTTACCAATCACAAGCTGTTTCAAGCGCGATAAAGAACCAAAAGGATCGATTTGTTTGTTATGCAAATAGAATTGACCTTCGGTGATATACCCTGTGTTATCCGGAACGGGGTGAGTGACATCATCTCCGGGCATGGTTGTGACTGCAATAATAGTAATAGAACCGCTGCCTTCAATTAATACAGCCTTCTCATAACGGGATGCCAAATCTGAATATAATGATCCTGGATATCCTCGGTTAGAAGGCACTTGGTCCATCGTAATCGAGATCTCTTTGATACTATCCGCAAACGCTGTCATATCGGTGAGGAGAACCAAAACGTCCTTATTGTTTAGTGCAAATTTTTCTGCACAGGCTAAAGCCATGTCTGGAACTAACAAACACTCCACTGCAGGATCAACGGCTCGGTGCACAAACATCACAGTTTTATTCAAAGAACCAGATTCCTCCGCATTATCAATAAAAGCCTGGTAGTCGGCGAAGGTCAAACCCATGCCAGCAATAATGACCACATCCGCATCTGTTTGGTTAGCAATACGCATGAGCAATTGATTGTAGGGTTCACCTGGCACAGAAAATATAGGAATTTTTTGCGACTTGATCAGAGTATTAAACACATCAATCATGGGAATATTCGTACGAACCATCTCCCGAGGGATGACGCGTCGTACAGGATTGAATGAAGGGGTTCCAATGTTAATAGGCTCTCCGACAATCTTGGGTCCGCCATCAATTGGTTCGCCCACGCCGTTTAAACGTCTTCCAAGTAAAGAATCTCCAAAGTTGGCTTGCATTTGACGGCCGAGGAAAGTCACCCGATCGCCAGTCGAAATCCCGCGCGAACTCTGAAAAACCTGTAAAGTCACATTGTCCTCTTCGATGCGCAGCACAGAGGCGTACACATGACGGCCATCGGATAAATCTACTCTTGCCAGCTCTCCTAGACTTACGCCTTGAGCTGTTACCGTAATTAGGTTTCCACGTAGATCATTAATTCGGTCATATACTTTTTTCATGAGGATCCCTGCTCTTTATTCTGACTTGGCACTTTCGATTGTTTCTTCAATTTTCTGAGACGCTGCTGCATATTTATCCGAATCAAACGGAAGCGAACTCATATCTTTAATTTGATTTTGCAGACGTAGAAAATATTGTCTGGCGTCATCATGAGAGGTGAATCGGCAATGCAGATCAAAGATGCTGCGAATAATACCCAAAAGCTTAACTTGCCTTTCTAAGGGGCAATAGGTGTCTTCTTTGTCGAATGCATTTTGCTGCAAATAACAAAAATCGTAAAGTTCAGCCTTCAGGTAAAGCACTAAGTCCTCTAGGGCTGTGCCTTCCTCACCTACAACTTCCATCCGTTTGCCAATTTCATCACCGCGTCTTAAAATATGCTCGGCCTTCTTGACGATCTGACCCCAGCCTTCCAGCTGTGAATCCATCTCTTTTGAGACCTGGTTGATATATTTGGACCAAGAGATCAAAGGATCAATCGCTGGATAGCGCCTAGAGTCTGAACGTTCGCGTGATAATCCTAAGAAGGCCCCGACCACAGCCAAAGTAGCTTGCGTCACTGGTTCTTCAAAGTTACCTCCTGCAGGAGATACAGCACCACCTACGGTTACAGAACCATTTTTTCCATTGCGTAAAGCAATGACACCAGAACGTTCATAAAAAGCTGCGATTCTAGATGCTAAATACGCAGGGAAGGCTTCTTCCCCAGGAATTTCTTCTAACCGTCCAGACATCTCTCGCAAGGCTTGCGCCCAACGCGAAGTCGAATCCGCTAGCAAAAGAACGTCAAGCCCCATTTGGCGATAATATTCGGCAATTGTCATGCCCATATAAATAGAAGATTCACGCGCAGCAACAGGCATAGAAGAAGTGTTGCAGATAATGACTGTGCGTTCCATGAGCGTTTTTCCCGTATGAGGATCGGTGAGATGAGGAAATTCTCTTAAGATTTCCACGACTTCTCCAGCCCGTTCACCGCAAGCTGTCACAACCACAATATCAACAGATGAATATTTAGATAGATGATGTTGAATAACCGTTTTTCCAGCTCCGAAAGGGCCTGGAGTGCAAAAAGTACCCCCTTTTAAGACTGGAAATTGCGTATCGATAATCCGTAAACCCGTATCCATCATTTTAGTGGGCTTGACTTTTTCTCCCGCCGACAATGCATTTTTAATGGGCCATCTCTGTACCATTGTAAATGCCAACTCTTCGCCGTTTTCCTTTTCCACCTTAGCTACGACTGTATCTACATTGTAAGAGCCAGGTGAAATCACCCATTTTACTTTGTATGTACCATATTGAGTAAAAGGCACCATCACATGGTGCTGAAAGCGCTTTTCTAAAGTTGTTCCAAGGGTGTCTCCGCGATGAACAATGTCGCCAACTTTCGCTACAGGTACGTAATCCCACTTTATCGATCGATCAAGAGGGGCTACATATAAACCTCGCGGAAGAAAATAACCAGCTTGTTCAGCAACTTTCTCAAGGGGATTTTGCAGCCCATCTAAAATTGAGGATAGCAAGCCTGGCCCTAGTTCTGCTTCAAGCAATTCACCGGTGAAATCTACATGCGACTCAAACTCCACGCCTCTAGTATCTTCAAACACCTGGATTTTAGCTTCATTTCTAATAATTTCGATGACTTCGGCCTTGAGCTGAGTTCCATCCACATGCACCATGGCAACTTCCCCTTGCCTGATATCCCCTTTAAATTCTACCTGCAGTAAATTTCCAAAGGCTTTAACAACCCTTCCTGTGGCATTCTTTTTTTCTTGATTAACGGTTTGGCTTTCACTCATGATACATCCTTCACAATAGCATCCACAGTTTGTATTCCTTTTTGTTTGTCAAGAGATTGCCACTTTTCCACAAGGGCAAGCTGAATAAAATAGGCATAAATTCGATCGATGGAAAAAACATCAACCCCCCAAAGACTCTCTACTTTTTGAAAGCGATATTCGGCTAAGGCTTTATAGAGAGCGAGAGGGTTTTCATAGTTTTCCATGAAAATTTGCTTTAACTCTTCATACTCTTCAGGCACTTCAATGATGTTGGAATCTTTTTGCGCCAGAAGTTGTGCCACTAAGTCATCTGAAGGATCTTCATATTGAAAGATCTGGAGGAGATCACGCTGCATTTTTTTGGCGCGAAAAGCAGCAAAAACAAGCCTCCATTCTCTTTCAAACTTTAAGTACTTCTGTATAAAGCCAGAAGTGTCCAGAGCTTCTCGTTTATAAAAATTAGCAATCAATTCTGGAAAGTGTGCAATTCGATCTTCGATTCTTTCATGCGCGTCCAAAAACTCAAAAACATAATCAGGAAAACCTGCTCTTGTCACTAAAGCATCCTCTAGTTCATTTTCATCAAAAGCCCCCAAATGGTCTAAGGGTTCGTCTTTTAGAAAAGCGCGGATGTTTTCAAGATCATAATAACGACGCAATACATTGAGATTTTGTAAATCTTTAGGTTTAAGATTTTCTTGCAGCAGGGTATCGAACTCGTGAAAATTCATTTCAGGGGGAAACCCAATTCTTACATCAGGTAAATTCGAACTTATGAAAACATATTGAGTCATAATTATCCGTTTTTGATCCCAAAGATTAATTGTCGAAAGTCTTTGCGCGCATAGGCTGCAAGAATTTCTTGGAGTGTTTTATCGGTAATATCAATCGTCAGTCTCTTTCCATGCACTTTAATTTCAGCACCTCCAGCAAAATCCCCTAAAGCGACTCCCTTCTCTCTAAGTTTGCTCATGACATTTTGCAAAAGCAACGCATTAACTTTCTCGGAAGAAACATGCTTAGGAATAAAAGCACTTAAATCAGCAGATAATCCATCTTTTTGTAAAGCTTCGACAATCGCATTAATCACTTGTGCAATCACTGTGGGATCTGCCGTATGCTTTTCGATAACTTTTTCAAGCTCTTCATTAAACAATTTATGTTCAATAGACTGACGGAGAGCTTCCAAACCTTGGCGTGCAGCCTGTTCCAACGAAGATTGAAACACATTCCTTTCTTGCTCAATAGATTTGCGTGCTTGCTCATGCAAAATCTTAGTTTCCTGTTCGGCTTCTTTCACAATTTTTGCGGCTTTGGCATGAGCATCTGCAATAATGTTTTGCGCTTCTTGTTTTGCGGGCTCGAGAGTTTCTTTACGAAGAGTGTCGCAAATTTTCTGAATCTTATCTGTTCCTTTCTCAAACTTTTCCATGATGATCATTTACCTGGTGGTTTAAGGGGTTAAGTAGCATTTTCCTTAAAGGATTAACTCTCAAAAGAAGACTGAATCTTAAGCATATGATTAAGCACTTAGGGTTAGCTAGATTACAAAATAAACACTTAAAAATCTAGCTGCAGAAAATATCAAATCGAGGCCTTTGAAAGCGTCGCCTTAAAACGATTTGCGGATTGCTAACAAAAAGGCACAATAAGCAAGATTTTCTACTGTCAAAAAACTAGGTTATTAGATGCCTTGTTTCGAGTAAAGACAAAAAAAGAAAAGAAAGGCTTATTTCTGGATATCAAAATTTAATTGTGTTTTTTCTAATATTCTGCTTAAAAAGCACTAACTAAAGCAATTTAGGAGGACCCCTTTTCATGGACAATCAGTCGGGCTTTATTTTAGTCACAGGCAGTAGCGGTAGAATCGGAAAAAGTGTGATTCAAAGACTCGGCGGTAAATACCCAATTGTGGGATTTGATGTTGCAGCTCCCCATCATAAAAATGATAATATGGAATTTATCAAGGTGGATCTCACTTCGTCTAAGGAAGTTGAAGATGGATTAGAACTAGCACGCGCTAAATATGGCTCGCACATTATCTCCGTGATTCATTTGGCGGCTTACTACAGCTTTTCAGAAGAAAACTCTCCTCTTTATCAAGCAATCACCATTGAGGGTACCCTGCGGCTGCTGGAAGCAGTAAAAAAATTTCAAACTGAACAATTTCTTTTTTCAAGCACACAGCTTGTTTATGCTCCATGTAAAATAGGCGAAACGATCAATGAACAATCCCCTATTTTGCCTAAATGGGCTTATCCAAAATCAAAAGCCATTACTGAAAATTTGATCCATGAACATCGAGGAAACATCCCAACCGTAATTTTACAAATAGCTGAATGCTATGATGACAGGTGCCATTCTATCCCTATCGTCAATCAAATTCAGCGCATCTATGAAAAAAAATTCACCAGCCGAATCTATGCTGGCGATATCTCTCACGGCAATCCTTTTTTGCATTTTGACGATTTAGCTGAAGCCATTTGGTTGGCAGTGGAAAAAAGGACCATTCTACCTAGCGAAATTAAACTCCTCATCGGCGAAAATAAAACGATGAGCTATGATGAAATACAGCGTGAAATATGCTCTCAGCTAGGAGAAAAAGAATTCAACACTTTTCAAATCCCTAAATGGCTGGCTAAAATGGGCGCCTGGTTCTTAAATCACAATCCTTTTGTGAAAAATCCATTTATTAAACCCTGGATGATTGATTTGGCAGACGATCATTATGGATTAGACATCTCTTTAGCACATGATGAACTAGACTGGTGGCCCAAAAATTTTGTCGGAGATGTCATTCCCAAAATGATTCAATCCTTAAAATCTAATCCCTACGACTGGTATAAAACAAATCAACTTGAGATGCCTCGAGAAATGAATGAAAAAAATGGCTCATTTAAAGACAGGTAATTCATGACTCCTTACGAACGCCATCATCAAGAAACATTATGGGTGCGCTATGCAACTATTTTTCTTGGAATTTGGCTTTTGACAACCCCATTAACTTTTTTCATTAATGACAAAGCAATCTTTTGGAGCGACCTCCTGACCGGATTTTTATTGATTGTACTTGGTTTTTTTTCACTGAATAGTATGCGGACTTGGACCGTCTGGGCCATTGTTTTGCTAGGGATATGGCTGCAGCTCGCGCCGTTAATTTTTTGGGCATCAAACCCCCTTAGCTACCTAAATGATACTTTTGTAGGAGTGCTGGCTATCACTTTTTCCTTGTTAATTCCTGGCACCCCGGGGGCATCGAATTCAATCGACCAACCTATTCCGTTAGGTTGGTCTTATAACCCTTCTTCTTGGGTGCAAAGAATGCCCATTATCTGCTTATGCCTCATTTGCTGGTTTACAGCCCGCTACATGGCCGCCTATCAGCTTGGCTACCTTAAAGAGATCTGGGATCCTGTTTTTAACACTGGCACGCTAAATGTCATTACTTCACCTATTTCACAAGCTTTTCCTGTTTCTGATGCTGGCTTAGGAGCAGCTGCTTACACGATTGAGACTCTCATGGGATGCAAAGGGGGCTCTAAGCGTTGGTACAAGATGCCTTGGCTGGTGATATTATTTGGAATTTTGGTCATCCCGGTTGGTTTAACTAGTGTGATTCTCATTATGCTGCAGCCCATTATCGTCGGCTATTGGTGTTTTTGGTGCCTGCTTACGGCTTTTTGCATGCTTGTGATGATTGCTTTAACGGTTGATGAAGTTTTGGCGGTGCTGCAATTTTTGACTCAATCCAAAAACGAAGGCCGCTCATTTTGGCAAACCTTTTGGAAAGGCGGACCAAACGTCCAATCAAATCCAACACAAATTTATCCCGATTCAATCAGCATTTCGGCTAGTTTTAAAAATATGGTCAAGGGCACCACGATTCCTTTTAATTTACTTCTCTCTGCCCTCATTGGGATGTGGTTTCTCTTCTCAGAAAATTTGGGGGATAGTTCTCAGAGGCTAGCCGCTTACAAACATATCCTTGGAGCTCTTATCATTACTACTTCCATCCTAGCCATGGCTGAACTTTTACGCACAGGCCGGTATTTAAATTTTATCTTCAGCTTAGGGATTGTGACTAGTTCTCTTTTTTTAGGAAATCTTAAATCTCCAATTCTTTATACTAACCTTGTCTTAGCTTTTATATTGTTTCTCTTAACTATCCCTCGTGGAACAATTAGTGAAACTTACGGATCTTTGAATCGTTGGATTAAATAAAATCATTGATTCACATAAAAAGAAAAAATTTCACATTTCCCCATATTAAAAATTCTAGTATAAATTATTTTCCTTGCTCTTAACGAGATCTTTTAATATTTTTTTTGTAAAATACTTTACAGGAAAATTGATATGAAAAACTTTTTAGCAAATTATTGGATCCACTATTGTTTGATTAGTCTTTTTATGCTTAATACGGCATCAGCAGAGCCCCTACCCACCGCTGAGACCAAAGTTCCAGAAACGCAAGAAGAGTTTATAACGTTTACTCCCCCAGAAGGTTGGAAATTAGTTGATCCTAAAAACCTCACCCCAAGCGTTAAAGCAATGGTTATAGGCAAGGGCGATCACGAATTTCCCCCTTCTATTAATCTCGCCACAGAACCCTATGCACTTAGTTTGAATGATTATTTAAAGAAAGTCAAAGAAGTGAACCAGGCAGATGGAGCAGATTGGAAAAGTCTGGGTTCCATTCAGACACAAGCTGGTGAAGGTAATCTTTCCCAAGTTGATTTACCCACTCAATGGGGCGATGTCAGAATGATGCATGTCATCTTACTAAAAAATAACGTTATTTATATTTTGACTGCCTCTGCTTTAAAAAGCGAATTCCCTAAATTTTACAAATCTTTTTTTAGTTCATTACAATCGCTGCATTTTACGCAAAATAAAGAGAATCTAAAATAAAATAAATAAGATAGTTTCTTCGTATATGATTGATAGACAAGTGCTGTTGAACAAACTTAAATTTCTAGTTTTAAAAAAAATTTGCGTATAAATACGTGATGTGACATACATCGAATCTTGAATCGAAAATCATAAATTGACAACAAAAATGTGCCAAATGAGTACACTATGAAAAAAATAAAGAAAAGCCTTGTATGTGCATTAGCAATTGCAATGTTCACAACTTCATCAAGCTCTGTTGAAGCATTAGAGTATGTGACAGATTTGGGTGGTTATGGATATGAAGAAGCACGTCGCGCACCACAGCTAGGCCCTGCTATTGCCTTTGCAGCGCTGGCGTTGGCTGCTATTATCGCCATTGCAGTTCAACGTTCAAGTAGCGGACACGCCCATAGTCATTCAAATTAGCCCTAGTTGTTTTTTTATGCGGGATAGCGACTAAACTTATGTTCGCCAAAATACATATTTTTATTTTGATTGCACAATGAGAAATAACCGTTCACCTGATTTTAAATTTTTATGCCTTACAATCGTTTGGTATTGAAAACTAAATGGGATTACAAATGATGATTTAAAACACCTTTTAGACAGTGAAGAAAAGAGGCGAGCAAATTTCTCCTTATGTAATTGATAAACAAGCGCAAATGATTATTTTCTCAAAATCGTTAAGTTTTTATTGAGAAAAGAAATTGCAAAAAAATATGAGTCTATGACATATATCAAGTCTTGAAAACGAACTTAATGTTAGTTAAAGAAACAAAAATGTACCCAGGGAGTACACCTATGAAAAAACTGAAAAAAAGCGTTGTGCTTGCAACTGTAATCGCGATGCTAACGGCATCATCCAGCTCTTTACAAGCAGATTGCTGCGCGCCTGATCCTGGTTGCGGATACGAAGAATGTCGTCGTGCACCACAGATCGGCCCTGCTATTGCATTAGGAGCTATTGTTATTGCTGCAATTATTGCTGTTGCGATTCAGAACTCAAGCCACAGCGGCCATGGCCACAGCCATTAGTAGATGACTCTTTTTAAGCCTTTTGGAAAAGTGGGAAAGTTCTTAATCCCTCTTTTCCTTCTTCTCATTACCTCTTGCAGTTCATCCTGCCCTAACTGGAACTTCCAAGAAACAATCACATGTTCCCCTTATTTTAATTCTGGACGAATTTTTCAACTCCCATCAAATCCTTTACGCGAAGTCGAAGTGGAAATTTCTCGTGGCGGAAATGGCACTGAAATGTACCTCAATGCTTTGGCATTTACTTTTCCCTATCAGGACTCTAATTTATTAATGACTACGGTCGAAGTAGAAATTGAAGGTGAACTTTTTGTCTTTGATGCTGATTTACTTGTTGGAGGTCAACGCGTCAAGCTTCCGTCAGACATCGTTGAAAAAATTTCGATAGCCTTAATCAATCAGCAAACTGTTATAATCAAGTCTGGCCGTTTTATGAATTGTGTATCTCCAGCAGGGTTTGTAAAGGCACTTGCAGAACTAGAAAAAATTCCAGTGGGCTACTCAAGCATTCAATGAAAAGTTTCTCAATTTGCGGGACGTTTTTTTAAATCCTGAAGACGACTCTCGATGGCTTCAAAATATTGATCTACAAATAAGAATGAATTTCGCAATAATTTCCCTTCATTTTGTGACAATCGATTAAAGAAATTTCCAAAAAGATCGCTATATTCTAAAAGTTGGAGTTCAATCTCTTTGATTTTGAACTTCAAATGCTCAGGAGGCAGATTTTCCCCTTCTAAACGCTGCACGGAAGCGAAGAAATCTTGCAAGTACCCTTTCATGTCATTGATGTCTAGATCGATCTCGGAAGAGTGTTTCTGTGTTTCACGATTTTTAATGCGGCGCTCTAAATGATCAATGATTTTCTTAAAGATCCCTAGCCTCTGCCGATGCGTTCGGTCTTCCTGTCGTTCAACAATCCCGTGATGAATCGCATAAATGCTGTGATACAAAGGAAATTCATGCAAAACGTGATATTGCCAATCTGCTCTAAGTGCCTGCGAAAGGTACTTTCCTACAATATCAACAATTGTTGGATTAAACGAGCCTAGCTCATCTAGCTGCTCTAGCAGCTTCAGTAACTGTTCGCCTTGAAAATGCATCAATTGGCGTGAGGTTAAGGGTTGACCCATTTCATGAATTACTTTCTCAATATCTTGTGAGAGCTTGGCCGTATTAAAATCTTCTAAGTATAGCGGACCATTTTGAACAGAAAGATAAAGCTTTTCATAAAGCTGATCTAAGCTTTCAATTTCATAAGATAGGGCTTGTAATTTTTTGGCATTGGCCGGCTCAAGTCCGACAATCCATTCTGCAAAGCCCCAGCGTGAACGCACATAAGGATCTGGGTCTGTTCTAAGTAAAAATTCTCGGTATTTCGCGACCACTACCCCCAGGGTGTGAATTTCTGCGCGATACCCTTTAAGCACTTCTTGAACTAAAGTTCTGTCAAACACATCTTGAGATTTTTCAATTCCCATTTCTTTAATTAACCGACTGCGTTCATATAATGAAGCAAGCAGAACCTCATAATATTCTTTAAATAAGCTAACAGCTTTTTCAGGATGGATGATATTTTTTAACGCGAGGACCAACTCTTCTTCTGGCAGTGATTTCACACGTTGGTTTTTTTCCCAAACCTTTAGCATTCGGTAAACAGATTTAAAGATTCCTTGATCTTGAACCTCTAACCTAGCTAAGGCTTGATATCCCTTAAATTTCTTAAGAGACTCATCAATTTTAACATTGATTTTGAGGTATTCCGCATGTTTATTAATAAATTTTTGATATTGGACTTTCAATTCTTTTTCGGTTTTAGATAAACTAACGAGTAGTTCTTTATCTAAAAGAGGTTGTTGCCAACTAAAAAAACTTTTGAACCATGCCCATTTCGATTCAGGATGCCTTTCAGATTTTGTGCGATAAATCGAAATCAATTCTTCTAAACGTTGAACAGATAAACTTAAGCCTTCTACTTTTTGCAGCAGAATTTCCTTAAGAGCGGTTAAGATCACTGAAAGCTCTCGATGCCAATGCTCGAATCCCACTTGCTTTAACTGCTGAAATAGTTCTGTAGCACATCCTTGGATCGTCTCAGTATAGTCCCACAAACCATTTTTCCATTGGTTGCAAATCCGCTTCCAACCATCTGGCGGCATCCTAGAAAATGCGGAATGACTTTTATCATGAATGGTATGACTAATCAGTTCCACTGCATCCGAAAGCTTGAGATTTTCAGACACTGGCGGTGGTAATATTGGAATTAAAGGATCACCCACAGAAGGATATAACGCATGAACTAATTTATTACTGAGCTGTGTTTCTTTTTCGTCTAAATATAACTTCAGTTTTCGTGTTAATGCTTCATCAAATATAAATCTTCCCTGAAAGTCTATAGGTTCTAAAACCATAAAATTCTTACCTATGAAAACCTATATGAATTCAATTGATCACTTGCCAACTAAGTCTTCTCACAGGAGATAGACTGAACTTTTTATCATAAAGTTTTTCTGAGAGAGAGTCAACTAACCTATTTTAAATTCACCATGGATTTGGGTTGCCGGATTGAAATGTGCCTGCTATACTTAGGTTTTTTATCTTCTTACAATAAGAATCATCCGATAAGGTCTTTGTCATGCAAAAAGGCAATCTTTTACAATTTAGCTGCAAAGGATGTAAACATCCAGTCACATTCTCCGTATTTGAACTTGAAAACGAGAAAGGTTCTTTTTCATGTTCTCAATGCGGCCATGCCTATGCATTAAGAGATCCTTTACTTAAAAAACAGTTAAAACTATTTGAAGCGCTATGTCTTCAATTAATTGCTTCAGAAGAAATTCTCAGTCATACATCTATCGGCATCGATGTTGGCGAACATCACGTTAAAATCCCTTATAAGCTCCTTTTAACACGCCTTAATTCGACATTAGATTTGATGATTGATGGAGAACCCCTGTCTATTATGTTTTTAATCGAGCCCCTTAAAGAAGGCCCTTCCTGCTGTGCTTAACAAAGGATCTATATAATGACTCAGACTCTTTTAGAACAACTCAAGCAAATGACTACCATTGTCAGTGATACTGGGGACATTGAAGCAATTCAGGTTTACGCACCTACAGATGCGACAACCAACCCCTCGCTGATTCTGAAAGCTGCCACTAAACCCCAGTACCAGCACCTCATTGATGATGCAATTCATTATGCGGCATCAAAAGGTTCCTCGTTAGATGAAAAGAAACAACATTTGATGGACAAACTGTTTGTAAATTTTGGCACAGAAATCTTGAAAATCATTCCTGGACGTGTCTCTACAGAAGTCGATGCCCGCCTTTCCTTTGATATCGAAGGGAGCATTGAGAAAGCTAATACGCTGATTAAGCTATATGAAGATGCTGGCATTAAAAAAGATCGGGTTCTGATTAAGTTAGCTTCGACTTGGGAAGGAGCTCAAGCCGCCCAAGAATTGGAAAAGCAAGGCATTCATTGTAATATGACCCTTTTGTTTAGCTTAGCACAAGCTATTATATGCGCTGAAGCCAAGGCAACTTTGATTTCCCCTTTTGTCGGGCGAATTTTAGACTGGTACAAAAAAAGTTTAGGTGTTTCTGAAATTGCTCCTGAAAAAGACCCTGGCGTTTTATCCGTCACGGATATTTACCATTATTTCAAAAAATTCGGGTATAAAACCCAAATCATGGGAGCTAGCTTTAGAAACACAGGAGAAATTATTGAGCTGGCGGGCTGCGACTTATTAACAATCTCTCCTGATCTCCTGCAAAAACTTCGCGAAGCGCAAGGCACACTTGTTAGAAAGCTTTCTCCAGACCAAGCAAAAGATGCTAATCTTAAAAAAATCACCCTTGATGAAAAACATTTCCGTTGGATGCTCAATGAGGATGCAATGGCTACTGAAAAACTTTCCGAAGGCATACGCGTATTCGCAGCAGATGCTATTAAGCTTGAAAACTCTTTGGTCGGCAAATTTAAATAAAACTTTGCGGGATAGTTTTGAAGTAGGTAATCAAACACTATGTAAGTGCTTGATTACCTTAAAATTTTTAGGCTGTGGACATTGTCGAAGAAGTGGATGATCTTGGGGAAATCGAAGGGTCGTCAGATGGATTCGGAGTAGTTGGCGCACGCTTATGTAGATCTTCAGCGCGTTTCAATCTTTCTCTTTTATCATCTGCTTTCCATTCGTTATTCAGAATCTTCCGTACATCTTCACTATCTAAAGTTTCGAATTCCATCAACATAAGGGCCATTAATTCAATTTCTTCCTTATGTCGTAGAATAATTTCTTTCGCTTGCTCATTGGCATCATCGAGGATACGTTTGACTTCAGCATCGATTAATCGGGCAGTTTCCTCTGAATACTTCTTTTCTGAATGACCTGAAACTCCAAAGTATGGACTGCTCTCGCTTTTATCGTCGTAAGCGACTGAGCCTAGTTTTTCGCTCATTCCAAATTCGCAAACCATGCTTCGAGCTAATTGAGTGGCTCTTTCAATATCTTGACGAGCTCCACTAGAAAGATCTGACAAGAAGATTTCCTCAGCACATCGCCCACCCATTAAAACAGCTAATTGGTCGATTAACTCTTTCTTCCAGTAGCTCGTGCGATTCTTTTTAGGTAAAAACATAGTAGCGCCTAACGAATAACCGCGCGGAATAATAGTAACCTTATCCACTGGATCGGAATGCTCTACGGTAACACCAACAACTGTATGTCCAGCTTCATGATAAGCCGTGGATTTGCGTTCATTTTCATCAATTTCCAAATTACGTCTTTCTTTTCCATAGAGTACTTTATCTCGTGCTTCTACTGTTTCAGAAGCCGTGACTGCTGACCGTCCGCGACGAGCTGCTAATAGTGCTGCTTCATTGAGAAGGTTAGCTAAATCAGCTCCTGAAGCTCCAGGTGTACTGCGTGCGATCATCATTAAATCGACTGAAGCATCCATCTTAATTTTTTTTGCATGAACTTTAAGGATATCAAAACGCCCTTTAATATCAGGCAAGTTAATCATCACACGGCGATCAAAACGACCAGGACGCAAAAGAGCCTTATCCAACACGTCTGGGCGGTTTGTAGCTGCCATCAGAATAACGCCATCGTTGGTATCGAAACCGTCCATTTCTACAAGCAACTGGTTAAGTGTCTGCTCTCTTTCATCGTGTCCACCGCCAATGCCAGCTCCGCGGTGTCTTCCCACAGCATCGATCTCATCGATAAAAATGATGCAAGGAGAACTTTTCTTAGCTTGATCGAACATATCGCGAATCCGACTAGCTCCCACCCCCACGAACATTTCCACAAAATCTGATCCAGAGATTGAGAAAAACGGTCGATCAGCTTCTCCTGCAACAGCCTTGGCAATCAGAGTTTTACCTGTACCTGGCGGTCCGATGCAGAGGACTCCCTTAGGAATGTGACCGCCTAATGCGGTAAATTTTTGCGGGCTGCGTAAAAACTCGACAATTTCTTGAAGTTCTTCTAAGGCGTCATCAATCCCTGCAACATCTTTGAATGTGACTTTATTTGTGCCTTTAGCCATCAGCTTGGCAGGTGATTTGCCGAAATTCATGGCATTAGCTCCCATGCCTTTCATTTGGCGCGAGAAAATAAAATAAAGCAAAAACACCACCAGTAAAACTGGAAGAATGGTGAAGAGATAACTCATATAGTTAGGAGTAGGCTCTTCACTGCGGAAAGTTTTTTCCAGCACAGTATTCAAAGGTTGATCTGGAGCCTTAAAGATGCCTCCGCGGTTGTGTGAAAAATTATTCCATTCTTCTTTCGCGTTGGTAAACCACTGATGGAATAACTCGGGGTCTTGTTTTTCTAACGAGCGAGTAGATAGCTCTTTATTATTGAAAAACCAAATCACTCCTGTAACCGCTTGACGGGCCTTGTCTAACTGCGCTTGATTTTCATCCAATTTTTTCATCAAATTGTTATAATCGCCAAGCGCAATGTTGTAATTACGGACACCGCGCAATTCAGATAGGCGTAGATTCTCTTCAACATGGTCTAGCTTTGTCACTATTCCACGCAATTGACTTAACAGGCTTTCGTATTTGGCAATCGCGGGGGAAGTAAGATCTGTTTTCTGATTGAGCTGCGTCAGATCTTGGTCAATTTGGCGTAGATTCTGTTTCAACATTTCATTCCCGATCCCAAGTGTGGGCGAGCGGAAATTCCTCACCAGCTCCGAAAGAGAAAGGCCAAATTGCTTGAGCTCGGCTGCATCCGGTTGCTTTTTGAGATCGGCTAGTTGTTTTTCAATTTGCACAAGATTTGGTAGCTGTTGCTTAGGCAAGGTCCGCACTACAATGCTATTATCCTTATCTTGACTATGATATAAGTCATCTACAACAATGTAACCATCTTTAGCTAATGGGATGCCGCTAAGTAGTAAGAATAGATCAGAAGCGTCAACCGCTTTTTCGGCTAAGTTAACCAATTCTGTATCCAGTTGTTGTTTTTGGGCTTCAAGTTCATGATTGGTATTGAGTAGCTCAAGAAACTTATAACGGCGCTTTCCTTCTTCAGTCAAACGATCTCTGAATTTTCCGCTAAATGTGACTAAGTTATCCACAGCAGTTTTTCGGCTGTCTTCGGGCTGAATCAAGTCCTGATTGACAAGATGTTCAAGCTGGTAATTAAACGAAACTTTTGCGAATTTCGTATCGATTAAATTTTGAACCATCAAGGCCAACAAAAATGCAGCCATCAGGAACCAAATAAATCCGTTAGGAAAATTTTTCTTAAAATCTTGTTTATTTTCGTCGCTCATATTCACCTTGGATAAATGGAAAATTGTAAACGATACTTTTCAAAATGGCAGCTGAGCTTAGATCTTTAAACTAAACATATTCGAGTCACTTCAGTTGAGATTCCGCTCATTCAGGTTCGAGGATATATCAATAGTTTTTATTTCATTCCTAAACTTTCAATTACTCTATTACAGCTTTCTTGAAAAGCATTAATCAGATAAAATCACTAGAGTTTTCCGATCCTCTATGAAATTTAAAGAGATATTTCTCAAATACTTATCATCTGATTGTTTGCAGTGTATTTTTTCAAACTTTAAAAAGACAAAGACTTTCAGCAGTGCCTCTACCGGCTTGCTAAGATTAACACATAACCCATTCGTTTTCAATAGCTAACTTATAAGTCTTCTGAATGCTGAACTGTGAATCAAAAGATTCGCACTTCAACCTTCCACATTACTTAAGATGAAGGGTGGCGCTGTGCGTATTCAAAAGTCAATTTGGCCCATTGCTTCACTTTAACATGAAACGAATTCATTTTTCCAGAAAGAAACTCATGACAAATTCGATTCTCTTGCCAAACCACAGGAACTTTAGATCTTAAAAAAGCTGGAACCTTATGCGCAGTCCACCACTTATCTAACGAAGAGCTCCGTGGATACTCTGTTTTGACGCAAGGGGGACCCAAATGATAATCTCCCATTGGCAGGATCATAAAAAAATTTCCATTCCACACCTCTTTCCAGCTCGTACACATCTTAGTTTCCATCAAATCCTCTTCAAGAAGAGACCAGGTAACTTTCCACGAAGCATATTGACTCAAAGACGCATCTAGCCGTTGCAAACTTTCATTCTCCGCCAACGGATTCTTTTCGATAAACAAGCGACCTCGATCAAAATAAATAATTTTCTGATCAATCTCTAACAGCTTATTCCCTTTTTTCTCTCTGATTAATTGAGCCGCAGTGTCTAGTTGAGCTCGTGAAAGATGCATCTCTTCCTTGGCAAATAAATATCGCAAAAGCTGCTTCAATTCGTAAGCAGACGGCGGCATTTTTTTAGATAAATCCAATAGCAGTCCTAAAGGAGATTCGACGACACTTTCGAGATAGTTGCCTAGGTGCTGTTTTAGAAAAGCGCCTAATTCTTCAGCTTCTTTACTCAGTTGAACCAAAGAGGCTTTGATTTCTTTACCAAATTCTTTCGTAAGAAAAGGGAAAATCACTGACCTTAATCTACCTCGCAAAAAACGCGCATCAAGATTCGTGCTATCTTCAAAGAAGGGAATACTCCTTTCCGACAACCAGTTGAGAATAGTTTCTTTGGTGAATTCAAGTAATGGCCTCCAGACTGGGATGTGACACATTTCCGTCTCAACCTGAATACCCTTTAAGTTGACTAAAGAAGAGCCTTCAAAAACTCTTTTTAATACAGTTTCACTCAGATCATCTTGATGATGCCCCAACAATACCGCTTGGTAACCATGCTCTTCAGCTAATTGGCAGAAAAACTCGTACCTTAGCTTGCGGCAGGCATTTTCTAAATTACCGGTTAATAGTGCAGGATTGAGAATTTTAAGATGAAAGTCCAACTTAAGCTGCTCCGCCAAAGTTCGCAATGTAGCCGCTTCCCAACCACTTTGCTCCCGCCATCCATGATCGACATGAGCGATACCAATTTTCAAAGGTATTTTTTTGGCACATTCTAAAAGCAGGTATAGAAGAGCAATTGAATCGGGTCCGCCAGATAAGGCGACTAAAATTGGGCGTGTAAAATCACAACGTTGAGAGATAAACCTCTGCATTTGGTCGTACATTTCGGTTTAAATCCAATAAAATTGATAGAGAACATAGCTGATGATCATTACAGCCAAGATCAGCCAATAAAAAAAATCGAAAGGATCTTTTTGAGAATCAATCACAAGTTCATCGTCGCGAGAATTGGATTGCTTATTTTCGGAATCGGCAGGGAGACGTTGTTCACTGGCATCGGCAAAAACCTCAGCTAACTCAGCTATTTGTCTAATAGGAAGCCATTTAACAAATCCTTTTTTCCATACTAAGGTATCGGGATTAACACGTGAGTCGCTTCGCAATTGGAAAATAGAAAAGGGGCCTTCAGAAACTTCGCCAAGTTTAATCCACCACTCGTGATTTTCATTATCTTTTTTTTCCACAAAATGCCTTGGTTGATCCTGGCAGATTCACTTAGGTAAATCATCTGTTTTTAGAATCTCTGAGCTTTAAAAAAACGATAAAACATTATCGATATTGTATCAAATTACTTGATTAATGTATCTTAAAATACTGATACCGAATTGGTCGCAATGTAAAACAAAAAAGAATAAAATCAAAAATAATGCTTATTATTTGGCGCTATTTACTTCAACAATACTTACAAGTCTTGACATTAAGCATTGTGGCATTCGTCGCTATTTTATTGACCACTCGTTTTGATGAAATTGCGCATTTTGCAGCGTTGGGTGCTGCCAGTTCTCTTATTATCTGGTTTATCATATCTCAAATTCCTTATATTCTGCCAATCGTTATCCCTATTTCAAGCCTGATTTCATCCTTACTTTTGATTCAGCGCCTCTCTCATACCCATGAATTGACAGCACTTAGGGCTTGCGGATGGGCTATCCGCGATATTTTATATCCCCTTTTAATGGCCGCGGCTTTCCTATCTTTGTTAAATTTTTATATTGTTTCTGAGTCCGCCACTCACTCTCATCTCACCGCTAGCTTATTAAAAAAAGAATTACGCTCCATTAACCCGCTCTTACTTCTCCATAACAAACATTTAATGAGGATTAAAGGCGCGTATTTTCATGCTCTTGGGAATTCACGCGTGGGAGAGTTTGCCAACGATGCTTTATTTGCGATTCCTAACAAGCGGAGTAATCGGATACAATTGATGATAGCCAAATCTTTGCAAGCTGAACCAGAGTTATTCATTGGGGAAGGCGTCACAATCATGACCACGCAGCCTGTAGAGTTAGGGGAAAACTTTGATCATTTAATCGTTGAAAATCTTGAAAAAACTTTAACGCCCATTCAAGACTTCTCACAAGTATTTCAGAAAAACATTTTTACGCTAAGCAACGACCATCTACGCTTTGCCCTGCTTCTGCACCGTATTAAAGAACAAAAAATTCTTTTAGCACAAAGCAGTCTGCCGCTTGAGGAACGCAAAATCATTCAAAAACAGTCTAATCGATCCTACGCGGAAATCATCCGCCGCTTTTCTTTAGCTTTATCCGTTTTTACATTTACTTATATGGGAGCCTCTTTTGGAATGAGTATCAGCCGTAATCATTCTAATAAAGGGGTACTGTGTGTCATTGCCTTAGCTGCTTTCTATTTAATTGCCTATTTTACCGCTAAGGGAATGGAGCAATACCTCCTAACAGCTGCCCTACTCTATTTGCTTCCGCACCTATTTATTCTGGGGATTTCGGCAATTGTCCTTTATCGTGTAACGAGGGGCATAGAATCATGAAAATACCATTTAAAACACTATGGGAACGCTATTTTCTTAAGGAACTACTCAAATCCTTTATGCTTTTTATAGGCAGTTTTTATGCGCTATATGTGCTAATCGATTTTTCCAACCACACGACCAGCTTTCATTCCCATCATTATTTTCAGTGGCGAGAATTGTTTGACTACTACTTTTTTGAATTCATCCGCCGGTTGGATGTCATCCTTCCTTTTGCTTTAATGCTTGCAACCATCAAAACGCTGTGCGCACTTTCGACCCATAATGAGCTTGTGGCTTTAATGGCTAGCGGCACCAGTCTAAAATCCTTACTCCGTCCATTTATTTTAGTGGGTTTGTTTTTTACTGCCCTTCTGTATCTGAATACAGAACTGCTGCTGCCAAAAGCCTCTAAGGGATTAAAGCACATTAATGATCGCCATACATCACTTAAAAATAAGCTGGAAGATCGGGGATTTGTGCAGCATATTTACCTGGAAGACGACTCACAAGTGCTTTTTCAATATTATGACGAAGAAAGACAATTTTTCTTCGACGCATTTTGGGTCATTTCACCGAATGAAATTTATCGGATTAAATATCTTTTTTTGCACGAAAAAGAACCCATTGGCAGATTTGTCAATTACATGGCACGGAATCAAAATGATGAGCTTGTTGAAAAAGAGTCTTTTAGTGAAAAAAGATTTCCTGAAATGCACTTTAACCAGAAAAAATTGCAGGAAACTCTATCTCTTCCGGAAGATCAATCTCTGTCAGAGTTAGTTAAACAACTTCCTGATAAAATCGATCATACCAATCACGAAAAGGAAGCACAAATTATTGCGAGTTTCTATTATAAAATGGCATTGCCTTGGCTTGCCCTCTTTGCTATCATAGCTCCCGCGCCTTTTTGTATGCGTTTTACCCGTAATCTTCCCGTCTTTATGATTTATGCCTGCAGTATTTTTGGCCTGGTTTCTTTCTATTTAACCATGGATGCAGCACTTATTCTAGCCAAGCGGCAAGTATTTGACCCTTTTTGGGCAATTTGGCCTCCCTTTATGATTTTCTCTGCAGGTTTTTTTTACCGATTTGCTAAGCTTTAATTAAGTCGGAAAAAAATTAAGATCTAATATAATTAGACACTCTAGAGAGCCAAATGGAACCTTTTGACTTACGTTTATGCCCGTTTTTTAAAGCAGCAGGTGGAGATCTCTCCCAGCCAGCAATTATTGAACACGTTGCCATTGACTCTCGACGCATTTTTTCGCCTCAGACCCTCTTCGTGGCTTTACCAGGTCATAACCATGACGGTCATGCTTTTGTCAAACAAGCTGTTCAGGCTGGTGCAAAATTTGCGCTGGTCAACAAAACCTGGCGAGCCAATTCTGCTGAGCAAGCTATTCAGCTGCTGCGAGTAGACAGTCCATTAAAAGCCTTTCAAGAAATTGCCAAAACTTATCGACAGCAACGTAAAAACTGTAAAATGATTGCCATCGGCGGTTCCCACGGTAAAACAATGCTGAAAGATCTACTAGAAAACCTCTTGGCAAAAAAATATCGCGTAGCAGCCTCGCCAGAAAGCTTTAATAGTCAAATTGGCGTTCCCCTTAGCCTTTTAAAAATCCGAGATAGCCATGAGATTGCTTTAATCGAAGCAGGATTTTCCATGCCTAATGAAATGGATGCGTTGGTTGACATGATCGAACCAACCCACGTTATCCTTACAAGTGTAGCTGAAAAACATTTAGACTCTTTAAATACCTTCGAAAAAGTTATAGAAGAAACAGCCAAGCTTTTGCAGCCTGTTCCACCCAATCATTGGGCTTTGATCTCCTCTCATACTCCATTAACCCCCTACTTGCAAACCTTTGCAGGAACGCTTATTTATTGGGATCTTCCAAACTCAACCTTGGCACACGCCTCTTCGCTCAAGCAACAAACCCAAAAAAAAATCCCTTATAAAGTACAATTTTCTGATCAATCGATTTTTCAGGGTGAAATTACCCAGGGATATTATTATTTTCTCGATCTAGTCAACATGGCTTCGAAAGCAGCTCAGTTATTAGGCATTTCTTCAGAAGCCATTACAGCAGAGCTTAAGCAGTTTACCCTTGAGCCGACCCGAACAGAGATTTGGAAAACATCCACCAACTCGCTATTCATTAATGCCCCCTACTGCTCAGACCCGCAATCTATCGATCAAGCCTTAGGCAGACTCAAGCAACTTGCTTTTTCTAATGAAAGAAAGGTTTTTATCTTTGGTGGAATGAAAGGTTATAGCTCGCAAAGACAATTCGAATATCGACGCATCGGTCAAGCCATCTGCGCAGCAGGCGTCAGCCAACTCATGCTTGTAGGAGAGCACGCTTTTGAGCCTTTAATCGAAGAAATTAAATCCTGTTGCCCTGACATGCGTCTATCCTATTTCTCATCTTACACAGATGCTTTGAAAGAATTACGCCAAACTGCTGCAGAACAAGCAATCTTAATTAAAGGAGATAGAAAACTCTCTTTTGATGTGCTCACAGAAACTTTTAACGACAGCCTTTGCTTAAATCAAAGCCTGATTAATTTAGCCACCATTGAATCGAATCTAAAGCTAATCCGCCAAAAGCTTCCTGCTGAAACACGTGTGATGATTATGGTCAAAGCCTTTGCCTATGGCACAGAAGATGTTCAGATGGCAAAATTTCTTTCAATGTGTCAGATTGACATTTTAGGAGTGTCTTATATCGATGAGGCCATTTCTTTACGTCGCGCCGGGATCAACCAATCTCTTTTCTCTCTAAACGCATCCATTTTTGAAATCCCTAAAATAATTCTGTGGAATATTGAAATCGGTGTGGGAGATTTAAAATTTATCTCCGCTCTCATTAAAGAAACAAATGCACAGAAAAAAAGTGTAAAAGTGCACCTGCATGTGGATACTGGCATGAATCGCTTTGGATGCCGTACTGAAGATGCATTAGAACTAGCTCAACTAATCCATGCAGCACCATTTGTTCACTTGGAAGGCATCATGACACATTTTGCCTGCGCCGAAGACCCTGCACACGATTCTTTTACCCATCAGCAAATAAAAAAATTCGATCAAGTCATCGCTCAATTGATCGAAAACGGGATTCCGATTCCATGGAAACATGCGGCAAATTCAAGCGGCATGGCGCGCTTCACACTTCCTCAATACAATATGGTGCGCATTGGGTTGGCTCTTTATGGACTCTGCTCTTCTCCAGCCGTCGATCAAGCCCTTAAACTCAAACTAGCACTCTCCCTTGTTTCGCGCCTTGTGGGAATCAATTTATGCAAAGAAGGCGAAACGATTAGTTACGGACGCAATTATGTCGTTGAAAAACCTCTACAACGCATTGGAGTGCTGCCTATCGGTTATTTTGATGGATTACATCGCACCTATAGCGGCAAAGGTTGGGTCCTAGTACACGGTCAAAAAGCTCCCATGGTTGGAAATATCTGTATGGACTTCATGATGATCGATTTAACCCATATTCCTGAAGCAGAAGTTGGAGATCCAGTCCTTATTTTTGGGGAGGATGAACATGGAAATTATCTTTCACCGGAAGAACTTGCAGCTCAAGGTGATTCGATTGTTCACGAACTAGTGACCTGTATTGGGCCGCGAATTCCACGCATTTTTATTCATGAGGAATCCTTAAGTCATAAACAAAATAAAATTTTGCAATGAATTTTGACTTGATTCTTTTCTGTAGAAAAGCATAAACTCTAGCGTGATGTTCTTAGCCGATGTGGCGAAATGGTAGACGCGGTAGACTCAAAATCTACTCTTGGCAACAAGGTGCTGGTTCGAGTCCGGTCATCGGCAATTTAAGGGGGACAGCGTCCCCCTTAATGTTCCCACTGCCAAAGGATTGTATCCTTTGAAATCCTGTTATGCATTAGCTTACTCAACAAATGTGACATTTATGTTTAAATGGAAACACGAATATCATGCTGAAGTAGATGTCCCTCTTCAAAAAGCTTGGGACTTTTATGTACAGCCAAGTAACTGGCCTAAATGGATTGATGAATTTGAATCCTGCCAATATGAAGGTGAATTAAAGACAGGGGAACTTGTAAAATTAAAAGCTAAAAATAAAAATATTTATGTCCCTGTTGTAGTGGGAGAGCTAAAACCCTACAAGGAATTAAGTATATTTATTAAAGTACCCTTCTTTTCTCAAGCAAGCTTTAGTGCCTTCGAAAAAATTTCCAATGAAAAGACAAGCATAACGTTTAAAACGACCGTCAATAGCATATTCACTTTATTCATGAAATCATACCTGTCACAAAAAGTTGAAAATCAATACCTAAATCTACTCAATTCTTTAAGATGCTCGGTGACTAATTGACAATTGTTTGAGCATCTGCCTTACTGAAGACCATTTGAGCAGAAAGCCACATGGCTAAGCCGATCTGAATTAGAACGAAGATTGGGTATGGAACTCGAGATTGTGTTCACTCTTTATTCCTAGAAATTCATTAAATGCAAGACGCTTATGATATGTGAAGAAATTGTTTCCCTCGGTAACAGGGAGAATTTCCAAATCTCACTATTAGAACCCCCTCTGTTGCTAACTTTGTTGTTCTATTGATATGAAGGAGTTAGTGAAGAACGTCAAAACAAGCATAAAACTATGCTAAATTGCTCTTTTGCAGTTTTCCTACACTTTATTTTTTCTTATAAAGCGTTCTAGCTCATAGATTTGCGCATTCCCTCAATAAATGGTCCGATAATTGTCCGGTCATCGGCAATCTTAGCCGAATAGTTTTGCAAAAGCTATTCGGTTTTTTTGAGTCAATTAATCAAAAAAATCCTCTAAAATTATCTCTCGGTTAACAAGCTCTGTAGAATACTCGTTTTTCCGCAGTCCATAAGGTGTGATAAATGTTAAAAATATAGTTTTGGTTGTTTTAGTTTGTTCTCGAAACACATCGATCTTGCGCTGCAACTCTTTAGCATAGCTTTGATCAATTGTAAATTCGGTATGATAAAATTTTATTTCACACAAATTGATGCAATCATCCTTTCGATCAATAATAAGATCGACCTGAGCGCCTTTTTCAGACTTATCTTTCGGTCTGTATGACCACTGAGATTCCTTGGTCAAAACAGCGGCTATGCCCAGTTTCTTTTTTATTTGTGAAACATGCTTAAAGCAAATACTCTCAAAAGCATAACCTGACCAAGTTTTCCAACGTGGATCGCTATTCATTCTTAACCAATAATCTTTATCATTGCCCAGGACAATGCTACCTTTTATTGATTCCATCCAAGAAATGTAAAAATATGAATACTCGTCAACAAGCCAAAGTCTTTTATCTTTAGATTTTTTCGAGAATTCGGGACAAGCGGCAATAAAACCCGATTCCTCTAATTCTTCTAAAATGGAGGAGGATTGACCACCCGAAGGAATATTTAGGCTTTCCAGAAGGTCTTTTTGAAAAACACCGCTCTTCTTTTCCGCCAATCCTCTAACAATTTGGACATGTTTTTGAGAGTCATCAAAAAGAGATTGGTAGAGATTATTGAATTCTCCGACAAGCTGACCCTGTGGCGTGAAACATAATTGATTTATAGTTTGAGCCACCGAATCCCCAGGGCGCACATACGTCAAGTACTTTGCTATTCCACCTATTGTCATGTACAGTTCAATAATTTGTTTGCGTGACAATTTTACATTCTGTGATAAAAGGAACTTTTCTGCTTCGTCCACAGTAAACGCATTTAGCTTTATTACCTCACTAAGACGGCCATAAAGCCCTCCTTTGTTATTAATTACTTTTTTTATGATCCAATTAGCAGCTGATCCGCATACAATTAAAACTACGTTTTTTAAATGAGAAAGATACTGATTCCAAATGTATTCTAATGCCTGCAAAAATCCAGACCGATTTGAAGCTAACCATGGCAATTCATCAAAAAAAATAATAACTTTTTTCGTCACGTCTATCTTTTTGATAGCCTCTTTGAGGGCATATAATGCCTCATCCCAATCTTTAGGCTCCTTAGAATCCTTCAAATTGGGAAACATGTTCAAAAGTTCGCGGTAAAATTTTCGTAACTGCAATTTTTTATTACTATCAGCACTTCCTGTCACCGAGAAGTACACACCCTTATCTTTAAAATACTCATGGATCAGGTAAGTTTTTCCAACTCTCCTCCTTCCATAAATTGCAAGAAATTCAGGTTTATTTGAATTGAGTAAGCGTTCAAGTGTCTTAAGTTCGTTACTTCTACCAAAAATTGTACTCATAAGTCCCTTCTTTAAAGTTTATTTTACTCTGTAGCTAGAAAAAAATCAATAGATAGCGCTGATTTGACATAAAAAATCAGCGAAATCTACATAATAAACATAGATAGCGCTGATTTAGTGTCCTATAGGGATGAATAACTTAAAATACGCATAAAGATATGAACAGTTTCCCACTTCCCCTTTGAAAACCCCTCGGGCGTTGACTTTGTGGTTCTATTAATAAAGGGGGTAAGGAAGGGAACAAAAAATGCCGTTTAGCTCTTTTAAACAGCTTTTTTAAAGATCTTAGCCCCCTTGCCGAGCTCATCGGCAAGGGAAGATTCCATCTTTATAAAGGGTTCAAGCTCATAGATCTTGCGCATTCTCTCGACAAAATGGTTCGATCTATCCAGTCATCATCGGCAATTTAGCCGAATGGTTTTAACGAACCATTCGGCTTTTTTGTGTGGGAATAATTAAAAGTTATTTAATAGTGCCGTAGGGTGTCTTTAAAGGGATTACTTCATCATTAGATTGTTTTTTTCAAAGCCAAAAGGCAAAACTTGCCCCAGGAGAGCTCTTGGTATAATTGGTCTCCATATTCAGGCTTAAGGCCACATGTCCATCCTTAAGGATACCAAAATTGGTTCTGGGAAGGCTGAAGAATTTCAGCACTAACAGTCCCCCAAGGGAGGTCTTCAGACGAATAGATCGCTTGAAGCCGCTTTCCATGATACGAATGGAATATCTCCAAGCAGGGAGAAACCGGACAATCACTGTTTTGATGATCTGATAGTACCTTTGCGAAGGTATCAAAAGTAAACTCACCTCGGAAATGGTCACCAAGCTTACTGTTCTCGCCCCCTTCGTGCTTGGTTATTATTCTTTTTATCGGTGATATGAGAATTGGAAGCATTGTATTGCACTTAGAGCCAAACTTAAACTACATGGGCTTTGATATATGGGACTTTCATCGACCTTAGCCTGGCTTGTCATGGTTTGCTTATTGTTACAAATTTGAAATTAATTTATAATAAAAATTGTGTAATTATATATAATGTAATTTAATTTATTTAGCCTAATAAAAGGCTCGCTCTCTAGATTTTTAAAACAAGATCAGAGACTAGAAAATTCAAATTAAAACGACAAAGTTGGTCAATGTTAAATTGAACCGAAGAGATTGTTGGGATGGGTTTTTCATATAGTCACACTTGCATTGCAACATTAATTAATAAGTTAGGAATTATCTATGGCACAAGACTTTTCGATACAAATTGAGAAAAAAACTTTAACGTGGAAGCAATCTGACGTCGAGAATAAGTTGACAGGGATTGGTGAACTTTCCGAAGCCGGCAAACTCAAAGGGAGAAAAGTGATTATACACAAGGATCTCTCTGTAGAAAGCCTGTCCAAATGGAAGCAACTCCTCTGGGGCTTGGCCTCTCATTTTAATTGGACACGAAAACTTTTTAATGTCGACTATGCCCAATCTAAGTCAATTTTTGAACAGATAGAGAAACAACTTGTTAAATCCTCTGATGCTAACTTGATTCAATTATTCAATCAAGCTGTAAGTAAGTACAATAAAATTCAAAAAAATACACCGGCCTCTCCAATCTCTGAGGAGAAGAGTGCGCCACCCACTCCTCCGCCAGGAACAAATGGTTCCCAAGGCCAAGACAAGTCAGACTTATTAGTCCAAGCGCTTGCCACAGTAGCACATATTCCCAAACCAACGGTGTTAACTACTTTGCCAATCGACGCTGCCCTGCCGGATTTTTCTAAGCCCCTTGGAGCCCTATCGAAACCTATCAAAGTCAGTGATTCGGAAATTCACACAACCTTTGGGCAAACAAAAATTATTCTAAAGAAAGGGTCTGCGGTTTATGAAGAAACAGATGCGGTTGTCAATGCAGCCAACTCAAATATTTTAGGTGGAGGCGGTATCGACGGAGCTTTTTGGGCGGCTTCAGAGATTAAAAATGCACCTGGCCAAGAAAAAAGAAAATTTTTAGAGTCAGAAATCCTTCCGATAAAGAAAACACTTCCTAAAGGGAAACTTCCTACTGGAGGAGCTGTCATTACTCGATCTCTCAATATTCCTAGCCCTTATATCATCCATGCGGTTGGACCTCAAAATGAAACACCCACTGACCTCCGAAATGCCTATCTAAGCAGCATTAAATTGTTATTAGCAAACAACCTCAAGAGCATTTCTTTTTGCTGCATCTCTCAAAGCATCTATGGATATTCGCCAACCAAAGCTGCCCCTATTGTTGTGGATCTTTTGCGCCGCTATTGCGAGGAAAATCCTGGTGCTCTAAAAGAAATAAGGTTGATGATGTTCGACGAAAAAAAAGAGTGGGATGTGTATAGCGCTCTTCCTGAATTTAAAATCTCTTAAAAACTTAATGAACATTTCATTCAATCCAGGACACTTCTCTCATTGAGAAGTGTTGCTAGATTATTGAGTGTCCTTTAATTTCATCCATTAAGAAAATTGGTGTTTTTGCTGTCCTGGAATGGGCCATTACCAGAAAAAGTCTTCACAGAGGAGTCGAAAGTACTGCACGAATCCCGAAAAAGTAATTCTTCATTTATCCAGAACCTTGATTTCAAGGAACTCTCTCAAAATCTCTTTTCTTAGCCATAATCGATTTGATACTTGCAGGAACCGATCGATCTCCTTAGCAGCTGTTATTTCCATAATCTTATTTCGAAGACGATCTGTATTGGCATAAAAATATGAACAGCCTTCTTCAATACTTGCAATATTTATCAACCATTCCTCATTAGGTTTAAGAAGGAATTTGCAATCAAATTTTTCTATGATTGGAGTAGCGTTCTAAACTTCAAGTTGACCAAAATTAATTGGAGTGCCGTTTAGATCTACAATTTTTGTATCCGTTTACAAATATGTTCAGATAGGTTTTCATTAAATTTCTCAGCGACTTCAGCATAGTATGTCGGCTTCCAATCACCTGGGAGATCAATATGCTTTAAAAGCTCTTTTGAGGCAATTTTATCCCTATCTGTTGCTACGTGGGATTTAAAACTCAAAGTGTTAGCAAAAATTGCAGTATACAATAGATTAGCACTGAGGTTTGAAATTGAATGCTGGAGCCCTGCCTTTTTAAATCTTTCCCATATCAATGTTGCACATGCTCCTACGGGCTCAATAAAAGCAGAATGTGTCAATCGTTCTTTCCAAAAAGATTCATGTCCAAAATGATGATCATAAACTTCAATTACCTTTTTGATTTCAACAAAATTTTCGACATATTTTGGATCAGAAATATCAACTAAAATAAAGTTACAAGGCTCCTCTAAGGGTAAAAATTGTTTTGCTATTTCAATGGGCCATTGCCTAATCGAATGCTAAATTGTTTGATTCCACGGGCCTGTGATGATTCCTTGAGCCTGATAACCTTTTAGATTAAGAAGTTGGGTATAAGCTGCTATGCAAGCTAATACATCTATATCGGCATATGCACTGCCTCCAACGACCATGTGTAGCTTATTCATACGGGTACATTTCTCCGTCACTAAAATTAATCTATATTGATCGCGTTAGCTGATTGTATGGCCACTGTAGCAAGATCCCAAAAGAATTGAGATGAGAGTGTCTCATTATTGGCAAAAGATTTAGCATAGTATGACCACTCCTCAAGGTGATGTGAAACACCATCTGTTTCTTTCTCTGCTAGGGAAAGTTTATTGCCAATATACGACCCCCCCAATGCCAAACGACCAAAATTCATTTTCTTGGCAATAAGAAATCTCTTCTTTTCATTAATTGTAGGATTTCGAAGTAAGTAGCTTGTCAGCAATAAATCGTCATCACGGGGGGTATAATCCATGAGGATAGAAAAATACCCTAAATCTTGAAATGGTTCTGTATACATCTCTTCACTCCAGTCGATAAAATAGAGCGTTTGAGAAGTCATTAAAATATTGCGTGGACTTAAATCTCCGTGAGTATTTACGGAGGGGGACCCCAATTTTTTTAACTCAAGAGATCCTTTCCGGATGATGGAAATGGCTGCATCCCATGTGCCAGGGTTTTTAGATCCCTGCGAGTACTTTACATAAAATTTTTCCATATGCTTTTTAAAAGAAGGGGCATTGAAAGGGTTTTTTGGCAATGCATGCACTTTTCGCATGAGCTCCGCAACATTGATTACTACCTCAGGTTTTTTGCTATCCTCAATCGTAAGAGTTCCTCCTGGGATGTAATCCATAAGGATAGAATAGCCATCACTGCTAATCCAATGTATCGATGGAGCCACACCAGCTTCAGAAGCTTTTTTCATCGCATATAGTTCTGTGTTTACTCTACATGAGGGCTCTAATTCGTTAATGACTCTCAAGACATAGCTTCTATCAGCAAAATCTAAACGGATGCTAACAGCTGAATAGCCTCCTGTAAGGGGCTTTATTTGAAACCCATCTTCCAAGTCAGAATGAAAGTACTCGTGAATAACAGTTTTAATTCGATGCATTATCGATGGTGAAATCGTTTCCTCAGCAATCTCTGTGGCGATTGAGAAGGCTGGCATAATCATGAGAAATAAATAAAAAAACACTGATTTAATTTTACTTTTTGCTACGGGTAATCCTTGCATCTTGACATCCTAAATTGAATTTTACGGTTTCCCCAAAAAAACAACACACATTCTATTTGACTTAGGTTTTTGCAACCACTATAATCCTACCCCCATAAATAAGGAATAAAATCGAATGGAAAAGAAAAAAATAGTCGTTCGTCCCTATACCCATAGTGATGCTCAAGATCTAGCTAAAATTTATTACAATACTATTCATGAAGTAAATGCTAAAGATTACTCTAAAATTCAACTTGATGCATGGGCTCCTAAAAGTAGCATCGAGCTAGAAGGCTGGTCTAAGAAATTTACAAAGACGAAACCTTTAGTGGCTGTTGTAGATAAAACCTTAGTAGGCTTCGCAGAATTTGAACCTAATGGACATATTGATTGCTTTTATTGCCATCACGAATGGATTGGCTTTGGCGTTGGTACAGCATTAATGAACGCTATTCATGAAATGGCTCGTGACCACAAAATTTCAAAGATTTTTGCTGAGGTAAGCATTACGGCGCGTCCATTTTTTGAAAAACATGGCTTTATAGTTATCGAAAAACAAAAAGTATCTATAAAAGGCGTCGAGCTAACAAATTTTAAAATGGAAAAAGAGCTTTAAACTAATAAGCTTTATTTCCTGTAGTCTACTAACCACGCTTCAGCTTTATGGATTTTTGAATTAATGCTTTCTGCATTTTTTGATAAAAGTTTGATTAAAATTTGCATACGTGGATTAGAAGCCAACTTAGCACGATGCTTTTGAATAAAACGCCAAAAAAGACCATCCCAGATTTCAGTCCAATCTCCTTTTTTGTAATCACTCATCTTTAAAAGATAATTCGATGCTGATATATAAGGTTTTGTAACTATTTTACCGCTGTCTGCATATTGACTCATTCCATAAATATTTGGCACCATGACCCAATCATAAGCATCAACAAAGTTACCCATAAACCAGGCGTAAACTTCATTTGGTGAAGTTTCTGTTAATAACAAGAAATTACCCAGTACCATGAGACGTTCAATATGATTACAATAGCCTGTCTGTAAAATCCTTTTGATTAGGGTATCAATAGGCGGAATACCTGTAGTACCCTGCCAAAAGCGATCAGGAATTTTTTGATGATGATGAAAACAATTTGATGACCGCTGTTCAGATCCTTTAAGCAAGTAAGAAGCCCTCACAAATTCTCTCCAGCCCAAGATTTGACGTAAAAAACCTTCAAGTGAATTAAGTGGAATGGAATGCTTTTTCGCATGATTCAGGGTAGCTTCAATGACTTGCATAGGCGTTAAAAGACCCGTATTAAGAAGAGGAGACAACACACTATGAAAAAGAAATGAATCATTCATTTGTAAGGCATCTTGATAAGCGCCAAATTGCGCTAATTTATGTTTTAGAAAATCGAAAAGTGTTTTTTTAGCTTCCTCATGATTGATGGGGTATAACAACTCACCCAATTCTCCAATGGCATTAGGAAATTCACGTTCAACTTCATTCATTAGTTGGTCATGGAGATTAATTTTAGGGCGATTGTAAGGAGGAATATTAAGAACTTTAGGGATTTTTTTTCTATTTTCAATATCAAAGCTGTACTTCCCCCCTACTGGCGAAGTCCCATCCATTAAAATATTTAAATTTTTCCTTTGGTGTGCATAAAACTGAGCCATCGAATAATGTTTTTTTCCTGAAAAGAAATCTACTATCTCCTCGTTTGAACAAATGAAGCCTGGTGATGGATAAAAATGTATGGCCCACCCATTCTTTTGCGAAGCTGTCACCAGATCTTGGCGTAGCCATTCATCGGCAAATTCTGCAAGATGAATATCTTTAATGAGTTTTTTAGAAAGTAAAGTAAAGACCTCTCCTCTTTTATTAATATCTTTAGCAGGTATGTAAACGACCTTATTCCCAGCCTGTGAAAGAAATTCAGCATAAGAACGCATGGCTGCTTTTAATAAAAACAATCTTTGCTTATGAAATTGCTGCACTTTAAAAAAAAGGAATTCTTCAACCAAATAGATAGTGCGTCCAGACACTATAGCTGGATGATTTAGAAATAGTTGGTCCGGAAAAACAAGGGTGATTTCATTCATTGTTGAAATAACCTACTCGACTTTGTACAAATTTTGACGTTTTAACGCGCGGATAATTTGAAAATTTTGATGTGCTTTTAGTGCACAAGCCCTCAAAATTGCATGTAGCAAAGATACAAAAAAATTGATAGGAATGG
>Ga0105046_10001703_pt1 | contig 34045 bp, 36 predicted proteins | sample MAT03_FD_78385 | JGI IMG/M metagenome (GOLD analysis project Ga0105046, IMG submission 78385) | Freshwater microbial communities from Lake Fryxell liftoff mats and glacier meltwater in Antarctica - MAT-03 (megahit assembly) | ecosystem: Environmental > Aquatic > Freshwater > Ice > Liftoff... | reverse complement strand
CGGTCGCTGCGGGCTCGCCTTGCGGGGAGAGGAGGGTCACGGTCGTTTGCATCAGCTGATTCTCGTGCATGCAGGCTTTGGCGGCAGATGGCAATTTATCGTCATTAGCGGGTCGATACGGCTATTTCTGAAACCTTCTTGCATGCAGAATGATTTCCATGCGACCGGCCGACGATCCTGACCTGCCCTCCCAGCAGCGCGCCTACCTCGGGCTCCGAGACCTGCTGTTGGCCGGTGACATCGAACCCGGACAGCGCTTGAACGAGGTCCGTCTGGCCGAACGCCTGGGCATGTCGCGCACGCCGATCCGTTGGGCGCTCATCGAGCTGGAGCACATCGGGCTCGTCGAGCCGCTGCCCACGGGCGGTTTCGTGGCCCGGCGTTTCACCGTGCGTGAGGTCGACGACGCGATGGTCCTGCGCGGATGCCTGGAAGGCATCGCGGCCCGGCTGGCGGCCGAGCGCGGCCTGAACGCGCGCGCCGAGCGCGAGCTGCAGGCCCTCATCGGCGAGGGCGCAGCACTTGTCCGGGCGGACATTGTTCCGCCGGAGCAGCAGGTCGCCTTCGCGCAAGTGAATGAGCGCTTCCACACCGCGCTGGCTCGCGCGGCCGGCAATGACGCGCTGTGGCGCGCGATCGAGCACAACAACCGGCTGCCTTTCGCTGCGCCGAGCGCGATGCTGCCGGTGAACGACGACTCGCCGGAATCGCTGTTCTGGCTGCGCAACTCTCAGGCGCAGCACGAGGCCCTGGTCGAGGCGTTGCTGGCCCGGCAGGGCACGCGAGCGCAGCTTCTGGCCGAAGAACACGCGCGGGTCGGCCGACGTGGCCTGCAACGCGTGCTGGAAGCCCCCAGGCGCCTCGGCGAACTCTGGCCCGCCGTGGCACGTCAGAGCGCCGACCCGGCAACCCAATCAAAGGAGATTCCATGAAACGCAGAGACTTGCTCGCCGCTGGCGCGACTGCCGTGCTGACCAGCACGGCCTGGTCGCAGGCTGCCACCTTCCCCACGCGCCCGATCACGTTGATCTGCCCCTGGCCACCAGGGGGCGGCGCCGACGTGCAACTGCGCATGCTTGCCAAGCTGATGGGCGATCAGTTGGGGCAGCAGGTCGTGGTCGAGAACCGCCCGGGCGCCACAGGCTCCCTGGGCGCGCTGGCACTGATGCAGGCCAGGCCGGACGGCTACACGCTCGCGCAGTCGCACAACGGAGTGCTGCGCCAGCCCTTCATCGCGCCTGTGCCGTATGACCCGCTCAAGGACTTCACTTACCTGATCGGCGTATCGGACAACCCGTTCGGCCTGGTGGTGCGCGAGGACCGTGAGTGGAGGACGCTCGAGCAGTTCATCGAGCATGCCCGGCGCAACCCGGGCAAGGTGAACATCGGCGTGCCCGGACTCGGCTCGCCGGGGCACCTGGTGAGCGAGCAGATCGCCGCGCAGCACGACCTGAAGTGGGCCGTCGTGCCCTACCGCGGAACGGCCAACACCATGCAGGCGCTGCTGAGCGGGGAGATCGACGCGGCGGCCGAAAGCACCGGCTGGGTACCTTTCGTCGACAGCAACAGGGCGCGACTGCTGGCCGTGTTCAGCCGGCAGCGCTTGAAGAAGTTCCCCAACGTGCCGACGCTCATCGAGCGGAAGATCAACGCCTCCGACTTCTCGCCCTGGGGCATCGTTGCGCCGGCCGGGCTGGACCCGGCTGTCGCCGCCAAGCTGCACGACACCATCCGTCGCGCGATGGACAGCCCGGAGTTCACCAATCTCCTGGCCATGCTGGCGCAGGAGCCGATCTACATGAGCCCGCAGAAGTACCTGGAATACGTGCGCGAGGCGGTCCCGCAACAGAAGCTGATCGTCGACAAGTTCAACCTGAAGGCCAGCTGATGCTCGGCCCGCGAAAGAACGAAGTTCTCACGAGCATCGGCCCCGGCAGCGGCGCGGCCGCCCTGATGCGCAGCTACTGGCTGCCGATCGCCGTGAGCGCCCAACTCGAGCAGCGCAACCCGCTACCCGTGCAGCCCTTCGGCGAGAAGCTGGCGTTGTTTCGCGACGGCTCAGGCCGGCTCGGGTTGGTGGCCGACCGCTGCGCGCACCGTGGCACTTCGCTGTCTGCCGGTGCCGAGCACTTCAAGACTGCTGGCCGCGTCGACAAGGACGGCATCCGCTGCCCATACCACGGCTGGCTGTACGACGCCACCGGCCAGTGCCGCGACCAGCCCGGCGAGCCGCAGCAGTTCAAGTTCTGCGAGAAGGTGAAGCTGCAGGCCTACCCGGTACAGGAGCAATGGGGATTCGTGTGGGCCTTCCTGGGGACAGGTGAGCCGCCGCAGCTGGTACCGCTGGACGCTTGTGCACGCGAGGACGGCGTTCGCATCAACACCATCGGCCGCTGGCCGTGCAACTACTTCCAGGTGCTGGAGAACATGGTCGATCCGGTGCATGTGAGCGTGCTGCACCAGGACACCGACTTCGACCAGGAGAAGTTCAACACCATCCCGACGCTGAAGGTGGAAGAAACCCGCTGGGGGCTGAAGACGATCGCCGGGCGACCCGGCTACGAGCGCGAGGTGGAGTTCCTGTTCCCGAGCGCCGTGCGGCTGGCGTTGCCCATCATGGACCCCGGGATCATGCTGGTGTTCTGGGCCGTGCCTGTCTCGGAGACCGAGACCTGGTCGTTCCACTCATGGTTCCTGCCGCTGACTGCCGACATGCCGGGCGATGTGCGCGAGCAGAAGATCGCCCGCATGAAGAAGTTCATCTACGAGCTGGATGCGAGCGATCCGATCCACCACGCCTCCAGGGTCAACGTGCAAGACAAGTTCGCGTGCTACAGCCAGGGCCAGATCGCCGATCGCACCGACGAGCACCTTGGTCGCACCGACGTGGGCGTCAGCCTGCTGCGGCGGCTCTACTTCGCCAACATCGAGGCGGTGCAGGACAAGCGCGATCCGATGGGCGTGGTGCGCGAGCCGGTGCCGGACATCGTGCGGTTCGACAACGTCTGCTGAGCGGTCCGGGAACCCGGGCCGTCGCTGCTGGCCGCTGCGGTTTGAGGTGGTCGCCCGGCCGATCTTGCCGAAGACTCGCGCCTGAAGCCCCCTCATCCATCGGGTGGCGGCCCGCAGAGCTTGCGTTTTCGCAAGGCCGATGCGCATGGAAGGCACAGCATGGCGGGTCCGCGATGCGCACTCGCGGGAGGGGTGCTGCATCCCCGCCCTTCAACCGGAGAACCGCATGACCCAGATGAAAGCCGCCGTATTCGTCGAACCCGGCCGCATCGAGATCGACGACAAACCGATCCCGGCGGTCGGACCGCTGGACGCCTTGATGCGTGTGACGACGACCACGATCTGTGGCACCGATGTGCACATCCTCAAGGGCGAGTACCCGGTGGCCAAGGGCCTGACCATCGGCCACGAGCCGGTGGGTGTGATCGAGAAGCTCGGCTCGTCGGTGACCGGCTACCGTGAAGGCCAGCGTGTCGTCGCCGGCGCCATCACGCCCAGCGGCTGGAGCAACGCCTGCCTGTGCGGCCAGGGATCGCAGGACGGTGCCGGCACGCCGCACGGCTTCAAGGCGATGGGCGGCTGGAAGTTCGGCAACACCATCGACGGCTGCCAGGCCGAGTACGTGCTGGTGCCCGACGCGATGGCCAACCTGGCGCCGGTGCCCGACGGCCTGAGCGACGAGCAGGTGTTGATGTGCCCGGACATCATGTCCACCGGTTTCAGTGGTGCCGAGAGTGCCGGCATCCGCATCGGTGATGTGGTGGCCGTGTTCGCCCAGGGCCCGATCGGCCTGTGCGCCACAGCCGGCGCCAGGCTCAGTGGCGCCAGCGTGGTCATCGGCGTGGACCGCCTGCCCGGCCGTCTGGAGATGTCCGGCAAGATGGGCGCCGACCACATGGTGGACAGCAGCAAGGTCGACCCGGTCGAGGAGATTCTTCGCTTGACGGGCGGGCGCGGTGTCGATGTCGCCATCGAAGCGCTCGGCACGCAAGCCACCTTCGAGGCGGCGCTTCGTGTGCTGCGACCCGGCGGCACCTTGTCGAGCCTGGGGGTGTACTCCACCGACCTGAAGATTCCGCTGGGCGCCTTCGCGGCTGGTCTGGGAGACCACCGCATCATCACCACGCTGTGCCCGGGCGGCAAGGAGCGCATGCGCAGGCTGATGTCGGTCATCGAGGGCGGGCGGGTGGACCTCGGTGCGATGGTGACGCACCGCTTCAAGCTCGACGACATCGAGGCCGCCTACGACCTGTTCAGCCACCAGCGCGATGGCGTTCTAAAGGTTGCGCTGACGCCGTGACCCACGACGTGACCGTCGTCAAAGGCGCAAGCCACATCAACCATCTCTGAAAAGCGAGAGCCAATGAAGTTCCTCTTGATTGGAGCGACCGGGCTCATCGGCAAGGCGATCGTCAAACAAGGTCTGGCCCAAGGGCATGACAATACCGCGCTGGTTCGCGACGCGGCCTGCCATGACCGAGACGCAACCAGCGCATCCAGCACCACCGCAGCGCCTGATCCTGCTGGCCCCGATGGAGGGCGTGCTCGACCATAGTCTGCGCGATGTGCTCAGCAGCGTCGGCGGCGTCGACCGCTGCGTCTCCGAGTTCATCCGCGTGACGAACCGGCTGCTGCCGGCGCGTGTGTTCCTGCGCCTGATGCCCGAGCTGCGGCGCGGCAGCCGCACCCCCGGCGGGGTGCCGGTGCGCGCGCAGCTGCTGGGCTCTGATCCGGCCGCGCTGGCCGACAACGCGGCCCGGCTGGCCGAGTTGGGGGCCGAGGGCGTGGACCTGAACTTCGGCTGCCCGGCCAAGACCGTCAACCGCCACCGAGGCGGCGCGGTGCTGCTGGACGAGCCCAGGCTCGTGCACGACATCGTGGCCGCGGTGCGCCGCGCGGTGCCGCCGCACGTGCCGGTGAGCGCGAAGATGCGCCTGGGCCATCTGGATGATCGTCTGATGTTGGACAACGCGCTGGCCATTGCCGAGGCCGGTGCCGGTGAACTGGTGGTCCACGGCCGCACCAAGCTGCACGGCTACCGGCCGCCGGCCTACTGGGACCGCATCGCGCTGGTCCGCCAGGCGCTGGCGGCCACGGCGGTGCGCGTGATCGCCAACGGCGAAGTCTGGACCGTGGAAGACGCCCGCCGCTGCCTGGCCGAGAGCGGCTGTGCCGACCTGATGCTGGGCCGCGGGCTGGTGGCCGACCCGGGCCTGGCCCTGGCCCTGCGGGGGCATCAGGCCCTGGTCTGGGCCGAGGTGGCGCCGCTGCTGCCGCGCTACGCCCGGCTGGTCGCGCCACGCGTGGTGGCCCGGCACCGGGCCGGACGGCTCAAGCAGTGGATCAACCAGTTGCGCCGCCGCTTCGTGCAGGCGCAGGGGCTGTACGACGAAGTGCGCACGCTCAATGACGCCGATGCGCTGGTTCAGGTGGTGCTGGCAATGACCGCGCCTGAAGCGCCGGCCGTCATCGGGGCCGGCGTTCAGTCGGCCGAGCCGGTCGCGCTGGTCTGAGTGACGAGACGAGACTGATGCGCTGCGCGGCGCTGCCGCGCCACCGCTCAGGCGGCTTCGTCGGCGAAGTCCAGCAGCACCTTCATCGCCCGCCGGCGGTTGCTGGCCAGCTCGAAGGCCTCGCGCGCGCGGCTGAGCGGGAAGGCGCCGGTGATCATCGGGCGCATGTCGACACGGCCCTCGTTGATCAGGCGGACGGCGAGCGCGAACTCGGTGTGGAAGCGGAACGAGCCGCAGATGCTCAGCTCCTTGGCCACCACCAGGTTCTGCGGCAGGCTCACGTCGCCGCCCAGCCCCAACTGAACCACCACGCCGCGCGGGCGCATCGTCTGCAGCCCGGCGCGCAGCGCGTGTTCGTTGCCGCTGCACTCGAACATCACCTCGAAGCGGCCCTTGTGTGTGCGGCCGTCGGCCGCGTAGCGCTGCACCCAGCCGACATCGGCGGCCACGTTCAGCGTGTCATCGGCGCCCATGGCGCGCGCCACGGCGAGCGTCTCGTCGGTCAGGTCCACCGCGGTGATGTGGGCGGCGCCGTGCACGCGCGCCGCAGCCACCACCAGCGCGCCGATCGGGCCGCAGCCCGACACCAGCACCTGCTTGCCCAGCAAGGCGCCGGCGCGCGACACCCCGTGCAGCGCCACCGAGAAGGGCTCGGCCAGCGCGGCGTGCTGCAAGGGCACGCCGGCGGCGACGCTTTCGCACTGCAGCTCGTCACACACCAGCAGGTTGCGGAAGGCGCCCTCGACGTGCGGGTCGCGCATCGCGCTGCCATAAAAGCGCATGTCCAGGCAGTGGTTGGGAAGGCCCTCCAGGCAGAACGTGCAGCCGCCGCAGGGGCGGCTGGGGTTGACCGCCACGCGGTCGCCGGCCTTCAGGCGCCGCACGTCATCGGCCACCGCCCGCACGGTGCCCGCAACCTCGTGGCCCAGGATCATCGGCCGCTTGATGCGCACGGTGCCGAAGCCGCCTTCGTGGAAGTAGTGCAGGTCCGAGCCGCAGATGCCGCCAAAGCCCACCTGCACCAGCACCTGCCCCGGCGCCAAGGCGTCCACGGGCTGCTCGACCAGCCGCAATTCGTCTGCTGCCTGGATCACCAGGCAGCGGCAGCGCAGGCCGGCGGCGACCTGCAAGGGTTGTCCGTCTTCCATGGTGAGGGGGCTCCTTGGGGCCATCGGAAGCGCACTGGCGCGCTCGGGAGAGGGGGGGGTGGAGGGGGCTCGAGGGCTGCATCTTGTGCGCTGCGCGAAACCCGGCCACTACGATAGCGCCAGCGGCTGGCGGGCCCATCGACCCGTCAGCCCCCCACCCACAAGGCCGCCATGGGCACATCACTGTTCGATCTGTCGGGCCGCACCGCCCTGGTCACCGGCTCCAGCAAAGGCATCGGCTTCGCGCTGGCCGGTGCATTGGCCTCGGCCGGCGCGCGGGTGGTGCTCAATGCGCGAGACGCCGTGCGGCTGGAGCAGGCCCGGCAGCGGCTGGCCGTGCAGGGCTTTGCGGTCGACGCGGTGCCGTTCGACGTCACCGACGCCGACGCCGTGCAGGCAGGCGTGGAGGCCATCGAGTCCACCATCGGGCCGATCGACATCCTGATCAACAACGCCGGCATGCAGCACCGCGGTCCGTTCCACGAGTTCCCGCTGGACGCCTGGCGGCGGCTGTGCGCGACCAACGTCGACAGCGTGTTCTTCGCCGGCCGCGCGGTGGCGCAGTGCATGGTGCAACGCCAGCGCGGCAAGATCATCAATGTGTGCTCTGTGCAGAGCGAACTGGCACGGCCGGGCATCGCGCCCTACACCGCCACCAAGGGCGCGGTGAAGATGCTGACCAAGGGCATGGCGGTGGACCTGGGCCGCCACGGCATCCAGGTCAACGGGCTGGGCCCGGGCTACTTCAGGACCGAACTCACGCAGGCGCTGGTGGACGACGCCGGCTTCACCGCGTGGCTGGCCAACCGCACACCGGCCGGCCGCTGGGGCGAGGTGCAGGAACTGGCCGGCGCCGTGATCTTTCTCGCCAGCGACGCGTCGAGCTTCGTCAGCGGCCACATCCTGTACGTCGACGGCGGCATCACCGCCAGCCTGTAGCGCAGCGCACCGCAGGCGGTACGGAGCTTGCTGCACCCTCGACGATGAAACTGCTGCTGGTTTATTGCCACCCCGACCCGCAGAGCTTCGGCGCCGCGATCCGTCGCACCGCGGTGGAGGCGCTGACCGCCGCCGGGCACGAACTGCGGCAGATCGACCTCTATGCCGAGGGCTTCGATCCGGTTTTCACGCTGGAGGAAAAGCGCACCTATCTGGGGCAGACCGAGTCCAACATCGCCGGGGTCACGGCCCATGTCGATGCGCTGCGTTGGTGCGAGGGCTGGATCGTGGTTTACCCGACCTGGTACTACGGTGCGCCGGCGATGCTCAAGGGCTGGCTCGAGCGGGTCTGGCTGCCCGGTGTGGTGTTCCAGATTGCCAAGGCGAAGAAGCGCACCATCGGCGGCGAGCTCCGCAACATCCGACTCTTCGTCGGCATCACCACCTCGGGCTCGCCCTGGTGGTGGCTGAAGGTGATCGGCGACCCCGGTCGCAGCCTGTTCATGAAAGGCCTGCGCCCGCTGTACGCGCGGCGTTGCCGCATGCATTGGCTGCAGCTATTCGACATGAATCACGCCAGCGCGCCAGAGCGCGAGGCCTTTCTCGGACGGGTGCGCCGCGAACTGACTGCGCTGCCACGCTGATTCCGGGCCGAACAAACCCTGCCCAGACCCATCATGTGGCGCACCATGGCGGTGCGCCGGTTAGCATCCCGGATTGGCACGTGCTTTGCTATTTCATTCGGATTAGTCGAAGTCCTTCCAACCCACCCCAGGAGTCCCCGCGATGAAGTCCATCCTGATGCGCCGCCTGCTCATCTCCGCTGCCGTGTTGTCCGCCGCTGGCGGTGTACAGGCGCAGGAGAAATTCAGCTACCTGACCAACTGGTTTGCCCAAGCCGAGCACGGCGGCTTCTACCAGGCTCTCGCCACCGGCCTGTACAAGCGCGAGGGGCTGGACGTCAGCATCCGCATGGGCGGCCCGCAGGTCAACATCATGCAGCTCATGGCCGCGGGCCAGGTCGACTGTGTGATGGGCTACGACGTGCAGACCATCAAGGGCTGGGAGCAGGGCATCAACGCAATCACCGTGGCGGCGTCGTTCCAGAAAGACCCGCAGGTGCTGATCGGCCACCCGGGCGTGGTCAACAAGCTGGAAGACCTCAAGGGCAAGACGATCCTCATCTCGTCGGCCGCCAACACCACCTACTGGCCCTGGCTGAAGGCCACCTATGGCCTGGCTGACTCGCAAGTGCGGCCCTACACCTTCAACATCCAGCCCTTCATCGCCGACAAGAACGTGGTCCAGCAGGGGTATCTTTCCAGCGAGCCCTTTGCCATCGAGACCGAGGCCAAGTTCAAGCCCAACACTTTCTTGCTGTCGGACTTCGGCTGGCCCCCGTACTCGACCACCATCGTCTGCATGGAAAAGACCGTGCGCGAGCGGCCCAAGGCAGTGGCCAGCTTCGTCAAGGCCAGCATGGAAGGCTGGAAGACCTACCTGAAGGGCGACCCGAAGCCAGCCAATGATCTGATCAAGAAAGACAACCCGAACATGACCGACGCCAAGATCGCGCACGGCATCAAGCTGCTCAACGAGACCGGCATGGTGTTCGGCGGCGACGCTGCGCGAATGGGTGTGGGCATCATCACCGACGCGCGCATGAAGCAGACCTACGACATGATGGTCTCGATGAAGCTGCTCGACCCGACCAAGGTCGACCTGCGCAAGACCTACACGACCGAGTTCGTGAAGGACCTGCGGATCATGCCCTGAGGCTGCTGAGCGAGCGCGCTCGCCCGGCCGCCGCCCGATGAGCGCGCTGCCTCTGATCGACCTCGCGGCCGGCAGTGATGCCACGCTGGCCCGCGTGGTCGACCGCGCACTCACCGAAGCCGGCTTCTTCGCCATCGCCGGGCATGGCGTGCCGGCGGCGGTGAGCGACGCCGCCTTCGACGCGGCGCACCGTTTCTTCGCGCTGCCCGAGGCCGCCAAGGTGCGCTGGCATATCAACGGCTGGCCGCTCAAGCGCGGCTTCGACCCCATCGGCTGGCAGTCACTCGACGTCGGCGCGCCGCCCGACTTGAAGGAAAGCTTCTATCTCGGCGTCGAGGCCATCGGCCCCAACCAGTGGCCCGACGAGGCGCTGCTGCCGGGCTTTCGCTCGGGCTGCGAGGCTTACGCCGGGCAGATGGACCGCGTGGCGCGGCGCCTGATGGGCGTCTTCGCACTGGCGCTGGATTTGCCGCCCGGGCATTTCGACGGCTTCATGCAACAACCCACCTGCACCACCCGGCTGCTGCACTACCCGCCGCAGCCGGCCGCCGCCGCACCCGGGCAGATCGGCTGCGGCGCGCATACCGACTGGGGCGCGCTCACGCTGCTGGCGCAGGACGATGCCGGCGGGCTGCAGGTGCAGGCGCTGGACGGCGACTGGATCGATGTCGAGCCGATGCCGGGTACGCTGGTGGTCAACGCCGGCGATCTGCTGCAACGCTGGACCAACGACCGCTGGCGCTCGACGCCGCACCGCGTGATCAACCGCCTCTCGGGGCGCGACCGCTGGTCCATCGCCTACTTCTTCGATCTCGATGCCGACGCAGTGATCGTGCCGCTGGAAGCCTGCACAAGCGCTGCGCACCCGCCGCGCTACGGCCCAATCACCCCTGGCGAACATCTGGCCGAGATGTACCGCCGCACCACGGTTGCCGCCTGAACCATGAGCCCAGCCCACGCCCTTGCAGCGACCCCTGCGGTCGAGGTCCTCTCGGTCGAGAAAACCTACCCCAACGGCACGCAGGCGCTGCTGCCGGTCAACCTGACAGTGGCCGAGGGAGAGTTCATCACGCTGCTCGGGCCTTCGGGCTGCGGCAAGAGCACGCTGCTGAAGATGGTGGCCGGGCTGCTTGCGCCCAGCGACGGGCGGCTGCTGCTGTGGCGCAAGCCGGTCGACGAGGTCGAGTCCTCGGGCCACCGGCTGTCTTTCGTGTTCCAGGAGGCCACGCTGATGCCCTGGGCACGGGTGCAGGCCAACGTGCGGCTGCCGCTGGACCTGGCCGGCGTGCCGAGGGCCGAGGCCGATGCACGCGTGCGCGATGCGCTGGCGATGGTGGGCTTGGCGAAGTTTGCCGACAACCTGCCGCGTGAACTCTCGGGCGGCATGCAGATGCGCGTGTCGATCGCCCGCGGCCTGGTCACCCAGCCGACGCTGCTGCTGATGGACGAGCCCTTCGGTGCGCTCGACGAGATCACGCGCAACCGGCTGGACAGCGATCTGCTGCAGCTGTGGCAGGGCAAGAAGCTGACGGTGATCTTCGTCACCCACTCGATCCACGAGGCGGTCTACCTGTCCAACCGCGTGGTCGTGATGGCCGCGCGGCCGGGGCGCATCGTCGAGCAGGTGGCGATCGACGAGCCCTATCCGCGCACGGCCGATTTCCGCGTCTCCACCGCCTTCAGCCACTACGCCAGGCAGCTTCAGGATTGCCTGCTGCGCGCCAGCGGCAGTGATGTCGAGGGGGCGCTGGCATGAGCAGCGTCCTGCCCGCTCCATCCAAGCCCGCCAGCAGCGCGCCGGCTTCGGTGCCGCTGCTCGCGCGCCCGGAAGTGCAGCGCGTCTTCTACCCGGCGCTGGTGGCGATCGTGCTGCTCGGGCTGTGGCAGGGGCTTGTCGTGTACTTCAAGGTCCCGGTCTTTCTCGTGCCGTCGCCTTTGCGCGTGGCCCAGGTACTGGTGTCCGATGCGCCGCTGCTCTTCGGCGCGCTGTACACCACGCTGAAGATCACGCTGTTTGCCTTCGTCACCGCCACCGTGCTGGGCGTGCTGGTGGCCTTTGCCTTCGTGCAGAGCCGGGCCGTCGAGACGGCCTTCTTCCCCTACGCGGTGCTGCTGCAGGTGACGCCGGTGGTGGCCATCGCGCCGCTCATCATCATCTGGGTGAAGAACCCGACCGCCTCGCTGGTGATCTGCGCCACGCTGGTGGCGCTGTTCCCGATCATCGCCAACACCACGCTCGGGCTGCGCAGCATCAACCCCGGGCTGCAGGCCTACTTCAGGATGAACCGCGCCAGCCGCCTGCAGACGCTGGTGCGCTTGCGCATCCCGTCGGCGCTGCCGTACTTCTTCGGCGGTCTGCGCATCTCCAGCGGCCTGGCGCTGATCGGTGCGGTGGTGGCCGAGTTCGTCGCCGGCACCGGCGGCACCGGCACCGGTCTGGCCTACCAGATCCTGCAGGCGGGCTACCAGCTGAACATCCCGCGCATGTTCGCCGCGCTGGTGCTGATCACGGTCACCGGCGTGCTGCTGTTCGCGCTGATGGCGGTGCTGTCCAAGTGGGCGCTCGGCAGCTGGCACGAGAGCGAACAATCGAACGACTGAAGTGCATGACTGCACCGAATGATTGAAAGTCCGGCGTCTGTGCCCACCCTGGTGCGCGGCGCGCTTCAGCTGTGGACCGGCCAGCGCGGCGCCGCCATGCGCTCGGCCGCCGGCACCGACCTGCGCATCCGCGACGGCGTCATCACCGCCATCGGCACGCTGGCGCCCGAGGACGGCGAGCGTGTCATCGACGCCACCGGCTGCGTGATCTACCCCGGCTGGATCAACACGCACCACCACCTGTTCCAGAGCCTGCTCAAGGGCGTGCCTGCCGGCATCGCGTTGCCGCTGACGGGCTGGCTGGCGGCGGTGCCGGTGCCGTATCGGCGCTACTTCGACCACGAGCATGCGCTGCGCGTGGCCGCGCGCATCGGGCTGGTGGAGCTGATGCTGTCGGGCTGCACCACGGTGGCCGACCACCAGTACCACTTTTATCCCGACATGCCCTACGACGCGTCGGCGGCCGTGTTCGACGAGGCCGCGCAGCTGGGCCTTCGGCTGGTGCTGTGCCGCGGCGGGCAGACGATGACGCGCCCGTTCACCGACACCCAGGCACCGCCGCAGGTGGCGCCGGTGACGCTGGAGCAGTTTCTGGCCTCGGTCGAGCACGACGTGCAGCGTTTTCACCAGCCCGGGCCGCGGCCGATGCGGCGTGTGGTGAGCGCCATCACCACGCCCAACTGGAGCTGCCGCCCCGAGGAGCTGCTACTGATGGCGCGCGAGGCGCGGCGCCTGGGCATCCGGCTGCACAGCCATCTGTCGGAGACGCATGACTACGTGCGCTGGGCGCGTGAGGTGCATGGCTGCACGCCGATGCAGTTCGTGCAGGCGCACGAGTGGGTCGGCCCGGATGTCTGGTTCGCCCACATGGTGCACCTGGACGACGACGAGATCGCGCTGTGCGCCAGCACCGGCACCGGCGTCGCGCACTGCCCGCAGAGCAACGCCCGGCTGGGCTCGGGCATCGCGCGCGTGGCGCGCATGCTAATTACCGGCGTGCCGGTGGGGCTGGCGGTGGACGGCGCGGCGTCGAACGAGGCCGCCGACATGCTGAGCGAAGCCCATGCCTGCTGGCTGCTGCAGCGCGCCGACCCGCGCGCCGGCGTGTTGTCTGCGGGCCAGCCCGGCGGCCACGCGGGCGCCATCAGCGTCGAGGACGTGGTGCACATCGGCAGCGCCGGCAGTGCGCGCGTGCTGGGGCTGGATGGCGCCGGCGGCATCGGCACGCTGGCCGTCGGCCAGGCGGCTGACCTGGCCGTCTACGCGCTCGACGAGCCGCGCCACTTCGGCCTGCACGACCCGGGCATCGCGCCGGTGGCCAGCGGCGGGCGCACGCGGCTTCGCGCGCTGCTGGTGGGCGGGCGCGCGGTGGTCGAGCACGACACCATTCCCGGACTCGACCTGGATGCCTTGCGCCGTGACGCGCAGGCGCTGGTCGACATGATGCTGCAGTGAATCCATGAGCCCTTGAACCCATGAACCCCGATACCGATTTCGACCGACCCACCACCCAGGCCGCCAGCGCCGAGATTGCGGGTTCGCTGCCGGCGCTGGAGTGGATCACCGACGCCCGGGTCGAGCGCCTGAGCCAGGACTTCTACTGGTTCAGCCCGGTGCTCAAGCGCCAGCTCGAAGGCCTGCGCGCCGACGCCGTGGTGCGCCCGAAGACCGAGGACGAGATTCGGGCGGTGGTCTCGGCCTGTGCGCGGCAGCGGGTGCCGATCACCGTGCGCGGCAGCGGCACCGGCAACTACGGCCAGTGCATGCCGCTGCACGGTGGCGTGATCCTCGATCTCTCGGCCTACAACCGGCTGCTGTGGGTGAAGCCGGGCGTCGCGCGCGCGCAGGCCGGCATCCGCATGATGGAGATGGACCGCCAGACCCAGCCCGAGGGTGGCGAGTTGCGGTGCGTGCCCAGCACCTTCCGCAGCGCCACGCTGGGCGGCCTGTACGGCGGCGGCTTCGGCGGCGTGGGCAGCATCAACTACGGGCCGCTGGCCAGCACCGGCAACGTGCTGGGCGTACGTGCGATGAGCATCGAGCCCGAGCCCAGGGCGGTCGAGTTGCGCGCGCCCGAGGCGCTGCTGCTGCACCATGTGTATGGCACCAACGGCCTGGTGCTCGAGCTCGAGGTCGGCCTGGCGCCGGCGCACCCCTGGCTGGAAGCCATCGTCTGCTTCGAGCACTTCGATGCGGCGATCGGCTTCGCCGACCTGCTGGCGTCTGCGCCCGGTCTGGTGAAGAAGAGCGTCACGCTGCTGGCCTCGCCGATCCCCGACATCCTGCTCGCCGCCGCGCCGCCGCTGAAGGACACGATGACGCCGGGCCACCACGCGGTCTTCGTGCTGGTGGCCGAGTTCTCCGAGCCGGGGTTTCAACAACTGGTGCGCGAGTTCGGCGGCACGATCACCCTGCGCAAGACTGCGGCCGAGGTGAGGGCCAGTAACCGCACCATCGTCGAATACACCTGGAACCACACCACGCTGCACGCGCTGAAGGTGGACAAGGGCCTGACCTACATCCAGAGCGGCTTCGACGCCGGCCGCCATGTGCAGCAGGCCAAGACGCTGCGTGCGCTGCTGGGCGACGAGGTGCCGATGCACCTGGAGTTCATCCGCAGCAAGGAAGGCGCGATGACCTGCAGCGGGCTGCAACTGGTGCGCTACACCAGCGACGAGCGGCTCGACGAAATCATGCAGATCCACCGCGACCACGGCGTCTACATCGCCAACCCGCACGTCTACATGGTCGAGGACGGCAAGCAGGGCCAGGTCAACCCCGACGTGGTGGCGACCAAGATGCGCTTCGACCCTGGCGGTCTGCTCAACCCGGGCAAGCTGCGCGGCTGGGCCGAACGCGGGCAGATCATGGCCGACGCGGCGGCCGGCCGCGTCATGCTGTCCACGCTGCCGCGGTTCTAGGGGCGTCCGGGCCGTCAGGGGCCGTCAGGGGCCGTCACGGGCCGTCACGGGCCGTCACGGGCCGTCACGGGCCGTCACGGACGGCGTGGATACTCTGGTCGTATGCAGACCACGATCTTCAATACCCCGCTTGTCAATCCCCTGTTGCGTATCTTCTCGATCGGCATCCTCCGACTGACCGGTTGGCGGGTCGAGGGCGCCTTGCCGGATCAGGCACGCAAGTGCGTGTTGATTGCCGCACCGCACACCAGCAACTGGGATCTGCCCTACACGCTGATGGCTGCCTTCGCACTGGGGCTGGACATCCGCTGGATGGGCAAGGCCTCGCTCTTCAAGGCGCCGTTCGGCCCGGTGATGCGCTGGCTGGGCGGCATCGCGGTGCAGCGTGAGCAGAGCAACAACCTGGTCGCCGCTTCGGTGGCGGCGCTCGAGGCGGCCGACGGCCCGCTGCAGCTGGTGGTGCCGCCAGAGGGCACACGCAGCAAGGTCACGCGCTGGAAGACCGGCTTCTACTACATCGCCCTCGGCGCCGGGCTGCCGATCGTGATGGCTTATCTGGACTTCGGCCACAAGCGCCTGGGCCTGGGCCCGGTGCTGCAACCCAGCGACGATATCGAGCGCGACATGGCCACCATCAAGGCCTTCTACGCGCCGATGCGCGGCAAGAACCCGCAGCAGTTCGACGTCGAGTAGCGCGCCGGTACGCCCCACGGCGGGGCGGCATGGCTCCTGCTTGCTTTGGCTCATGCTAGTCACACAACAGAAAGTCCTGCGCCGCTTCTGGCACGCGGTGATGCCGCTGTCGATGCTCGAAGGCGGCACGCCGCAGCCGTTCACGCTGCTGGGTGAGCAGATCGTGCTGTTCCTCGATGCCGACGGCCAGCCCGCGGCGCTGAAGGACCGCTGCTGCCACCGCACCGCGCGCCTGAGCAAGGGGCGCTGCGTCAACGGCGCGCTCGAGTGCGGCTACCACGGCTGGACCTACAACGCTTCCGGCCGCGTGATCCGCATCCCGCAATACGCGCCAGAGCGGCCGATTCCGCCCGACTACTGCACGCCGGCTTACGCCTGCACGGCGAAGTACGGCTACGCCTGGGTGGCGCTGGACGAGCCCATCGCGCCGATCCCCGAGATGCCCGAGTTCGGTGCGCCGGGCTGGCGCACCATCTTCCAGTTCTACGAGACCTGGGACACCAGCCCGATGCGCGCGCTGGAGAACAGCTTCGACAACAGCCACTTCAGCTTCGTGCACCGGGCCACCTTCGGCATGGCCGAGCAGCCCAAGGCCAGCCGCTACGAACTGGTCGAGGGCGAGAACGGCTTCTACGCCGAGACCGTGATCGCCGCCGTCAACCCGCCAGCCTTCCACCGCGTGTGTGGCGGCGCCGAGCCGATCACTCAGCGCCACATGCGCAACGCCTACTTCATGCCGTTCAGCCGCCGGCTGGACATCGAGTACCCAAGCGGTGTGCGGCACGTGCTGCTCAACTGCTTCACGCCGATCGACGATGGCCGGCTGCAACTGGCGCAGTGGCTGTTCCGCAACGACACCGAAGCCGACTGCCCGGCGCAGATGCTGATCGACTTCGACCACGCCATCACGCGCGAGGACAAGGACATCCTCGAGTCCACCGACCCCGACGCGGTGGTGGATACGCGCCGCCGCGGCGTCGAGTACAGCATGGACAGCGACCGCCCGGGCATGTTGATCCGCAAGCAACTGATGGAGCTGCTGGCCCGCCACGGCGAGGCCGAAGTGCACCGCTGAAGTCCTTGGCGGCGGTGCGCCGGGCGCCTTGCCCGACAATCGCCGCATGCTGCAGCAACGCACCCTTCGCACCCTGACACGCGCCGTGGGCCTGGGCGTGCACAGCGGGCAGAAGGTCGAGCTGACGCTGCAGCCGGCGCAGCCTGACCACGGCATCGTGTTCCGTCGCACCGACCTGGCGCAGACGGTGGTGATCCCGGTCAACGCCTTCGCCGTCAGCGACACCCGCATGGCCAGCACCATCAGCCCGGGCGGTGACCCCGGCGCGCCCAAGGTGCAGACCATCGAGCATCTGATGTCGGCCTGCGCCGGCCTGGGCATCGACAACCTGCTGATCGACATCACCGCCGACGAGGTGCCCATCCTCGACGGCTCGGCCGCCAGCTTCGTCTTCCTGCTGCAAAGTGCGGGCGTGGTGACGCAGGATGCGCCCAAACGCTTCCTGCGCGTGACCAAGACCGTCGAAGTGCGCGAAGGCGAGGGCGCGGCGCTGAAGTGGGCGCGCCTGGAGCCCTTCCACGGTTACCGCCTGAGCTTCGAGATCGAGTTCGGCCATCCCGCCGTGGACGCCACCGGCCAGCGCGTGGTGTTCGACTTCAGCCTCGGCCAATACAAGCGCGACATCGCGCGGGCACGCACCTTCGGCTTCAGCAAGGACGTCGACGCGATGCGCGCGCGCGGCCTGGGCCTGGGCGGCAGCATGGACAACGTGATCGTGGTCGATGACAGCCGCGTGCTCAACGCCGGTGGCCTTCGCTACGACGACGAGTTCGTCAAGCACAAGATCCTGGACGCCATCGGCGACCTGCACATCGCCGGCAAGCCGCTGCTGGCGGCCTACACCGCCTACAAGAGCGGGCACGCGCTGAACAACCGGCTGCTGCGCAAGCTGCTGGGCGACCCTTCGGCCTACGAGGTGGTGAGCTTCGAGGACGAAGCCGAGGCGCCCTCGGGCTTCGCCGAACTGGCGCCGGCATGGTGAGCACGCTGCCTGCGACCCCGCCCCGGCCCCGGCGTCCGGCGGCCTGGGTCGGCTTCTAGATGGCCGCCTTTCGACTTGTCTTCGGCGCACTGCTGGTGGCAGGGGTGCTGTGCTTTGCCATGTACATCGGCACCAGCGATCTGGCCTGGCGCCGCCGGGGTGTGCTGATCGTCATGTGGACGCTGGTCGCAGCGCTGGGCTTCTTCGCCGTGCTGATCCTGGAGCGGCTGGCGCGCATGCTCTGAGGCCGGCGCGGCCTCAGCCGCGGCGCGCCACCAGCAGTGCGCGCACGTCGCCGGCCGGGTGCATCTGGACGCTGAAGCCAGCCGCCTCGAGCCGGTCGATGCAGGGCTGGAAGTCGGCGCGGCCGAGGTCGTAGTGGATCTCTCCGACGTAGCAGTCCACGCGGCGCAGCGTGTCGTGGCTGGCCTGCTCGAACATGGCGTACTCGGCGCCCTCGATGTTGACCTTCAGGAAGACGCGCCGCGGCGCCTTGGCCAGGTCGAGTGCCGAGGCGAGCGAGAACACGCGGATCGTTGTGGCCTCGCCGGTCAGGCGGTTGCCCGGGCCGCCGCCCTCGACCGTCGTGTGGCCCCAGTTCTCGTCGGACTGGTACAGCGTGGCGCTGCCGTCCACGCCGCCGATGCCGGCCTGCAGGAAGCTGGTGCGATCGTCCAGCCCGTTGAGCACGGCGCTCGCGCGCGAGACGCGCAGCGAGGGCTCATCGGGTTCGAAGCACCAGGCCGGGCAGCCGTAGCGCCGGGCCAGCGGCAGCGCAAAGGAGCCGATGTGCGAGCCGAGGTCGAATACCGCGTCGTCGGCCTGCAGCCCGAACTGCAGCGCGGTCTTCATGAAGACCGAGTTGATCAGCCAGTCCAGGCTGGGCAGATCGACGCTGTCCGAGCGCAGGATGAAGTCGACATCCATCCGGCGGACGATCTCGTGCATGGCAAGGCTCCAGGGGTTGTGCGGCGCGCGCGGTGAGGGTCGGCGAAGATTGTCACGGACGCCCTCAGGCCGCTTTTCAGCGGGCCGCGAAGAGGGCGCCCGCCAGGAAGGCCTGGCTGCGGCCAAGGGCCAGGGCGGCGCTGGCCGCGTCGTACGACGCGCGGGCCCAGCAGTTGAACCCGTGCTGGGCGCCGGGGTAGACGTGCACCTCGGCCGGCTTGCCGGCCAGCACGGCGCGCACGCTTTCGACCGCATCGGGCGGGATGTGGTCGTCGCGCTCGCCATAGTGCAACTGGACCGGGCCGGTGATGGTGGCGGCCAGTTCGAGCTGGTTCTGGATGCCGCCGCCGTAGTAGGCCACCGCCGCATCGACGCCGCAGCGCGACGCGGCCAGCCAGGCCAGCCGCCCGCCCATGCAGTAACCCAGCGCACCCACCCTGCGCGCGCCCACCTCGGGCCGCGCACGCAGCGCGGCCACGCTGGCCTGCAGGTCGGCCAGCGTCGCGGCCGGTTGCATTGCCTGCATCAGCGTCAGTGCGCGCGCGCGCTCTGCGCCCTCGTAGCCGAGTTCCACGTGGGGCTGCTGGCGCCAGAACAGGTCGGGCGCCAGCACCACGAAGCCGGCCAGCGCGAACTGTTCGGCGACGCCCTGGATGTGGTCGTTGACGCCGAAGATCTCCTGCAGCAGCAGCAGGCCCGGGCCGTGGCCGGCCGGCGGCAGCGCCAGGTAGGCGTCCATCGTGCCACCCTCGGCGGGCAGGCCGATCCACCGGGTGTGGACGGGGTCGGTGCGGTCGTGGTCCATCGGGGGTCTCCGGAGGGGGGTTAGTAGGTGCGGCCCTTGCGGTACTGCGCATGGCTGCGGCGCTGCAGCGGGGTGGCCTTGGCCAGCGCGGCGAAGGACGATGAGGCATGCGCGTGGCTGATCGCCAGCCCCAGCGCATCGGCTGCGTCGGGCCCCGGTGCGCTGACCAGCGACAGCAGCCGCCGCACCATCTCCTGCACCTGCGGCTTGCTGGCCAGGCCGTGGCCGACCACCGCCTTCTTCATCTGCAGCGCGGTGTACTCGGCCACCGGCAGACCGCCGGAGACCAGCGCGGCCAGCGCGGCACCGCGCGCCTGCCCCAGCAGCAGCGTGCTCTGCGGGTTCACGTTGACGAACACGATCTCCACCGAGGCGCACTGCGGCTGCCAGGTCTCGACCACTTCGCGCACGCCGTCGAAGATGATCTTCAGCCGCGCCGGCAGGTCACCGCGCGGCGCCTCCAGCGTGCGGATGCGCCCGCTGGCGATGTAGCGCAGCCGTGAGCCTTCGGCCTCGATCACGCCGAAGCCGGTGCTCTGCAGGCCGGGGTCGATGCCGAGGATGCGCAGCGTCATCGCGTTCAGCGCCCGAGGCTGAAGTACCAGCGCACGGAATGGAAGAACACCGGCGCGGCAAAGCACAGCGGCGCCACGCGGTCCAGCAGGCCGACCGCGCCGGTGACCGAGCTGCGGTTGCCCCAGTAGCGCACGCCGGCATCCTTCTTCAGCGCCTTCATCACGAAGCCGCCCAGCGTGCCCGCGGCGCCGGCGATGAAGCCCATCGCCAGGGCCTGGCCGGCCTTGAAGGGTGTGATCCAGTACAGCGCGGCACCGACCAGCGCCGCCGCCAGGCCGCCCAGCGCCCAGCCGCGCAACGAGAAGCTGCGGTCGATGTGCCGCGCCAGCGGCCGCCGACGCAGCCAGCGGCTGGCCGCCTCCTGCACGATCTGCGCGGCGCTGACCACCATCACCAGGAAGAAGACCAGGAAGGCACCGCGTTCCTCGTAGCCCTTGAAATCCAGCAGCAGCAGCGCCGGGGCATGCGACAGCCCGTAGACGCAGACCATGATGCCCCACTGGATCTTGGCGTTGCGCTCGAGAAAGCGCTCGGGGTCGCCGGCCAGCGCACTGACGACCGGGATGGCCAGGAACACATACACCGGGATGAAGACGCTGAAGAGGTCGAAGCCGCGAGCCGCCACCAGCAGGTACTGCACCGGCAGCACGATGAAGAAGGCGAGGATCAGGCCGCGGTGGTCGCCGCGCCGCGTGTGCGCCAGCGTGATGAACTCGCGCAGCGCCAGGAAAGACACCACGCCGGCCAGCAGCGTGGCGCCGGCCGCACCGGACACCCAGGCGAGCCAGAACAGGCAGGCGCCGGCCCACAGTGCGCTGAGGTCGCGCCGGCGGTTGGCGTGGCTCTCGTTGGCCGGCCCGTCCAGGCCGCGGCGCAGCGACCACGCCAGTTCTGCCAGGCTGGCCAGCAGCAGCATCCCGAACAGGGCGACGAATAGCAGCGCCACCTGCTGGTCGGCGCCGAGCGCACGCAGCGAGCCCATCTCAGCCCGCCGCCGGACGCAGCGCGATCACCGCATCGCGCGCGCGTACGAGAAAGCTGCGCTTGTCCTCGTCCGGCCGCAGCGCCAGCGGCGTGCCGAAGGTGGCCGTACACAGGATCGGCACCGGCACCACTTCGCCCTTGGGCATCACGCGCTGCACGTTGTCGATCCACACCGGCACCAGCTGCACGCCGGGGAACTGCCCCGCCAGGTGGTACAGGCCGCTCTTGAAGGGCTGCGGCTCGCCCTTGTTGCTGCGCGTGCCCTCGGGAAAGATGACCAGCGAATCGCCATTCGTCAGCGCTGCGGCCAGCGGCTCCAGCGGGTCCTGGTCATCGCTGCGCTGGCGGCTGACGTAGACCGCGTGGAAGACCTCGGTCGTCAGCCACTGCTTGAAGGGCGAAGAGGTCCAGTAGTCCTTGGCCGCGATCGGGCGCGTGGTGGCGCGCAGTTCGCGTGGCAGCGAAGCCCAGATCAGCACCCAGTCCAGGTGGCTCTGGTGGTTGGCAAAGTAGATGCGTTGCGTGGCTTCGGGCGGGCAGCCTTTCCAGTGCCCCTGCGCACCAGTGATCAGGCGGGCGATGAAGGACAGCAGCAGGCCCATGGCATCGGCGCGGGTCATGCGTGCATGCTACGACGGCGCCGCCGGGCGGCGACTCGCGCCCGATCAATGCCTGAAGTGCCGTGTGCCGGTGAAGACCATCGCCACGCCGCGCTCGTTGGCGGCGGCGATCACTTCCTCGTCGCGCAGGCTGCCGCCGGGCTGGATGACGCAGGCCGCGCCTGCGTCGATGACCACGTCCAGCCCGTCGCGGAAAGGGAAGAAGGCGTCGCTGGCCACCGCCGAGCCGGCCAGCTCGAGCCCGGCGTTGGCGGCCTTGATGGCAGCCATGCGCGCGCTGTCGATGCGGCTCATCTGCCCGGCGCCGACACCCAGCGTCACGCCACCGGCGCAGAAGACGATGGCGTTGCTCTTGACGAACTTGGCCACCTTCCAGGCGAATAGCAGGTCGGCCATCTGTGCCGGGTCGGGCGCGGTCTTCGTCACCACGCGCAACTCGGCGCGCGTCACATTCCTGGTGTCCTGGGTCTGCACCAGCAGCCCGCCGCCTACGCGCTTGAAGTCCAGCGCATTGGCGCCGGCCGCCAGCGGCACTTCGAGCAGCCGCACGTTGGTCTTGCCGGCGAACAGCGCCAGCGCTTCGGGCGTGAACGCCGGGGCCATCAGCACCTCGACGAACTGCTTGGCCACCAGCGCCGCTGCGGCGCCGTCCAGCGGTCGGTTGAAGGCAATGATGCCGCCGAATGCGCTGGTCGGGTCGGTGCTGAAAGCCTTGGCGTAAGCCTCTGCCGGCGTCGCCGCCAGCGCCACGCCGCAGGGGTTGGCGTGCTTGACGATGACACAGGCGGCGGCCCCTTCGTCGCCGAAGCTCTTGAGGCATTCCCACGCCGCGTCGGCATCGGCGATGTTGTTGTAGCTGAGCGCCTTGCCCTGCCGCTGCACGGCATGCGCCAGCGTGCCCGGCGCCGGATCGGCGTCGCGGTAGAAGGCCGCGGTCTGGTGCGGGTTCTCGCCGTAACGCAGCGTCTGCAGCCGACTGAGTTGCAGGCTCAGGGTCTGCGGCCACGGCGTGCGCTGCGGCACGGCGGCGGGCGCGGCCTCGGCGCCTTCTGCCAGCGCGCCCAGGTGGTTGGCGATCACCCCGTCGTAGGCGGCGGTGTGGGCAAAGACCTTGCACGCCAGCCTGAAGCGGGTGGCGCGCGTGGTGCCGCCGGTGCCCAGTTCGGCCAGCACGGCGGGGTAGTCGGCGGGGTCGATCAATACCGTCACGCCGTCCCAGTTCTTGGCTGCGGCGCGCAGCATCGCCGGGCCGCCGATGTCGATGTTCTCGATCGCATCGTCCAGCGTGCAGTCGGTGCGCGCCGTGGCCTGTGCGAAGGGGTAGAGGTTGACCACCAGCAGGTCGATGGCGCCGATGCCGTGATCGGCCAGCGCCTGCATGTGCGCGGGCACATCGCGCCGCGCCAGCAGGCCGCCGTGGATGCGCGGGTGCAGCGTCTTCACGCGGCCGTCCAGCATCTCGGGGAAACCGGTCAGCTCGGCCACCTCGGTGACGGGCAGCCCGGCGTCGGCCAGCAGCCGCGCGGTGCCACCGGTGGACAGCAGCCGCACGCCCTGCACATGCAGCGCGCGGGCCAGGTCGAGGATGCCCGACTTGTCGGACACGGACAGCAGCGCGGTGACGGTCATTCGAAGAGTCCGTGGTCGATCAGCTTGCGGCGCAGCGTGTTGCGGTTGATGCCCAGCCAGGCGGCGGCCTTGCTCTGGTTGCCCTCGGCGTGCCGCAGCACCACCTCGAGCAGAGGCTTCTCGACCGTGCTGATCAGCATCGCGTGCAGCGAGTGCGGCGCCGCGCCGTCGAGGTCCTTGAAATACTTCTCCAGCGAATCCTGGATGCAGCGTTCGATCTGTGCGCTGCTCACGCGGTCAGCGCCAATCGAGCATCGTTGGCGGCATCGTTGGAGACGTCGTTGGAGACGTCGTTGGAGACGTCGTTGGCGACCTCATTAGACAGGTCAGGGCCTTTCTCTGCGGCCGGCCAACGCGGATGATGCTCGGCCAGTGTCTCGAAGAACCCGGCCAGCGCGCTGCGCTGCTCGTCGATGGTCTGCAGCAGGTTCATGCGCGCGCGAAAGGCGTCGCCGCCGGGCACATCGCGCACGGCCCAGCCGATGTGCTTGCGTGCGGTGCGCACGGCGGTGCTCTCGCTGTCCTGCCCGCCTGCGGCTTCGCCGCGCTGCAACAGGTACAGCCCGTGGTGGTCGTCCAGATGCGCCAGCAGCCAGCCGGCGACGTCCCGCGTGGCTGGTGGCGGCAGGTGCTTGCCGGTGCGCAGAAAGTGTTCGATCTCGCGGAAGATCCACGGCCGCCCCTGCGCCGCGCGGCCGACCATCAGCGCGTCGGCGCCGGTGGCGCGCAGCACCGCCAGCGCCTTCTCCGGGGAGTCGATGTCGCCATTGGCAACCACCGGGATGCGCAGTGCGGCCTTCACCTCGGCGATGGTCTGGTACTCGGCCTGCCCGCTGTAGCCTTGTTCACGTGTGCGGCCGTGGATGGTCAGCATCGCGATGCCGGCCTCTTGCGCGGCGCGCGCGATGCGCGGCGCGTTCTTCGCACTGGCGCTCCAGCCGGTGCGCATCTTCAGCGTCACCGGCACGCTGCGCGCGGTGCATGCGGCGACGACCGCCTCGACGATGGCCAGCGCCAGCGGTTCGTTCTGCATCAGTGCCGAGCCGGCCCACTGGTTGCACACCTTCTTCGCCGGGCAGCCCATGTTGATGTCGATCACCTGCGCGCCGCGGTCGATGTTGTAGCGCGCGGCGTCGGCCATCTCGGCCGGATCGACGCCGGCAATCTGCACCGCGATGGGCGCCGGTTCACCGCGGTGATCGGCGCGGCGCGATGTCTTCAGGCTGTTCCAGAGATGGCGCTGGCTGGTGACCATCTCGCTGACCGCGTAGCCAGCGCCCAGCCGTTTGCACAGCATGCGAAACGGGCGGTCGGTGACGCCGGCCATCGGGGCGACGAAGAGCCTGCTCGGCAACTCGATCGGGCCGATTTTCATGACAAGCGCAAAGGGGGGAGGGGCAGAACAGGCGGGGGAGCGGCAGTATAGCGACGTGGTCTGCGCTGACTTCCGCTGACTTCCGCTGACGGCGGCTGACGGCCGCTGACGGTGCCGATAATCGATGCCATGGAAGCCTGGCTGCATTCGATGCTCACCGCGCTGGCGTTGCCGCAGTACGGTCTGCTCACCGTCTTCGTGGTCTCGCTGGTGTCGGCCACGCTGTTGCCGATGGCCAGCGTGCCGGTGGTGTTCGGGTTGGTGAAGCTCAACCCCGAGTTGTTCTGGCCCGCGCTGCTGGTGGCCACGGCAGGCAACACGGCCGGCGGCGCCATCAGCTACTGGATGGGCCTGGGTGCCGAAGCCGCCTACGAGCGCGTCACGCATCACAAGCCCACCCAGCAGCGCGCGCTGGAGTGGCTGCGGCGCTTCGGGCCGCCGGCCTGCCTGCTCTCGTGGCTGCCCTTCGTCGGCGATCCGTTGTGCGCCGTGGCCGGCTGGTTGCGGTTGCCGTTCTGGCCTTGTGTGATGTACATGGCGATCGGCAAGTTCCTGCGCTATCTGGTTTACGTCGGCAGCCTGTTCTGGGCCTTTCCGGTCCCCTGGACGTCCTGAGCATGGCCACGGGTCTGAACCTGCGCCGCTGGCTGCGCGCTGCCCGACCGCCCGAGTACACCGTGGTCTTCGTCTGCATGGGCAACATCTGCCGCAGCCCCACGGCGCATGGTGTGTTCCGCCACCGTCTGCGCCAGGCCGGGCTGGCCGCACGCGTCGGCGTCGAGTCGGCCGGCACCAGTGGCCTGCATGTCGGCGAGCGGCCCGATGCACGGGCGATTCGCCATGCCCAGGCGCGCGGCGTTGATCTGTCGGACCTGCGCGCACGCGGGCTGACGGCGGCCGACTTCGCGCGCGCCGACCTGATCGTGCTGATGGACGCCGACAACGAAGCCAACGCGCGTGCGCGTTGCCCGCCGGAGCATCAGCACAAGCTGTGCCGGTTGACCGTTTTTGCGCGCCGCCACCCGGGCGTCGACGAGGTGCCCGACCCGTACTACGGCGGCCCACAGGGCTTCGAGCAGGTGCTCGATCTGGTCGAGGACGCCTGCGATGGCCTGCTGCTGCATGTGCAGCAGGCGCTGCGGCCGGCGCCGGGCTGAAGGCGTTGTAGTGAGTGTGTCAGGCTTCAGGCGCGTCGCGGTCTGACGCCATCGCGGCGACTTTCGCGATCCGGCGCCGCCAGCGCCAGCGCCCGCTCCAGATCGTCGAGCACCTCGTCCAGCCGTTTCAGCGTCCGCGCCACCCGCGTGCGCGCCGGCGCGCGGCGCCCGACCAGGACGCGCCGGGGGTCGTCCAGCGCCTCGTTGTCCAGGGTGATGCCATGGCGCGCCAGCGTGCGTCCCAGCGTGGCGCGGCGCGCCCGCAGGTCGGCACGTGTGCGCTGGTAGGCATGCTCGGCCAGCAGCCGCCGCTGGCGGTAGCCGAAGGTATTGGCGAGGAACATCGCGGGGTCGTGGTGGTCGGGCTCGAAGAGCAGCAGGTCGGTCTTCGGATGGCTCGTCCGGTAGCCGCGAAGGCCCAGCTCCAGCCGCGAGTGGATGAGCGAACGAAAGGTCTGGCTCAGCACCACCGGCAGGCCGCCGTCCACCAGATGCGGGATGCGGCCTTCGCCGGCTGCCCGCACAGGGTCGCGTGACGGGTGCGTGGCGTCGAAGGGCACCAGCGGGTTCAGGCACAACACCAGGTCCAGCCCCATGTCCAGCAGCACGCTGGCGTGCAGCGTCTTCTTCAGCGCGCCGTCCACATACCAGCGCCCGCCGATCGGCACCGGCGGGAACAGCCCGGGCAGCGCGGCGCTGGCGGCCACGGCCAGCGAGATCGGCACGTCGTCGAGCCCCGGCTGGCCGAATGGCGCCGAAGCGCCGCTGTCCAGATCGGTAGCCACGATGACCAGTCGTCGGGACAGGCGGCGGAAGTCGTTGCTGCGCCCCGCGGCCGAAAGCACGCGGCGCAGGTGCGCCTCCACCGGTGCATGGCTGAAGATGCCGGTGGGCAGCGCGCGGCCCAGGTGCTCGAGCGCGCTCAGCAGCGGGTCGCCCTTGAAGGCCAGCCGCCACGCCGCCTGCGCCGACAGCCCCGGCAGCATCGCCAGCCGGCGCGCCAGTTCACCCCAGGCCGGGCGCAGGAAGAGCGAAGGCTCGACCAGATCGGTGCTCGGCGCGTCGTTCTCGATGAAGGCCTTGCAAAGCTGGCGTGGTGTCATGCCGTTGGCCAGCGTTGCGGCGACGAAACTGCCGGCCGAGACGCCGACATAGCCGTCCAGTTGGTCGAGCGCCAAGCCGCGCAGCGAATCCTGCAGCGCACACAGTGCGCCGATCTCGTGGATCGCGCCCAGCGGCCCGCCGCCGGCGAGCGCCAGGCCGATGCGCGACATCGTCAGATCGTCGCGCTCTTGCGTACCGGCGCACGGCGCGCTGCAGTCTTGGCGACGGTCTTGGCGGCGGTTTTCGCAGGGGTCCCGGCGGCCTTTTTCACGGCACTCTTGCCCGCGCTGCGGGCCGAACCCTTGGCCGACGGCGTGGCCGACGAAGAGCGATCGGCCTTGGACAGCCTGGCGACGGCAGCGGCGAGATCGTCCACGCGCTTGACCAGCGCGTCGACGTCCTTGGCGGTGGGCACGCCCAGCTTGTTCATCGCCTTGGCGGTGCGCTGCTCGAAGATCGCCTCGAGCTTGTCCCAGCTCTGGCCCGCCTTGTTCGTCACGTCGCCGGCCATCGAGCTCATCTTGCCGGTGACTTCGCTGATCTTCTCTTCGGCCATGCCCTGCGTCTTCTTCTGCAGGGTGGTGCCTTCGCGGACCAGGGCCTCGAAGACCTTGCCGCCTTCTTCCTGCGCCTTGGCGAAGGCGCCCATGCCGGCCAGCCAGATCTGCTGCGCCGAGTCCTTCACCATGCCCGCCAGGTGGCTGTCCAGCAGGCCGGCGGCCGGCGATGCCTTCTTCTCGGAGATGCTCTTCAAGCGCTTGACCATGGTGTGTCCTCTTCGGTGTGGGTTCGGAAGAAGCACACTGTAGGCAGCCTGAGTCGAGCGCGCAGCCTAGAAGCCTAGTGAGAGCGCTCTACCCCGCGGGCGCTGCGGCGCGGCCCTGCTGCTGCGGGTAATTGCGCAACGGGGGTCATGGGGTGCTGGGCAAGAATGCCGTTCACCCCGCCACCGCCCCCTGCAGGAGGATGCCCCATGCGGTATTTCGTCACCGGTGCCACCGGCTTCATCGGCAAACGTCTGGTCAAGACCTTGCTCGCCCGTCGTGGCAGCACAGTGCACTTTCTGGTGCGCCCGGGCAGCGAGGCCAAGCTGGCAGCGCTCTACCAGTTCTGGGGGGTTTCCAAGACCCGTGCGGTGGCCGTCGGCGGCGACCTGACGCAGAAGAAACTGGGCATCAGCGCCGAGACCATGAAGGCGCTCAAGGGCCAGGTCGATGCCGTTTACCACCTGGCCGCCATCTATGACCTGGCGGCCGACGCCGAGGGCCAGATCAAGGTCAACGTCGAAGGCACGCGCAACGTGGTCGAGTTCGCCAAGGCGATCGACGCGGGCCACCTGCACCATGTCAGCAGCATCGCCGCCGCCGGCCTCTACGAAGGGGTCTTCCGCGAGGACATGTTCGACGAGGCCGACGGCCTGGACCACCCGTACTTCATGACCAAGCACGAGAGCGAGAAGATCGTGCGCAAGGAGTGCAAGGTGCCGTGGACGGTGTACCGCCCGGCCGCGGTGGTCGGCGACAGCCAGACCGGCGAGATGGACAAGATCGACGGCCCTTACTACTTCTTCAAGCTGATCCAGCGCATGCGGCAGATCCTGCCGCCGTGGTTTCCCAGCATCGGTCTGGAGGGCGGGCGCATCAACATCGTGCCGGTGGACTTTGTCGTGGCGGCACTCGACCACATCAGCCACCATCAACGCGCCAGCGGCAAGTGCTTCCATCTGGTCGACCCGGCCGGCTACCGCGTCGGCGATGTGCTGGACATCATCAGCAAGGCCGCGCACGCGCCGAAGATGAACCTGTTCGTCAATGCGGCGCTGCTGGGTTTCATCCCGCGCGGCGTGAAGAAGGGCCTGCTGATGCTGGCGCCGGTGCGCCGCATCCGCAACGCGGTGATGAAGGACCTGGGGCTGCCCGAAGATGTGTTGATGCTCGTCAACTACCCGACACGCTTCGACCGCCGCGAGACCGATGCCGCGCTCGAGGGCAGCGGCATCGAGTGCCCCGACCTGCACGACTACGCCTGGCGGCTGTGGGACTACTGGGAGCGCCACCTCGACCCCGATCTGTTCATCGATCGCAGCCTCAAGGGCGCGGTGGCCGGCAAGGTGGTGCTGGTGACCGGAGGCTCGTCGGGCATCGGGCTGTCGGCCGCCAAGCGCTTCGCCGAGGCCGGTGCGGTGACCATCATCTGCGCCCGCGACGAGGCCAAGCTGGCCGAAGCGGTGGCCGAGATCGTCGGCCATGCGAAGGACAAGGGGACCGCGGCGCCGCAGGTGTTCAGCTACCCGGTGGATATCGCCGACGCTGAGAGCTGCGCGGCCTTCGTCAAGCAACTCGAAGAGTTGCATGGCGGCGTGGACTACCTCATCAACAACGCCGGCCGCTCGATCCGCCGCGCCATCGAAAGCAGCTACGACCGCTTCCACGACTTCGAGCGCACGATGCAGCTGAATTACTTCGGCGCGCTGCGCATCACGATGGGCCTGCTGCCCGGCATGGTGAAGAAGCGCAAGGGGCACATCGTCAACATCAGCTCGATCAGCGTGCTGGTGAATGCGCCGCGCTTCTCGGCCTATGTGGCCAGCAAGGCGGCGCTGGACGCCTGGACCGCCTGCGCCTCGAGCGAGTTTGCCGACCTGGGCGTCACCTTCACCACCGTGAACATGCCGCTGGTGCGCACGCCGATGACGGCGCCGACCAAGATCTACGAGAGCATGCCGCTGCTGGCGCCCGAGGAAGCCGCCGACATGGTGGTGCAGGCCTGCGTCGGCAAGCCGGTGCGCGTGGCCACCCGCCTGGGCGTGTTCGGCGAGGTGCTGCACGCGGCGGCACCGCGCATCACGCAGATCATCATGAACACCACCTTCCGCATGTTCCCCGACAGCTCGGCGGCCAAGGGCGAGAAGGCGCCCAAGCAGCAGTTGTCGCCCGAGGCCCTGGCAATGGCGCAGATGATGCGCGGCATCCACTTCTGAGGCGGCCACGGGCATGGACATCCGGGACGACGCGCCGCTGAAGGTCGAGGTCGGCGACGGCGTCGCCGTGCTGACGATGAACCGGCCCGAGCGCCTGAACGCGCTGTCGCAGGCCCTGATCGATCAGGCGATCGCGGCACTCGAACGGTGTGCGCTCGACCCCGACGTCGGCTGCATCGTGCTCACCGGCGCCGGCCGCGGTTTCTGTGCCGGTGGCGATGTGACGGCGATGGGCGCCGCGGCCGGCCCCAACAGCGGCCTGACGCTGGAGCAGCAGGTCGACCGCCAGCGCGCCATCCACCGCTTCTCGGGTCTGCTGCACGCGCTGCCCAAGGTAAGCATCGCGGCCATCAACGGTGCTTGCGCCGGGGCTGGCTTCGGCCTGGCGCTGGCTTGTGACCTGCGGCTGGCGGCCGAGAGCGCGAAGTTCACCACGGCCTTCGCCAAGGTGGGTTTCAGCGGCGATTTCGGCATCACCTGGCCACTGGCGCGCCGGCTGGGCGAGGCCAGGGCGAAGGAGCTGCTGCTGCTGTCCGAGGTGCTGAGCGCGCAGCAGGCCCTGGAACTCGGCCTGCTCAACCGCGTGCTGCCGGCCGAGGAACTGTTGCCCGCGGCGATGGCGCTGGCCCAGCGCATCGCGCAGGGGCCGCGGCTGGCCTACCGCTACATCAAGGAAAACGTCAACGCGGCGGCCACCGAGAGCTACCAGTCGCTGCTCGACCGCGAGGGCTACACCCAGCGGCGCACGGCCGATACCGCCGATCACCGCGAGGGCGTGGCGGCTTTCCTCGACAAGCGCGCGCCGAAGTTCAGCGGTCGCTGAACCCGGCCTGTGCGCCGCCGCAGCGGTGCACCTCCACCGTCAGGTTGCGCAGCTCACCCAGCCCTCGCAGGCGCCCGCGGTACTCGTCCACCGGCCGGGGGCTGTCGGCCACCACCGACAGCGCGGCGCACCACGCGCGCGGGCCGACCTGCCAGACGTGCAGGTCAGCCACCTTGGCGTCGCCGTCGGCCTCGATGCGCTCGCGCACACGTTGCGACAACTGCGGGTCTTCGGTGGCATCGACCAGTGCGCGTGCCGAGTGGCCGAGCACGCTGATCGACCAGCGCCCGATGACGACGGCGCCCAGCAGCGCCACCGCCGGGTCGAGCCAGCCCCAGCCGAACCAGGCGCCGCCGGCCAGTGCCGCCAGCGCCAGCACCGAGGTCAGCGCGTCGGCCAGCACATGCAGGTAGGCGGCGCTGAAGTTGTGGTCGTGTTGGTGCGAATGACCGTGCGCATGCCCTTTCTTTTGCCCGTGCCCGTGGCCGTGGCCGTGCTCGTGCTGGTGCTGGTGACCATGGTGATCGTGCCCGGGCTGCCCGCCGCGCATCAGCAGCCACGCGCTGACCAGGTTGACCGCCAGCCCGAGGCCAGCCACCAGCGCCGCTTCGCCGTAGGCGATGCTGCGCGGCGCGCGCAAGGCCTGCACGGCATCGACCGCCAGCCACAACGCCACCAGCGCCGGCGCCAGGCCGCTGGTGTAGGCGGCCAGCACCTCGATCTTTCAGCCGCCGAAGGCGTAGCCGGCCTGGCCGTCGTGCGCGGCGCCGTGGCCGCGGCGCGCCGAGGCCCGCGCCGACAGGCGGTAGGCCAGCACCGCGCCGCCCAGCGCCAGCGCGTGCGTGCCCATGTGCCAGCCGTCGGCGGTGGGCGCCAGCGAGCGGGTCCACCAGCCGGCCAGCAACTCCACCACCATCGTCACCAGCGTCAGCCAGGCCACCAGCGTCAACGCCTGTTCGCGCCGTTGCAGGCCGGCGTCGGCGAAGGCATGGTCATGCGCCAGCGGGCGCAGGTCATGCACGTGGCCGGCGGTGCCCTTCATCGCGTCACTCGCTGCCGGCGAGCCAGGGCGCGACGAAGGCGAACCAGCCGCCCACTGCCAGCAGCGCCAGCGACAGCATGTAGACGCGCGACGACCAGCGCCGCGTGCGCACACAGGCGTCGCGCAGCGCAGGGTCGATGGGGCAGGGCGCGCGGCGGTTGCGCCATTGCAGCGCACCGCCGAAGGCCATCATCAGCGTGGCGCCGCCGAACACGATGGCCTTGTGCTCGCTCAGCCAGACGATCTGCGGAAACACCGAGACCAGCGTGGCCAGCGTCGCGCCGGCCCCCAGCGTGACCAGCAGTGCCGGCAGCGCGCAGCACACCAGCGTGCCGCTGCTGGCCAGCAGCGCCACCCAGGACGCCGCCCGGCCCTGTTGCAACGCGCGGCGGCCGTCGTCGCCGACCGTGCCCAAGCCTGCCGCAGGATTCACTTGCGCGCCTTCATCTCGGCGCGGATGGCGGCCACGGTCTGGGCCACGGTCTCGACCTTGACCACGTCGTAGCCTGCATCGGTGATCTCGGCGCGCACCTTGTCCACGTCGATGCGGCGGCCGGCCTTGGGTTCGACGGCCACCACCTTTTGCGCCAGATTGATGTACAGCGGGCCGGTCTCGGGCATCTTGGTGAGGCGCTTCTCGATGCCCTGCGCGCAGAACGCGCAGACCATGCCGTTGACCTGGATCTTTAGGGTGCCGCCATTGGCCTGTGCGCCAGTGCCGGCCAGCGCCAGCAAGCCGGCGATCAGCAGTGCGGCGGGGTGGGTGCGGGTGAAGGTGTTCATGGGTCTGTTCCTTGATGTGAAGAGGATGATGTGATGAAGAATCAGAGCGGTCTGGCGGCGTCAGTAGCTCAGCATCAGGTTGACCTGGGCGCCATTGTCGTTGCCGCCCAGTTCGACGAAGAAGCGCCGGTGGATCACGCGCAGCAGCGGCGTCAGCTCGGATTTGGCGTCCATGCCCCAGCGTGTGCGCTTGGCCTGCACGATGAGCCAGGGCTGCATCTCGTCGTACTCGGCCTGGTAGAAGGAGAAGCCAGCGCGCGCGACCACCGAGTCGTGGCGCAGCCCGCGCGCGCGCATGGGCTCGATGCCGGCGCCGAAGTACACGCGCGTGGTCTCGTAGTCGGCCAGCAGCGCGGGCGACCACAGCGTGCGTGCACCGGGCAGCGCGTGCGCGCGCACCTCACCCAACATGCCGACGAACCACAGGTTGGCCTGGGCGTGCGGCATGTTCCAGCGCCGCACCAGCCGAGTGTAGGTGAGCGCCGTGTACTCGCGCTCATGCTCCCGCATCGCGGCGCCATGGCCCATCGGTTCACGCCAGCGGCCGACCGCGGCGCCCAGGGCGTCGCGCGCGGTGAGCGCGAAGTTGGCGGCCAGTTCGCGTTCGTCAGCGCTGCGCTCGGCCATCACCATCACGCTGCCCTGACTAGCCATCGGCAGCGCCCAGGCCGGCGCGGCGGGCAGGATCGCCAGCAGCCCCAAGACAGGAGCCAGCGCCGCCGCGAGCCTCGCCTGCGCCCGTCTGCGCCGCGGGCGGATTTGTTCAGTCGCGACGTTCATGGCGCCTTGACGATCCGCGTCAGGGTGAACTCGCCATCGAGCTTTTCCGCCTCGAAGCGCACCTTGTCGCCCACGGCGAGTGTGTCAAGCAGCCTGGTGTCGCGGACCCGAAAGACCATCGTCATGGCCGGCATGTCCAGGTTCTTGATCTCGGCGTGGCGCAGGGTCAGGCGGGCCTGCGGCTTGTCGATCTTGCGCACTTCGCCCTCGGTCGGCTGCGCGTGCGTGGCCTGCGCAACCAGCAGGGCCAGCAGCAGCCCCCATCTCGGCAGATTCTTCATGGTGTTTCCTTCGCAATCGTTGACGGCAGATCAGCGCCGGCCGCGCCTTCAGGCGCGCAGGCACTTCAGGCCCGCACGCGGCGGGCTTGCTGAAGCGTCAGGTTCGCGGTGGCGGGCGCGCCACGGCGGCAGCGAAGCTGTCGCGTTGCGGCTGAGCCCATGCGACCCGCGGCGGCGAGAAGCCCGTGCGCGCAGCCTGCGGCGACGCAGGCAGCGCCGCGCCGTGACACAGGTCACAGCTGGCGCAGGGGTGCGTGGACGGCTGGCCGCCATCGGCGTTACCCACGTCGGCCGATGAAGACACCGCAGCGGCGTGGCAATGTGCCGCCATCGCCTCGTGCAACACAGGCGTCGCGGCTGTCGCTGACGCACTGCCCGCGCCATCGAAGGCGCCAAGCTGCATCGTGGCCCAGGCCCAGCCCCGCACGGGCAGCAGCAGCAGCGAAAGCCACAGCAGCCCGACGGCGACCCGACGCATGTAAAGCGGTCTCATGGGCG
>Ga0105046_10001702_pt1 | contig 34047 bp, 30 predicted proteins | sample MAT03_FD_78385 | JGI IMG/M metagenome (GOLD analysis project Ga0105046, IMG submission 78385) | Freshwater microbial communities from Lake Fryxell liftoff mats and glacier meltwater in Antarctica - MAT-03 (megahit assembly) | ecosystem: Environmental > Aquatic > Freshwater > Ice > Liftoff... | reverse complement strand
GGTGAGCGCCGAGGCCCGGTTATTACCGTAAATGCCTTCGCCAGGGCAATCTCTGCTCGAACTACGCTGCTTTCTCCGGCGAGGAAGGGCTTCACCTACTTCAATAGGGTTTTTTCCACCGCATGATTCTCATACTCGTCAGTAACACGCACAGCGATCGTCAATTCCCCCGATGGTCGATCAACCGTCACGCTATAGGTATGCTCCTTGGAATCGGACAACTTGGTGGAAGGTTCCAGGAAGACCCATTCGGCGGCGTTAATCGAATATTCAGCCTTTGTCAGGATGGTTGCGGCGTCAGTGGCCGTAAACGTGATCGTCACCCGATTACCGCTCATTCCTGCCGATAAGCCACGGATTACAGGTGGGGTATTGTCGATCAGGAAGGGCTCACTCTCAAGGGAATCCGTCAGCCCCTTGCCGGGCGGGTTGGACTCGGCATCCGTCGCGGAGACGCGAAGTACGTACTCGCCATCGGGGAATGCGCTGGAATCCCAACTGAATTGGCGGTCGGCCACCTCTTTTTTCAACGGCTTCCAGGCTGTTTCGTTCTTCCCGCGAATCTCCACGGTGTATTGAACGGAGTCGCCATTGGCGTCACCGGCTTTCCACCGCGCGCCCTGCATGCCTTTGGCGTAGTTAAGCGTCACGCTGCCCGGATCGGTCGAGGCAGTAGCTTGCCCGGAAGTGGACCGGCTCGACATCGGTCCAAGCGTTAGCGTGTTGGACGGTGTCAAGGTTAGACTCTGGTTGGGAAAGCGGTAGTTGGGAGTCGTAATCTCAATTTGCTCAATACGCGGCGCAACGTTTCTTGGGAGGTAGGCGATTTCGGTACCCGTTAAGGCAACACTTTCGCCCGAAAGAGTCGCCCGATACTGCAGGAAACGCGCGCCCGGCGAGGCGATTCGACCGGTAAATACGGTCCAGTTGTTCCAATTCTTCTGAGGCCGGTCGAGGTTGCCGCTACGAGTTTCGAACGCCACGGCTCCGGTCGATTTCGGCGCGAGGCGTCCCCACTCGGCGAACCAACTGGCATCCAGCACTTCGCTCTCCAGGACGCCGTCCTTTTCGATCGCCGGGCCAACCTGAAAGAGCTTGCCGATATTCCCCGTCACCGCGTAAACAGCGCCCGTCACGTCGTTCGTTAACGCGGTGACCTGGGTGGGCGCGAGTGTCACTAAGCGTGTCGACTGCAAGTCGCTGTCGACCCGATAGATGGCGCCCTTGTTGCCTGTCCCTAGAATTGGCTTGCCGGATTTATCGAAAGTAATGGCGTAGATGATTTCACTTCCGTCCGTCCAGACGCGTGAAGGGAATCCATCCGGGGCAATACGGATTAGCTCCGATCCACCGCTGACGCTGCTCGGAGTCAATGTTGGCGGGGCCGCCGCCGGTCGGGGTGCAGGGCCCGGCCCAGCGGAGGCGGACACGGTAATGCTGGTAATGGTCATTGGGACAGCCGCGGGGGCGGCCGGCGGGACCGCGGACGTCGAGACCGGTTTGCTGCCGACGGCAGCGGCATAGATTCCGCCATCGGGCCCGATCGCCAGCGCGGTGACCTCGCGGCGGCCGGCCTGATGCAGTACGAATCCTTCGCCCGCCGGGCTTACGCGGAGTATCAAACCACTCGGCTCGGTGCCAATAATCACGTTTCCGGCTGGGTCAAGCACCATCGCGCGCGCGTGCTCTTCTTCAGTCTTGAAGAATACAGTGCCCCGTCCTTGCGGCGTAACTTTGTGGATTTCGCCCTGATCGCCGGTGGCGACGAACAAGTTGCCGGTTTTATCGAACGCGATCGCCCAAATATACTTTGCTTTGGGGTCGTAGTAGACTTCGCTGCGGCCGTCGGGCGCGATCCGGAAGACCTTGCCGTCGGGCGCAGTGGCCGCGTAGACCCGTCCGGCAGCGTCAACGGCGATTGACTGAATCTGCAATCCGGCCAACTCGGCCAAGATGCGAGACTGGCCACCCTTTACAGCGAAAACCTTGGCCGTCGTTGCTCCCGGGTTTCCGCCGCCCGTATAGATTGTGCCATCCGCGCCGCGGGCTACGGCCCACAGGTACGATACTCCGGCGTCTTGCAACTCTCGAACAGCGGGGGCCAGCGTGATACGACCGTCGCTCCGGAGCGAGAGGCGTTTCATTATCGCTTTATCGTGGTCTTCCTTTGTAGCGAACGTCCAAAAGCGGGTATCGGCAGCGAACGCCGCGCTTAACGCGGCAATGGCCAGCACAAAAGAAAAAGGGCGCATGGGATGTGTTTATTTGACGGTCAGGCGCAGCGAATGGCTGCCGGTGATAACGAAATCAAAGGGAACGGACGCTTCGGCCACCGCTGTTTCCGGCGTGGCAATAAAAGAACGGCTGGCGCTGCGTCCGTTCTGCATTACGTTGAGTACGGAATTGGGCAGGTTAGGCAGTGTTTTGTCGTCCGCATAAACAGTCGGACGTGGCTGCACCAGGGCCGCGTAAAGCCGGTTATTGGCGCGCTCCTGATTCAACAGTGAGATAGTCTGCGTCAGTTCCATGAACCGGTTGGCGAGAGGCGTCATCGCCTGGAGGTTATTCAGCGTCGCCGCCTCACTGAGTTGAATCCGGTAGTTGCCCGGCGCGAGCCCGGTAGGCACCTTTAACTTGATCTCACGCTCCACTCTCCCGCCGCGATACGGCCGAAGGAATACCTTTACATCAATTTCAGCTCCCGGCTCCACTTCGCTAGACGGGATCCATGCGCTTTCAATCACGGCAGTTCGCCGCTCTGGAATCAAGTCAATCGTGGCGTCCACTTGGCCGACCTCGGGCATCCGCACGGCATTGGCGAAGAGTTTGTTGAACTTGTCCCCGAACCACATGGCGGACTGCAACGACGCCGGTACCGGCAGATCGCTCGGCGCTTGCATGGTGCGCAGATCGAGTTTTTGTCCATTCGCCAAGCTAACATTCGCGGAAATTCGGTACGTGGTATCCTCGGCGAATTCGTTCATTCCGCTGATGGCGTTGAACATCCCGAGCATCATGAGTTGCGCTGTGAAGCGCTGGCTTTCCATGACTTCAAAGTTCAGCGTATTGGTCTTGAATGCGGTTCCCTGCGTGTCGAGTGACCGAATTGTCAACTTCACTGGGATCATTCGCGGCTTTTCGCCCAGACGGCCGAGCATTCCCAGATGCCGGTCCTGCGTGAAGGCTCCGACGACCTCGGTGGCGTTGGAGACCTTTGTCGGTTGAAACGTCGATGCCAGCGTCCACAGAATTTCACCCTTCGCCATGGGCATATTCAGTGGCCCGACATTTAAAAACGCATGGCCACAAATCAGCACGCGCGAACCGTCGTTATACGTAACGGTGCAACCGCTGGAGATATTGATGTCGCCCGAAACGAGGATCATCGATACCGTATCGCCGGGTAACAAAGATGTCTTCCAGTCCTGGGCGAGCGTCGTCGATTTCAGCGCGGCCGAGGAACCGCCCTGTGCCAGTTGCATGCCCATGTTCTTGAAAATGCCATTGAAATAAGGGAAAACGCTCGGGTGGGCGCCGGAGAGCATTAACGGTGTGTCGATCGGCTGCATCATTAACGACTGCTGCACCGGGACGGATGAGCCCGAGAGGAATTCCGCCGGAATTTCGACCGCTGCGCGCTGTACCGGTTTGGACTGATCCAGCTCGTTGATCTCCAACATGCTCTCGATCGGTGTGATTCCGCAGATCGCGTCCGGTGAGAAAAAACTTAAGCGCAGCGCGACGGCGCCAATCAACTTACCGTCCACGTAGACAGGACTTCCGCTCATGCCTCCCGCAACATTTGTTCGTTCCGCGCGGCCGCCCATACGGCCTAGAATCACATCGGCTTTGGGGCCGTTAGCGTTCTTCCAAACACCAATAATCTCCACCGGTACGGCTTCCGGTTCGGTCCCTTCAAAGACCGTCCAGGCGATCGCCTTCATCCCCTTTTTCACTTCGGAAACGGGAAGAATTGCGGGCTTGCCGATGCGCGGACGCTCCATCTTCACGGGAGTCTGGGCAACTGCAACGGACACGGACAGAAATGCGGCGTATGCCGCGGCGAGCCGGTAAATCATGAGGCCTCAGTTTTGGGGAAAGGGTCCCGATGGCGGGGGCGCCTTTGGGGACTGATTGTATTATGACGTCATTGAGTCCCGTAGGTTCCAACGGACGTTGATTTCACAACTCCCGCTTCGACGCTCAATTGGTAATTCTCGCCTTCCGCTCGCCCCCATTTCGTCCAATTGAATCGGGCGCCGCTGGGAACAGATTGCACTTCCACCGCCGATATATCGGCAGGTTTCCCGCGGCGCAATATGGGCTTCTCTCGCAGCCGCACCAAAAACGCCGACCCTTCGCCGGTGACTTGGGCCTCCCCATTTGCATCGAGGGTCACGGCGGCCCTTTCATCGATTCCGATACCCCGGACTTCCGCACAATCATTTTCACCGCGAATGCGCCCCAGGAAGACCAGCAGGCGGCCCATCCGGTCGCGCTTCGCGAAGTGGCTGTCCGTGATAAGACAATTTAACCCCGGTATGCTCAGGAGCCCTTTGTGAACAGCGACCTTTTCGTGGAATGGATCCGCCAGCGCCGTGGCGCTGGTCACCGTGTCATGCCGCGCGGAGAACGAAAACTCACCCAGAATCGCGAGACCGGCGCTGGCGCCGCCAATTGGAACACCGCGTCGAATGGCGTCATTCAACGCGGCCGCAACCGGGGTGCTGTCCCAGTAACGCACATAGTTCCACTGGTCCCCTCCGGCGAAGAAAATGGCCTCGGCATTGCGGATTTTGTCCAGGACGAATGGTTCGCGCGCCGCCGCCTCGGATTTGAAGATGATGGTCTCAACGGAATCGAGCTTGGCCAGGCCCAGGAAATAGGAGTTGTAAGCATCTGTTCCGGAAGCTCTCAACACGACAACGTCTCCGCCGCCAGCGCGCTTCAGGAACCAGCGGAAGGATGCGTCGTCACTCTTTCCCCCGCCCGCAAGAAGAACGCCGAACACCGGCTTGGTCTTCGCATCCGCCGCACTTCCGGCGAGGATGTATTCATAGCTGGCCGTCTGGCCATAGATGGCAGCCGGAATAGCCAGTAGGGCAAGACGAAACATTCCAGTATCTTAACCTGCCGGCGAACTAACTCGGGTCACAATAAATACCCCGGCCAGTGCGAGAAGGCCTCCAATCAGTAGTCCCGGCGTCAGCGGTTCGGCGAAAATCCAACCGCTGAGCGCGATTCCCGCGATTGGAACCAGGAATGAAAACATCGAGAGCGTGCCGGCCGAATGCCTTTTCAGCAGTTCCGCCCAAACAATGAAGCAGATTCCGGCGACGATGAATCCCTGGTACGAGATTGCGGCTATCGCCTGCCACGTGACGTGGCCATAAACCATCGGCTCGGAAGCGACGGCAATGATGAAGAAGAGCGGGACGGACCACGCCATTTGCCAAATCACCGTCCGCACTGGGTCCACATTCTGCACTAACCATCGCGTATAGACCTGCCGGTAGCCCAGCAAAAATGCCGAAAGCACCATCAATAGATTTCCCAGCAGCGGCCGCGGGGCTAGTGTTGCCGATGCCTGTCCCATCGTCAAAACGCTCAAACCGGCGATCGCCACGCAAAGTCCGAGTACCCGCATTCCGGTCAGTCGATCTTCTAACTGTGGCCCGCGCCAAAAATGTCCAACGATGTTGGCGAATACCGCGTAGGAGTTCAAGATCACTACGCCGTACGACGGAGACGTCATGGCTGATGCGGAATTCAACAGCCCGATCTGCGCCGTGAACAACACGCCCAGATAAAAGAGCGACTTCCATTCACCGGGCGCCGGCCGGATGGGAACGCCGCGGGAAAGCGCCCACCCGGTGACGACCAAAGTGCCAACCGCCATGCGCCAGAACGCGCTCCATAGCGGCGGCACGCTGTCCACTCCGACTCGGATGGAAACCAGGTTGCCGCCCCACAGGATCGACACGATCACGGCCAGCAGGAAAGTTCGCGGCCCAATTGGTTCACTGATGGGCGCGATTCCAGATTTATCTCGCAATCGTTCATTCTCGCTATAAGGCCCGGTCGGACGCAAATGCGGAAAGAAGATTGGGACTCAATTCGCGGGGACAATCTCCGCGACGGTGATCGGAACCTGGGCCTTGAACGTGGGCTTTCGATCCGTTGTAAGCCATGCTTCGACGACGTACTCGCCCGGCTTCAGATCCAACTCTTCGGTCGCTGTCCAATTCTTCTCGCCGGTAACGGTAACGTCCCGAACTTCGGCTACGAAGAGCTTATTTGCCGACCAAAAATAGACCGTCTCGCCGGCCGCGTCGCGGATTGCGAAATCGAATGACTGCCCGCTGTTGAAATGGAGGTTAAGGGGTTCCTTCGTCCAGTTCTCGAGCGTCATGCGCAGATTGATGATCGCGCGGGTCGCGTAGGTCTTTTGGTTCAAGTTAATCCGGAAGCTGTACTCACCGCTGGTGACGATGGATGCGTTTCCGATGCGGGCGTAAGAGAGTTTAAATCGCCGCGGCCCGGTGAAGCTCTGGTAAGTCCGTTGCGCCAGGCCGAGTCCAGGTAAATAAAGATCGTCGCTGACGCCGGCGTCGGCGCAGGAAGCCGCGCTGTAAATAACTTGAATTCCGTTCTCCCAAATCCGGTCTAACAGCTCTGTCGTTGCATTTCGCTTCTCAACACGCCCGCGCCCGGTGCATGAGTCAAACGCGGTGGGGAAAGACGCGCCCTCGGCTGCGTTAAAGTCGGTCCAAATGGATTCTGACCCATCCGCATTCAGTTGGACGAGTTTGTTTTCTTGCGTTACGCGAATACGGGCGGGTTCGCCCTGAATCCCCTTATAAACGAAGTATTCTTTCTCATCTATTGTTTCCGCGCGCATAACCTCCGCTACCTTCAGTTCCTTTACGGGCCCTTCATCGACCCGATAGATCCACTGATTGCCTACCTGTAGCGGGAAATATTGCGCCTGTGCCAGCCCCGTCGCCAGCAAAAATAAAAACGTACGCATGAAATAGAACATGCTCCTTTCAATATTTAAACGCGAATGCGCCGGGGCTAGTTGTCCATAGTAAGGCAGAGTTTACACACGCCTACACGCCCGAACCTGCGATCACAGAGGATTCGCGCAGCGGGCGGCGTCTCCTGCTTCAGTATGGCTCTCACGAAATGCGTGGTGGCGACTGGCAATTCTTTAGTCTTGGCGGCCTCCTTAACGGCCCGGCCGGCGGCGAGTTTGCATTCCTGACTGAGCGGAAGCGACTCCATCGGCGGCACGCGCAGGTTCGCCGCTTCCGACGATTTTATTCGTCCTACTACTTCTTCGCTACCGCGAGGCCCCGGAGTTCCTGGCCCCATTACGAACTGCTGATTCGTACGCCGTGGTTCTCACCATCGGCCAGCGCGATCAAGATGTGGAAAACGGCGGGGGTCAGTGGCGCCATTAAAACATCCGTCTCGGACATAGTGAGAGCCAGCGTCAGAGCGTGTCGATGGTCGACGGTTCGGAAGACTATAGGAACTTGTAAGCACCCGGCTGAGGAAGCGGCGGCACGTCCATTTTCACGTCGTACCCAAATTCCTTTGGCTGCAGATCCAGTGTGGAGTTCATCGCCTGTTCCCACGTAATCTCCTGCCCGGAGTAGGCTGATTCCCGCGCCATGATGCACGTCAACGTACTCTCGGCAACCGCCATTGCATGGTTGACGTAAGGGCCGTCGCCGCGAATCGACTTGGCCAGCGCCGTGTGCTCGGCGACGTACGGATTGATGTTCGGACCCGGACCGGCCAAATCGTTGCAGTTGCTTCGGCCTTTGGTCCCAACCAGGAGTTCACCGATCTTACGGTGGATCTGCTGGCCCGTGGGGAACTGGCGGCAGTAGCTCGACAACCTGACGCCGTTCGGATACTCGAAATCGGCTGAAATGTGATCGTAAATATTGCCATAGATGTCGTCTCCGGGCCGCCAACAACGACCGCCGGTGGCGACGACCTTCGACGGATGCGCGCCCATAAACCAGTTCATGACATCAATGTTGTGAAGATGCTGCTCGACGACCTGATCGCCGCAGATCCAAACGAAGCTGTACCAGGCGCGGTGGTGCCAGGTCATATCGCCCCATTTCGGATCGCGAGCTTTTTGCTGAATAACGGGCGTTCCGACCCAATACGCGTAACCCGCCGTGATGTCGCCAATACCTCCGCTTTTGATACGGTCAAACGTCTCCACGTACTTCCGGTCGAACCGCCGCTGGGCGCCACTAACAACGGTCAGCTTCAATTCTTCCGACTTCCTTGCCGCCGCCATAAAGCGGCGCACACCCGCCGGGTCCGTGCCGAACGGTTTCTCGCAAAATACGTGTTTCTTAGCGGCCACCGCAGCCTCGAAATGTTCCGGGCGGTAGCCGGGCGGCGTGGCGAGGAAAACGACATCTATATCGGTCTTGAGCAGTTTTTTGTAAGCTTCAAAGCCGACGAAGCGCTTGTCGGGATCGATCTTTACACGATCGCGAATGTCGGCGTTGCGAGGGTCTTCGCGCAGCCAACGGAGATTGGATTCAAGCTTGTCTTCGAAGATGTCGGCCGCGGCCACTACTTCGGTATTTTCTGTGCCCTTCAGGTGGTCGACGATCGCCTGACGACCACGGCCGCCGAAGCCAACCAAGCCCGCACGCAGCTTTTCCTTTCCCTGGCCGCGTACTAATTCGGGCCGAATAATCTGGAACGCCGCCGCGGTACTTGCGGCGCCATAACGATTGATGAGAGATCTGCGCGATATGCTAGACGAATCCATGTGTTTGTCCGATGAGTTGAGATCAGGTGGCGATGACAATTCTATACCCCTGATCCCGCATGGAAGAAAAATCAAAATAACAGGAATGAACTATGACCCGGTTGGGTGAGGACGTCGTACTCGGCGCCATGGCCGCGGTGATTGCGCCGCGACGGGAGAACGGCCACACGATTGATATCAGTTTGGCGCTCGATATCCTGGATTTTGTGAACGAGCGTGGCGTGAAGGGAGTCGCCGTGCTGGGAGCGACGGGCGAATTTATCCACTATGACGTGGAAGAGCGGATGCGACTTGCCCTGATGGCGGTTCGCCGCAGTCGCACGCCCGTGATCGTTAATGTCTCCCATTCCACGGTCGAGTGCGCCGTCGTCCTCGCCCGAAATGCCACCGAAGTCGGAGCGACGGCACTATTGCTGATGCCGCCGCACTTTTTCAGGCATTCGCAGGAAGGGATAATCGCCTATTACCAGGAGTTTGCGCGCCAGACCGCGGGACTGGCGCCGACGCTTCTGTATAACCTGCCATTTTTCACTTCAGGAATGGAGCCAGCCACCGCTTGCGCCATTCTGGAAACCGGGAGTTTCGCCGGAATCAAGGATTCGAGCGGGAACGTCGAAGTTTTTGATGCCCTTCATGCTCTGCGGCAGCGCATGCCTTTCCGTTTGCTGTTGGGAAATGACCGGTTGCTCGCATCCCATCGGGCATTGGCCGACGGCGTAATCAGCGGTTGCGCTTGTGGTGTTCCCGAGTTGATAGTTGCCATTGACCGCGCCGCTACAAGCGGCGACAAGGAGCTATTGGCCAGGCGGGGCGCGCTGCTCGATTCGTTCATTCAGAAGATCGACCCGTTTCCCACACCTTTCGGAATTCAGCTCACACTCGCTGCGCGAGGATTCCCGAAGGCGGCGCCGCCGCTGCCCATTGGTCCGTCGGCGCAGCGCCTCGCCGATGAATTTGGAGATTGGTTTCGCAGCTTTGCCATCGCCATGCGGGACGAATGCTCGGGTGATACTTAATCAATGAGGCACGATGTCGAAGCCTTCCGCCGCGCCTCGACCGAAGCGTCGGACTGGATCGCACGTTATCTGCGGGATGCCGGGCGCTTGCGGGTGAATCCGGACATGCAGCCGGGCGATTTGATCGACCGGTTGCCTCCCAGCGGGCCGGAATCCGGAGAGACGCTAGAACAGATTTTCGGCGACTTCGAAAAACTGATTATCCCGGCCGTTACCCATTGGAATCACCCCCGTTTCTTCAACTACTTCGCATGCACGGGATCGGTTCCGGGAGTGATTGCGGAGACGCTGGCAGCCGCGATGAACACGAACGGGTTGAACTGGATCGCTTCTCCCGCCGTTTCGGAACTTGAACAGGTTGTGCTAGCGTGGCTCCGCCAATGGATGGGGTTGAGCGGCGACTACTTTGGCGAGATTTTCGACACCGCTTCTATAAGCACCATGCATGCGGTCATGGCGGCCCGGGAGTGGATTGACCCGGAGGCGCGCCTGAACGGGATTACGAGGCCGCTTATTGTTTACGCCTCCGATCAAGCTCATTCCTCCATTGACAAAGCGGTGATCGCCGCCGGAATCGGTCTGCGAAATTTGCGGAGGATCGAGACGGACGAGCAATTTCGGATGCGCCCCGGCGCATTACACGACGCAATGGCCATTGACGCTGCCGCCGGCCTTACGCCGTGTTGTGTGATTTCCAGCGCGGGGACCACTTCCACTACGAGCGTCGATCCGTTGGAGTCGATTCTCGACGTCGCCCTTCCCCACAACGCCTGGGTTCACGTTGACACCGCGTACGCGGGCGCGGCGGCACTTTTACCCGAATATTCCTGGATGCTGAAGGGCAACGAAAGAGCCCATTCGCTCGTCGTAAACCCGCACAAATGGCTCTTTACCCCCATGGATTGCAGCGTTTTCTACACCCGCCATCCGGACGTTCTCCGCCGTACGTTCACAATTACTCCGGAGTATCTGAAGACCACGAGCGATCCGCGCGAGGTCAGTCTGATGGACTACGGTGTCGCGCTTGGCCGGCGCTTCCGCAGTCTGAAGCTGTGGTACGTCTTGCGCTATTTCGGACGCCAGCAATTGCAGGAGATCATCCGCGATCACATCGCGATGGCCAGGGAACTGGCAAATTGGATCGGTACGGACGACCGTTTCGAACTCGCCGCCCCAGTTCCATTTTCCGCCGTGTGTTTCCGGCTTCGCGAATCGGAAGAAAAGACGCGGGAACTGGTTCTGGCAATCAATTCGACCGGCCGCTTCTTTATTTCCCAAACCATACTGAAGGGCCGGTTCGCTGCCCGTGTCGCGATTGGCAACCAGGCTACTTCAATGGAAGATGTCCAGGCGTTGTGGTCCGAGATCACGCGGCTGGCCGGCCGGCTCTAGCTGAGATCCGCCGTTTTTAGCTCGCCAGCGTGCCGCTTCAGCCGTTCGAGTTCCGAGCGTAACAAAAGCAGGGAGTGGCGCATCGCCGCCTGATCTTTCCTGCCCGCCGCCTCGGCAATTTTGTTTGCCCGATCCGCCACTGGATTCGCCGAAATTCGATGCGCAGATTGCTGAATGCCGGCGGCCTCCGATGCCACGACATCGCACAAGCCGGCCGCCAGGGCCCGTTGCAGCTTGTCGATTCGCTCCGGAGCTAGTTGCAGAAAAAGATTAACGACATCTCCCACCAAACCCGGAGTGCCTTCGCAAACTTCGTCGTGCAGGCGCGGATCAATGGGAGGCATATTGATGTTGGCCGCCGTCGCGGCTGGCCGGGACACCCGATTTTCTCCCAAGTAAGAATCGAGGACGCGGAACAGATCGTTAGAATTCACCGGCTTAGACAGGTAGGCGTCCATGCCCGCGGCGAGGCAGCGCTCCTGGTCGCCGCTCATGGCGTGCGCCGTCATCGCTACAATCGGAATCCCCCTCCAACGCTCGAGGGTTCGGATCCGCCGCGTTGCCTCCAGGCCGTCCATGACCGGCATCTGCACATCCATCAAGATCGCGTCAAAGTTGTAGTGGTCCAACATGGCCAGGGCCTGGCTTCCATCACCTGCCGTCTCCAGGCGATAGCCTCGGCGTTGCAATAGACCCTTGATCACCTTTTGGTTGACGATATTGTCCTCGACCACCAGGATGAGGGAATTGCCCGGGTCCACGGTCGCGGCGACTGGAGTAATGCCTTCCGGCACCGGAATCTGAGCCGTCGAGGCAGCCTTGAGCGGCAATCGAACAACAAACTCGCTGCCCTTCCCGACTTCACTGGTCACCCGCAAGGTGCCTTGGAAGAGTTCCACCAGATGCTTGGTGATCGCCAATCCTAGGCCGGAACCGCCAAATCGCCTTGAGATGCTGCCGTCCGCCTGCGTGAATTTCTCAAAAATTTGATTCAACTTGTCATTCGGTATGCCGGCGCCCGTATCCCTGACTGAGATCTCGATCATGGCGACGCCGGCCAATTGCTCCGGCTCGGATGACACCTGCACTTCGATTTGCCCGGAGGATGTGAATTTGACTGCGTTGCTCAATAGATTGTTGAGGATTTGGCGAAGGCGCAAAGGGTCGCCAGATGTCATTTCGGGAATCCGCTCGTCCATTCGGAGCCGTAGTTCCACCGAATTCTGTTGTGCGCGGACTTGGTGCGGGCGGATGCAGTCCCGGAGGTGAGTGCGAATTGGGAAGGTAACCGACTCTAACTGCATTCTTCCGCTCTCAATTTTCGACAAATCCAGAATGTCGTTCAGGATCGACAGCAGCCCGTGGGCACTCCGTTGCGCCGTTATCAATTGCTCCCGCTGCTCCGACTGCAAAGGGCTATCCAGCACCAGTTCGATCATTCCCAGGAACCCGTTCATGGGTGTCCGCAGTTCGTGGGACATATTGGCCAGAAACTCAGTTTTTGCCTTGTTGGCCGCCAGCGCGTCTTCCATCGCCTTTTCGAGTTCCTCCGTCCGAATGCGGATTCTTTGTTCCAGTTGTTCGTGATGCTCCCGAATCTCCTGGCTCTTCGCCTCCAGGGACTCCACCATCTGGTTGAAACTCCGGGCAATGTACTCGATCTCGTCGCCCGTCTTTCTATATCGAATCCGCTCCAACCGCCCTTCACGCACTGCCTGCAACGCCGCTTGCAGTGTCGCTAAAGGCCTAACCAACAGTCGCATCGTAACCCAAGCGAGCATCCCCGCAACCAACAAAACAAGAGCGACCAGCAGCAGGCTCTTCCTTATGCTTACGTTTCCCTGTGCGACGTCGTAAGCAACCATCACGAACACGACCCAGACAAGCAGAGCCGCGGTGAACAGGAAAAATTTCGTCGCTAACGAGCGGTGCCGCGCGGGCTCCAGTTTTGGCATCGGTGTAAATAGCGGAAATCCCGCCCCATTTTCTCCATCGGCAGAAAATGGGCTTCGCCTTATAGATAATTCGTCCCGCTGACAGATCTCGCTTGCGGAAACTTGGGAGAATAGGGGAACAATGGGAGATTCGCCAACGTCGCGCCTGGCTACGACACTCTGCGGTGTTCCGCTACGCAATCCCATCCTTGCCGCGTCCGGGACCTTCGCCTACGCCGTTGAATTCGATTCTGTAGTCAAGCTTTCCCAAGTCGGAGGCATTGTCGTAAAAGGCCTTTCGCGCGAGCCGATGGATGGCAACAAGCCGCCGCGAATCTGGGAAGCGGAATCGGGAATGATCAACGCCATCGGCCTTCAAAACATCGGCGCTCGTGCCTTTGTGAAGGACAAACTTCCGGCCATTCGAAGGATCGGAACACCCGTCTTCGCGAACGTCTTTGGCTACGCTATCGAGGACTATGAAGAGGTAATCCGCATCCTCGACGCCGAGGAAGGTCTCGCCGGCTACGAGCTCAATGTCTCCTGCCCCAATACCAGGCACGGCGGAATCTTTTTCTCCAATGATCCATCGCTTTTGGCTAGCGTCGTCTCCCGAGTGCGCGCACTCACCCGCCGTCCGGTGATCGTAAAGCTCTCTCCAAACGTCGCCAGGATTGAGCCTCTCGCTCAGGCCGCCGAGAACGCCGGCGCGGACGCCATCAGTCTCGTCAATACGTTTATTTCGCTCGCCGTCGATGCCCGCTCTCGCCGGCCCCGCATCGGCAATAATTTCGGAGGTCTTTCCGGGCCGGCCATAAAACCCATTGCGCTACGACTGGTTTACGAGGCCGCGCGCGCTGTCAAGATTCCCATTATTGGTCTGGGCGGAATCGCAACCGGTGAAGACGCTGCGGAGTTCCTGGTTGCGGGCGCCGCCGCTGTCGAAGTGGGAACAGCCACGTTCTGGGATCCTCAGGCCCCGGTCCGCATCGCCCGGGAACTTGACGAATTCTGCCGGCAAGAGAAGATCGATAACGCGAGTCAACTCACGGGTTCGCTCCAGTTAAACTAAAGAGATATGGCGCAGAAACGTGTAATCGCGACTGATACGGCTCCCAAGGCCATCGGGCCTTATTCGCAGGCAATCGTCTATGGAGGAATCGTTTATTGCAGCGGCCAGATCCCGCTCGATCCCCAAACCGGCCAACTCGTTGAGGGCGGAATTGCCGAGCAGACAGTACGTGTCCTAGAGAATTTGAAAGCTGTCCTGGAAGCCGCCGGTTCTTCCCTGGACCGCGTACTTAAAACTACCGTCTTTCTGAAAGACATGAGCGAATTCACGCCGATGAATGAAGTTTACGGACGATATTTCCACGTAAACCCACCGGCACGCGCGACGGTGGAAGCGGCTCGCCTGCCGCGCGATGCCCGCGTTGAAATTGAATGTGTGGCAGCCCTGGACTAGCGGCCTAATCGTGTACCGAGAACTGCGGCTGGGGATCGTTCAGCTTAATCTCCACCGTTTTTTCTTCTTCGCCAATATCGAAAATTTGTCCGAAGGTTTGGAATCCCTTCGCGATCACCTGAATCTGAATTTTGCCTTGCGGAATCGCCGGCATGCTGGCCACTCCATCCTGATTCGTGCGCATCTGGTAGCTCGTCATGATCTTCTTGCCGAGCTTTACCACCGACCGGCCCTCCACAAACCGTACCACCACGCTCGCGCGGTCCACCGGCTTGTCGTTTGCCGCCTTCCGTACTTCCACTCGGATCTTCGTCATCGGCGGATCGGCCAGAATCGGCAGCGCCGTCGCTAACAGGGCAATGGAAAACAGAAGTCGGGTCATCATACGCTTCTATTTTATGTCGGGAATGAGAAATCTTGTTGGACGTTCCAACGCCGCCGCCGTAAATTCCGCGGCTTTGTAGCCGCTGCGGACGGCCCCTTCCATTGTTGCCGGCCACCCGGACTGCGTCCAATCTCCCGCCAACCAAAGGTTTTCCAGACGTGTCTTCGATCCTGGCCGATGCTTATGCAAACCGGGCACGGCCGAATAGGTAGCACGAGCTTCTTTCACGACGTGTGCCTTGACGACATTCGCTTCCCGCGCCGCCGGCAGGAATTCGCGGAATTCCTTTACCGCCAAATCAATCACTTGCTGCCGCGGCATCTCCAACAGACTTCGCGAAGCGCTGATCACCAATTGGATATACCGCCCATCGCCTTTATTGAAAAACCACTGAATATTCCGATCAAGCAACGTGGCATTTGCCAACTGGGTCACCGGCCTGTCAAACCAGACATGGACTCCGGTTATCGAAGAATGCTCGAAAGCGCCCGTATCTATTTTCGCTTCCGGGATCAGTCCACCCAACCGCTCAAACGGAACCGCCGAAATGTACTGCTTCCCCGAAAACCTCTCGCCACCGCTCACAATCCCGCAGACGCGGCCGTTTTCGACTTCAACCTTCTCCACAGCCGCGCGGAGCCGCAACTTTACATTTGGCATAGCGCTCCACCCCTGCGACCCGTAGAGTTCACCTAACGGGACATTCGGCACTCCCATCTCGTAGGATTCGCCGGTCGCGAGAAAGCCCAGCCAGATTACCTGGAACCCATGGCTAGCCGCCATACGATCCAATTCTTCATTGATGGCGCTGACAAGAATCTGCCGCCAGAACCGTTCGACGGCATTCGCCGTCTGGCGTTTTTCCCGGAGCCAGTCCAGCATCGAGATATCTTCCAGATCCTTACGTTTACCATGCTCCAACATGATCGCCAGAAACGCACGGGCAATGCCCCCCTTGTCCCGGAGACTGAGGAACGGCAACCGCAAAAAGGACTCCGTGAAGTGAAGGGGCGCCGGCAATAGTCCGCGACGAAAGATCGACACCCGTCCGCCTGGCTCGATGAATGGAATCTCCGTAAAGAACTGGACCCTGTCGGCCACATTCAACCGCCGATAGAAATCCAGCAGATTCACACAGCACCGCAAGAGAATGTGTTGGCAGTTGTCGATGACTTCCGAATCCGGAAGAGAATACGATGTGGCGCGCCCGCCAAGGAACGGCCGCGATTCGAACAATTCTACGGTGGCGCCCGTGCTTCCCAGCGCCGCCGCGGCAGCCAGCCCCGCAAGCCCTCCGCCTATGACGATTACATCCGTCAATTCTCAAACATGACAGCCGTCATGCACCAACTGGAAGCCGAGAGCGTTTCCCGCCGCCCCCACCTGATATGCCGAATGCGATTAGCGCGCAAATCATCAGGTAGGCAATGTAGGTGATGTCAGAAAGGTCCATGAGAAAAGGTCTATCCTCTGCAACTCAGTATGGGACTTGGGGACCATCCCGGCAAGACTCTCTAGTTCCAGTACCCCTGTAACCATCCTACAACGCCGCCGAGGATTCCCCCAACTACTGGGAAAGATGCTAACGCTATGAAAAGCCGTCGTTTCCATCCCCAATTGCCGCCTCGACACACGGCCCATCCCTGTGTGATAAACACTGGTACCAAGCTCACGACGAAGCCCGCACCGCCGTGGGTACACCATGGGCAATGCGGTCCTGCATGGTTCTTAATATTGCAATGAGCCGCCGAGCCAGCCCAAAACGACTGGCATCCACACTGAAAAATCGTCCCGCAGAAATTAATCGACAAAGCGACCGTCAGGGCGAAAACTCCCAGCAATAGCGCCACTTTTAGCGGTTTGCCCAACGCCCGACCTTGGCCCTGCCGTGAAGACGGATGATATTCTCAATCAGGTGGAGCCCGCAGTTCCCCTCGAGCGTGAGTAGCGATTCGGGGTGAAACTGAACGGCCTCAATCGGCAGTTCCCGGTGGCGGACGCCCATGATGATTCCGTCTTCGCTCATTGCCGTAATTTCCAGAACAGCAGGCAGTTTTTCGGGCAAGGCGTAGAGGGAATGGTACCTTCCAACGCGGATTTCCTCGGGCAGGCCGACAAATGCCCCTTTATTCAAATGACGGACTTTAGACGGCTTGCCATGCATGGGGTAGTCTAGCACTCCCAATTCACCGCCAAATGCCTCCACGATGCCCTGTAGTCCTAAACAGACGCCAAACACGGGATACCCTGCGTTTGCCGCAAACCGTACCAGCTTCGGCACCCCAAAATCGCTGGGCCGCCCCGGTCCGGGGCTCACGAGGATCAGATCAGGATTGATCGAGTCGATCATCGTTTCCGGGATTCCCGAACGGTATGTTACGACCTCGGCGCCCGTCTGCCGGGCATAGTTTGCTAAGGTCTGAATGAAGCAGTCGTCGTTGTCGACAAGTAGTAGCTTAAGCCCTTCGCCCACCATCTCAGGTTTATCAGATTTGCCGATGCTTGTTTTCCCAGCCATCGCTCGGAAGAAGCCGGTCGCTTTGATCCGCGTCTCCTCTTCCTCAGCCGCAGGCTCCGAATCGTAAAGCAGCGTCGCGCCTGCCGGATACGTCGCGTACCCGTTCTTCAAATGGACCGTCCGGATCGTGATGCCGGTGTTAATGTCGCCGCTCATTGACAACATCCCCACCGCGCCGCCATACCAGCCGCGGGCGTCTTTCTCCAGGTTCTCGATTGCTTGCGATGCCGCTTTCTTCGGGGCTCCGATGAGCGTCACCGCCCACATGTGCGACAAAAAAGCATCAATCGCATCAAAACCAGGAAGCAGCAATCCCTCCACATGGTCAACCGTGTGGAAGAGCCCGACGTAGCTTTCGATTAGCCGCCGGCCAATGATCTTCACTGATCCTGGGACACAGACACGCGACTTATCGTTGCGATCGACATCCGTGCACATCGTCAATTCGGACTCTTCTTTGGCCGAAATCAGCAACTGCTTGATATTCTCCGCGTCCACCATTGGATCCCCGGTCCGCCGCGCCGTGCCGCTGATCGGACAAGTCTCCACGCGCGGCCCTTCCACGCGCACGAACATCTCCGGGGACGCCCCGATCAACTGCTCCTCGCCAAACTGCAGAATGAACTCATAGGGCGAAGGGCTCGCCTGCTGAATCGTTTCAAATAGCTTCGACGGGCTTCCGGAGTATGTCGTCTTGAAAGACTGCCGCAGCACGACCTCGTAGAAGTCGCCCTGCTTCATCCCCTTCCGAACCGTTTCCACATTTGCCATGTACTCTTCGCGCGTGTGGTCGCTCTCGATCGGCGCGGGCTTGCGCTTCGGCGGTTTCGGCACGGACTCGCCTTCCCGAGCCAGTCCGGCCGTCGTCAATTCGCCGAGCACGAACTCGTATTGGAATCGCTCGATCTGCTCCTTCTTGCGGTCCATGTAGTAAATGTCGTCGCAGAAGAACAGGTGGAGATCCTTGCGATCCCCGCGCGGCAGTTTGAGCTGAATCGGGTCGAACTGAAACAACAAGTCGTATCCGAACGCGCCGACTAGCGAGAGGCGCGAATCGTCGGGATGGCAAAATTCTTCCACCAGTGCGCGCAGCACCGAGAAGACGGACGGCTGTTTCGACCGTTCTTCTTCGGCAAAGAAGCCGGGCAGCGGCTTTAGCGTCGCGTGTATTCCACCACCCGGCGTGTCGAAGGTTTCCCAAAAATCCTTGTTGACCAGTACTCGGGCCAGCATCCGGCACAGCATTTCGCCGCGCTGATTCAACGGGTTGAAATCCACCTTGCGTCCGGAGGAGACGATTTCAAGAGGAGGAGTGATGGCTGCGATATCCCAGCGCGAATACCGCCCGGGATACTCGTATCCCGAGGAGAGGTAGAAGCCGCGGAAGCGGTCGAGCTTTCGGAGTAAAGGCTGCAAACCCCGCCGGTAGGGGGCTTTGCTCAATGTCCTGCTGACCGCGATCCCGCTTTTGGTCTCGTAGCGGAGTGTTCGCATGGTACTTGCTTCTAGGTTAGCAAGACCTTACGCCGGAGTGTCCTTGTAGTACCCCTGCAGCTTCGTCAGCCGTCCTTTCAATTCCTTGATCGTCTTCGCATACACCGGATCGCTGTAGGCGTTCCGCATCTCCCGCGGGTCCTTCTGAAGATCGAAGAACTCCCATTCCGGCGGCGTATCGGTGTCCACGGCGCCCTTCGATCCCAGCGCTTTCCCGTAGTAATAAATCAGCTTGTACCGATGGGTCCGGATGCCATAATTCGCTGTTACGTTGTGGCCGCCTCCCAAATGCATCCAGTAGCGGTAGTACATCTCTGTTCGCCAGTTCTTCGGCGTCTTGCCGTCGAGCAGCGGCTTCAGGCTCACACCCTGCATGTCCTTGGGCACTGCGGCGCCGGCGGCGTCGAGGAACGTTGGCGCGAAGTCCAAATTCAACGCCATGTCGTTGTTCACCGTCCCCGGCTTCGTGTGCCCTGGCCAGCGCACCAACAGCGGTGTTCGCAAGCACTCTTCGTACATAAACCGCTTATCGAACCAGCCATGATCGCCCAGGAAGAAGCCCTGGTCCGAGTTGTAAATGATCATCGTGTCGTCGGCGATCCCGTCCTGATCCAGATAGTCGAGAACGCGGCCCACGTTGTCGTCCACGGACTGAATGCAACGCAAATAGTCTTTGATATAGACCTGATAGGCCCACTTCCGCAGGGCATTGCCCTCTAGACCCGGCGGCGGGTCCATTTTGAGATCGCTCTTCGTATTGTCCTGGCCGACCCGCATTCGCGATCGTTCCGCCGCGCCGGCACGGCCTTTGTGTTCGTCGTAAAGGGTATCGGGCTCCGGGATTTCGACGTCCTTGAAAAGGTCCTTATACTTGGCCGACGGCGTCCATTCGCGATGCGGCGCTTTGTGGTGGCACATCAGGAAGAACGGCTTGTTCCGGTCCCGCTTCTTCAGCCAGTCCAACGAGAAGTCGCCAATCAGATCGGTGCAGTAGCCGTCGTACTTTTTCCGCTCCCCGTTCATTTCGATGAAGACCGGGTTGTTGTAAAGACCCTGGCCCGGCAAGACTTTCCAGTAGTCAAAACCGGCCGGATTGGTCACCAAATGCCACTTGCCGATGATTGCGGTTTGGTAGCCGGCAGTCTGCAAATATTTGGCGACGTTCGGCGCGGCCGGGTCGATTTGATCGTTAAGCGTTTTGATTCCCGAAAGGTGCGAGTAGAGACCGGTGAGGATCACGCCGCGGCTTGGCGTGCAGATGGAATTGGTGACGAAGCAGTTTGCGAAGCGAGTGCCGCCCTGGGCGATGCGGTCGATTTGGGGCGTCTTGTTGATCTTGCTGCCGTAGGCGCTGATGGCATGCGCGGCATGATCGTCCGACATGATGAAGATGATGTTGGGGCGCTTCTTCGGAGCCTGCGCGGAGAGCGCGGCGCCAGCCAATAGAGGGAATAGATTACGGCGAGAGAGCATCGAGGATAGCGTATCAGAGCTGCTGTTGCCAGAGGTCGAGGGTATTTATCAGTTGCTTTTCAAGCCACTTGCTAAAGCGAGCGTGGATGTCAGGAAGTGGCTCCGCGTAGGAAATGAGGAAGTATTCGGAAGGCGACGACATGACTGCTCTGAGCTCTTCCGAAGGCGGAGAGAGGTAGACGACGCATGACGCCAGCCCATTGGTTCTCGGCCCGGTTTCGTGGATAGCGCAGGCAATTCGCCACTTCACTGGCATAGCGATCTGGAGGCAGATCGTCTTGTTAATTCGAGCGTACCGCGGCTGGTAGTCGAGAGCTTCCGGTCTGAACCCCAACGTATCTCCGTCTTTTACGACGCTCCGAAAGCCGTATCCCGTCTTGGTCGCAAACGATCGCGTCAATCTCTCCACGAGTTCATTAATCTGTTTTGTAATCTCCTCACCGAGCGCATCAACCTTTCCAAACAAGGGAGCCCAAAGATCCGGCAGTACTCTTTCGGAGTATTCAAGTTTGTCGCGAACTCGGTCTAATGCCTCTTGTATCGTCGCAGGCGGGCGATTTTCGGGCGGTGTTAACGGAACTGGGACGCTCATTTTCACGACCTCTCGTCGTTGTAAGCCGCGGAAGCGGTGGATGAGGGGGCCTTCGTCCCCTCCATCCGCCGCTTCCAAATCGTCAAAATACATGTGCTTTTCGGACTGCCGAATGATCAATGGGAACAGGTGATCTTTGACCAATAGAAGCGTGGCCAGGGCTCTGGCTGTCCTCCCATTCCCATCCGTGTACGGATGAATTTGGGTGAATCGATGGTGAAGCCACGCGGCTCGGATTTCAACGGGAACATGTTTTGCTTCGTATTCACTATTCAACTCCAATAACCGATCCATCTCGGCCGCGACGTGCTCTGGAGGGCAGTATTCATGAGTCGAGCCATCGGGGAGTGTCACCCAATTCGAGCCGGTCTTCCATTTTCCTAGGTCATAGTTCCGGGGGACGTTTCGTAGCAATTGCGCATGGAGTTCATGGATGAAACTAGTGCTAACCGGCCGTTCCTCCTTGACGTAAGCGAACAGTCCCTCTACCACTGAAATTTGATCCTGAATCACCTGAGCGACAAGCTCTGGCGACCAACTGCTCGCTCCGTCAGGAATACGGTCCGCGCGCACACCATGTGTCAGAAGCGTCTCCGTAACCCCCCGATCCCACCGGTACAGATCCTCAACCATACCTGTCTCGATGCTCCATTCGGTGAGCATCCGTTCGTGGACCTTCGCCGCCGTTCGTTCGCCCATGGCTTCCTGTAAATCTCTCCAGACGGCGCGAATGGCGGAGAGCTCACTGTCAACCCATTTTTCCCAATCTGAAGGAAGAGGCGCGATCGGTCGCCAGGAATGTCCCATGGAACGAAGTTATCGCATTCTTAAAACCGAAAAGCGCTTGAAGTCACAATTTGCGACTTCAAGCGCTTTCAGCATCAGGGGAAAGGCCCAGCTACCGCTGATTCGCCTTCAAAATCTTCTTCCGCAACCGGATCGACAACGGCGTCACTTCCACAAACTCATCTTCCTTAATGAATTCGATGGACTGCTCCAGATTCATAATCCGCGGCGGTACGATCCGTACCGCATCATCGGCGCTCGACGATCGCATATTCGTCAACTTCTTCTCACGCACAATGTTCACGTCCAGATCCGTGTTTCGCGCATTCTCGCCGATAATCTGACCCTCGTAAACCTCGGTCATCGGCTGAACAAAAATCGTCCCGCGTTCCTGAAGATTTTCAATCGAGTGCGGCGTCGTTTTGCCCGCCCGATCGGAAATCAGCGCACCGGTGGGACGGCTCTCGATGTCGCCCTGCCACTCGATATACCCGTAGAAAAGCGAATTCAAAATCGCTGTCCCGCGCGTTTCCGTCAACAACTCGCCGCGAATGCCGATCAACCCGCGCGACGGCACCAGGAACTCCAGGCGCACACGCCCCGAGCCATGGTTGATCATCTTTTCCATCTTCCCTTTGCGGGCGCCGATGCGTTCGATCACTACGCCCACGAAGTTCTCGGGGCAATCGATCGTCAACATCTCCAACGGCTCCTGAATCTGTCCGTCAACCTTGCGAGTAACGATCTCAGGCCGGCCCACCATCATTTCGAAACCTTCACGACGCATCATTTCGATCAGAATCGCCAACTGCAATTCGCCGCGGCCCATCACCTTGAATGTCTCCGGTGAACCCGCGTCTTCCACCCGAATCGACACGTTCGTCAAGAGTTCGCGGTCCAGGCGATCGCGCAAATTCCGTGAAGTCACATATTTGCCCTCACGGCCCGCAAATGGCGACGTATTCACCGTGAACGCCATCGCAATCGTCGGCTCGTCGATCTGAATCACTGGCAGCGGCATCGGCGTGTCGATGTTGGAGACCGTTTCACCGATCGTGATTCCCTCAACGCCCGCGATGGCCAAAATCGACCCTGGAACAGCCAACGATTCTTCCACACGTTTCAATCCCGAAAACGAAAACATCTTCGTGATCCGCGTCTTTTGAATCTTGCCGTCCAGCTTACACACCGACACTTCGTCGCCCAACTTCAGCGTGCCATTGAAGACTCGCCCAATCGCTAAACGGCCCAGATAATCGGAGTAGTCCAAATTCGCCACGAGCAACTGCAACGGCGCTTCCGCATCGCCCTTCGGCTCGGGAATGTGTTTGAGAATGGACTCAAACAGCGGCTCCAGATTCTCGCTGTCATCCGTCAATTCCAGCTTCGCGATGCCCAGTTTCCCGTTGGTATAAATGACCGGGAAATCCAACTGATCTTCGGTCGCGTCCAAATCGATGAAGAGATCATAGACCTCGTTCAACACCTCCTGCACCCGCGCGTCCGGACGGTCAATCTTGTTGATGACAACGATCGGAGCGAGCTTCGCTTCGAGCGATTTCATCAAAACGTAACGCGTCTGCGGCAGTGGGCCTTCGCTCGCATCAACAAGCAATACAACGCCGTCAACGAGCTTTAACGCCCGTTCTACTTCGCCGCCGAAATCACTATGGCCCGGTGTGTCCACGATATTGATCGTGAAATCCTTGTACTGAACGCCCGTGGTCTTAGCAAGAATGGTGATGCCGCGTTCGCGTTCCAAGTCATTGGAATCCATGACGCGTTCGGTCTGTGCTTCATTTGCACGGTAAATACCGCTTTGGCGAAACATCGAATCGACCAGCGTAGTCTTGCCGTGGTCAACGTGAGCAATAATAGCTATATTGCGGATGAAAGAGGAAGGGTTGGTGGAGCTCAAACTCTTTCATTGTCCCACGTTCAAGTGGTTCTATGGGTGATATCCTAAAGATTAATGGCTGAAACTGATCGTTTGCCGTCTGTTGTCATCGTCGGCAGACCGAACGTGGGTAAGTCCACGTTGTTTAACGCCCTCACCGGAACCCGTCGTTCCATTGTCGGGGACGAGCCCGGTATTACACGGGATCGCATCGGCGGCATCGCCGAACATGCCGGAAAACGCTTTGAAATCATCGATACAGGCGGCATCATCACCGATGATCATGCGCTGATCCCGACGCAAATTCTGCGCCAGGCGCACTTCGCACTCGATGTCGCCGCCCACATCATCTTCGTTATCGACGGCCGCTCGGAAATTACTTCTGCCGATCGCGAACTCGCACAGATGTTGCGCAAGCTCAACAAGCCGTTGCTGCTCGCCGTCAACAAAATCGACACCGAGAAAAACGAACATCTCGTCGACGAGTTTCACAACCTGGGCATCGCACCAGTCTTTGGCGTCTCCGCGGAGCACCGCGTCGGGCTTTACGAAATGCTCGATTACGTCGTGCACACGTTCCCCTCGACGGAAGAGCCGGAGCCGCTTGCTGAAGGCGAGGAAGCCGTCAAGAAAACGCCGCCCATCAAAGTCTCCATCATCGGGCGGCCAAACGTCGGCAAGTCGACGTTGATCAACGCCATCCTCGGCGAAGAGCGCGCCATCGTCTCCCCCGTTGCCGGCACAACTCGCGACGTAGTCGATGAACACATTACGCTGAAGGGCGTCGATTACCTCTTCATGGACACTGCCGGCATCCGGCGCAAGGGCAAGACCCATTTGATGGCGGAGAAGCTCAGCGTCGTCATGGCGCGGCGGCACATCCGCATGGCGCATGTCGTGCTGCTCGTTATGGACGCGACCGAGGGCCCTCTCGGGCAGGACGCAACCATCGCCGGCTATGCTCACGAAGAGGGTCGCGCATTGATAGTCGTCGTCAACAAATGGGACGCAGCGCCGGACCGAAACAAGGCGAAGTTCGAAGAAGAACTGCGCGACGAACTTAAATTCCTTGAATATGCCCAGGTTGCGTTCATCTCGGCTAAGACCGGCAGCGGTGTCGGCCAGCTTTTTGAGATGATCTGCAACGCGCACAAATGGTCCTCTCATCGTGTCGGTACAGGCGAGCTAAATCGCTTCTCCACCGGCCTCACGCTCGAACCCGACACGCGCATCAAGTACATCACGCAGGCCTCCATTCGTCCGCCCACATTCATCGTCTTTCCCGACAAGAAGAACGATCTGCATTTCTCCGCCGAAAGGCAATTGATCAACCGTCTGCGCCGCGCCTTCGGCTTTCAGGGCACGCCGATTGTCATCAAGACAAAGTTCGCGGCCAACCCCTTTGAAGGAATGCGCCGCAACGAAGCGCCGAAGCGGCCGCCTCGGAACACCGAACAGAAATCGCCGAAGCGAACCAAGTCCACAACCGGCGAATCCAACGCGCCCAAACAGACCTCAGGCAAAGCGCGCGCCACTCGAACTTCCTCAACCAAATTCGGCACGGGTAAGAATGCAGCCCGCAAAGCAAAGAGCGGCACAGTTCGCAACAAGCAGAAGACAAAGAAGTAATGGCGTACGAGCTCACCGCCCTCATCGGCGTGGGCCCCGCGCCTCCTGGAACTATCGCCCTCCCGCAGCGCGCCTGGCTTTTGCCGATATGCGATGAGAGCGTCCACAACGCTATCGATCTATCGCGCAATAGTCCCGTCGTTTTCGTCGCGGCCCAGTTCTACGGCGGCGCCGGCGTTCAAGCGGCCACACTCTATCGCGACGGTCGCGAAGAAACAATTTTCGAAACCGGCTATCAAGCTATCAACGCCGCATTGCACGCGCTCGGCATAGCGGCCGAGCCGCCCAACGATGCTTTTGACACCCTGGGGCTCGGCCGTTTTCGAAGTACCGAAAAATGGCTCAGCGCTATCGCGCCGCCGCCCTTGCCTGAATCGCCACTACAGCCGGCTGCAATCCCGCCTTCGCCAAGCCGGCATAGACCACCAGCCCTACAAAGAAGCTGTAGAGGACAGCCGGTTGGTATGGGCTCCAAATCCCAACCGCGAAGCCCAGTGCCCAAGCCACGTAGCCTGCCCAGTTGATGCCCTGCCGAGGCCCTGACCATTCCTTGCCCGAAAGGTAATAGTCGGCAACCATCGCACCGCAAATCGGCCCGAATGATGCGCCCACAATCACGAAGACTTGCACTAGATTCGCTGCTGCGCCGGTAATCGCCAGAATGATCGCCACCGTTACCCCCGCCATCGTCGACGACATGCGTGGAACGCCTGGAATCATTGTAGAAAAGCTGTTTCCCGCGATGAATGCGCAGAAGCATGCGGGAGTAATCGATGCCACCGCGAATAGCAGGAACATCGCCGAAGCCAGCAGTCCACCCTGCGCTCCAATCACGGCTTCATAAGTAAAGCTGGTAATCGACGGGTCCAGCGCCCGCGCACCCGCCACTGAGAGTATCGGCAAACCGCCGGCAATCACAATTGCCAGCGCTATGCCCGTCAATCCGCCCATCCGCACATCGCTTTCATTGCGGCTGTTCATGCCGAAGTCCACGCCCGCCGCGCCCGCTGTCGCGAAGAAGCCGATGACCGTTGCGAGGATTGTCAGAAACGCTCCCATTGAATCATCGATCACAGGTTTGTGTAGCGAAATCCCGCCCATCGTCTTGAAGAACACAAACAGGATCATCAACAGCGGAATCAGGTTCAAAAACAGCGATGCCTTCGCGACGTATTGAATCCCCTTCACACCGATGTAGGCCATGACGTAGCCCCACAGAACCGCGACAATCGCAAACTCCATTGAGCCCGGCCCCGCCGTCGAACCAACTGCTTTCAAGATGAAGGTCGTTGCCGTGAACGTGCCCACCGCGAACCATCCCAATTGCAGGAGACCCATCAGCAATCCCGGCATCAAATAACCGCCGGCGGTGCCAAAAGTCGAACTCCCCACTACATATAACGGCAGCCCGGTCTTCATGCCCAACATTCCCGGAACGTAATAAAACAAGCCATAACTGAGCGCTCCGGCGAGCACCAGTGCCAGCAGGCAAAGGCCAAGGCCCGCGCGATCAATGGTGCCTTGCGCAAGTGTCTGGTAGAAAACTATCCACAGGAATACACCGGCATAGCTGGGCGCCGTGTTCACGTACCACGGCGCGCGGTTCGACGCCGGATTGGGCGTTGTCTTTTCAATGTAAGCAGGGAGCATGGCGTTGAAGTATATCGCGTCCATCGTCCGAATCGTATAGTCCTCACAAAAGGCCGGTCCATAAAAACAAATCAGCCCCGGTTGCCCGGGGCCGTCTGTTTACTACTGGCTATTCGCGTTCCCCTATCGGGGGGCTTGGTTACTTCTTCTTGGCAGCAGCCTTTTTGGCCGGTGCGGCGGCCTTCTTAGCCGGAGCTGCAGCCTTTTTGGCCGGTGCCGGAGCAGCAGCCTTTTTGGCCGGAGCAGCAGCCTTCTTTGCCGGTGCCGCAGCCTTCTTGGCCGGAGCAGCAGCTTTCTTTGCCGGGGCAGCGGCCTTCTTAGCCGGAGCTGCCTTTTTGGCGGTAGCGTATTTCATCGAGTAATTCTCCCTAACATCAAAAAATCGCGACCTCCTAGGAGATCGCAGCGTGTCCCATATATAAATTTGTTTGCGATGCAAGTCAAGGGAAAAGTGCGTCGTGACATGCGCCAAACCCCGTCTGGTAAAGGGGCCGAGCGAAAAAAACGCAGATGCGCGAAAATGTTTAATGAGGCGCGATGCATTTTGAGCCAATAAAAATAGGCCTTTCACGCACAGCACCAAAATTCGCGGGGTCATTCGCATCGCTACTCACGCTCTCAACGGTGTTGAAAAAATATTTCGCGAGCAATGCGTGTCGAGTCCTCGCCCGATCGTTCGCGCATCCATTTCACGGGCATCCGCGGCGCTTCATGCCTTACGGCCAACGCCGCTTCATCGCGTATTTTCCTTGCTCTACATTTCTTCATCAAGCATCAACTCACACCATGAAAATTCCATCGCTCGTCACTCTCGTTTTGATCGCATTGCTGGCTGCGTGCGGAACTCGCCGCAATACCGTGAGGCTGCCCGTCGCGCGCATCGGAGCCACGGAAGAAGGCATCGCAAGCTGGTATGGCGAACCCTATCACGGACGTCGCGCAGCCAATGGTGAGATCTTCGACATGGAGCAGTTCACCGCCGCTCATCCATCGCTTCCATTCGAGACATGGGTGCGCGTTCGTCTCCTCGCGACGAAGAAGGAAGCCGATGTCCGCATCACCGATCGAGGGCCCTTCGTCAAAGGCCGCATCATCGATCTCTCGCGCGCCGCCGCCAGGGACATCGAACTTGTTCGCCCCGGCGCCGCCAAGGTTCGCCTCACCATAGTCGCGCCGCCGAAGTCCTACCTTCGCGGGCGGCAGTTCACGGTTCAGGTAAGCTCGCTCCCGGCGAAGGCGCGCGCCGAGTTGCTGCAGCGCCAACTCGCCGCGCAGCATAAGGACGTCTCCGTTCGCTACCGTTCAGCGAATACGAAGGGCGGTCACGCCGAGGCTTGGCGCGTCCTCGTGGGCCGTGAGGAATCACCAGGCGCCGCACAGCGAATTCTCGAAAGGCTGCTCGATAAATTCCCAAACGCGTTCATCGTCCCGTGGAACGTCGAGTAAGGGCGATTACGCCGGTATACCCCCACAAGCGGGTAGGCCTGACCGCATCAAATCCACCCCCACTCTACCCTTGCGGTCTATGAAAAAGTTTCAATTCAGAGTAGATTAATCTCTACCGCCGCACACTACATTACTAAGGCATCTCCGCTCGCTGTCGCGGAAGTTGCCCCAGACGGATACCGTTCATGGCCCTTTTCAACCAATCTCACGCTCCCGAACCCACCCTGGTGGGCAACTCTCCTCGCCTTCGTCATGTGCAACGAATGGTAGAAAAGCTTGCGTCCGGCCGGTGGCCCGCGCTGATTCTCGGTGAGACTGGAACCGGCAAGGAAGTAGTTTCGCGGTCCATTCACTCCGCCAATCCGGTTGGCCCTTTTGTCACCATTGACTGCTCCTCCTTCGTTGGCCCCCTCATGGAGAGCGAACTCTTCGGCCATGTCAAAGGCTCATTCACCGGCGCCGTCAATGCCAAAATCGGCCTCATCGAAGCCGCTAACGGTGGCACCGCATTCTTCGACGAAATCGGCGAACTTCCCTTGGATCTGCAAGCCAAACTCCTCCGCGTACTGCAGGAGAAAGAATTCCGGCCCGTCGGTTCGACCCAAACGAAGCGTTCCGATTTCCGCATTATCGCCGCCACCAATCGCGACTTGCTTAAGGAAGTGGAAAAGGGCGCCTTCCGCCGTGATCTCTACTACCGTCTCAACGTGGTCACGGTGCGGCTCGCGCCGCTTCGCGAACGCAAGGAAGACATTCCGTTGCTCATGCAGCATTTCATGGCGAAATACGGGTCCGGCCATACCTTTACGCAGGAAGCTATGGACGCCATGCTCAGTTACGAATGGCCCGGAAATGTTCGCGAGCTCGAAAACATGATTCAGCAAATGGTCGCCGTCCGCACCGGTCCGCTCCTCCATCTCAACGACCTTCCCTCGCCCGTTCAAAACCACCTTTACGCGCGCCGCGGCCCCGGCATCGCCATGTCCGCAGTGGCGGGCGGAGGCACCTTCCACGCCGCCATGGCCGCTGCCGCTTCTCCCGCTATCGATCACCGCTTTCTCGAATCCCCAATTCTCCCCCTCACTGAGTTGGAACGCCGCGCGATCGTCCACGCACTGGAATTCACCAAGGGGGACCGCCTGATGGCCGCTGGTCTGCTCGGTATCGGCCGGACCACGCTCTACAGAAAATTGAAGGAATATCAGATGGCCGTGTGAGAATAAAGCCGGCCGCTGCCCACTAACTGAACAGGGAATGGCAATGGCAACCGGTGAGAAAACGAGGGCGCGGCTCCTTTTGGTCGAAAGCGACGCCTGGGACGCCGGCCTCATTCAGGAAGCGCTCGACGAACTGGAAGAACGTCCGCAAGACAATCTGCTCGGACGGGCGGTCGAACTCTTCCACGCCGAAACGCTCGATGAGGCGGTCGCCTCAGTTACCGCCGAAACCTACGACCTCATCCTCCTCGACCTCGCCAACGGCGGCGGGCTCCACCCCTATCTCCAACTCCGCGACCTCGCTCCGTCAACGCCTATCGTCATCCTCACTGTTCACGAAGACGAAACACTCGCGCTCACCGCGGTGCGCGAAGGAGCCTCCGGTTACCTGCTGAAGGAAGACCTGGACTGTCTCCCCCTTGCCCGAACCCTCCGCGCGGCCTTCGAACGCCACCATGCGCTGTTGGCGCGCGAGGAAATGCCCGGTACGGACGATCTCACCGGTCTCACATCTCGCGCCGGCTTTTTTTATCTAGGCGGGATGCTGCGCCGCCTCGCCACGCGCTGGTCCAAGTCGCCCTCCCTGTCCGTAGTCACGCTTACCGGCTATGGCCGCATGAAAGATGTATTCGGCGCGCAGGCCCGTGACATGGCTCTCATCGAAACCGCGGAAATGGTCCGCGACCTCTTTCCCGACGCCGATCTCCTCGCCCGCACCGGCGCCGAACAGTTCGCCGTCATCTCAATCAGCCCCCACGCCGGCGCCGATACTCTACAGGCTCGCACCCGCCGCTGGGTTGAAAAACGCATCGGTCCCCTCTCCACTACTCCGCCGCTGGAGTACGAAGCCTTCGAGGTCGATCTCGCTGATAGTGACGACTCACTGCCCGATCTCCTCCGCGCCCCGCTTGCCCAAACCGCGGGCATGCCAAAATAGGCCGGTGCGCATAGCCCTCGACGCCACCTACAGCACCGGCCCGGAACTTACTGGCGTTGGCGTCTATTCTCAAGAAATCCTGCGCGGCCTCGCTCTCCATTACCCGCAGGCCCGCTATACGTTTTGCTATCGCTCCAACAGATTCTTCAAGTCATTTTCCGATAAGCTCCCCGCCGGCACATCCCGCCGCCCCTTCACGGATTCCTGGGTCCCCGCCCACCATCTCTTCCATGGGCTGAACCAGCGCCTCCCCGCGGCCCGCATGCGCCGTTCGGTCTCAACGTTTCACGACCTTTTCGTCATGTCGGGCGACTATTCCACGCCCGAATTCCGTCAGCGCTTCACCGCCCAGGCCCGCGCCGCCGCCGCCCGATCCGATCTCATCCTCTGCGTTTCCGCCTTCACTGCCACGCAAGTGGAAGCGCTCCTCAACGTCCCCAGGGAAAAACTCCGCGTCATCCACCACGGCGTCCACGCGCCCGCTGAACTCCCGCCGCCCGAATCCCGCGAACCCATCGTTCTCAGCGTCGGATCTATACAAAAGCGAAAGAATACGGCGCGCCTCGTGGAAGCCTTCGAGCAGACCCGTCCGGGGTGGAAACTTGTCCTCGCTGGCGCCGCCGGCTTCGAAGCTGAGAACATCGCTGCGCGCATTTCGCGCAGCCCCCGCGCCGCTGACATCCAGGTCACCGGCTACGTCACCAACGCCGCGCTTCAAGCTCTCTACCGCCGCGCGTCGCTTTTCGCCTTCCCCTCGCTCGACGAGGGCTTTGGCATTCCCGTCATTGAAGCGATGGCATGGGGCATCCCCGTCATTACTTCGGATCGCTCGGCCCTCGCTGAAATCTCCGGAGAAGCTGCGCTCCACGTCAACCCCAACAGCGTGGACGAACTCGCCCAAGCATTGCAAACGCTCATGGATCAACCCGGCCTTTGCCGGCAACTCATCGCACGCGGCCGCGAATGGTCCAATAAATTTACGTGGAAACGAGCGGTCGACGAAACCTGGAACGCCTACCAGGAACTACTTTGAAGATTCCTCATCCAAGGAAATTTTCAGCGCCCGCAGAAATTTCTGGTCTTGCGATGTCCAGGAAAGTCTTCCGCCGCGACCGCGAACCTTAGGCTCCGGCTTGTTGGGAGAAAACTCGCCCTCGATCTCCGGAACGTCGTCCTCTTCCTCCTCGCCTTCGCCGCGCTTATTGAACCCGATCGTCGCCTCGAGCACGAGAAATACATCGTACCCCGCCCGTTTGATCTCACCGATCGCTTCCGCGATCCGGTCAGAATCGGACAGGGATTCATTGATTGCATTTCCCAGGTCCTGCATCAGCTCTTTCAACCGGTCGTCCAAATGTAAGCCTTTCTATCCAAAATTCTGCCCTAAGGATACCATCCACCCGGCCCCTGACAATCTCATCGGCGGTTCTAACGCTTTTCTGAAGGGTGCCTTATAATTGGAATCGGTTACTTCTTCGATGTTCTCGCTCGGCCGAAAGTTTCTTTCTCATGTACTTCCAGGAATCATGCGTCCCTTGCGCATTCTCTGGAACGAGATGGTCGCGTTCGTTTTCGTTTGTTTCGCCGTGCCGGCAGCCTTTAAGGTTTACAGCTTTTGGCGAGATTTCGACGGCGAACCACGTACGCTTTTTGGCTTGATCCTGTCAGGCATCTTCCTGTTTACAATGCTCTACTTCGCCGTCATGTCTTTTGTCCGCGCCAAGAAAATTTCGCGCACTGCGCCTTAACTCTATTCTCATGGCGGAACACCGTATCGGCCAACCCGGAGAATTCCCATTCACTCGTGGGATTTACCCGGACATGTATCGCAAACGGCTTTGGACGATGCGTCAGTACGCCGGTTTCGCCTCAGCCGAGGAGAGCAATCGCCGGTATAAATACCTCCTGTCCCAGGGCACAACCGGCCTCTCCGTGGCCTTCGATCTCCCCACCCAACTCGGCCTCGATGCGGATCATCCCCTCGCCGCCGGTGAAGTCGGTCGCGTCGGCGTCCACATCTCTTCCCTAAAAGACATGGAACTCCTCTTCGACGGCATTCGCCTCGATCAGGTCACCACGTCGATGACGATCAACTCCACTGCTTCCACTCTGCTTGCCCTCTACGTGCTCGTCGCCGATGCGCAGGGCGCCAATCGCGCCAAACTCGGCGGCACGATACAAAACGACATCCTCAAGGAATACATCGCCCGCGGCACCTACATTTACCCGCCCCGTCCCGCCATGCGCATCATCACGGATGTTTTTGCCTGGGCCGGCCATGAACTTCCCGAGTGGAACACGATCTCCATCAGCGGCTACCACATCCGCGAGGCCGGCTCCACTGCCGCGCAGGAGGTAGCTTTTACCCTGTCCAACGCCGTGGCCTACATCGACGCGGCCCTCAAAGCCGGACTTGCCATAGATGCCTTCGCCCCGCGTCTCAGCTTTTTCTTCAACGCCCACAACGATTTCCTCGAAGAAATCGCCAAATTTCGCGCCGCCCGCCGGATCTACGCTCATCTCCTTCGGGATCGCTTCCATGCCACGGATCCTAAGTCGCTCCTCCTTCGCTTTCACACGCAAACCGCCGGATCCTCCCTGCAGGCCCAGCAGCCTGAAGTCAATGTCGTCCGCACCACTATTCAGGCGTTGGCGGCCGTCCTCGGAGGCACTCAATCCCTCCACACCAACGCGATGGACGAAGCGATCGGCCTGCCCACTGAGTCCGCCGCCACCCTCGCCCTCAGAACCCAGCAAGTCATCGCGCACGAGTCCGGCGTCCCCGCCTATCCCGATCCATTCGGAGGCAGCCACGTCGTCGAGGCATTGACCGATCAACTCGAACGCGACGCCCTTTCCTACATCGCAAAAATCGACGCCATGGGTGGCGCCCTTTCTGCAATCGAAGAAGGGTATCAACAGGCTGAAATCCACGAAGCCGCCTATAAGTACCAACGAAAGGTTGAATCCTCGGAACAAGTCGTCGTCGGCGTCAACAAGTTCACTGCCCCCGAACCCGCCCGGACCCTCGTCTTCCGCATTGACCCGGATCTCGAAGCCCAGCAAATCAACCGTCTTCGCGATCTCCGCATCTCCCGAAACGCCGAATCCGTGTCTTCCGCTCTCAACAAAATCGAGCAAGCCGCCTGCACCAGCGACAATCTGATGCCGCCCATCCTCCATGCCGCAAAAGAACTGGCCACCGTCGGCGAAATCGCCACCGCCCTGCGCCGCGTCTTCGGCGAACACCGCTAACGGTGCCTGGTTACCGGATTTATCCGGCCTGGAGATTGGCCATTTCAAAGGCTGATTTGAATAACAGTAAGCCCCCCGGAGAGATTCAAGCGGCGAAAGTAGCGAGAGTGTCAGCGGCGAGCGGGAGTTTCGAGGGCTTTAGAGTGGAG
>Ga0105046_10001700_pt1 | contig 34062 bp, 22 predicted proteins | sample MAT03_FD_78385 | JGI IMG/M metagenome (GOLD analysis project Ga0105046, IMG submission 78385) | Freshwater microbial communities from Lake Fryxell liftoff mats and glacier meltwater in Antarctica - MAT-03 (megahit assembly) | ecosystem: Environmental > Aquatic > Freshwater > Ice > Liftoff... | reverse complement strand
TCGCATTCGCCTTCCAGAGCAAGTACTTGGGGATGTCTCCGTTCCAATGTCGCAGTCTGTTCAGCATCTTGTCGTATCTTGAATACGAATACGGAGTTCACCATCCGATCGGTGGTTGTAGTCGCGTCAGCGAGCGGATGGCGGAGTTGGCGACCGACTTAGGTGTCGATGTTCGTTTAAACGAATCCGTCACCGGCCTCGAGTTGAAGGGGCGCCGGGTGACGGGAGTGCGCACCGAACGAGGGACGTACGCATGCGATTCGATGGTGATCAACGCAGATTTCGCCGAAGCGATGAAGCGACTCGTTCCCGATGGACTCCGCAAGCGTTGGAGCAACTCAAAGCTGCAGACGAAACGATTCTCGTGCAGCACCTACATGTTGTATCTCGGCATCGAGGGGCTTTATGACCAATTGCCACACCACAACATTCATATCTCCAGTGACTATGAACGGAACTTAGTGGAGATCGAGCAAACTCATGTGTTGAGCGACGATCCGTCGTTCTATGTGCAAAATGCTGGCGTTACCGATGACACTCTTGCGCCCAAGGGGCACAGCACGCTCTATGTGCTGGTACCGGTAAGCCACCAGCATGATAAAATCGATTGGAAAAAAGAAGCCGATCCGTTTCGAGAGAAAACGCTTGATAAGTTGGCCGCGATCGGTCTGCACGATGTTCGCGATCGGATTCGTGTCGAGCATCGGATCACACCCGACGATTGGCATCAAAACTATCGCATTTACCGAGGTGCAACGTTCAATTTGGCTCATAACCTAGGACAAATGCTTCATCGTCGTCCTCGGAATCGATTTGAGGAACTCGATGGCGTCTATCTAGTCGGTGGCGGTACTCATCCCGGCAGCGGTCTCCCGGTGATCTATGAATCGAGCCGCATCACGAGCCGCCTTTTGCTGAACGATCTTGGCGTGGATCATCGGTTTATCGACGATGCCGCAACACCGCTGGCCGTACAGTGTTAGCTTGACAGCATCACGTCCGCCAAATCGAGGTCTAATGTTTGTTGGGATCGCGATCGTGATGCAGTTGGTTGACGTGAACATGCAGTTGAGGATTTTCTTGGAACAGCCACAACCATCCGGTGTCGGTAACGGCAGCATCATCCAAATACAGCGACTCAAGATTTGGCATGTGAGCGATCGAGCGCAAGCCTTCGTCGGTAACGCCAACACCGATCAGGTGGATGGCACGTAGACGCGCTATTTTGGACACGGATCGTCCATGTCGATTGTCTCCGTCGATTATTCCAAGTCGTAGTTGGCGAAGAACGGGCATTTCTGCGAGCCGCTCAATGCCTTCGGGCGTCAGCTTCGTATTCGGAAGGTTTAACAACCAAATCGTTTTTGACTTCGCCAATTCCGCTACCATCTCATCGGTTATCTCAGCACCGCGAAGATGAAGTTGTTCGAGTAGCGGCATGGAAGCGAGTTTCTTTATCGTCTCCATGCTTACTGATTCGGTATCAACCTGGATCGTTGTCAGACGCTCGATTGCACATAACTTACTAAGCATCTCGTCGTTGATCGTGAGCGCGTCTAGCCGAGCAACGGCTTCTTGAGATTTTAGCAATTCATCGAGTTGCAATTGAAATCGCTCGCTGACCGTCGGTTCATGCTTTACAGCAACGTCCTCCTCATCCGGATGACGGAAAAATAAGGCGTAGCCAGCAACGACAAGCATCAGCCCAATGCCAACAAATATAGCACTGCGACGAGGCCGAACTCGAGCCATTTTTAATAGACCCGCCAAACGACTCTTGGGCGTGTTGACGGCAGGAACTGAGTTTTCCGGCAGTGCCGGTTCGCCGTCGTCGGTAGGGGAAATCTTGTCCGACATGCCACCCACAGCGATCCGGTTTGTATCCTGGCATTGACGCCGCTAACGCAGCCTCAATGCTCAGTGAGAAAGCTCTACCGCGAAAGTGGCGCTATAAGACGATTGACCCAGAAACCGTCTCGAGCACTGGTACTTCGACCCAGGAGGCAGGTCGACGAATGATTCCCGCAACCATCCGATCACGGCAGAGCTATCTCGATTGACTTTTTTTGTACGGTGTTGTCGTGCAATATAGCTGGGACGTAATCGACGACGAAGTAGCGAGTACCACTCTGCGGATCGACCTGTCAATTCTAGTTTTCGAGTTTCTTGATCGGTGGGTCGGAATTCAGTAAACCTTGATGTTTGATGCTGGGAAATCAACCTTGGCTTGATTCGTCGATGCCGGATATAGGTTGGTGGCCGGACGGTACGCCGAATGCAAATACACCGTTACGGTCACGTCACAAACTAGAAATTCCAGCGATTGCATCAAATGGCTGCCGGCCGGTGCAACTTTTTTGGGCGAATTCATTGAGCGAACTTACTTCATTGAGTAAAGGTTTAGCATTTCCAATGGGCCATTCGGCGATCGAACACGGCTTTTCCGGAGAAGACTTGGATGAATTTCTAGACATCTTGCGGCAATTGATCCGAGAGCCGGCAGTCGTCGGCTCAGAGGACTCATTTTTTCGAGTAGTACGGAGGGAATTGGAAGAGGTTTCCGTCGACGTCCGTTACTACAAGGGCTGCCTCGTCGCTCAGGGAAAAGCCCCGGACAGTCTGATACTTTCGGCTCACATGGATCGACACGGTCTGGTCTGCACGGGACCAAACGAGTTTCAGTACGCGGCCTTCATCACGACCAATCAAGGCGAGTTGACGGGCGATTCCGTCTCCGAGCAGATGATGGGAACGATCCAGCATCGTTTTTATGGTCAACGCGTTCAGGCGCACTTGCCTTATGTCGGAACTTACCAAGGCCAGGGTACGATCACGAACTCCTATGTCTGCCCCGAACGTCGAAACCTAATTTTTGAAGTCGATGGTCTTGCATTCCTGCAGCCCGGAACGCCCGTTTCCTTTCTCGATCGGCTCCACATCTCCGGCGGATACATTTCCGCGCAGCTTGACAACGTGCTTTCGATTGCAGTGATCGTCTACCTGTTCCGCCGTGGCTTTCAGGGAACAGCTCTGTTCACGGCTGAGGAAGAAGCGGGGAAGAGTTGGCGTTATGCGCTTGCATGGTTCCAAAGGAATCATAAAGCGACTCAGCGTCTTCTGGTTCTTGATACCAGCCCGTACCCGACGACCGAGGCGGCGGAGGAGCAGCAATTGGTTTTGCGTCGCAAAGACGCCAACGGATTGTTTGCTCCTGACATTACATCGGAACTAGAGCGAAAATGCGACGAATTGGGAATCACTTATAGTCACAAGGACGCCTATGTTGAGGCACTCAATCGAGATCGTGCCAAGCCACTTTCTTTGGGCAGGACCGAATTAGGGCGACTTGTCGTGGCAACGGGTGGTCAAATCAACGGCACGACGCTTCAGATTCCAACCACGGGATACCACACAACCAGCGAAACGGCTTCTCTTTCGTCCGTGATCGCTGCCTTGCGTCTTCTTATGTCTTACATCCAATAGGCGTCAGTCGACGTTGACGGGGCGACTTCGTTTTGCTATTCCCCACGTTTTTGGGTGATTGAAATGGATTATAGTCGTCGAACCCGTCGGGTTGCTTGACGGCGTCAATCTTTTTCCGTCGCTCATCTTCCGCCACCCAGCAAGCCACTACCATGTTGTCGATCATCGTCGTTGTTTTCGTTCTTGGGTATCTCGCAATCGCGCTTGAGCATCCTATCGGAATCAATAAAGCTGCGTCAGCGTTATTCATTGGCGTGTTGTGCTGGACGTTGTACGCGATAGACGCCAACAACCTTGTCCCGTTGGACAGCATTCCGGCTTGGTTTTCCGAAGAGCTGCCTAAAGACGAAGCCGAGCACGTTCAGCGGTTGTACTTGGTAGAAAAGCAATTGCTTAGTTTGACCGGAGAGATCGCCGGTATCTTGTTCTTTTTGATGGGCGCGATGACCATCGTCGAACTCGTCGACTTGAACGAAGGCTTCTCCGTCATTACCAGCCGAATTAAGTCCACAAGCACTTCCAAGCTGGTCTGGATCATCGGCATCATGACGTTCTTCTTCTCCGCCATTCTCGACAATCTCACCACGACCATCGTGGTGATTTCATTGCTGAGAAAACTGGTGCATGACAAGGAAAAACGATTGATGTTTGCAGGCCTTGTCGTCATCGCGGCGAATGCCGGCGGTGCATGGACGGTAATTGGAGATGTGACAACCACGATGCTTTGGATCAAGCACAAGATATCGTCCATCGAAGTGATGAAGCAACTGTTTGTGCCAAGCGTTGTTTGCCTTTTGGTTCCCATGATCATCTTATCAAAGAAGCTTGCTGGACCGCTTGAAACGGCACCCGAGGTGACCAGTGGTCACAAAGTTAATATCTCGCTTCGGCACCAATTGTTGTTTCTCGCACTTGGCGTCGGTGGCTTGATCAGCGTTCCTTTATTCAAGGCAACCACTCACCTTCCCCCTTTCATGGGAATGACACTGGCATTGGCGACGATTTGGATCGTTTCGGAAATTTTCAGTCGCTCGCTCGAACCAACAACGCGATCATCGACCGGTGTTCTTGCGGCCTTGCTTAAGGTCGACATGTCCAGCATTTTGTTTTTTCTTGGGATTTTGCTCGCGGTTGGATCGCTCGCGGCGACCGGATTGCTCGCTGGCCTGGCGGCGTGGCTCGATGCCACGGTCGGTAATAAGACCTTCATCGCGTTCTTTATCGGCTTGGCTTCGGCAGTCGTTGACAACGTGCCGCTGGTTGCCGCCGGTATCGAAATGTACCAAATGCCAATCGACGATGTCTTTTGGATGGAACTGGCGTTCTGTGCTGGAACCGGTGGCAGTTGCCTGATCATCGGTTCTGCAGCAGGGGTCGCCGCGATGGGCCTGGAGCAGATCAACTTTGTTTGGTATCTGAAAAAGATCGGACCGTATGCATTGATCGGTTACGTCGCCGGCTTCCTGGTCTTCATTGCCCAGCAACAATTGTTTTAGCGATCAGTGATCAACGATCGTCAAAGGGCAATGCGATCGGATGAGACCACAGGCCAATCACTCGGCGCTAAATGCAGAGTGTCAGTTGGCTCACGAACGAAGATGACCACCTCGTTCGATCTGAACCGGGAAAGATCGACCAATCCCTTCGCTCTCCATTCCCGTTCTTCGCTCCAATCGTAGGTTCTTCCAACGGCTTGATATCGCCAAGCTTCTGCAACGGAAAGACCGCTCGTCTCTAACGATTCACCATAGATCACCGGCTGGATGCCCAATCGGGAAGCTGCAACTCGATCAACGGCGATTCCGAATGGCTCGCAGTCCCATCGGCCTAAGTGGGGTCGGTAGGCACGCCGGGCCAACCAGCGATTGATGGGCAATGCCGTAAAAGAGACGACCGTCTCAGCCACCGGTACCGTCGCGTGCGAACCGATGATTCGTCGTTCAGAGACGATGCGGTTTAGCGTTTCGATAGGCGATGGTGAGCACCTCGACGGGTCCGATAGAAGCAGCCAATTTTCAAATTGCTTAATCGACTGGCCAGGCCAAGGGCCAGACCGCTGACGAGTTGAGTGAATCAGCCACTGGTCTGGATTTCGCAGGAGCGAATCAATCACGGTTGCTTCGTTAAGACGGTTCGATGTCGTGTCTTGCTGGTCGTCGCTTGTCGTGTTGCCCTTGTTTGCACTACCCTCCAAGTTGATCCAGTACCCAATTGCCCCATGAGCGATCAACTCTTTTGCTGCCTTATCTTCGGCGCGAGTCACCAGTACCTGAATCGTTGCGGCTTGATCTTTCTCAAGTCGTTGTCGAAGCAATCGGAGGATAGTGCCGCCAGGCCTTACGTAAGTGGCATCAATGCGGTCGGCAAGATCGATGGCAAGTTGATCTCGGCAGTATCCGTTAGGGAGCGGAACCGGATGCCAATCTTTATCGACAGCCGATTCATGATCGTTCGCGTCAAGTCGGACCGCATCAATCGACAGTAGCTTGCAGGCACGATCCGTCCATTTCTGGGAAGCCGTTTTGCGGAAGATCAACTCTCCGTCGCCGCGCTTTGGCGCTTGTTCGACAAAACGCCGAGTCATCGACAGGTTAGGTTGCTTTGAGACAAGATCGCGACCCAATCGGCTACTGACAATCAGATGCCATGGTCGCACATCTGCCAGAAGGATTTCTGGCAGGTCATGCTTTAACGTTTGACGCCGAAGGGGTAGGCGTTCCGAAGACACATCATTCTCTGCATTGGCAAATGGTACCGGACAATTTTTTCCCGCTCGATCCTTACTGTCCTTCGACTTGATTGCGATAAATCTCTGAAAGTACTTCGTTGTTACCACGGCCCGCGCCACTGCGGATCGCTTCAGGCGGGAAATCCTCGCCACGAACGGCCGAACCAAGAGGCGTGGTAACCGAATCATTGATCGTCTTCAAATAAGCTTGAAGCTTCCAAGCGGGGATTACGGTAACACCCAATTCAATCGCTTTCGCCTTGATCTCACCCAACTTTGCGACAAGCTGTGCGTTCTGTTCGCTTGCTTCGGTGCTCCCGTTGCCCAGGTCAGGCTGTTCGCCGACAACAAGGAAGCGGACGCTGGAGTCCAGCTTGCCTTCCAGGGCTCCCGAGCTAGTGATCACCGCTGCAACTTCGGCATCGGCAAGTTCGATCATCGATCGCAACTGATCAATATCGCTTCGTCCGTCGCCATCGATATCAATATCTCCCGCAAGTGCAATCCTGACTTTGCGTCCGGGTGCCCAAAATGGTGAATAGATCTTGTCACCCGCGATCAGCGGATTGCGATAGGACGGGGAACCGATAACGCGAGCTTGCGAAGAGTTCGCATTGAGAACCTTGATGACTTCGACCGTTGCCTTGACCGGCGCTTCTTGCAAATTCATCGCGTCTGCAGCGATCACGCCGAACTGGACCCCGGCACGAAGCGAGTCGGAGCTGCCGAGATTGATCAGGACTAACTCACCAGGTGGAACGACATACTGGATCTCACCCTGCACGTACTCGAACTTGTCGCTACGCAGTCGATTAAGCTCTTGACGCTGGGTCTCGATCGTACTTTTCATACCAACGGATTGGCTAAGAAGCTGAGTCTTTTCGTCAGTTGATAGCTTACGAAATTTTTGAAAGTCGCTGACGTTTCGATTTAGCGAGTCACGGGTTTCTTCGCCGGCCTTCTTCATCTTGTCGCGATCTTCGTTGAACTCGATTGTCGATTGATCAAGTTTGGCGATCGACCCGTCGCGTGTTTTCTCCGCCTCTTGCTGAGCTTTTCGTGCGTTATCAACGTCGCTATCCGCTTGAGTTCGCATGGTCGCTACCTCTTCGCGAGCCTGACCATATTGATCGTTGCGAGCTCGAATCGCGTTGACGAGGAACTCTGGCAGGTACGTGTAATTTCGATTTGCGATATCGACTTCGGGGCCAAAATATGCCATGTCCTGAACGAAACGCTGTTCGATCGATTCCATATCCGCGTCGCCGCCCACGGATTCACGAAGCAACGCGAAACTGGCTTCGCTGACTTCCCCCTTGCCCAACATCGCTTTCATAAGCTGATTTTGGCTGTCCATCTTTCGCAGTGACTCGTTCACCGTCGTCAGTTTCTGGTTCGCGGCTTCGGAATCGAGGGCTTGGGTGTTGCCCCATTTCCAAAAGAAAAAATTCAACGCAAGCGAGAGAACGAGAATGATCAGCGATGCGATCAAACTGCCGCGAATCACCGAATCGTCACGAGCGACCATGAGTTAATGTCCTGAATGACCAACCATCGAACCAGAAAAGACGAAAACCGCATCCCACCAAGACGGGACGACACGTCGGCAATTCCGACGCTGCAGCATAACTTGTACGTAACGGGGACTGGCCTGTTAGACGACAAGCCACCACTCTATTTACTGACACGGAATATTCTACCGTTGAGGCGTCAAAATGGGTCGGTATCGAGCCCCATTTTTTTGACTTTATCGATTGGCGCGGGTAATCGCAGAGGCATTTTTCAAGATGGCAGTCAAACGCTCACGAAACGACCAATCCAGCCGAAGACCGAGCGACGCCACCGCCCAGCTTAGTTTCGAAGGTTTTGAGCCTGAAATTGCAGCAGATGCGATGTCCAACCCTTCAGCGATTTCTAATTCTCCATCGGATTCACCCGATTCTGGCCACCCCGCCAGTCAAAAAACGGCGTTCTCGTTCAAGCTACTCGACACTGCTGTGGCCGATTGCGCCGACGAAGAAACGCCCGCTTTGGAAGGAAAACTGGTCATCATCGTTGATTCGCATTCCCTGATTTACCAGCTTTTCCATGCGCTGCCCCCGATGACCAGCCCCACCGGACTGCCGGTATCGACGGTCCACGGCTTCGTCGGTGACATGCTGGAACTGATCCGCCGTAAGTCACCCGACTTTGTTGTCTGTGCCTTTGACCTCAGTGAAGTGACGTTCAGGAACCAACTTTTCGATCAGTACAAAGCCCACCGCGAAAGCATGCCTGATGAGCTCCGCCAACAGATTCCGCTAGTCAGAGTCGCGATCGATGCGATGGGAATCGGCATCATGGAATGTGCTGGTTTCGAAGCCGACGACATCTTGGCGACCGTCAGCAAACAAATTGATGACGCAGGCGGTCGATGCTTGATCGTGACCAGTGACAAAGATTGCCGACAATTGATTACCGATCGCGTGCGTCTTTACAACATCCGCAAAGACGTCGAAATGGGTGCGGAGGAACTGCTCGCCGACTGGGGCATTCGGCCCAATCAGGTCGTCGACTACCAATCCCTTGTCGGCGATCCGGTCGACAACGTGCCCGGCATTCCGTTGATCGGGCCAAAGATCGCTCGAGCACTTCTGAATCAGTTTGATACGTTGGATGCCATCCTCGACAACGCAGGATCAGTCGCCGGGGCGAAGCGAAAAGAGAACCTCCAAAACGGCCGTGAGCGTGCGATGCTGAGCCGCCAATTGGTCGCCCTTCGCTACGATGTCCCTTGCGCCGTTCCCTGGAGCCGATCGAAGTTTCAAGCCGATGTTCCACGTCTGGATGAAATGATGGAACAGTTCGGCTTCCGAAGACTTCGAGCGAGAATTGCCGAGATGACAGGTCGATCCGTTGGCGAAGGATCTGCTTCGTACCAGTCCAGCGATGCGGCTGGCAATGAATCGACAGTGTTATCAGCAATGGCATCCAACAGCGCCTCGTTGCTTTCGCCCGTCGTGTCAGCTCCTTGGGAAACCCAGTACGAAACGATCGTCGACTTGGCTTCGTTAGAGGCATTTGTTTCTCGGCTTTCGACAGTCCATCAAATCGCGATCGACACCGAAACCACTGGCACCGATGCCCGTGGATGCAAGCTTGTTGGTATCTCCATCGCATGGGCTCCCACGAAGGCGGCGTACATTCCCATTCGTTCGCCTGAAAACGAAGCGGCGCTGAATGAGTCCGATGTGATCGAACGCCTGAGACCGATCATGGAGGATGATCGGATCGCGAAAATTGGCCAGAACATAAAGTTCGATATCATCGTGCTTCGCTCCGCAGGAACCGGTGTCCGTGGCGTTCACACCGATACCATGGTCGCCGATTATCTGTTGCATCCCGGTCGACGCAATCACACGTTGGATGATCTCTCCGAACGTTACCTCGGGCACAAAACGACCACGATTCAGGAATTGATCGGAACCGGAAGAAATCAAATCACCATGGATCAAGTTCCGCTCGCAAAAATTTCTGATTATGCCTGCGAAGATGTTGACGTCCCGCTGCGAATCACGCCGATCGTCCAAGAACAATTGGTGGCTGGTGGACTTGATCATTTGTTTCACACGGTTGAAATGCCGCTGATCGAAGTCCTCGCCGAGATGGAATTCAACGGGATCCGAGTCGATGTTGCTCACCTAACGGCGATGAGCGACATGTTCGCAACAAGGATCGATACGCTCCGCGAGCAAATCATCAGTTCGGCCGGCGAACGGCTGAATCTCGATAGCCCAAAGCAACTGGCATCATTGCTATTTGAGCGTCTGGGCCTGCCGATCGTCAAGAAAACGAAGACCGGCGCTAGCACCGACGTCGACGTTCTCCAGACGCTCGCCGCGATTCATCCGCTGCCAGCAAAGATCATTGAGTACCGGCAAGCGACGAAGCTTAAAAATACCTACATCGACGCGCTGCCGAAGTTGGTAAATGCAAAGACGGGACGAGTGCATACGTCGTTTCGTCAAGACGTTGCGGCGACGGGGCGACTGAGCAGCACTGACCCCAATCTTCAAAACATCCCCATCCGAACCGAAGAAGGGCGCGCGATTCGCGGTGCTTTCCGCGCCGGTCCCGAAGATTGGCTTTTGCTCGCGGCTGACTATTCGCAAATCGAGCTGCGAGTGCTTGCTCATTACTGTGGTGATGCGGCCCTGATTGAAGCGTATGAAAACGATCGTGACGTGCATACTCGCGTCGCCGCCGAAGTGCATGGTGTCGATGAATCAAGCGTTACACCGGAGATGCGTCGCATGGCGAAGACCATCAATTTCGGCATTGTCTATGGTCAAAGTCCTTTTGGGCTTGCGCGAACGCTGGCGATTTCGAAAGGCGAAGCGGCTCAGTACATCGAACTCTATTTCGCTAGGTATCCCGGCGTCGAGGAATTCATGTTGGCGACGATGGAAGCCTGTCGTCGCGATGGCTATGTCGAAACGATGCTTGGCCGACGTCGCGAAGTCCAGGGCATCCGTGACCTTCGAAACGCCGACATCAACAAACGTCGAAACCTCACTGAAGCCGAAAGGATCGCGGTTAACACCGTCATTCAAGGTTCCGCAGCAGACCTCATCAAATTGGCGATGATTTCATTGCACAAGAGACTGCAACAATCTCAACTTCAAGCCAAGATGCTGTTACAGATCCATGATGAACTTCTCTTCGAAGTCTCGCCCAACGATGCGCAGCAGCTAAGTGACATGGTGCGCGAAGAAATGATCAGCGTCGCGAAACTGCGAGTGCCACTTAAAGTCGAGATCGGCATTGGCCGAACCTGGGCGGACGTCTAACGAACATGACGGAATCAATTTTCCAATTCATCGATCGAAGCGTTCTGGCGCGGTGATGTTGGTGCCCAGGCTTCAGCCGCCAGAGTGCAATCGCAATCTCCCGACCCTGTTCGGCGTAAGGCTTTACACCAACGTCACCAACACATCCCCGACTCCTGACAATCCGCCACCCCCGGTCGCGCCGCCGGATTTGAAGAGGTTGCAAACGGCAGCGAACCCTTTTCGCAGGTCCCTACGCTTACGCCTCGTGGCTGACACGAATGACTTCCATTTGGATCAGACGCCTTTTCGGCGACGGTCGTTTACGGCTAATCTGTGCGTTCGATAATCCGTAAACCTGACGACTTTTCATGCCGCCCCCATCCATTCGGTCCCATGATGAAACCTGAAGACCTGCGTGATTTCATTCGCGAAATTCCTGACTATCCAAAGCCGGGAATCCTTTATCGTGACATCACACCACTGCTCGCCAACCACGAAGCGATGGCACTGGCGACGAAGTTAATGGCCGAACCTTTTTTGGACCAAAATATCGCTATCATTGCCGCGGCCGAAGCGCGCGGATTCATCTTCGCGGCACCGCTTGCGATGCGACTAAAGGCTGGTTTCGTGCCGATTCGAAAGCCGGGCAAGTTGCCCTATGAGCTCCGTTCGTTCAAGTACGAACTGGAGTACGGTAGCGACGAGTTGCAGATCCACATCGACTCGATCAAACCCGGCCAACGTGTTCTGCTGGTTGACGACCTACTTGCCACCGGTGGTACGATGGAAGCATGCTGCCGACTACTTGAACAAGCCGATGCGGAAATCGTTGGTTGCTCGTTCTTGATTCACTTGGCAACGCTGGGCGGTGAGGCAAGACTCAGTCCTTATCGCTCCGAGAGCGTGTTGCGTTACGACACCGATGATATTGAAGATGAACTTAGTATGCAGAACCGAATGCAATGATCGAATAGCTATGCCCGACGATGGAGTCCCCTCAACGAACGAATCGCTTGAAAACGTACCTGCCGATGCGGAACTGGTACTCCTTTTGGGATTTGATCACGCGTCCTTAAAGGTGCGTGGTTTCCCGACCACACCGGGCGTTTACTTGATGAAGGATATCAAGGGACGGGTGATCTACGTCGGTAAGGCAAAGAATCTTCGCAGTCGCGCAAGCAGCTATTTCCTGAAGGCGGCGACTGAGGATTTCCGAACGGCGGACTGGATCACTGAGATTGCAGACATCGATTTCATCGATTGTGACAGCGAAGTGGACGCGCTGCTCACCGAAGCGAGATTGATTAAGGACATCCAGCCGAAGAACAATCGCGACCTCAAGGACGACAAAACCTTTCCGTACCTCATGATCTCCACTCGCGAAGATTTCCCTCGCGTTGAGATTACTCGCGAGCCGAAGCACAAGGGCGTCAAGCTGTATGGCCCGTTTACCAGTGCGGGAGCGTTACGGGGTGCGATTCAAGTCCTGCAACGAATTTTTAAGTTTCGCACCTGCTCGTTGGATATCACCGAAAACGATGAGAAATGGCGATGGTTTCGGCCCTGTTTGCTGGCCAGTATCCAACAATGTACGGCACCCTGCAATTTGCGGATCAGCAAGGCAGACTACCGTCGCGATGTCAAACGTTTGATCACGTTTTTGGACGGCGGAAAGACGAAGCTAATGCGCGAAATGCAAGCGGAGATGATGGAAGCAAGCAAGTTGCTGCAGTTTGAGAAAGCAGCGGCACTTCGCGATGAAATTAAGATGCTTGAACGACTTGACGAGCGCGGCGAACTGGAAACGCACGCCCAACCAGAAGTCTTCTACATCGATCCGAAAAAAGGGCTCACTGGCCTTCGCAAAGTTCTCGAATTGTCTGAAACTCCGCGAGTGATCGAAGGGGTCGATATCGCGCATTTGGGCGGTGGCGAGACGGTTGCAAGTTTGGTGCAGTTCATTGATGGGCTTCCCTTCAAACCGGGCTACCGCAGATTCCGGATTCGCGACGTGGACGGGATCGACGACTTTCGAAGTATTTATGAAGTCGTCTCGCGTCGCTTTCGACGATTGGCAGATGACCAAGCTTCGTTCCCTGACATTCTTTTGATCGACGGCGGCAAAGGGCAATTGAATGCGGCGCTAGCGGCGTTTCGCGATCAAGAGATCACGCCGCCGACTTTGATATCGCTTGCCAAACGAGACGAAGAAATTTTTCGGCCCGGAGAATCCGAATCTCTCAAACTGTCCCGGAGCTCGTTTGCCTTGCGATTATTGCAATATGTCCGAGACGAGTCCCACCGTTTTGCCCAGCATTATCATCACCTGCTGAGGAATAAATCGACTTTTGATGAACAAAGTTGAGTCGTCGCGTCTTGCGTTGTTGGGTATACTCCAAATACAGATACACCGAATGCTTGAAACCTGACGCCTCAACGGGTGTCTTAAAACGCTGTCAAAAAGATTGTGATTTCCCAGTCCATCGGAGGAACCGACCGAAACCGTGCGAGAAGAAAAACGCGTTGAAGGCGTTGCTAGCGAAAAAAGCATCCTTGTCCGACTTGTCTTTCCTGGACAACCTAACGAAGACGACCCGCTGGGCGAGTTGCACCAATTGGCAACGACGGCAGGGACAGAGGTCGTTGACGAGTTGGTGCAAAAGCGCTCCACAATCGACAAGACGACATTCTTCGGCAAGGGTAAGGTCAGCGAGCTGAAACAGATGGTCGAGGACACGGGCGCGGATGTCGTCATCGTCGATAATAATCTTTCGCCAGCCCAGACTCGCAATCTTGAGAAGGCGGTCAACGTCAAAGTAATTGATCGCACGGAATTGATTCTTGATATCTTCGCCGCAGGGGCTCAAACGCACGAGGCTCGGTTGGCAGTTGAACTTGCACAACTCGAATACTCGCTGCCTCGACTGAAGCGAATGTGGACTCACCTGTCGCGTCAAACGATGGGCGTCGGCATGCGTGGTCCAGGCGAAAAGCAATTGGAAGTTGACCGCCGACTTGCACTTAAACGCATTCACGATCTGAAGAATGAGCTCGAAAAAGTCGAGCATCGCCGCGAACGCCAAGTTGCGTCACGAGATGGCATCGCTACGGTGTCTTTGGTTGGTTATACGAATGCTGGTAAGAGCACATTGATGAATGCGCTAACCAATGCAGATGTTGAAGCAGCCGATCGTTTGTTTGCAACCCTGGATACTCGGACGCGGCGGTGGGAGCTTCCCGGCTGGGGAACGATTCTGTTAAGCGACACGGTCGGGTTCATTCGTGACTTGCCACACGGATTGGTCGCAAGCTTCAAGTCAACGCTTGAAGAAACTCGACAAGCTGGCTTGTTGCTCCACGTCGCGGATGCCAGCAGTCCCACCGTCTTTGATCAAATCACTGCGGTCTACAATGTGTTGAAAGAGATCGGGATCGAAGAGAAAGACATGCTTTTGGTGCTCAATAAGATCGACGCGATTGAATCGCCAGCGATCTTGAATCGGGTGCTGAATCGCTATCCCAATGCGATTCCTGTGAGCGCGAAAAGCAATCGTGGTTTGACGGCGTTGACCGAGGCGGTCGGGGAGGCACTGAGCGAAGAGTTTCTCGACATCTTTGTTGATATCGCACCGTCCGATGGAAAGTTGCTTGCTCATTTGGCGGCCAAGGGTGAAATCCTTTCGCGCGAGTTTAACGACGAGCTTGTGACAATTCACGTCCGGATGTCATCGGCGGCTTTTGGTATGGTGCGCGAACGCGCGATCGCCGTTCGTTCGGCGAGACCAGACCGACCGATCGACCGCGTCACGATGACTCTCAAACATGATCAGGCAATTAAGGAGCCGCTGGATAGTGAAACCCCAAGCATCGACGCTGCTGGCGAAGTTACGTGATGCCAATCTGGCCGAGATGGCATCCGACGGGTTCGATCGCGATCGTAACGGGCGCTTCGAGCGGAATCGGTCGTGAATTATGTAAGTTGTTAGGCTCGCGCGGCGCGACGGTAATCGCATCGGCCCGTCGCGCCGAACGATTGGACTCGCTTCATCGTGAATGCACCCAACAAGGTTACGGCAGCCGAATCCTTTCGATCCCCGGTGACGTGACGGATCCGGACGTCCGAAAACGTTTGATTCAAAGTGCGATGGATTTGGGAGACGGCCGCCTCGACCTGCTTGTCAACAACGCGGGCGTCGGCGCGCTTGGTCCGTTTGTCGAAGCAACGGAAGATCGTCTGCGCCGGGTCATGGAAGTCAACTTCTTCGCTCCCGTTGAACTTGCACGGCTTGCGTTTCCACTGCTTTGTCGCGGCCGCGCTCCGGTTGTCTGCAACATCAGCAGTGTACTTGGGCATCGCGCGGTCCCTGACAAAAGCGAGTACTGCGCCAGTAAATTTGCACTGCATGGTTGGTCCGACTCGGTCAGGGCCGAATGGCGTCCACACGGCATCCAATTGACGCTTCTGAGTCCAAGTACGACTCGCAGCGAGTTTTTTGATTCCGTGATCGAAACGAAGGAGCGCCAGAGTTCAAAAAGTATGGGAAGCTGGTCGCCCGAAAGAGTCGCTCGGGCCGCGCTGGCGACGATCATTGCTCGTCGGAGCGAAGCAATCTTGAGTCTTGGTGGCAAAGCGATTGTCTATGCCGATCGACTCACTCCACCGCTGATGAATTTCATTCTTGCGAAGCGATGAGACACTTATTTCCCGCTCATTGCTTACTTGCCGCTTACCGCCAAGCTTTGTAACTTAGCCTTGGCGGCTCCGGAATCAATCGCACTGGCGGCTTGAGCTGCGCCGTCGAGCAACGTTTCCGCTTTGCCGACCAACCACAAAGCGGCTGCCGTGCCAGCGAGCACAATGTCACGATGAGGACCCCGTTCACCGTCCAAAACTCTGCGAATGATGGCCGCGCTATCGCTCGGGTTCTGAGCCTGCAACTGCGAAACGGGAACACGACTGAGTCCGAACGAATCCGGAGTCCAGCGATGAGTAATGCATTGTCCATCGCAGATCTCAATCACCTCCGTCGCACCATCCAACGTCACTTCGTCCTGTCCATCACTTCCTCGAACTACCGCTGACCGAGCGGTGCCAAGTCGTAACAACGCAGCGGCGATTTTCTCTTGTGCATCGGCTCGCGGTGTCCCAAGCAACTGATGGGTCGCGCCCGCAGGGTTACAAAGCGGGCCGAGCAGATTGAAAAGCGTGGGTACGGCCAGTGAGCGACGAATGGCAATGACGTGCTTCATGGCAGGGTGCAACTTCGCAGCGAAACAAAAGCACAAGCCAAGCTCGTTCAAAGACTGTTCAACCATGTTGGCATCGCTTTCGATCGCCACGCCAAGTTCTGCAAGGACATCCGCAGAGCCAGTCAAACTGGTCGCTTTGCGATTGCCATGTTTCGCAACTGCGACTCCACACGCGGCCGCAACGATTGCGACGCTTGTGCTGATGTTGAAGGTGCCTGAACCGCTTGCACCAGTCCCGCATGTATCCAGAAGCACCGGAAATTGATGCCGGATCGGGGTCATATGACGACGCATCGCAGTCGCCGCACCTACCAATTCTTCGACCGCTTCGCCCTTGGCCCGGATCGCGAGCAACAGCTTTCCAACGGAGTCCGAGTCGGCTTCGCCGCTCAGCATTTGATCGATCAAATGACCGGATTGTTCCGCAGACAGGTCTTTGCCGGATTGGACGTGAGCAATAGCGATGGGAAAGTCAATCATTTCATCAACCAGTGGATTTTCGGCAAGGAATCTGCAACGGTTTTACCGATGCTGGGGTCGTTCGATAGCTTACCAAAGAATAAAATGGGAATATGACAAGAAAAGTAATCATCGACTGCGATCCTGGAATCGACGACGCAGTTGCAATTTGCATGGCGTTGTTTGACCCGCGTTTGGATGTTTTGGCAATCACCGCGTGTGCAGGCACGGTCGATTCGGACCAGTCGACGGCGAATGTTCGGGGGATCGTCAACCTTCTTGACCCGCCAAGGTATCCGCGTATCGGGGCGGCTAGCCCTTGCGAGGACGCACCGGTCAGCGACGATACAGAACTTCATGGTCCGGACGGCTTGGCAGGTTGCAAATTCAGCGATGCGGATCGTCAACAACGTCACCCGAGCGACAAGGTGATTGGCGAATTGCTTCGTTTGCATCCTGGACAGATCACGATCGTCTGCTGTGGACCGCTCACGAATATTGCCCGAGCGTTCAGCCGCGATCCAGGTTTGACGGAGCTAGTCGATAAAGTCGTCATCAGCGGCGGCACTTACGCGCATGGTGGCAACGTAACGCCCGCTGCGGAATCGAATATGCATTTCGACCCGAAATCGGCCCGCGAGATCTTTGCCTCGGCAACGACGAAAAGTCTGGTGCCGCTGGACGTTACCGAGGAAGTAACCTTTGGCGTTGATTTACTGGAATCAATTCCAAAAAAATTTACTCGCGCCGGCGACCTGTTGCACCGGATATTGCCGTTTGCCTTTCGCGCGGCGCACGAACGATTGGGACGAGAGTCGATCTCTCTCTATGACCCGACCGCGCTGATTGCGGTTTTGGAGCCTGACCTTTTCAAGTGGCGTGAGATGGCGGGTGATGTTGAAACGCAAGGTGAGCTAACGCGAGGTGCAACGATCTTCGATCGGCGTATCCGTCACCATTGGCAATTCAACATGGAAGTCGCGATCGATGTCGAGGCGAACGAAGTGGCCGAACGCGTCGTTCGCGGCTTACGATACGCCGGTCAGCAGACTTAGAACCTATCCGAAAACCGAAGGAAACTGCGGCTTACGCCATGCGGCTAACGGTTTTCGGATAGGTTCTTTGCTCCATGGGATAGACGGTCTAAACCTTTCGAAGCGTCGCGACAGGATCTCGACAAGAATCCGTGGCTCACCAGCATTCCAAGGAATGCAAAGCGTCCGACGTTTGCTACGAGACCATTTTCATCGGCGTTTTCACTTTGTTCAGCGGATCGATCCCGTTCATCCCGGTTTGAGAGCACGAGGCTATTGTTTCGATACCCGATGGCTTTGACCTTCTTTGAATGGGACTCAAGCGACGTTGATTGGCGTTGATCTACCGCCACTCCCTCGACTAATTCCATGATTGCCAAGTCGGTTTTGGCAGCGTGACTCGTAACGCTAAAAGCATCGACTTTTGTTCCCTCAGCCGATACGAGGGGCGACTCCGTTGTTTTGTGTTGTCTTCGCGCGACCACCTCGCGACGACGACTTTCCCCGAAATGCGGACCGATCGAGATCCCGGAGTCTTCTGAAATGTCTCGACTAGCGAACGCTCGTAGTGAAGTGCGTAGGTTGCGGAATCCGGCAAGTGATGTTTCAACACCATCATTGATTGATTCTTTTTCGAAGTACCGAGTCTTCGTCAACGATAACTTGCTCCGCTCAGTAGAGGCAAGTTCGTGACTTACAGCGTTTGCAAGATTCGTATTTATCATCGCCCGGTGAGAGCGTTCGACAATCGTCTCTGGTGTCAACTCAGGGCGATCGTGACCACCGGAATGGTTCAGCGAGAGTGTCCCCAACGGTCCTTCAAACGGAATAAATCGGATGTGCTCGGACGCATTGGCGAGTTGGCCCAGCTTGTCGTCGCCATCTTTTGCGCCTGTTAAGTTTGAGTCTACAAGACCGATGCATCCCGACAATTCGTTGTCAACCGGATCGAGTTGATCGAAGCGATTGTCAATTACAACCTCATCGCTCTTCGAATCGCTACTTGAGTCATTCAGATCGTTGTCGGACAGTTGAGATCCCGAAACACAATTTTCATGATGAGCTGTGGTCGGCAAATCGATCGCCACTAAGTTCGCTTGATCAACAACGCCGATCTCTTGCGCGATCCCAGGGATCGGATCGTCCAAAGAAACGACAATCGCGGATGGAATGATAGGCCCCACGAGCGACGCATCAAATGACAAATCAATTGGAACGATGGATTCGCCAAACGATGCGTCCATGGAATAGCGTCGTTCCAGTACTTCAAGTCGAAGCTCACGTTTTTTCAAACCCGATCGGCCACGAGCTGCGATTGACCGAGCGTGCTTTGCGACTCTTTGATTCGTAATGCCCATTTTATTTTCCATCCGTGAAGCGAAGAGAAGTCAACTAGTCGACCGAAGTCGCTGGCACGATCACACCACTTTGCGTTCGATGTAGGTTTCGCTGGTGAAGTACAAGCCGGTCGAGGTATTTGGGGTTGCTTGGGTCTTTGGACAGCGCAAGGTTCTGTGTTTCGATCGAACGCATGTACCAAGTCTGCGCCGCAGTGAAACGTCCGTCTTTTTCGCAACAAAGCCCAAGGTTGTTTTGAACACTTGCCAGGTCACTGAGAACCGATGATGAAGCTTGACTGGTTCCATCGAGCGCTTCAAGCGTTTGGACTGCATCCAGAAAATGGAGTTCGGCCTCCGCAAACCGGTGCTCGGTCAAGAATAACTGGCCCAAGCTATTGAGGTTTGCTGCTAGCTCACTCACATGCAGCGAATGAGTTTGTGATTGACGACTCAGCTCATTCCACTGTTTGATCGCTTGGTTAAAGTTCTTTTCAGCTTTCGAAACGTCTCCGCACTGCATCGCGAGAGACCCCGAGTTCGCGAATACTCTCGCCAGATGAACTTGATGGCGAGCGGCGAGCGGTTCTTGGGCGACCAATTCTTCTGCCGAGTGAATCGCTCGACCTATTAACGCATCAGCACGCTTCGGGTCCGTTTTCTGCAGAATGGATGCCAAGTTATTGTAGCAAATGGAGTGCAATTCACGAAGACGAACCGAGTCCAGGGAGCGATCAATAGCGGCACCGATTTTCTCATCTAAAATTACGATGGCGGATTCCAAAGATTCTCTGGCACTTTGCTCATCCCCGCTATTAATAAGAAGATCGCCTTGAGATATCATCAAAGCGGACAACTCGATGCACTGTAACGGGGGTGTGGAAAGTTGTTCTGCTTCGCGTTGCAAGTCGATTGCCTTGTCGATACTCGTTCGCCAATCGCCGGGACCGACACGACTGGCTTGCAACGTCGCAACCTTTCCGTAGGCGCTGGCTAACTGACGGTACCTTGTTGCGGTCGTTTTCGGTGTTTCATTTGAATCGTCTGGCATCGATTCAAGCACTCTGATTGCGTGGTCATAGTGTTCTCGCGCGGAGGATAACTCTTGAGACTGAAAGAGGATTCCGGCCAGTTGCATATGAGCGTCTGGCACCTGGCTAGGAAAGTCATCTCGATCATTCGCATATTTTATGAAGTCGAGATAGTAGTTCTTCAATTCGCCAAGCAAGTCCTGCCGAACCACGTCGCCGCCCTCAACGTCATCGAGTCGGTCGAGAACGAGAGTCCCAAAGTTTTGGACGACACGATTGGTTTGCGTCAAGTGATGTTGGGCGCGCTCGTTCGCCTTCACAGTCAAACGTTTTTGATGCGCGATCGCAAGCATCGACATCAACAATCCACCGATGATGACAAGCAAAGTGGCAGCCGTCGACAAAAACAGATACTGATGACGAGAAATCCATTTCACCGTTCGGTTCAAGTAGGTCGGGCGTTTCGCAAGCGGTGGTTCGCCCCTCCGAAATCGCTTCAGGTCTTCTGCGAAATCATCCGCTGAATCGTAGCGATCGTTCGCTTCATGGCTGATCGCTTTGCAGATGATCGTCTCTAAGTCTGCAGGAACGGAAGGATTGATTCGACGAGCCGAAACCGGCGAAGTCTGATTGATCAGAGTGATCAACTCGACGCGATTGGACGCATCAAAAGCAAATTGCAATGTCAATAACTCGTAAAGCGTGATACCCAGTGCATAGGTATCGGTTCGGTGGTCAACCGCGTGAACTCGACCTGACGCCTGCTCGGGACTCATGTACCGTAGCGTTCCCATCAAATCACCTGTGACGGACATGGGTGTCGTCTGTTGACAACGGGCCAAACCAAAGTCAGTGATCCAGAGGTTGCCACGTCCATCGATCATCAAATTGGAAGGCTTGATGTCCCGATGGATCACGCCGCATTGATGCGCATAGTGAAGTGCATCTGCGGCTTGAATGACAAGCCCAACGATCGACTCGATATGGCTTCGCTTTCGGATGGTTTCGTGGACGGTGGACTGTTGATCGAGTTTGGTTTCCGTCGATCGGCTCGATTCAACGAGGGTTGGTTTCGATTCGCGATCGATGCGACTCTTGTCTGACTCAATAGGCTGGAAGAGGGTCGTCTGGTGCCGAACATCATCACCACTTCCACCGGCCCTCAAATCGGTGATCACCTGTTCGAGGGAAAGTCCCTCGATTAACTGCATACTGTAATAATGGACACCTCGTTCACAACCTACCGCATAGACGGGAACGATGTTGGGATGGTGCAGTTGTCCCGCTGCCTGTGCTTCGTTCTGAAACCGTTTAATCTGCTTCGGATCGAGCACGGATGCAAACGGCAATGTCTTGATAGCGACATCACGTCCCAAAGAAATTTGGTGGGCACGATAGACGATCCCCATGCCGCCACGGCCAATTTCGGCGAGTAGGCGGTAGTCACCAAGCTGAGTTTGAGACCCAAAGGAACGAACCGGCTGCTCAGGCCACTTTTCACGATCGTTTGTCACTTTGCCAATGCGATGTTGGCCCAGCCCCTCAACCGGTGACTCAAGGTGACCGTCCATCTGATTCAACTGCTCAATGTAGCCCCTCAACGCAGTTTCCATCTCCGGTCGATCTTTTAACCATTCAGAGATTGCCGGCGCGGCACCGGCTTCCCGGTGTTCGAGGTAACGGTCTAGTAACTCGGCGAGTTCAGCCTGTTCCTCAGCGCAAAAATCGTCAAGCGAAGGTTGGCAGGGTGCCGATGGGGTCATGTTCAATTCCGTTCGTTCAATTGTTGACGAAGCATGTCGATCGCTCGCAACCAACGCATCCGCGCGGCGCCGCTGGTCCCGTTTGTTCGTTGCGCAATGACGTCGAAGGGGAGCCCTTGGGCGTTCCGCATTTCAATGATTTCGCGATAGCTTGCCGGCAACGAGGCCATCGCCTTGGCAAGCTGTTGGCCACGTTCGATACAGACCGCCTCAGACGCGGGACCGGGGTGTTGATCCGCAACGGTATAACGGTTCGCATCGCTTACCGGATGGGAACCATGTCCACTAGTGATGCGTTGCAATACGATCTCGCGCCGGACGTCTCGCTTCTCAGTCAACAAATGGACTTCAACGCTCTTCGCGATCCTACGCGATAGAATGCGCCGCAACCAACTGCCGAACTCAGCATCGCTATTGCCCCGAAAACTTCCAAAATCACGAGTCGCTTGAAGCAGAGTTTCTTGAACAATGTCCGACGAGCTAAGGCGACTCCTCAACTTGTCATCAAGTTGACCATCAGCAAGCCGACGCAAATGCGGTGAGTAAGAGTCAAGCAGCGGTCCCAGTGAAAGCGAATCGCCCGCACGAGCCAGACCGATCAACTGTTCGGTGCGATGTATAAATGTCGATGCCAAAGTAATCTCCCTGCATGAACGGTCGATTTTGTGACACGATGCAACGCCCAAAACTTGAAAAACTTTAAGAAAGTTTTTCAGTTTCGAAAACCCGGCATCACCTCAATGGCAAGTTGAAGTTGACGGCGTCAAACGACTCGAAAAACAGTCAGCGGTAAAGAAAGGCAACGCCAAAACTTCAACCATAGCGTAGCTAACTAGAAATAAAAGCCTTTGTGATGCTAAGATCTGCCGAGGGCGGTCACCGGCTTACTTCTGCAACCGCGCGATCGCCTGCGCAAGCTCGGTCTGGACGTATTCGTCGGCTTCAACCAATCGTCTTGACCTGAGAGCCTCTAAGGTATCGTCTTGATCGTAATTTCCGAGGGCCCATGCGACCGCACCGCGAACGAGCGGCTCATCATCGTCGAGCAATCGAATCAGCGGTTGGATCGCTCTTGGATCGCGTGCGTTTCCCAGACAGATCGCTGCATTTCTTAACATGCCTCGCCTTCGCGGCCGCCAAAGTGGCGTCTTTCGAAAGCGAGCTCGGTACTGGTCCTCGCTGAGCGTGATCAAATCCAGGAGATCGATTGGATTGGACGATGGCAACGGCAACAGCGATGCTTCCTGCGTCGGTTCGCCGAACCGATTCCAGGGGCATACCTCTTGGCAAACATCGCACCCAAAGACCCAGTCCCCAATCATACTGCGGAACTCGATAGGAATCGGTCCTCGGTTTTCGATCGTCTGGTAGCTGATGCAACGTCGACTGTCGAGAACACCCGGCGATACGAACGCGTTCGTGGGACATGCCTCTAAGCACTTTCGGCAAGTGCCGCAGTGATCGCTTTCGAACGGCGTCGATGCGGGCAGCTGCAACGTCGACAACAAGCACGAAAGAAAGAAATAGCTTCCTTGACTGCGGTTGAGCAAAAGCGAATTTTTTCCGGTCCACCCCAGACCGGCAAGCTGTGCAAACTCACGCTCCATGATCGGTGCCGAGTCCACGACGCCACGAGCATCAGAATCTGGATAGTGCGAAGCGATCAACTCCTTCATTCGGTTTAGCCGTGAATGCAGGATGTCGTGATAGTCAGCCGTTCCCCATGCGTATCGCGCAACGCGTCCGTGATGCGGCTGCGTCGCCGCTGGCGCTACGGTTCGATAAGGAAACCCAAGCACGATCACCGATCGAACCCCTTTGAGCACCATGTCTGGATCTCGATAAGCGTCGAGTCGATTCTGGAAGTACGCCATATCAGCCGCGTATCCAAGCTCCAGCCACTGAACCAATTGATGGAAACCAGCCGGTGTCACGGCGGGAGCGACGCCAAACAAAGCGAAGCCCAGCTCTGTGGCCTCCGCCGCGAGCAATGAGACGAGATGGCGAAGGTCGGACTGCTCGTAAGGTTCGGTTTGCGAGAAACTCATAGGAAAAGACGGAAAAAAGCGAACCTTTTGTATTCTCTGGGCATACTATTTGTTTGCGCAAGCGATGAGGCTAGTACGGAGACGTGATCAGCAATATCTCCCAAATCGTCCGATAAATGCATTTGATAGCACTACAGGCAGTGCTATCAAATGTGTATTCTAACAAGATAGCCCATTCGCGTTGCAAATGAATAAACGCTTGCTACCGTACTCCCAACTGGAAAACTTGACTGTAAAAGTTTTCCGCCAAGCACTCTTGAATGACCAAAAGATTTGGTGATCGGAGCGATCCCGGGCGGTTCGGTTTGGATGCAGCCGTGTCTAATGAGTGCTTACATGCCATCTTTGGCATCGCTCTAAACACTGCTGATATCTGACATCATACACATGTTTGGTGTTACCGGCCAAGAGACGGGATGCAACGTTCGCGGTGGGTACTTTTAAAAGCCCCCGACTTGAAATGAATGCTTGGCGAGGTGCCTCCTCAGCCATTTTCACGCGTACTCTCAAGGGGATCTAAGATGACGTGCAAGCCATTGATCGGTATCAACGCTGACTACCGTTCCGCAAACCGCCAAACACCGGCTTACTGTTTTGTATCTGCGGGCTACTTCGATTCGATCAAGGCTGCCGGCGGCGTTCCAGTTGTTGTCCCGCCGCTGGATGACGTCGAATCAGTTCGAACGCTATTGGATGCCCTTGATGGTGTTGTCTTGATCGGTGGCGCGGACCTGGATCCTCGACGTGATGGCTTCATGTTGCACCATAGCGTGCGTATGCTCGATCCGATCCGCGAAACTTCGGATCGTATGATGATGGAAGAGATCGCCGAGCGACGTCTGCCCGTTTTCGGGATCGGTACCGGTATGCAACTGCTAAACATTCAGCAGGGTGGCAATCTGTTCCTTGACATCAAGGAAGACATTCCAACAGCCGTACCTCATTTCGATGCGCACGATTTGTCGCATCGCCACACGCTTGACGTTGTCAGTGATTCGATCGTTGGCCGCGTTTACGGCGATGGTGAAATTCGAGTCAGTAGTCGTCATCACATGGCAATTGACGAAGTCGCGCCTGGCTTCCGCGTTACCGCACGATGCCCCGACGGCGTCATCGAAGCGATCGAATCTGAAATGATGGACTGGTTCGCAATTGGAACCCAGTTTCACCCTGAATGCCCTGCGCGATCGGCTCTGGACATTCGCCTGTTCGAAGAGTTTGTCGAAGCGATTATGGCTCGAGCAGGCCAAGACGTCCGTATCGCGGCTTAATAACGACCACGAATCGTCAAGGGAGTCTTTGTTCGAACCCATGGATGGGTTGTTTATTCAACAAGACGATTTTGTCGCGGTGCCCCGAGTCCATCGGGTCACCAGCGATGGATCGCGAGTCAAGAAACTTCAGGATGAAGCGATTATTTGAGGGCGTCCGAGTTGCGGCGGAGGGATTCAATGCATAAAAAGGATTTGTGCGGAGTTGGCTCTCAATAGTTGGCGCAAAGGAATTGCACGCGGGAAATGGATTGATGCGACCGGCCGAGTGGTTTTTTTCCAAGGGAAATCACTCGGCCGTTTTTTATTCGCTCTTCCATGCTCGCATCCCTTCAATCTGTCCGTGTTCCGTTGTCCATTTCCCTTTGTCCATTTCCCTTTGCCCTATCGTCGACGATGTTTGGTTCTCGAATCGCCTACGCGGTGGTGATGTTGGTGGCGGCTTTGGTTGCGACGATCGTGGTTAGGCGCCACCAAATTGGTTTGGCTCTCACGGCATCGGAAAGATGGACCATCGTCGGAAGTGGCTTTGTTGGTGCAACGTTCGCCGCAAAACTTCCGTTTCTCATTTTTGGTCAGGCCAGCGGTCCCTGGTGGATGACTTGGCTCGGCGATGGCAAGACCATTCTTTGGGGCTTGGCCGGAGGATACGTTGGCGTCGAAGTTGGAAAGCTGATGCTGGATGTTCGTACGCGGACGGGTGATACGTTTGTTGTCGGTGTTGCGACTGCGATCGGCATCGGAAGGTTGGGCTGTCTTTTCTTTGGGTGTTGCTATGGAACGCCGACCGATCTGCCCTGGGGTATTCGTTTTGGAACGGCGGAAGATCATGGAACTTTGTTTCGGCATCCGACGCAGATCTATGAAGCGATGTTTCACCTCTTGTTTGCGATGCTAGCTCGACAGGGAATTTCTCTTGGTTGGATTCGGGGGAACTGGATGCCGGTTTACTTGATTTCATATTGCACTTATCGCTTTATGACCGAGTTCATTCGTCCCGAGCCAAGACTTTTCGCGGGTTTCACGTTTTACCAGCTCAGCGCGGTGCTGATCGCAGTCGGCATGTTGGTGGTTTTGACAAGGCGAAGCCAACCGATGCCAAAATTGCCGCAAACGAAATAACTGGCGTATGCCTGTGGACGGTGTTTTTGGTAACTCCTGGACTTCCCAGGATTGCCAACCCATGCCTACACGCCTGACCCGCTATATCATCGGCGAAATCGTTACGATTTTCGTTGTTGCTTTGGTGGCATTGACGATGTTGATTTTGCTAATTGGCATTGGTCGTGAGTTGCTCCGGCAAGGGCTGGGGCCGCTTGCAGTGATGCAATTGTTGCCGTACGTATTGCCGATGAGCTTGCAGCATGCCGTGCCGGCTACGGCATTGTTTTCTGTCTGCTGCGTCTATGGTCGGATGGCAGCGGATGGTGAGGTCGCAACCGTCAAAGCGACGGGCATTTCGCCTTTAAGGCTGTTGCAGCCGGCGATCACATTGGCATTGCTACTCAGCCCTCTGGCCGTTTGCCTAAGCGATCTTGCGGTTTCCTGGGGGCGGCCGGGAGTCAATCATGTGGTGCTGTTGTCGATCGAACAGATCGCGTATCGGTTTTTGCGATCACAGCACACCTATAGCTCACCACACGGTTTTACGATTCACGTTCAAGGCGTCGAAGGGGATCGACTGCTACAGCCAACCATCAAGGTACGACAGGGTGCGAAGAATGAAACGGTCGAGTTGACTGCTCGCGAAGGCAGTCTTCGCCTTGACCCCGAAACACATACTTTGCTTTTGAAGGTTACCGACAGCAAGGTTGAAGGCGGTGGAGGTTTCCAAGGGCTTGTTCCCGGGGAAACCGAATTCCGGATATCACTTGGCTCAGCGCTGCGTCAGAAAGAAGCGAGTCAGCAAAGCCCTAGTGAGTTGTCGCTCAGCACGATCAGTAGCGAAACGATCCAAGAAGAACGACGTTCGCATCAGAAAATTGGTCAATTAGCAGCCCATACCGGGTTCGCGCTTCTGACGGCGCGGTGGGACGACATTGCCGCTCCGTCTGGGGTAGCATATCAACAAGCGATCGAGAATGGACGTTCTCGATTGTCCCGACTGCAAACCGAACCATGGCGCCGTTGGGCGGAAGGCTTCAGTTGCTTCTGCTTTGTTTTGGTCGGTGCACCGTTGGCAATGCTTGCAAAAACAGCCGATTATTGGACGACGTTTGGAATGTGTTTTTTGCCGACGCTCATTATCTACTACCCGCTTTTTATTTTCGGGCTGGACCAAGCGAAAGACGGATCGATGCCGCCCTATTCGGTCTGGATCGGAAATCTGGTTCTGATCGCGATCGGTGTCGCGCTGATGGGACGTGTGAGGCGACACTAGCGTTTCGCTTTTGCTCGCGCCCAGTACTCTTGGGTTCCTTCCCATACCGGCGCTTCCGCTTGAACCTCGTCGTAGATCTCAATCGCTATTTTCTGTAGCCTAGCGAATTGCTCAGGCTCCGCTTGGGCAAGATCGTTGCTTTCGCCAATGTCGGTATTGAGATCGTATAAAGAAAAGTCCTTCAGCTTTGCCGTTTTTAGAATCTGCATTGACTTCGGATTGATGTTGGAACCAAACCGGTCGGCAACGCGATCCATCAGCGTTGGGCCATCCCAGGTCGCAATCAATTTCCATTTGCCATCGCGAAGGGCAAATCTTGGTTCTGAAATGGCTCGATAGTACCACCAGAACAACGGACGTTCGCGTGCTACCGTTGCAGCTTTGCCGCTCAGAAAGGCGGACGCGTCAGCGCCATCGAGCGGCTTTGTGATCGGTTGTTTGTTGCCGATCAAGCGACCAACGGTAGGCAGCAGATCGACACTACCAATCGGTTCATCGCTAACGATTCCAGCGGCGAATCGTGCCGGATAACGAACGATTCCTGGGACGCGGATCCCACCATCGGTGACGTGTAACTTCATACCCTTAAGTGGTCCTGGTGAACCATAGCTACGATTGGCAGTTGGATAACGATTGAGCGTTTCCGGCCCATTGTCGCTTGAGAAAAAGACGAGCGTATCTTTCGCTCGACCAGTACCTTCAAGGGCTTCGAAAATACGACCACAAGCAGCATCCATGTTTGCGACGTTGGCAAAGTATTGTGCTTGATCCTCGTCCAATGCAACCTTGCGGTAACTGTCAACGAGATCTTTTGGACTTTCCACAGGTTCGTGGGGTTCATGAAAACAGACGTGCAGGTAAAAAGGTGAATCGCTCTTCGCGACAGATTGAAGCCATTTGATCGATTCGTCTGCGACGACCTGACACGAGAAGCCTGGCTGCTTTCCGATCGCGGTGCCATTTCGAACGAAGTTGACCGGAGACTGGTGGCTCGGGGCAGCGTTGTTCTGGGTTGCCATCCAATGTTCGAAACCATAGTCATCGGGTTGCGGTTGCTGGTCCAAGTTGAACATTCCATTGAGATGCCACTTTCCGACCATTGCGGTCCGGTAGCCTGCATCGCGAAGCATCCGAGGCAGTGTCATTTCGTCGATTCTCAGCCAAACAGGAATGCCATCGGGCAGCCAATCATAGATACCAAGACGATTCGGGTTTCGCCCGGTAAGCAATCCGGCCCGCGATGATGAACAGACCGGAGCTGCTGAATAGCATGAAGTCAGACGAATGCCTTGTGCGGCAAAGCGGTCGAGGTTCGGCGTTTTGATCGTCGGATGACCGAAGCAACCGAGGTCACCGTAGCCGAGGTCATCGCACAAGATAACGACTACATTGGGTCGAGTGATCGATTCATCACCCAACAGTAAGCGTGATGATTGAAGGACAAGCAGCAAGCACGCGATCGAAAGAAAAGGTCGCATTCGGATACTCGATAGGCAGGAACGGAGAAGGAGCCGACGGCGAAATCAGTTTAGCAAGGCTTGGTTTGAAAAGGGAACTAGGCTCTGGTTGCAATCGGAACTACGCTCTAATGGCGTCGACCTGAAGAAAACTCGGAGCGGAAGCCGCGTAGGCTTTCGGCGAATTGCCAGGCAGTCTGAAACTCTTGGCGTGTTCCGCTACGTGAAGTTCACGCCATTCGAACTAATGATAGGTTCTGTTCCCCTTTCCAATTATCTACCTCGACCGCCGTTATGCCTGACTTATCATCTCATCTACTTCAACGTATCGCCAACAGGAAAGCCATCGTCGGCGTCATTGGACTCGGCTACGTCGGCTTGCCGCTGATCGACGCATTCACTCGCGCGGGCTTCACTTGCCTTGGATTTGATATTGATTCCAAGAAAGTCGATTCGTTGACGCGCGGCCAGAGCTACATCAAGCATATTGATTCCAAGCGAGTGAGCGATTGGAATCGAGAAACTGGATTCTCGGCCACAACAGAAATGAAACGTTTGGGCGAACCGGACGTTCTTGTGATCTGCGTGCCGACTCCGCTAGACGAGGCTCGCGATCCGGACCTGCAATATGTCACTGGCACGGCGGAGCAGATTGCAGCCAGCCTTCGTCCGGGGCAACTCGTTGTTCTTGAAAGCACGACCTATCCGACCACGACTCGCGACGTGATGGTGCCGATACTGAATCGCTCTGGCTTGAAGATTGGCACTGATTATTTTGTGGCCTACAGCCCCGAACGCGAAGACCCAGGGAATCCTAACTTCACGGCTGCAGGTATTCCGAAAGTCGTTGGCGCGATGGATGAGATTTCACTTCAAGTCGCGCGAGCTCTCTATGACTGTGCCGTCGCAGGCACGGTTCCGGTCAGTAGCTGCGAAGTTGCTGAAGCCTCCAAGGTCCTTGAAAACATCTATCGCGCCGTCAACATCGCGTTGGTCAACGAACTAAAGATGTTGTTCGACACCATGGGAATCGATGTTTGGGAAGTGATCAACGCAGCGAAGACAAAGCCGTTTGGTTTTCAAGCGTTTTATCCGGGACCGGGTCTCGGCGGACACTGCATCCCGATCGATCCGTTTTACCTTTCGTGGCTTGCTCGTAAGTTTGGTCACACGACGCGGTTCATTGAGCTTGCCGGTGAAGTCAATCGAGGGATGCCAATCTATGTGATTACACGGCTCGCAGAATTTCTCAATGAGCAGTCCAAGCCGATTCGCGGCAGTCGGATTTGCGTGCTTGGTGTGGCCTACAAAAAGGACGTTGATGACCCAAGAGAAAGCCCGTCATTTGTCTTGCTAGAACTATTGATCGCTCGCGGTGCCGTCGTCACCTACAGTGACCCGCACGTCCCGTTGTTGCCGGCGATGCGTCACCATCACCTGCCCTCGATGAAAAGTGAAGCACTCACGGAAGGATTCCTAGCTGCTCAGGATTGTGTGCTCATTGCGACGGATCATTCTGCATTCGACTATGAGCTGATCGTCAAGCATTCACAATTGGTGATCGATACACGAAATGCAACAGCCAATGTCAAGGAAGGTCGCGAGCGAATTCGCAAGGCATAGCCCTAAGGGAAACGATTGTCGGCACCGTAACCGTGGTCGTCGGGCTATAATTGGGCAGATGCAAACGCTAGATCGCGATCGCAAGACGGCGATTTGCAAAAGTTGCATAGAATCCAGGCTGCTGTTAAGATGTGTTTTTGCGGCATGCGGTATTGTTCCTGTTATTCACATTTTCGCGGTGCTTTTTAAATGTTTTTGGCGACAAACCACGACAACTTAGTGCTTCAGTCCTTTGTTTTTGCCGCCGTCGTGATATGTCTTGCTTCGGCGGGTGTGCCGCTCTTAACTTGCGATGCGGCGGACGTGGCTTCGTCTGTCTCCAGCGAGGTTGGCATCGCGGCCGAGCATGAAGCGTTCTTCAAGGGCTCCGTGTTGCCGATATTGAAGGCGAATTGCTTCAAGTGTCACGCGGGTGACCACGAAAAGGGTGGCTTTCGTTTGGACCTGCGAAGTCGATTGATCACCGGCGGTGAAAGCGGTGCAGCGGTCGACCTGGACGCGCCGGAGGAAAGCATTTTGCTTCAAGCCGTGCGGTACGAAGGGTACGAAATGCCTCCGCGCGGAAAGCTTCCGGCGAATGAAATTGCAACCATCGAGAAATGGGTGTCGCTTGGCGTCCCGTATCCTACGGACATGATCGGTGAGGTAGAGGAACAACGGCCCGAAGCACCCGGCGCATCGATCGATGATAAGGATCGCGCATTCTGGTCATTTCAACCCATTGCCGATCTCCCTCCGCCATTCGAAGCTGATCGACATCCGGCGCATCGTGTTGTTAGCCATCCAATCGATGCGTTTGTGGATGAGAAACTGCAGGACCGCAATGTACTGCCTGTCGATGCCGCGTCACCGCAGGAGCTGGTTCGCCGACTATCCTACGACTTGACTGGCTTGCCGCCTTCAGAAGCGATGCAAGCTGCTTTCAAAGCTGACCCTTCTGATTTGCAATACCACAAAATCGTCGACCAATTGCTCGCATCGCCCGCGCATGGCGAGCGATGGGGAAGGCATTGGCTTGACCTCGTCCGATGGGCAGAAACGAATAGTTACGAGCGCGACCATGCCAAGCCTGAAGCGTGGCGATATCGAAGCTACGTGATCGATTCATTCAATCAAGATCGACCTTACGATGAATTCGTCTCTCAACAGATTGCAGGCGATGAAATGCCCTACAGTGAAGCAGCGATGGTTGCGACGGGGTTTTACCGGCTCGGTATCTGGGACGACGAACCCGCGGATCCGAAGCAAGCCTTGTATGACGACCTGGATGACTTGGTATCCGTGACGGGTCAGGTGTTTTTGGGTTTAACCGTTAACTGTGCTCGTTGTCACGACCACAAGATTGACCCGATTTCCCATGCAGACTACTACCGACTGCTGGCGTTCTTCAATGGCGTCAATCGATTCGGTGCGCGGTCCCAGGAAAGCGTCGAGGAGAATTCAGTTCGTCCGCTAGTTCCGCTTACTCAGGTTGCTTCGGTGACGGAGGAGTTAAAGGAGTTCAAAGAAAAGTTTGATCGGGTGAATCGGGAGATCAACCGATTCGAGCGCGACGCGGAACCAAAGTTGCTGCCTGTTGAAAAACAAGAATTTATCCATCAAATGAACCGAGTTCCCATCGTTCGTTCGTACGTTGGCAAGCATTTCACGAAAGAGAACGTCGATCAGTATGAAGCCAACTTGTCCGAACGCAGTACACTTGATCGAAATCGGCCCACTGAAGTTGCTCGCGCCTTGGTCGTCACTGAGCAAGGCAGCGAACCGCGCCCGACTTATGTTTTGACGAGGGGTAATCCGCATGCCGAAGGCGAACCGGTTGAACCTGGATTCCTTGAGGTTCTCGGTGGCGCCGATGCAAACGTTGCGCCCTCAAGCAATCCGGAAACTTCGGGAAGACGAACGGCGTTGGCCAAATGGATGGTTGATCCCGAGTCACAACCTCTGACAGCGCGAGTGATGGCCAATCGCGTTTGGCAACATCACTTTGGCCGCGGTTTGGTACGCACACCAAGTGATTTTGGATTTGCAGGTGCTGCTCCAACTCACCCAGAACTGCTTGACTATCTCGCCGCCCGCTTGATCGAAAACGATTGGCACTTGAAGCCGCTTCATCGACTGATTGTGACTTCGGAAACCTACAAACGTGGATCGCGAATTTCGGAAGGCGCGTATGCGGTTGATCCTGAGAACGATCTGTTCTGGCGATTTGATCCGCGTCGACTTTCGGCTGAAGAGGTACGCGATTCGATGCTGGCGGCCTGCGGTCGTTTGGATCAACGAGTTGGCGGCCAGAGTATCTATCCTGCACTTGAGGCAGAAGTGCTTGCCGGTCAAAGCCGACCCGGCGAAGGTTGGGGGAACTCTTCGGAGGCCGACCGCGCACGTCGAAGCATCTATGTGTTCACCAAGCGTTCGCTTGCCGTTCCGCTGTTGGCAAGTTTTGATGTCGCTGACACCGACTTCACCTGTCCGGTACGTTTTGCAACGACGCAGCCCACCCAGGCCCTTGGCCTCATCAACGGTGAGTTTGTACATCAAGTCGCGAAATGGATGGTCGAATCAATCGGTCCCCACAAGGATTCACCAAGCGATCTTGTTGCCGAGGCGATCAGGCGGACAACCCAAAGAACGGCGACCAAGTCCGAAATCGATCGTGGTGTGAAGTTGATCGAAGAATTGCAATCCAAGCATGGCCAAAGCTTTGAATCGGCCTGTGAAACCTTCTGCCTGACGGCGCTGAACCTAAACGAATTTATCTACCTGGACTGAGCGATGACGAACAAACGAGAAAATTTTTGTCGACAGACTCGTCGCGAGATGATCTGGCAAGTGGGTGGCGGTTTCGCTGGTTTGGCGCTGACGTCGCTGCTAGCCCAAGACGGTTTCCGTCCCAACGTTGCCCGAGCGAGTGACCTGGCTGCGGCGGGTGGGTTTATTAATCCACTTCGTGCCAAGGCTCCTCAGTTTCCTGCGAAGGCCAAGCATGTGATCTTCTTGTATATGTACGGAGGGCCAAGCCATATCGATACGTTCGATTACAAGCCAGCAATGGTTGGCATGGACAATAAAACGATTGAAGTGAAAACGTTTGGTCGTGGTGGACACAAGAATCAGGGTCGTATTGTTGAACCGCGATGGAAGTTCAAACCGTACGGCCAATGTGGAAAGCTGGTCAGCGACTTGTTTCCCAACATGGCACAACACGTGGATGATATCGCTTTCATTCATTCGATGACCGCAGACTCGCCCATTCATGGTTCGGCCATGTTGCAAATGAACAGCGGCAAAATTACCAGCGGCAGCCCCTGTCTGGGCAGTTGGCTGAATTACGGCCTGGGCACATTGAATGACAACCTTCCCGGATTTGTCGTGATGCTGGATCCTCGC
>Ga0105046_10001699_pt1 | contig 34063 bp, 23 predicted proteins | sample MAT03_FD_78385 | JGI IMG/M metagenome (GOLD analysis project Ga0105046, IMG submission 78385) | Freshwater microbial communities from Lake Fryxell liftoff mats and glacier meltwater in Antarctica - MAT-03 (megahit assembly) | ecosystem: Environmental > Aquatic > Freshwater > Ice > Liftoff... | reverse complement strand
TCGCCCCGAGGCGGTGCCCGTGGCGATCATTGTGAACAGGAGCGGGATGCGTTGGCATCCGGGGATGGAATACCGGGAAACCCCTTCGTACCAGCGTGTCCTTTACATTTTCAAGCGACCTCGGGCAGGCACCGTTTTGAGGGATCAAAACTTGTGGGTATTGCTTAGGTCAAGCCGGCGCAGTCCAAAGCGTCGCGGCACTCACGCGCCGCTGGGTTTTGGCCGGCTACCTGCCTTTGGACTCACTTTCAATCACGCCCGCCTGTTTGGGGACGCTTCGCGATGGCGAGAGCATCGGAAATCTGCTACTGGCCTGCCGTGAGAATCCCCAGCCTGCTCCCATTCGTCGCGCTCATAGCCCTCTGCTGCGAGACGTTCGCACAGTCCTACGGCCTCACTTCGCGCCCGAATGTCGCGCCTTACCTTGATGACGTGATGCCGCCGCAGCCGCCGGCGATCGGGACGGACTGGTCCGCCGTCGTCGCGTTTCAAGATCTCACCTTCCTCAATCCGATGGGCATCGTGCAGATGCCGGGACAGAACAGGATGGTCGTGTGGGAGCGCGAGGGGCGCGTTTTCTTTTTCGACAAGGACGAGCACGCGAGCGCGAAGACGCTGATGATCGACGTGAGCAACCAGTGCCAGGGCTGGGACGACTCGGGGCTGATGGCGGTTGCGTTTCATCCGAACTTCTCGCTGGCGGGCGGCGCGGGGACGAATCGCTACGTCTTCATCTACTACACATGGTGCACGCCCGGCACCGTGCAGGGAAATGCGAACAACCGTCCGCCGACGAACATCCCGGTGCGCGACCGGCTCTCGCGCTTCACGCTCGATGCGAATGGCGTCGCGGTTCCCGGATCGGAGACGGTCTTCATCGACCAGAACGGCGGCTCGGTGTGGCACAACGGCGGCGGCATGTTTTTCCATCCGGACAACGGCTTCCTCTACGTGACCGATGGCGACGACGGGAGCGGCGGCAACACGCAGCACATCGATGACGGGCTTTTCTCCGGCGTCTGGCGGATCGACGTGGATCAGCGCGGCGGCAACATCTCGCATCCCGCGCCGCGCACGCCGAATGGCGCGACGGTCGCAAACTATTTCATCCCGAACGACAACCCGTTCGTCGGTGTGGCGAATGCAAATGAGGAATTCTTCTGCCTCGGCCTGCGCTCGCCGCATCGGATGACGATCGACCCGGTGACGAAGCGCATCTTCATCGGTGATGTCGGCGCTGGCTCGCGTGAGGAGATCAGCGTCATCGAGCCGAATGAAGCGGGGCTGAATTTCCAATGGGATCGCATCGAGGGATTCGGCGGCGATCTCACCCCGCCCTACGTCGGGATCAACAAACGGCCCGTGCTCGACTACGGGCACAACGAAGGCAGCGCGATCATCGGCGGCTACGTGTATCGCGGCGCGGAGTTCGCGGCGGAACTCGGCGGGCGCTACCTCTTCGGCGACAACATCACGAACAACATCTACGTGATGGACGAATCGACGGTGCCGGCGGGGAAGACGCTGCTCACGACATTGCCGAAGGGATCGGGGCCGAACGCAGGCAACGATTACGTCGGCCTTTCATCGTTCGGCGTGGATGCGCAGGGCGTAATCTACCTGTGCCAGCTCTCGAGCGTGGGCGGACAAATCTACAAGCTCCAGCGCGGCGGCACGGCCAGCCAGCCGTTGCCGGCGACGTTGTCGGCGACGGGCGTTTTCTCAAACACCGCGACGATGACGCCGAGTGGAAAGATCATCCCGTATGCGCTGAACCAGCCGTTCTGGAGCGACGGCGCGATCAAATCGCGCTGGGCCTCGGTGCCGAACACGGCGAATGTCGGCTTCACCGAGACGGGCGAGTGGTCGTGGCCGGAGGGCACGGTGATGGTGAAGCATTTCGACCTGCCCGTGGACGACACGAATCCCGCGATCAAGAAGCGGCTGGAGACACGTTTGCTCGTGAAGATGGCCAGCGGCTCGGTGTATGGCGCGACCTACAAATGGCGCGCGGACAACAACGATGCCGACCTGCTCGACAGCGCGCTCACGGAGAACGTGCCCGTCGCGATCGCAGCGCTGGGCGCGCTCGCGGGCGCGGACATCGGGTCGCCCGCGCTGAGCGGTTCGACGGTGCGCAGCGGCGACGTGTTGACGCTTCAGGCGGGCGGCACGGACATCTGGGGCACGGCGGATCAGTTTCATTTTGCCAGCCAGCAGCGCACGGGAGATTTCGACATCTCGGTGCGCATCGAATCGCTCAGCAACGCCGATCTCTACAGCAAAGCCGGGCTGATGGCGCGCGAGTCACTCGCCTCCGACAGCCGCCACGTCTTCGCGCTCGCCTTTCCGGACAACTCGCCGCGCAACAACAACGACGGCGGTTACGAATTCCAGTATCGCACGACAACCGGCGGCACCTCGGCGGCAATCTACCCGCCGACGCCGCAGCCGCGCGTCAGCTCCCCGCAGACGTGGCTGCGGCTGCGGCGCGAGGGCGACGCGTTCATCGCGTATTCGAGCAGCGACGGCGCAGTGTGGGGTGAGTTCGCGCGGCGGACACTCGCGCTGCCGGAGACGCTCTACTTCGGCGTCGCGGCCACATCGCACACCGCTGCCGCGAGGACGACGGCGGTCGTCCATTTGCAAACGACACGGCTGCAACCCTGGTATTACCCGAGCAGGCAGAATTGCGTGACCTGCCACACCACGAACGCCGGCGGCGTGCTCGGCCCGAAGACGCGGCAGCTCAATGGCGACCTGCTTTTCCCGAATGGCGTCACCGACAATCAGCTCCGCGCATGGGCGCACGTCGGCCTCTTCGACAATCCGCCAGCCGAGGCGCAGATCGCGAATCTCGACAAACTCGCCGCGCTCAATGAGGCCGGTGCCACGCTCGAGAAACGTGCGCGTTCCTATCTCGATGCGAACTGCGCGTCGTGCCACAGGCCCGGTGGTGCGCAGGCATTCTGGGATGCGCGGTTCGACACGCCGCTCGCGCAGCAGGGTCTGCTCTATGGCATCCTCGCCAGCAATCTTGGCGACCCGACTGCACGCGTCATCGTCCCGCAGGATCTCGCGCGCTCGGTGCTCCATCGCCGCGTGAACAGCCTCGGCGCGACCCAGATGCCGCCGCTCGCCAAGAACCGCGTGGACACGCAGGGCGCGGCGGTGCTCGCGCAATGGATCGCCTCACTCGCGCCAAATGCGCCGCCCATCGTCGCGCTCACGAATCCGGCCAATGGTGCCGTCATTCTCCAAGGCACACCGATCGCGCTCGCCGCGATCGCAACCGACGGTGATGGCATCCAGCGGGTCGAGTTTTACAACGGCCTCACAAAGCTCGGCCAGGACACGACCGCGCCGTATGAGTTCACCTGGAACAACGCCTCGCGCGGCGCGCACGCACTCACGGCGATCGCGATCGATGCGGTCGGCAACAGCGCGCAGTCGGCGCTCGTGAATGTGTCCGTGCAAGGCGCGCCGCTGCCAGCGCCCTGGTTGCATGGCGACATCGGCAATGTCGGCATCGCGGGCGACGCGAGCTTCGGCGGCGGGATTTTCAATGTCTCGGGTTCTGGCGACGACATCTGGGGCGGCGCGGATGAGTTTCATTTCGTCCATCGCCAACTCACTGGCGACGGCGAGATCGTCGCGCGCGTCGTGTCGCTGCAAAATACTGACGGCTGGGCAAAGGTCGGCGTGATGATGCGCGAGTCGCTCGCCGCGGATTCGGCGTATGCGTTTTCGATGCTCTCGCCGGGAAATGGCGACGCCTTCCAGCGCCGCGGCGCGACCGGCGCGGGCGCGGAGCACAACGGCGGACAGGGCGCGAGTGCGCCATTCTGGGTGCGGCTGGTGCGCGCGGGCAACATGTTCACCGCCTACTCGTCGGCGACGAACGGCGCGTGGCAGGCGATCGGTGCGCAGACGATCCCGATGGCGTCCACGATCTACGTCGGCCTCGCGGTGACTGCGCACAACAACGGTGCGCTGAACGAGGCCGCGTTCAGCGACGTGACCGTCGGCGGCTCCGGAAACGTCGCTCCGACCGTCGCGCTCACGCAGCCGGCGAATGGCGCGCGCTTTGTCGATGTGCCCGCGATCACCTTCGCAGCGACCGCATCGGATTCCGATGGCAGTATCGATCGCGTGGAGTTTCTGGTCGATGGCGCCATCGTCGGTCAGAGCATCAATGCTCCGTACGCCGCGCAGTGGAGTTCGCCGAGCTACGGCACGCACGTGCTCGCCGCGCGCGCGGTGGACAATGGCGGCGCGACTGCGACGGCCTCCGCGACGATCGCTGTGGAAAACACCGGCGCGCCCGGCTTCCGCGCGGAGTACTTCGACAACATGGATTTCACCGCGCCGAAATTCATCCGCACCGACGCCGCGATCAACTTCGGCTGGGGAGGCGGCAGCCCCGACCCGCGCATCGCGCCGGACACTTTTTCCGTGCGCTGGTCCGGTCGCATCCGCCCGCGGTTCACGGAGACGTACACTTTCACCACGACCACCGACGACGGCGTGCGGCTGTGGGTGAATGGGCAACTGATCATCGACAAATGGATCAATCAATCCGCGACGAACTGGAGCGGCACGCTGCCGCTCATCGCGAATCAGAGCTACGATGTGGTGATGGAATTCTTCGAGAACGGCGGCGATGCCGTGGCGCGTCTGCGATGGTCGAGCGCGAGCCAGGCCGCGGAGGCGATCCCCGCGAGCCGCACGACGGTGCCGAACCCGGTAAACCAGCCGCCGGTGGTCACGCTCACCGCACCTGCGGACGGCGCGACGTTCCTCGACACGGACACGATTTCGCTCTCCGCGACGGCGAGCGATCCGGATGGGTATGTCTCGCGTGTCGAGTTCTGGGCGAATGGCGTGAAACTCGGCCAGACGGGCGGCACGCCATTCACGCTCCCGTGGTCCGGCCTGCATGGCGTCGGCGGGTACTCGCTGAGCGCGCGCGCCGTGGACGCCGCCGGACTCACCGCAGCCACTCCCGCGATCGTGGTGCAAACGATCCCTCTGGGCCTCACGCCCGCATCGGTGCAGCGCCTCACGAATCCCGACCGCATGGTCAGCACGCTGCACTTCGCCATTCCTGCCGGTCGCAATTACACGATCGAGTGGAGTGACGATCTCGGCACGTGGCATCCGCTGGCGGCAGGCACCTCCACCGGAACGCCGATCGACTACACCGACACCGCTGCCGGCGTCGCGCGGCGCTTCTTCCGGCTGCTGGTGGATTAGCCTCAATGCCTTTCGGATATTCTGAACCGAACAGGAGGCGACGCACCGGCAGTGGGGCAGGCGACCCGCCTGCCCCACTGCCTGCTGCCGGAGGTTCGCCTCCTCTCTGCGGCCGAGTATCCGAAAGGCATTGGGATTAGCCTGTAAGTCGCAGTTCATTCGTTTCCGTGCACGGCGGATTTTTGCACGGGGAAGCGGCGAGCTAACGAAGCAGCGAAATTCCCTCATAGGTGCGGCTTTATACCGAGACTCACCGCTTGCGGGTTTCCGGCGCGGCATAAAGCCTCCCCGAGAGGGCGAGGCACCGGGCAAAAATCCGCCGTGGTTTCCTTGCGACGGGTGGAGTTGCCGCTTGGCAGCAAGCGGACTCGCTGGTATCACGCACCCAGCCGGCTTCGTCCCGGCTGCCGAGGTTTTTCCCGATGACCAATCGAACCATGCAAACCGCTGCGCGGATTCTGATGCTCGGGTTGGCGTATTTCATCACAGGCCGGCTGGTGCTGCTCCCCGCTTCGGGTTCGCACATCACGCTGGTCTGGCTGCCCGCCGGGCTCGCGGTCGCGGCGCTGCTGCGCTGGGGTCCTGCCTGCTGGCCGGGTGTGACGCTCGGGGCGATCGCGGCCGGTTTCTCGACGGGCATGGCTTTGGAGCCGAATTTGGGCATCGCGGCGGGCAACACGGCCGGCCCCCTGCTGGCAGCATGGCTCCTGCGGAGGATTGGCTTTCACCCGGCGTTCGATCGCAAACGGGACATCGTGCTCCTCGCCACGGCAGGAGCGCTCGGGATGTTGATTTGTGCGACTGCACGGGTGGTGATGCTGGGATCCGTCGCCGCGCTGCCGGACGACCGGCTGACCGCCTGGCTGTTCTGGTGGGCTGGCGACACCATGGGAGTGATCGCCGTCGCTCCGTTGCTGCTTGCTTCCACGCGTGATGAATGGCGTTCGGTCGCTGTGCGTCGCGGCGAGTTTCTCAGCTGGCTCTGCACAGTTGCCCTCGTGATGTTTTGGGTGTTCTTCCTGAGCCGGGACCGGGACGGGCGGGCTTGGACGCCGGGGTTCGTGTCCCTGCCCATCGTCGCCTGGGCGGCGTTGCGCTTTGGCGCGATCGGCACGTCGCTCGCCGTCATCGTGATCTCCGTGGGCGCGGCCTATGCGACGGTGACCGGGCGCGGCCCGCTGCACCGGCCCGATGCGCACGAAGAAGTGCTGTTGCTGTGGCTTTTCATGGTGACAAGCGCGGTGCTCGGGTGGTTGATCTCCGCGCTGCAAGCAGCCAAGACCAAGGCCACCGGGTTTCAGCACCTGCTGGAAGGGGCGCTGCGCGACGTTTCGCTGGGCGTGCTGCTGGGAGACCTGGACCGGAAAATCACTTATGCGAATGCGGGCTTCACCCGCCTTACGGGCTATCGGGAAGCGGACTTGCTGGGCAAAGTCGGCTTCATCCACCCAGGGCCCGAGACAAATCCCGCAACGATGGAGAAGGTCGGGGCCGCGTTGAATGGTGACGGATGTTTCGAAGGCGAGATCCTGGATTATCGCAAGGACGGGACAAGTTTCTGGAATGCGCTGCTCATCACCCCGGTCCACAACGACCATGGCGAGAAGACCGGGCTCCTCGCCATCCAGCGCGACGTCTCGGAGCGTCGGCAGGCCGAGCTGGCTCGGAACGACTCGGTCAAGCTGGCCCGCAGTCTGATCGACTCGATGCAGGATGGCTTTGTGGTTCTGAACCCGGACGGCCTGCAGACGAATGCGAACCCGGCCTTTTGCAAAATGACCGGCTTCTCAAAGGAGGAATTGATCGGCCAGCGCCCGCCCTATCCCTACTGGCCGCCAGAGGGACAGGAGCGAATGCAGGCTGCTCTCAGCGCGATGATGAGAGGCGACTTCAAACCTTTTGAAGGAACGTTCATGCGCAAGAACGGCGAACACTTTCCGGCGATCTTCACCCCGTCTGGCGTCAGCAACCGGGAGGGTCGCTTTGTCAATTTTCTGGCGACTGTCCAGGACATCACCGAGCGCAAGCGGGAAGAGGAAGTGCGGATGCTGGCCGACCAGAAGCTGCGGCTGCATTTCGACCGGACGCCGATCGGGGTCATCGAGTGGGATCTGGAATTCCGGGTGACACGATGGAATCCCGCGGCGGAAAAGATTTTCGGCTACACTGCGCAGGAGGCCGCCGGACAGCACGCCTCCCTGATCGTGGCGGAAAAGTTGCGGGACTACGTGGATGCGATCTGGCAGGCCCTGCTGGCAAGGTCCGGCGGCGGAAGAAGCCCCAACGAAAATATCACGAAGGACGGCAGGACGATCTTTTGCGAATGGTTCAACACGCAGCTCATCGACGAGCGCGGCAAGGTCGTCGGGGTGGCGTCGTTGGTGATGGACCTCACGGAGCGCAAACAGGCGCAGCGGATGCTGACGTGGGAGAAGAGCGCCCTGGAGATGATCAGCACCGAGGCATCGCTGCACGACGTGCTGGACGGGCTGATGCGCGGTCTGGAAGATCAATTGCCCTCGGCACTCTGTTCGATCCTCCTGCTCGACGACGATGGCATCCATCTGCGGCACGGTGCGGCGCCGAGCCTGGCGGAAGCGTACGTCCGGGCCATTGACGGTGTCGCGATCGGTCCCACTGTCGGCTCATGCGGAACGGCGGCCTATGAGGAAGAGCAGGTCATCGTCGCGGACACCGAGAGCCATCGGCTGTGGGAGGACTACCGCGGACTGGCGCGGGAGCACGGCCTGCGCGCCTGCTGGTCCACACCGATTCGCGGCGACCACGGGACCGTCCTCGGCACTTTCGCCATCTACTACCGGGAGCCGCGCGAGCCTGTTCCCGCGGAGTTGGAATTGATCGCGCGGGTGGCCCACATCACGCGCATCGCCATCGAACGCAAGCGCGCGGAGGCGGCGACACGGGAGAGCGAGGAAAAATTCCACGCGATCTTCGAGAACGCCAGCGATGCGATTTTCCTCCTGCAAGGGGAGCGTTTCATCGATTGCAACATCCGCACGCTGGAGATGTTCGGGTGCCAGACCCGCGACCAGATCGTGGGCCATCCGCCTTACGAGTTCTCGCCGCCGCTCCAGCCCGACGGCCGGGACTCCCGCGAGTCCGCGCTCGAAAAGATCGAGGCTGCGCTGGGCGGTCGGCGCCTGTCCTTCGAATGGACGCATCGGAAACTCGACGGCTCGACGTTTCCCGCCGAAGTGAGCCTGAACGCGGTGGAAATACAGGGCGGAAAATTCCTCCAGGCTTTCGTCCGCGACATCAGCAGGCGCAAGCGGGCGGAGGAGCAGATCCAGGCGCTCAATGCCGATCTGGAACGGCGCGTCGAGGAGCGCACCAGCGACCTGCTGAGCGCCAACCGGGAACTGGAGTCCTTCAGCTATTCAGTCTCGCACGACCTGCGGACGCCCCTGCGCGCGGTCGATGGGTTCTCGCGCATCCTGGCGAAGAACTACGCCGAAAGTTTCGACGACGAGGGGCGGCGGCTGCTGGGCCACATCCGGAGTGGCGCACAGAGGATGGGGCAGCTCATCGATGACCTGCTCGCCTTCTCCAAGCTCGGTCGCCTGCCGCTGGCACCTTCCACCATCGACATGGGATCGATGGCACAGGGTGTCTTCGACGAACTGGCCGGACTCGAATCCGGGCGCAAGCTGCATCTGGATCTGCACCCGCTTCCGGCGGCCCAAGGCACACTGTCGATGGTCCGGCAGGTGTGGGTGAACCTGATCGGCAACGCGATCAAGTTCACGAAAGAACGCGCGGTCGGCGAGATCGAGATCGGTGCGCGCAGCGGCGGGGATGGCACGCCGATCTACTACGTCCGGGACAACGGCGCCGGCTTCGACATGCGCTACGCGGCCAAACTCTTCGGCGTCTTCCAGCGCCTGCACGCCATGACGGAGTTCGAAGGCACCGGTGTCGGCCTCGCGCTCGTCCAGCGCATCGTCCAGCGCCACGGCGGCCGCATCTGGGCCGAAGCCGAGCTGCAGCGTGGCGCCACATTTTCCTTCACCCTCCCAAGCACCCCAGAATGAACAAACCACTCGAAATCCTCCTCGTCGAAGACACGCCCCATGACGCGGAACTCGCGATCCACGCCCTCAAGGAGCGCGACCTCGCCAACAGCCTCCAGCATGTCATCGACGGCCAGGCCGCCCTCGATTTTCTTTTCTGTACGGGCAGCTATCAGGGGCGCAATCCGCACGATCAGCCGAAGGTGGTATTCCTCGACCTGAAACTGCCGAAGGTGGACGGCATCGAAGTCCTGCGGCGTCTGCGTGCGGACGAGCGGACACGGCTGCTCCCGATCGTGCTGCTCACCTCCTCGCGCGAAGAGCGGGACGTGAAGGCAGCCTACGACCTCGGCGCCAACAGCTTCATCGTGAAACCGGTGGATTTCGAAGGATTCTCGGACGCAATCGGCAGCGTCGGACAGTATTGGCTCCGGCTCAATGAGACACCCAGCCGGAAGTAAACCGATTGGTCCCGTCCTGTCGCCAGATGGCGGCGCGAGAGTGGAAAGTAGCGTAGCCCTCCCGGGCTGCGCGGGGGATTCCGCACGGGAAGCCTCGTGGTGCGCAGCTCTGGAGAGCTACGCTGCGGCACCCCGCCGCCGCCTGCGTTCAGGCATTCAGTCTGAATCAATCGGACAAGGAACGCGCATTGCGGCGGTCCGCGCGGCGACCCCGCACAATCAGCCCGCGGGCACCGGTCAATAACGGAGCACGCGCGCCAGGAAATCCCGGCACTGCGCCGACTGCGGCGATTCAAACAGCCGCGCCGCTGCATCACGCTCAACGATGCGTCCATCGGCGAGGAATGCCACGGAGTCGCCCACGCGCCGTGCGAAACCCATCTCGTGCGTCACCAGCACGAAACGCCGGCCCTCGGATTTCAGCTCTTCGATCAGTTCGAGGACTTCGGCCGTCATTTCCGGATCGAGCGCCGAGGTCGGCTCGTCGAGCAGCAGCAGCTTCGGCTGCGCAGCGATGGCGCGCGCGATGGCCACGCGCTGCTTCTGTCCGCCGGAAAGTTCCGCCGGTTTCTTGTGCGCGTGGTCGGCAAGTTGGAAACGCCGCAGCGTTGCCGTCGCCGTTTCGCGAGCCTCGTCCGCGCTCTGCCCATGCACCTTCTCCAGCGCGAGGGTGATGTTTTGCAGCGCCGTGAGATGCGGGAAGAGATTGAACGCCTGAAACACAATCCCGAGGCGGCTGCGATGTGCGCGCAGCTTTTCCTCCGACGAATAATCCACCGCTTCCCCCTCGAAGGACACCGTCCCGGCGTCCGGAGCTTCGAGCCCGGCGATGGTCCGCAGCAGCGTGCTCTTTCCGCCGCCGGATGGGCCGATGAAGACAACAGCACGCGCGTCGCCGAAGTCCGCCGAGATTCCATCCAGCACCGTCTTTCCCGCGAAAGACTTTCGCACGCCATCGAGCCGCAGATTCATCGCAGGCTAGGCCCGCTGCCTTTCCGATATCTGGGCTCCAGACGACGCGGGAGATCGCGACGCACACGGGGAGGGATTGCGAAGCCGACAAAATGAGTGACGACGAAATGTGGAGCCGACGACCCGTCGGCGTTGCGGGACGGGCGGAGGCGGCGGGATGGCCCTGCCCTGCTCACAAGACGCTTCCCTCCTCGCCACGGTCGCCTGCCGCCCAAGCCGACGACTTGTCGGCTCCACACTTCGCGCCTGCTTCTTTGCTGTGCGGAAAATCCGAGAGGCATCGCAGGCTAGGCCGGGTGAAGGCGCAGGATTTCCCCGATCACGTCGTCGCTCGTTTTTCCCTCCGCCTCGCCCTCGAAATTCAGGATCACCCGGTGACGCAGCGCGGCGGTCGCGGCTTTCGCGATGTCGGCCTTTGCCACATGGCAACGCCCGTCGAGCAGCGCAAAAATCTTCCCGGCGAGGATGAGCGCCTGCGCGCCGCGGGGACTCGCGCCATAGCGCACAAATTTCTTCGCGGACGGAGCCGCGCCGGGATCCTCCGGATGTGTCGCGAGAACGAGCCGCACCGCATGTTCCTGCACCTCGCGCACCAGCGGCACCTGGCGCACCACCTCGCGCAGCGCGATCACCTCCGCGGCGTCACCGAGCACCTTTTCCACCCGCGGCGCAGCGGCGCTCGTCGTGCGATCGAGGATCGTGTGCAGCTCGCCGGCGCTCGGGTATCGCACCTTCACCTTGAAGAAAAAGCGATCGAGCTGCGCCTCGGGCAGCGGATAGGTGCCCTCCATCTCCAGCGGGTTCTGCGTCGCGAGCACCAGGAAAGGCCGCGGCAGCGCGTGCTGCTGACCGCCCACCGTCACATGCGCCTCCTGCATCGCTTCGAGCAGCGCGCTCTGCGTCTTCGGCGTGGCGCGGTTGATTTCATCGGCGAGCAGCAGATTCGTGAACACCGGTCCCGGCCGGAACTGGAACGCGCGCCGGCCGTGCTCGTCCTCGTGGATGATGTTCGTGCCGACGATGTCCGCCGGCATGAGGTCGGGCGTGAACTGGATGCGCTGGAACTGGAGATTCACCGCCTCGCCGAGCGTGCGCACCAGCATCGTCTTGCCGAGGCCCGGCACCCCTTCGAGCAGCACATGCCCGCCGGTGAAAAGCGCGCACAGCACGCTCTCGACCACATCATCCTGCCCGACGATCATCTTGCCCATCTCCTCCTGGATGCGGCGAAAAGTGGCGCGGAATTGTTGCAGTCGCGATTCGGGTGGAGCGGTCATGTTCGGTCAAAGACGGCGGTCATTGTTTCGGGCGGATCGCTTCGAAGTAGCGCTTGATGAGGAAGCGCGCTCCGAGCGGCAGCTCCTCCTGCGCCACCGCGTCCGCCGCGTATCCGGCGGCGGCTTCGTAGAGTTCCTTGTAGCGGCGCGCGGCCTTCTCATCTCCCGCAGCCGCGCTCGGGATCAGGGCGGAGAGAGATTCGCCGTCGCCGAGATGCCCCGGCAGTTGTTCCTTTCGCGCGGCGTCCGGCGCAGCGTCGCCTTGCTTGCCGAATGGATCGACGGTCGTGCCCTGCTCGCCGTCCCTGCCCGGCTGGCCGGTGGGCGTATTCAGGGAATCGCCGGAATCACTCCCCGGATTTCCCCGCTGGTGAAAGTCGAGCATCGCGATTGGACCGTCGGAACCGGGCTCTCCATCCTGCGGTTCTGCGCCGCCCGGTCCGCCGCCCTGCTGCTGGTTCTTCAGATCCTGCAACGCGCCGAGCAGCTTCTTCAGATCATCGTCGGTCATCGGCTTGCCACCGCCCTTCGGTGGCGCTCCACCCTTCGCGGTCTTCGATTGCGGTTGCAGCTCCTTCAGCACGTCCGCGATCTGTTTCAGGATCTCGCCCTTTCCGCCCTCGGCTGCCTCCCGTTGCAGCTTCTCGATCTGTTTCGACATCTGCTCTTTCCGCTCGGCGAGATGGTCGATGGCCTGCTTCAGCTCGCGTCCGATTTCCTCCGCCGACGGCTGATTCTCCTGCGCCGCTGCGTCCGCAAGTTTCTTCGCAGCCCCGGCGAGATTTCCGCTCTGCATGTCCTTCGCGGCTTCGCGGGTCGGCTCGTGTTTCATCAGCGCCGCCGCGAGGGCCTTCAATTCCTCCGGTGTCGCCGCTTCGGGCTGACGGAGCTGTCGCACGAGATCCTCCAGCAACGCGAGTTCGCGGAGCGCCGCCTTCTGGGCATCACCGCCTTTCGCAGCCTCCGCGCGCATCTGCTCCGCGCTTTGCTTCAGACGCTCGGCGATCCGCTGGAGTTGCTTCTCGCCATCGGGGTTCGCGGTCTTGCTGAGCTGCGAGGCCAACAGGTCGAGCTGTGCTGCTGTGTCGGCGATGGCCGCGGTTTCCTCCGTCGCGCGCCGGTCGCGCGACGCCGCCGTCTCCAGCGCGTCCCACCAGAGCAACGAGAGCGTCGCGATTGGGATGGCTACCCAGAACAGTTCACGCGGTGCGCGGATCGGCAGGAACGAACGCAGATCACACTTCCGCGCGTAGCCAGCGATCTCCGCGAGCGCGAGCGACTCGAGTTCCGCATCACCGGCCCTTTTGGAAAAAGTCAGCGCGGTGACAAAGCGATCCCGCGTCGCACCGGCGCGATCGATCGTCACCGCCACGCGCCGCAGGCCGGGAAATCGCACCAGCGCCAGCACCAGGCCGGCGACCGCTCCCGCCGCCAGCGGCCACGCGAGGACGAAGGGGATGTCGTTCACGTTAGGCCGGAACTCGCCGAGCCACCACGCCGCCGCGGTGAGCAGCACGAGCATCGCGAAAAAGAACAGCGTCGCTCGTGCGGCACTCCGGAAAAAATCCCCGACGACCATCCGCCAGCGAAGTGAGCGGAGAGTCCGGGTAATGTCCGTGGCGGGGTGCATGCGGCAGCGGACGCTAGTCGATCGACGCCCCCATGCAAACAAACGCGCTCTGCGTTGCGCGTTCGGGGTGTGATTGAAAGCAGCTCCAGGAGCAGTGGGCGCGGAAGGTGGCACAGCCCGTCCCGGAGTGGCACAGTCCGTCCCGGCTGTGGGGCCTGCGGGCATCCTGCTCACAGTGCGGCGCACTCTCCGGCAGCTTCGTGGCCAGCGGTCCCGCGGCTTCATGGGGACTGCGGGCGGGGACGCCCGCTGGCCCCACAGCCGGGACTGGCTGTGCCACTTTCCCCAGCCTCGCCTCGGCTGACTGTGGACCGTCTTTCAATCACACCCGCGTGTTCGACTGGCTTGCCACCGCGCGGATGCCATGCGATTTCCCCTGCCATGAACATCCCAGCCGTCGACCTCACCCAGCGTCCTCCCCGCAGCGCCCGGACCCGCCTCGGCGGCTACTCGCTCCTGCCGCGCATGCTGGACAAATGCCGCGCCGAACTCCTCGGCAAACACGGCTCATTCCACTACGCGTGTCCCAATGACCAGCGCATCCTGCAATTCCTCAGCATCGACCCCGCGGCGCTGAAGGCCGAGGTCGCGAAGGGGAAAGGCGACGGCGAGATTCTCGAATGGCTCCGCGCGAACCAGTCGAACAAACACACTCCCGCCGAAATCGAGGCGTGGAGCGACGCGGCGGACAAGCGGCGACCATCCTCCGATGACCAGGCGAAGTTCAAAGAATACCTCGCCGATTGCGGCCCAAATCGCACCGACATCGTGTGCTGGAGCGATCTGCTCGACCTCGACGACTTCGTCTCCTACGGCGGCAAGGCGTGAGTGCGGTGAACATCCAACATCCAACATTCAACGGACCCCCCGAAAGCCGCGGGGCATTATTGAATGTTCAATGTTGGATGTTCAATGTTGGATGTTGAATCCCTTCCCTCCGGGACCAACGCGCTCAAGCCATGAAAAAACCCAAATCCGCCAAAACCCCAGTCCCGCCAAAGCCATGGAAGGTCGCCCGCATCATGGTGGCGGTGGATTTTTCCGATTCGTCGCTCCATGCGCTGAACCACGCGGCATCGCTCGCCGCGGCGCACGGCGCGGCGCTCACCGTCCTGCACGTGGGCGAACCGCTGCATCCCGACTGGTTCTTCGACACCTCGCGGCTCCAGAAAGAGATCATCAAGAAAGCCGATACGGCGCTGAAGGCGGCCTGCGGAAAATTCTGCGAAGGTCTGATGGCGAAGACCGAGATGCGCTTCGGACATCCGGTGGAAACGATCGTCGAGGCCGCCGAGAAAATGAACGCAGACGTAATCGTCATCGGCACCCACGGCCACACCGGAGTGAAACGCGCCTTGCTCGGCAGCGTGGCCGAGCGCGTCGCACGGCACGCGAGCTGTCCGGTGCTCGTCGTGCGGTGAATGTGTCACATTCCCGCCTCAGCTCCCGAACTCCCACACGTGGACGAACCCCGCCATGTCGGCGGTCGCGAGGCGGGTGCCGTCGGGCGAGAGCGAGATGGCGTGGATCCAGTCCTTGAATTGCCCGCCGCGCGGTTTGCCGAGTTCCTTCACGAGCTTTCCGTCGGCGAGATTCCAGACGCGCACCACGGTGTCGCGCCCCGATGAGAGCAGGTGCTGGCCGTCGGGATGAAAGCAGAGAGCGGTGATTCCATTCAGATGGCCGGGCGTGAATTCGCGCTGCTTTTTTCCGGTGGACGGATCGACGAGGAAGATCTTTCCGCTGGGGCCGTCCGCCTCGCCTCCGCGGCCAATCGCGAGCAGTTTGCCGTCGGCGGAATATGCGGCGGCTGCGATTTGCATGTCCTTGAAGTCAACGCCCAGATCATGCTGCATCGTGCCGGCGATGGCGTCCCACAGCTTCACGCCCGTGTGCTTGCCGGTGTCGAACGTGAGTGGAAAACGCTCCGACACGAGCGCCTGTTTTTGATCGGGCGAGAGCGCCACGGCGTAGGCCCAGCCTTTCACCTGCCAGCGCTTTTTCTCCGTGCCGGTGGCGCGGTCGTAAATGGCGACGCTGCCGGAGTCGTCGCCGGCGATCAGCGCGGATTGATCCTGATTCAGCGCCAGGCCGACGATCCATTCCTGCCCTTGGATCGTCTTTGCCGCGGGCTGCGTGTGGACTTCGACTTCGTGCGCTGGGGGAGGTTTGCGTCCGGAGTTTTTGTTTCGCGAAGTCTCGTCAATCGCGCGGGCGTTGAGGATCAGCTTCGCCGTCGCGCCGGGCGTCGCGTTCAAGTCCCAGTATCGGATCGTGTGATCGTTGCTGGCGGAGATGAGCCAGCGGTTCTCGGCGCAGACGAGGCGGTTGATGATGTTCGAGTGGCCGGTGAACTGCCGCGCCGGTGGTGGCGCGGCGTAGAGCGGCTTCTCGCCTTTCTCGGGGGGGGCAGCCTTGCTGGCTTCCTCCGGTTTTTCAGGTAATTCCCACAGCAGGATTTCCCCGAGGTTGTTGCCCGCGGCGACGTGCTTCGGGCCGACGAAGCTGACTGCGGAGACCCAGTCGGAATCCCACGGGAAGGACCAGAGCAGCGTCGCTTTTTCGAAGTTCATGAGTTGTTCGGGTAGGGCGGTTTTGCAACCCGCCGCGCCGGGTATTCTACCCGGCGCACCGGATGTGGGACGGGCGTCGTTCGTGAATTCACACCGACCGACGTTCGCTGTTCCGGGTAGGATACCCGGAACGGCGGGTTGAAAACCCGCCCTACCCGCAGTGCAATCACCGCACTCACGCGAGGAGATCCTTCACCGGCTTGGATCCTTCCGGCGTGACCCAGATCGGGCGCGTGCCGACGAGATGTTTCGAGCGCGGGCTGATGCCGAGCGCGGTGTAGATCGTCGCGAACAGATCGCCTTCGCTCACGGGATTCTCCGCGACCTCGCTTCCATTGGCGTCGGTCGAGCCATAAACCACGCCGCCTTTGATCCCGGCACCGGCGAGCACCACGGTCCAGCCGCGGATGAAATGATCGCGGCCCGCGCGGTTGTTGATGTTCGGCGTCCGCCCGACTTCGCCCATCCACACGACGAGCGTGTCCTGCAACTGCCCGGTGCGCTCGAGATCGATCAGCAGCCCCGACCACGCGGGATCGAGCACCTGCATGTTCGCCTTGTGATGGACGAAATTGTCCGCGTGGCTGTCGTAGTTGTCCTGGCCGACCTCGACGAACGGCACGCCGGCCTCGACGAGTTTGCGCGCGAGGAAGCAACTGCGGCCAAATTCACTCGCGCCATACAGAGACTCGTGCGCCGGCCAGTCTTTCGTCGTGTCGAATGCCGACTTCGTCCGCAGCACCCGCCACGCGCGCTCCTTGGCGACGCGATGGCTTTCGTACACGTCGGCGGCGTTCGCCTGCTTCGCCTCGGCTTCCATCGCGAGGAGCAGTTCGTTGCGCCGCTCCTCCCTCGCGGGCGGGAGATAATTGCTCGTGAAAACGGGGAGCTTCCCGTTGCGATCAATGCTGAACGGCTCGTGGCGCGGCCCGAGATAGCCCGAGCCCGCGTTGCCCGTGGGCCCCATGCGCACGAAGCTCGGCAAATCCGAATCCGCCTGCCCGAGATACTTCGCGATCACCGCGCCGATCTCCGGATGCGGCATGCGCTCGGACTGTTTGTAGCACGTGTGCATGTGGTAGATGCCGTCGGGATGATTCGGCGACTGCGTGCGCATGCTGCGGATGATGCCGAGCTTGTCCACGAGCCCGGCCATGCGCGGGAGATATTCGCAGACGCGGTAGCCGGGCAGCTTCGTCTTGATCTCGCGGAACGGTCCGCCTGTCGGACGCCCGGGCTTCATGTCAAAGGTGTCAATCTGGCTGGCGCCGCCATTCATCCACAGCAGGATGCAGCGCTTGCCGCGCTTCTGCGCCTCGGCGGCGATTGACTGCGAGTTGAAAAGCCCGCCCCAGTTTGTCACCGCGACGCCGGCTGCGGTCGCAAGCGCGCCCTTCAGCAGAGCGCGGCGGGAAAAATGTTCGGGGCCGTTGCAGTTTCCGTTCGTGGGTGGATTCATGGCTCGTTCGAGGATTTCGTTGCTCAGATGTTGGCGGAGAAAAGTCCGGCGTCCTTTCGCGTCCTGTTCCTAGCGGGCGGCAAGAAAGGCTCGGGCGATCCGGAAGACAGCCGTCGCGGCTGTCGCGGCTAACAGTCGTCCCCGGCTGTTTGGACAGGCCGGAGGCCCGTTTGCCCTGACAGGCGAGGACGCCCGTCTTCCGGAGCGCGCGGGATTAAGAAAAAGACCGCCGTGGATTTTTTGCGCGCGCATTGTCTCAATGATTAAACCGGAATTCGCTGAGATTCGCGAGCACCCACAGCGCCTCCTCGACGAGCGCATCCGGCTTGGGCTCGCGCTGTAGGAAGGTGACAAATTTTTCGCGCTCGCTGCCGGTCGGCAGACGCGTGAGCACCGAGAGGAACATGCGGTCCACGCGCTGTTCCCACGGGTCCTGCGAATTCAAAATCGTGTCGGCGAGATTGCCTTTCTTGCGACTGAGGAATCCGCGCACGTCCGGGCTGTTGTTGAGGAACAGATGTTCCTTCAGGCCGCCCTGGAATTCACCCTGGCCGTTGATCGGTTCGCCGAAAAAGCGGACAAAATAACTCTCCGTGACGCCGTTGCCCGTCTCCGTGGAGCCGCTGCCGCACGCCGCACGCAGCACGGTGATCATCTCCTCGGCGGAAAGCGGCCGGATGCGCGCGTGCTCGAAGTGCTTCGGCAATGCGTCGCGCGCCGTGCCCGCGCTGGCGAGCTGGTAGGTCTGGCTGTTCACGATTTCGCCGATCAGCCATTTCAGATCGAACTTGTGCGCGATGAATTCCACCGTCAGCGCATCGAGCAGCGTGGGCAGCACCGGATGATTGTCGTCTCCGAGATTGTCCACCGGATCGATAATCCCGCGGCCCATGAACTGAGCCCACGTGCGGTTCACGGCGGCACGGGCGAAGAATGGATTCGCCGCGTCGGTCAGCCATTCGGCCAGCTTTTCCTTCCGCGAGAACGCAGGCTTTGGCAGCGACTTCGTCCCCTTTTTCACCTCAGGCTCCTTGAAGCTGGCCGGCTGCGCTGGTTCCTCCAGCGGTTTGCCCGCGAGGAATTTCGGCTTCACCGGCTCGCCCTTGTTCGTCGGCTTGAGTTCCCGCTGGTTGCCCTCGAAGAGCACTTCGCCCGTCGCCTTTTCGCCGATGCGAAAGCGCTTCGTCGCCTTCGCACCCTTGCCTTCCACGCCTGGCGTGAGCACGACGAGCCGGACGAAAAATCCCGCCATCCCGTAAAAATCCTTCTGCGTCAAATCGGTCGTCGGATGATCGTGGCAACGCGCGCACTGGAGCTGCGTGCCGAGAAAAATCCGGCTGAACGCCTCGGTGAGATCCTCGGGCTTGTTCTCGAACTGCACGTAGAACAGCTCCGAACCGTCCTCCTCGGCCAGCAACAGTTCGCGCACCCAGAGGTCAAACGGCACGTTCGCGGCGAACTTCGACGCCAGCCACTCGCGGAAATGGTCGCGCTTCTTCGTCGCGTCTGGGTTCGGCGGATTGCGGCCGAAGAAAATCAAATCCCACAGCGTCGCCTGCTGCGCCGCGAACCGCGGATCGCCTAGCAGGCGTTCGACCAGCTTCGCGCGTTTTCCGGCGTCCTTGTCCTCGATAAACTGCCGCGCCTCGTCGTGCGTCGGAATCGTGCCCGCGAGATCCAGATGCACGCGCCGCAAAAACGTCGCGTCATCCGCCAGCGGCGCGCCCGTGAGATTCTCCTTCTTCCACCCCGCCTGCACCTGCGCGTCGATCACCTTCCGCAGCGATTCGGCTGCAGGACTCGCCGCAAGCGCCACCGTGGCGAGGAGACAACTCGCCACGCATACGACGACGCGCAGAGGCGAAAGCTTCCGCAAAGTTCCGGGCGAAATGGAAGGGGTGCGCATCGGAGGGATTCGATCAGTCGAACGGTGGATCAACCAGTGCCGTTGGAAATTCTTTGCTGCCGCAGTGCCGCAACAAAAGTGGCATTGGCTTTAGCCGGACGCCCACGGCCCTGCCTTTGGGCTGAAGCCCAAACCACTTTCGCGGCACGCTTGGCGAGCCGTGATCGCTGCCAAAACATCTTGGCATGGCGGACGCGGGCGACATGCTCGTGTTCGATGAAAACCCTCATTCTTCCGGCCACGTGCGGGCGATCGCGGCGCGGTCCCCTGAATCGCAATTTTCTCGCAGACAAATGATCAAGCCACTCTTCATCGCGTTGTTCGCTTGCACGTTCTGCCTGCCGTCTTTTGCCGGCGAGGCCGCGCCGACATTCGCCAGAAAACCCGTGGCGCGGATCGAGGACGGCAAGACCGTCGTTGAGTTCGCCGCGGACCAGCCGACGGATTGCGCGGTCTCCGTGCTCGGTGCCGATGGCACGGTCGCGCGCCACCTCGCCGCGGGCAGGCTCGGTCCGAATGCGCCCGAACCACTTCAGAAAAATTCGCCCGCGCAAAAACTGGTGTGGGATGGCCGCGACGATTTCGGGAAGCCGGTGCCGGGCGGGCCGTTCAAAGTGCGGGTGAGTCTGGGCCTGCGTCCCATTTACGACGGACTGATCGGCCATGAACCCGCCGAACTCGGCTCGGTGCGCGGGCTGGCGACCGGGCCGCGCGGCGAGGTGTACGTGTTGCACGTGTACGGGGCGCTGCATCCGAACGACGGCTCGGTGGCGTGCAGCGTCTTCGATCGCGACGGGAAATATCTCCGCACGATCCTGCCGTATCCGGCGAATCTGCCCGAGGAGAAAGGGAAGGGCGTCAAACACGTCCCACTCAAGGACGGGAGCAAGGTTCCGTTCCTCTACCAGGGCGAGACGCGCTCGCTGCTGCCCGGAGCGGGCGATCTGCCGCCGCAGCGCGCGGTGGCGACCGCCGATGGTCGCGTGGCATTTGTCGGCGTGCAGGAATGGATCACCAGTGCGCTGCGTTACGCGCAGGCGGGCGTGGCGCAATTGATCGTGCTCGGTGCCGACGGCAGCACGCCGGCCGATGGCGTGCTCAAGACTGTGCTCTCGCCGATGTCCGGCAGCGGGGCGAGTCTGGCGCTGTCGCCCGACGGTCGCACGCTTTACGCCGCCGGACTGCGGGAGGGTTCCCCCGGCAAGCCGACCCATGCGGTCTTCACGTTTGGCTGGGAGGACAGGACGCCGCATATTTTCGCCGGGAAAAAAGGTGAGGCCGGGACGGACAACGAACATTTCAACGATCCGAAAAGCGCGGCCACCGATGCGCAGGGCAACGTCTATGTCGCCGACAAGGGCAACAATCGCGTCGTCGTGCTGCGGCCCGATGGCGCGTTCGCCGGCGCGCTGGCGGTGGAGAAGCCGGAGCGCGTCGAGGTCCATCCACGCACCGGCGCGGTCTATGTCCTCGGCGGTGAACTCGTGGATCAACTCGCGAAGTTCGACTCGTGGCAGTCAGCGCAGCCCACTGCGAAAACCACGCTGCCGCATTTCAAACACCCGAACTACACGGTGGTGATGGCGCTCGACACATCCGCCGAGCCGCCCGTGTTGTGGTGTGGCTCGCCGTACGGCTACTTCGCCCGCTTCAGCCTGCTGCGCATCGAGGACAAAGGAACCGCATTTGGCAAACCGCTCAATGCCGGTGCGCGCACCGGTGCGGTGGGCATCGGCGCGGTCACCGACATCAGCCTCGACCGCGCCACGGATCGGCTCTTCGTCTCCAGCGGCAAGGAAAAGGGACTGCTCTTCGACGGGCCGAGTGGCAAACTTTTGCCGGTGAAACCGCCAATGCTCACCGGTTCCGGCGTGGTGGCGTCCATGGGCGGGGACGGAAATTTTTACGTCTATCACAGCTACCCGGACGCGAGCGTCTCGCGTTTCGGCCCGGCGATGCAGCCATTGCCGTTTGGCGACGCGAAGCGGATCGACGGGATCGGCAGCCCCCGCATCCGCGGACGCGGACTGATGGCAGACCAGCAGGGCAACCTCTACGTGCTCCGGCAAAAGCCGCAGGAGAAACGTCTGCCCGGCGATGCGACCGACACCAATGTGCTCTCCGTGTATGACCGCGAGGGCCGGTTGCGAAATGAAATGCTCGTGGATTCGGAAATCCGCAGCCTCAGTTCCGTGCGCGTGGACACGGCGGGCAACATCTACCTCGCCGTCGGCGTGCGCCCCGCCGGGACGCGGATGCCCGATGACTTCGCCGCGCTGGAACCGCGCAAGGCCAAACGCGGCGGCATCAACTCAATCGAACTCGACTGGTACACGCTGATGTACGGCTGCATCGTCAAGTTCGGCCCCGGCGGCGGCGAAATTCGCTCCGGCATCGGCGGCACGCCGGTCGAGTACGGCTACGACAACAAGACCGAGATCAAAGGCGCACAGTGGATGCATTACGGCGCAAGCAACGTGCCCTCATGGCGGACACCGGGCACGCCCGACATCTGCCTGTGCGAATCGCCGCGCTTCGACGTGGACGGTTTCGGGCGGTGCTTCTTTCCCGATGCGTGCCGTTTTCGCGTCGGCGTGCTCGACGCAGCCGGAAATGAAATCTGCACCTTCGGCACCTACGGCAACCAGGATTCCGCCGGCCCGCAAAGCGCCATGCCATCGCCACCGATCGCGTTCTGGTGGCCGCACGCGGTGGCCGCAGGCGAGCGGTTCGCCTATGTCGGCGACCGTCTCAATCGCCGCGTAGTCCGCGTGAAACTCGGTTACGCCGCCGAGGAAATTTGCGAGGCGAGATGACCGCGGGAGTGGCTGGAGTCGTGGGTTCGACCATCGGCCAAGCCGTGCCACGATCGGCCACAGTCATCGGAGCGCTTCCGCAACGGGCTGCTAAGCTTCCCCGCCACCGCGAATCATGTTGCATTGCACCCCGCGTTTCCTTTTCAAACCAACCTCAATCCCCAAACCAACCATGATCCATCCACGCATCCCCCGTCGTTCATTCATCAAGGGCATCGGCGCCATCACGGCGACCGGCATGTTCCCGAACCTCCTCCTCGCGCAGGGCGCGTCGAAGAAAGTCGCCATCGCCTGCATCGGCATCGACGGCAAGGGAGCCTCCGACGCGTCGGGCGTCGCGGAGAACAATGAGATCGTCGCCATCTGCGACGTGGACAGGGCCCGCCTCGCGAAATCGCAGGCGAAGTATCCGAACGCCACGGCGTTCACCGATTTCCGCAAGATGCTCGACGAAGTGAAGGGCATCGATGCCGTCACCGTCAGCACGCCGGACCACGCGCATTATCCCGCCGCGATGCACGCGCTCAGCCACGGCAAGCACGTCTTCATACAGAAGCCGCTCACGAACACGCTCTGGGAGTGCCGCCAGCTCCACCTCGGTGCGCGCAAGAAAGGCGTCATCACGCAGATGGGCAATCAGGGGCACACCTACGAGGACAACCGCACGGTGAAGGAATGGATCGCCGCCGGTGTCATCGGCAAGGTGAAGGAAGTCCACGTGTGGACGAACCGCCCCATCTGGCCGCAGGGAAAGAGCGCCATCGTCAAGCCTGATCAAAAGGCGCCCGATACGCTCGATTGGGAGCACTGGCTGGCTGCGACACCCGACGCGCCCTACTCGGATACGATCCATCCTTTCAAATGGCGCGGCTTCCTCGAATACGGCGCAGGCGCGTTCGGCGACATGGGCTGCCATCTCATCGATGCGCCATCGATGTCCCTCGGCCTCGGAGTGCCCAGCTTCATTACCGCCACGCAGGTGGATGACCTCACCGACATCGCCTGGCCGACCGGTTCGGTCGTGAAGATGGAATTCCCCGGCAACTCGCACGGCGACGTGACGCTCACCTGGTACGAAGGCAAGAAGCCCGATGGCTCGCCGTATCTGCCGACCTTCCCCGACATCATCGACATGAAGGAAGCGTTCAAGAACGACAAGAACCCCGACAAGAGCGGCGGTGTCACACCCGGCGGCTGGATGATCATCGGCACCGAGGGCATCATTTTGAACAAGAGCGACCAGGCGAAAGATCCGCAAATCTGGCCCAAGAAGCGCCGCGAGGAATTCCTCGCCCATCCGCCCGCGAAGTCCGAGCCACGCAGCCGCACTCCCGGCAATCCGCAGCAGGAATGGACCGAGTGCATCAAGGCCGGCAAGGAAGACCCGTGGATGAGCCAGTTCGACTACGCGTGCCCGCTCACCGAACTCACACTCATCGGCGGCCTCGCCATGCGCTTCCCCGGCAAGCGGCTCGAATGGGATTCCAAGGCGCTCAAGGTGAACAACCACGAAGCGGCGAACGCATTCATCAAGCGCAAGGCGTATCGCAAAGGCTACGAGTACTCCGCGGACAAGCTGTAAAGCGCAGGCGGCAGGCAAAACGGACATCCCGTGCGACTTGACCAGTGGCTGTGGGCCGTGCGCGTCTTCAGGACACGCACACTCGCCGCTGATGCGATCAAAGCAGGTCACGTCGAGGTAAACGGGCAGCCGTGCAAACCCGCGCGGGAAATCCATCCGGGCGAAACCGTCGTCGCCCGCGTGGGCATCCTCACGCGCACCGTCCGCTGCATCGCTGCGCCGCCATCGCGCGTCGGCGCAAAGCTCGTCGCGCAATTCGCCGAAGACCTCACCCCGCCCGAGGAATATGCAAAGCGCGCCGAGCCGAACTTTCTGCCACCCATGTTCCGCCCAAAAGGAACCGGCCGCCCCACCAAGCGCGACCGCCGCGATCTCGATGACTTGAAACGGTCCGATTGAGGTATTCTGCACCGGATTCGCGCCCGCGGGTGCGGCCACCGCTCATCGCGGGCATTCTCACGCCATGTTTTCCGTGCTCGAAAGTCCCTCATTCCGCGCGCGCGTCTCGCGCTTGAGCGTCGCGGAATACCACCAGCTCGGCGAATACAACGAGCGTGGCAAACGCACGGAACTCATCCGCGGGATCGTCCTCGAAAAAATCAGCAAGTCCCCCCTTCCCTGCACCATCGCTTCGATCCTCGATCACATCCTCGCACCGCTGGTGCCACAGCGCTTCTGTGTGCGGCGGTATGATCCCCTCACACTGCGTGATTCCGAACCCGAGCCGGACCTCGCCATCGTCGCTGGCACCCACGAGGATTTTTTTCACGCACATCCGACCACCGCCGCGCTCGCCATCGAAATCGCTGTCACCAATCCCGAAGACGACCGTGCGCTCGCCGAGATTTACGCCGAGGCCGGCATCGGCGAATACTGGGTCGTGCTGCCAAAGGAGCGCGCCATCGAAGCCTTCCGCCAGCCCGAGGGTTTCGCCTATCGCGAAGTGCGCCGCTACGAATTCGCGGACGAACTCGCGTGCAGCACCGTGCCCAGCGTGAAGTTCGCGCTATCGGAACTCTTCGCAGGCATCGCCCCGGCGGACGCGTAGTCCGTGCGCGAGAGTGGTTCACGGCCCGGAGGGCCAGCGGAAATTAGCCGGTGGTCGAGCGAGCGCAGCGAGCGAACACCACCGGATCGCGGTTGCAAAAAAACAACCGCCCCGGAGGTGGCGGCGGACTTCCGTGCGAACATTTTCCAGCGCCCTATCCGGGGCGCATTCCGTTTTTCCGGCGATCCGGTGGTGTTCGCTTCGCTCGACCACCGGCTAATTTCCGTGACGCCTCCGGCGTCGGGAAAGGCCGCGCACCATTTGTATTTTCCGCTCGTCACGCTTCAAAAAACTGATCGAAGCCCTTTGCACGCAGGCCGCGTTTCAATTCCTGATCCACAGTCCAAAGATTCGCATCAAGGTGAAGCGCGAGGGCCACGAATGGCGTGTCCTTCAGATCCACGCCGTCGCAGAGGCGGCGGGCCCGCATCCATGTTCCCATCGGGATCGCAGCCGCATCGATGAACTGGAGCGATTCGATCAGCTCGTTCAGCGCTTCGAGGACATTTTCCTCCCGCAATTTCGTCGCCTCCAGCAGCCGGGCGCTGTGCTTGAAAAGCTCCACGAAGAAAAGCGCGGTGCAAAGAAAACGGCTTCCGACGGGGACAGCAGCCGCAGCGCGAGATCGCCACAGCCCGCGGCCAGCGCGTTGAAGGCCACGTTCGTATCCACCACCACCCGCATCGGCTACCCTTGCGGCGGGGTGAATCGGTGCGCGTTCTTTTCCCACCAGCCGGCCTTCGATTCCTCGGCCAGCCGCATCGCCTCACCCTGCGACATCGCGCTGCCCGCCACGAGCGACGTGAAACGGAACGGGCGAAGGATCGCCTCGATCTGCGCCGGATCCATCTCGCCGCGCGGGATCGTCACGTGGATTTCTTTTTCCGTGGAATCAACAGTAATCATGGAAGCGGTCCTGTAACGCACGCCGCCTCCCGGCGCAACTCCACATGCTCCTCTCGTGCCTGCGGGTCAGCGTGTGTTCCGTCCACATCCGAGGCTGGCGAGGTGCTCCGCTACGAACTCGCGTGCAGCACCCGTGCCGGGCGTGAAGTTCGCGCTCTCGGAACTCTTCGCAGGCCTCACCCCGGAGGTGGCGGCGGAAATCTTGTGCGTACGTTTTCCCGCCCCCATCCGGGGCGCATTCCATTTTGTTCCGGCGATCCGGTGGTGTTCGCTTCGCTCGACCACGGGCTAATTTCCGTGACGCCTCCTGCGTCGGGAAACGCGTGGCGTTCTCCGAATTGAATCGGGGCTTCACAGAGCTGAGAACACGTACGAGGGCGACCGGCAACTGGTTGTCCACGAGCAGCCTCACGCCGCGGTGAGCACCGCGTGATCCGCTTGGCGCGCGGCGTAGAGGAGCGCGGCCTGGATGTCAGCCACTTCGAGGAAGGCGTAATCGGCGAGAATTTCCTCGTGCGAAGCACCCGCCGCGAGGAGTTCCAGCACATCCACCACGCGGAGACGCGTCCCGCGGATGCACGGGCGCCCGCCGCAATTGCCCGGGTCGATGGTGATACGGTCGAGGAGTGCCATGTGTTCACGCCTAGCCTGATTGGGATGGGAGACAAGAGCGTGCTTCCGCCAGCAGCACCGGCGCCCGGCGGGAAGTTCGCGCTCTCGGAACTCTTCGAACGCACGAGCGAGAACTTGGACAGCTTTGGATTTGGTGTTCTACTCGGCGCAGATGTTCGCCGTAACACCCAGTGTGCGACCTTGGTTCAGCGAAAGCACCGACTTGTTTTCGATCGTCGGCAACTGTGTCACGATTCTCGGATTCCTGATTAGTTGCGTGACCCTCTGGGTTGCATCTCGCGTGAAGCAGAAGGTGGCTCGTATCGAAAAGGAGTATGCGCTGCGGCTCCGCGTGACCGAATGGCGGAAGCAAATCGATGTTCATGCCACTGCACTGCTTGAAATCTACGGGGCGAGCCCATTTGTTCCGAACGACGCCAGTGAAGAACTCACTCGCATCGCAGCGTTCATCAAGATCACCGCGGCGCAATTGCCAGACGAATTGGAGCGCCTCGCTCGGCAAACCGTCGGAAAGATCACCGACGGATTACATGGCCGATGGTGGAAGAAAAAGAAGCCGCTCGATGACGCTCGCGTTTACGACTTTTATTTGAATCTGGTAGATTTGAGTGAACATTTGAAACACTCGGCAAGCAGAGCCGGACAAAAAAAACCGCGATGACCATCGAACAGAAAGCGAAGCAAACCGTCTCGAAGCTTCTCCAAAAGACGTTCAAAGGGGAATTGAAGTGGTCACGTGTCCGGGAGGTTGAACCCTTGGCTGCCGGAAGCAACGATGTCATCGATGCGGCATACACAACCGAATACTTGGGCACTCAATTTGCGCTTTGCAGGGTGAGATTCCAAACGAGCCCTGACGGTGAGACGTATTACTGGGATGAACGCTACGCTTTGATGATGATCGACAGCGATAGGCGACCGATATGGGAATTTCCGAACGAACCCGCCTTAACGCCTCTGTTCAAAAAAGTTCAACTGCAAGCCGAACGAGTCGAGGATCGTTTGGATAGATTTCTAGCGAGCTGAGAAGATCGGTTTCAGAAGCGTGAGGCTAATCCCCGTATCCGCCCGGATGCTTCACATGCCAGGCCCAGGCGCTGGCGATGATTTTTTCCACGTCCTGAAATTGCGGTTTCCAGCCGAGTTCGGCGCGGACTTTTTCCGAGCCGGCGATGAGGCGTGGCGGGTCGCCGGGGCGACGTGGCTTTTCGATGACGGCGATTTTCTGGCCGGTGACTTTTTCGCAGGTGGCGATGATTTCGCGGACGCTCGTGCCGCCGCCGGTGCCGAGGTTGTATTTGGCACTGTGCGGGGCGGTGAGGGCGAGCATGTGCGCCTGCGCGAGGTCGAGGATGTGGATGTAGTCGCGGATGCACGTGCCATCGGGCGTGGGGTAGTCGGTGCCGTAGATTTCGACGTGCGGCTTTTGGCCGAGGGCGACTTTGAGGACGTTCGGGATGAGGTGGGTTTCGATGCGGTGATCCTCGCCGAAGGTCTCGCTGGCGCCGGCGGCGTTGAAGTAGCGCAGCGCGACGTAGGTGAGGCCGTGGATTTCGGAATACCAGCGGAGGATTTGCTCGAAGATGAGTTTGCTCTCGCCGTAGGGGTTGATGGGTTTTTGCGGGAGCGTTTCATCAATCGGCATGCGCTCGGGGACGCCGAAGGTGGCGCAGGTGCTGGAGAAGACGAGGCGCTTGCAGCCGGCGTGAACCATGGCATCGAGGAGGTTGATGCCGCCATAGACGTTGTTGCGGAAATATTTCGAGGGGTTCGTCATGCTTTCGCCGACGAGGGCGTTGGCGGCGAAGTGCATGACGGCGTCGGGCTTTGTGGCTTCGAGGGCGTCCTCGATGTCGCTGCGCTGCTGAAGGTCGCCGGTGATGAGCATCGCGCGCGGATCGACGGCGGGGCGGTGGCCTTCGGTGAGGTTGTCAAAGACGGTGACGGTGTGGCCTGCGCTGATGAGTTGCTCGACGCAGATGCTGCCGATGTAGCCGGCGCCGCCGGTGACGAGGATTTTCATGAGGACGCGTGTCTAGCGGGGCGCGGGCGGGATGTGAAGCGGCTTGCTGCGGGGCGCGCTGACGAGTGGCGCGGCGCGGGGTGAATCGGTGCCGCGCGAAAAACAGCGGGTTCCAAGTTCCTGACTCCAATGCCTTTCGGAAATTCTGATCCGAACAGAAGGCGACGCACCGGCAATGGGGCAGGCGACTCGCCTGCCTCAGTCTCTTCCGGCGACTCGCCGGAAGAGGCAACGGTGGGGTTTTGTACCTCGGATGTGTTTCCCCCAGGGCAGCTCGTTCCTCTCGGCAGCCTCGGGCTTGAAGACGGGATCCTCCTGGGATTCCGATCGGAAATGACCAGGGTGAGATCCTCGGCGGATTGCGCCTTCAAGCCAAGGCGGACGCTGGCGAGGAACTGCTTCTGGGAAAGCTCGTTCTCGGCACAACGCCCATCGTTGCCTTCTTCCGGCGAGTCGCCGGAAGAGACTCAGGCAGGCGGGTCGCCTGCCCCACTGCCCACTGCCGGCTGCCGGAGGGTCGCCTCCTCTTTGGGGCGGAGTATCCGAAAGGCATTGAGGCTGGCTCGGAGATCTGACTGCGGCCCGCCACCGGCTTTCCAAATTCGGATGGCCCTGTTCGCCTCGCGCTGCCGCTGCGGGGCTGCACTCGGAACTCATGGCGCGGAAGAGTTGCTGCCGCCGCGGAGACCGCGATCGATGCAGGCGTCCCGCCGGGTGAAGGTTTGGCCGGCGAGGATGCGCGGCGCTTCATCTCACGGTGCCTTTTCCCCGCTGAGCCGCGGGAGGGCCTTGGGACGCCAGTCGGGTTTCGTGAAGCGCGAATTCGCGCGGTATTCGAGCAGCTTGCTGATGGGGGAAAGGATGACGCCGGGCAGACCCCGGGCGTTGATGCGGATGTCGTAGTCGATCTTGTCCTCGACCATCCAAATGCGCCCGTTGCCATACATCGAGAAGCCGTTGCCGGCGATGACGAGGTCCTTGTTGGTGATGATGCCATCGGCCATCGAAAAGGTCGCGGTGGCCTTGCGCGCGCGGCTGTAGCCTGTGCCGGGAACGACCTTGCTGAGGATTTCGCTGAGCGGCCCGAGAAACGGAATCGCGAAGACATTTCCCTCGGTGACGGACACGTCGCCCTCGCCGCGGATCGCGCGTGCCTCATCGCCCTTGCCACTGAAGATGCATGAGCCATCGAGTTTCCCCGCCGTTTCGTCCACGCCAAAGTACAGTTTCGCGATTTTCGCGAAGTCCACGCCCGCGAGCCGGATGGTTGCGGTGTGGCCGGGCTTTGCCTTCAGAATCGAGATGTCGCCCTCGGCGCCGATGCTGCCGCCGAAGAGTTCACCGCGCACATCGGTGAGCTTCAGCCGCTCATCGGTGAAGAAGAGGTTTCCCTTCAGCATGTCGAAGTGGAGATCCTTTTTGCAAAAGGTGTAGTCCATCCCGCCGGGCGCGTCGGCGATGACGGTGAGCTTCGTCTGCGTGCCGCCCTTGCGCGGGTCCAGCGTGCCGTCAATGCGCAGCAGCGGCGGTTTTTTTCCGAAGCGGTAGGGCTTGATGTCCTGCACGAGGTCCGGGTCGATCCACAGCGCGACCTCGGCGGGATGGACCGACGTTTTCACGCCTTTGATGTGGTAGAGGCCGGTCTTCAGATCCACCCTGAGGCTGCCTTTCCCGGAGCCCTCGGCGCGGTTCACTTCAAACGTGTCGAGTGAGAGCAGGCGGCCATCGAAGCGGAAGGTCGCCTCGGCGTTGCGGGCCTCGACGCCGCGGTAGATCGTGCGACCGAGCTTCAGGGCGCCGCTGGTCTCGCGTCCGTCGTAGCGGAAAGTGCTCTCCAGATTGCTGGCATCGATGCCGCGGATGGTCGTGCGCCCGAGCTTCACATCGCTGCTCATCACGCTGCCATTGTAGCGGAAGCTCACCTCGGCGCTGCTCGTGTCGCCGCCCTGGTAAGTGGTGCGGCCGAGCTTTACATCCCCGGCCGCCGAGAGCGTATCGAGGCCCGGCGCGGAGCCGCGAGCGCTGAGCGTGATGCGCGGCGGCTCGTGGAATTTCACCTGCGCGATCTTCGCACGGGTCTCGGGGCCGAACAGCGGCGCGAGGGTCTCCGGAGAGATATTGCTATCGAGGCCGAGGCGGAAGTCGCCGGCCCCGGCCTCGTCGTAGTCCTGCTGGGCGTTTCCGGTGAGCGTGCCGCCACCCGCCTGCCGCATCACGAAATCGCGCACTGCCCACCGGCGCCCATCCCAGGAGACATCGCCGTACATGCCATCGAAGGGGACATCGCCGAAGGTGAACTTCCCGAGCCGCACGTGACCGAGCACGTGAAATTGCGGGCTCGATGCGCCGGGCGCGGGCGCCCCGATTCGCGCGGTGAGATCCATCTGTGGCGCGGAACGCAACACGAGTTCCTTCGCGTACGAGACGTTCATCTCGCGGAGGAGTGCCGCCAGGTCGAGCCCCGATCGGATGCGCAATTCGCCGGTGCGCGACTTCGGCTCGAAGTTGCCCGAGGCCTGCAGCAGGCCCTTTGCATCCGCGGCGTCGAAGCGGGAAAGGACGACCATGTCATTCTGCCAGCTCGCCCCGACAGTGAGCGACGCGAGGGTGTACGCGCCGCGGCGGATCTTCTCGGCGATCAGATCCGCCTCGACGAGGATCTCGCCCGGCCGGCTGAGGTCGCCGCTGAAATGGACGTTCATCGCCGGCTGCGATCCTTCGAAGCGCAGCGTGCCCAATTCCCGCAAGATGGACGCCCAGAAGTCGGCCTTCGCGCCGCCCTGGTCCCGCGACAGCGTGAAGCCGGGAGGAATCACGAGGCTCCCGCTGGCAAGCACCCGCACGCCGAGCACCGTGGCTTCGAGTCGCGCCAGGTGGATCTGGTTCGGCGGAAAAAGGATCCGCGCGTTCAGCTTGTCCACACCGAGCCAGGCGCCGAACGGATCATCCGGGTCGAGCGGAATCCGGAGATTCGTGTCCACCAGTGTCAGCGCATCGAGAAACTGCTTTCCCTTTACCGCGTTGGCGTAGTTCGCCTCCACCACCATCTCGTTCATCTGCGCGACGACATGGGTGCGCGCCGGTCCGTCGAAGAACTTCACATCCTTCGCCACGAGCCCGCGGAACGGGCGCACGGTGAGCCGGGCGAAGGAAACTTCGACTCCCTGCTTGCGCATCTCCTCGACGACCCATTCGCGCCAGGACCGCGTCACCCCGCGGTTATACAGATAGCGTCCGCCGATCCCCGCCGTGAGCAGCAGGAGAAGAAATGTGATGTGCAGGAAACGGCGCACGGCGCGAGCATTCCGCGAAGTCCGCGGCATCGCCACCCATTTCTCCCGCCTGCTGTCGGCATCGGTCCCATGCCGGGTGCGAAATGACCGCCGCACGCAAAGCGCCGCGCCGCCGGCTTCGCTCGGTTCGGGGAATGATGCGCTCCTTTTCATCGGGGCACTGTCAGGTGCCAGTCGGGCGCATTGCGGAACCCGGCGCTCCGGCATACAAGGCGCGCCAATCGTTGATGAAAACCCGCGTGTTCCCTTCGCTCATCCCCGCCATCGTCATGTCCGTTCTCCTGCCCCCGGCCGCTCCTGCCGGCTTTCCTCCGACCGAAAAGAAACCCGTCTCCGACGAGTACCACGGCGTGAAAGTCACCGACGACTACCGCTGGCTGGAAGAGGCGGGTTCGCCAGCGGTGAAGGCATGGACCGGGACGCAGAACAAATACACGCGCGCCTTTCTCGACGCGCTGCCCGAGCGCGCGGCGATCGAGGCGCAGCTCACCGCGCTGTACGCAAAGGACACGCCGTCGCACGGCGGGCTGGTCTCGCGACCGGGCCGGCTCTTCGCGTTGAAATTCCAACCGCCCAGGCAGCAGCGCCTGCTCGTCACTCTGAAGTCGGCGGACGATCTTGCATCGGAGAAAATCGTCCTCGACCCGAATGAGATCCAGCCGAAGGGGCAGGTGGCGATGGACTGGTTCGTGCCGTCGCCGGACGGAAGGCTCATCGCCGTCTGCCTCTCCGAGCACGGCAGCGAGGATGGCACGCTGCACTTTTACGTCACAGACACGGGCGAACATCTGCCCGACCGCATCCCGCGCGTGCAATACCCGACCGGCGGCGGCGGCGCGGCATGGACGCCGGATGGGAAAGGGATCTTCTTCACGCGCTATCCGCACGCTGGCGAGAAGCCGGAGTCCGACGTGAATTTTTTCCAGCAGATCTATTTCCACACACTCGGCACGCCGGAGAGTGCGGACACGTACTCCGCCGGCCGCGAGTTTCCGCGCATCGCCGAGATCAATCTGGAGACATCCCGCGACAGCCGCTGGCTGCTCGCGGGCGTGGCCAATGGCGACGGCGGCGAATATGCCCACTACGTCCGCGACCTGAAGGCCGGCGACAGCGCTGAGTGGCGGCAGGTGACACGCTTCGAGGACGGCGTGAAGGAGGCCGCCATCGGCTGCGACGGCGCGACGCTCTACCTGCGTTCGGTGAAGGATGCGCCGCGCGGGAAAATCCTGCGCCTCCCGCTCGACGGCTCCAAGGCGCCCGCGGACGCCGAGCTATTCCTGCCCGAGGGCAGCGCCGTAATCGAGGGAGTGGTGCCCACGGCTTCGTTTGTCTTCGTCTCCGAACTCATCGGTGGGCCGTCACAAGTCCGCCGTTTCGATCTTGCAGGAAAAAACGTGCGCGACATCCCGGTGCCCGGCGCATTCGGCGTCGCGCAGCTCCTCGCGCTGGAGGATCGCCCGGACGATGACCGCGTGCTTCTCCGCAAGACGGCCTTCATCACACCACCCGCGTGGCTCCTCCACGATCCCGCCGGGGCCGAAGGCTTGGGCTCGCTGAAAAGGACTGCGCTTTTCAACACGGCACCGGTGGATTTCGGCGACATCGAAACGGTGCTGGATCATGCCACATCCAAGGACGGCACAAAGGTCCCCATGTATATCCTCCGCCGCAAGGGCACGAAGCTCGACGGCTCGAATCCGACGCTCCTTTACGCCTACGGCGGCTACGGCATCAGCATGCGGCCGCGGTTTGATTTCGAGCGCCGGCTGTGGTTCGACCGCGGCGGCGTGTATGTCGTCGCGAACATCCGCGGCGGCGGCGAATTCGGCGAGGAGTGGCATCTCGCGGGCAATCTCACGAAGAAGCAGAATGTCTTCGACGACTTCGCGGCGTGCGCGCGGCATCTTATCGGGCGCGGCTACACGAAGCCGGAGAAGCTCGCCGTCGAGGGCGGCAGCAATGGCGGCCTGCTCATGGGTGCATTCCTCACGCAGAACCCCGGCCTCGCCCGCGCCGTCGTCGCGCATGTCGGCATCTACGACATGCTGCGCGTGGAACTCGATCCGAACGGCGCATTCAACGTGACCGAATTCGGCACCGTGAAAGACCCCGCGCAATTCCAGGCGCTGCACGCGTACTCGCCGTATCACCACGTGACCGACGGCGAAAAATATCCCGCCGTCTTTTTCCTCGC
>Ga0105046_10001698_pt1 | contig 34073 bp, 30 predicted proteins | sample MAT03_FD_78385 | JGI IMG/M metagenome (GOLD analysis project Ga0105046, IMG submission 78385) | Freshwater microbial communities from Lake Fryxell liftoff mats and glacier meltwater in Antarctica - MAT-03 (megahit assembly) | ecosystem: Environmental > Aquatic > Freshwater > Ice > Liftoff... | reverse complement strand
GTCCTCGATGACGACGACGCGTGGGCCGGGTTTCTGCATGTCGTCCAAGGTGGTGGACAGTTGATTTCTGGGAAAGTCGATTGTTCCGCCGACGGGGAACCCTTTCGGGGAATGGTCGGATGGGATGAAAGCCGGGTAACGTCGACGCGATGAGTGATACAGCGTTTTTGGAGAGGAGGCGGGTTCGGAGTTCCGACCCTCGAACGGGTGGTACCGAAGGTGGCGCCGCGGGATCGATGGGGGGATCGGAGAATCGCGGGGTGACGTGGGCTGGGCTGAATGTGGCGCCGATTCGCATTCCGGTTACGCGGGCGAACCAGGCGGTTTTGCGGGAATTGCGGGCGCGTGAGCTGGCGTTGTGGGACGAGGAGACACCCGATGGGGATGGCGGGGTCCCGAATCGGGTGGAGCTTCCCCGTGAGGACCGGGAGTCGCAGGTGATCCTTCTGGTTTTGGGAGCAGCGGCGTTGGCGCTGTGGATTCAGGCGGCGACGGCCGCGGTCCGGTTTCTGGAAGGATGGGAGGCGTTTCGCGTGTGGGTGGCAGCGTTGCTGGGGTAGGGCCCAACGCATTCGAATTCGTGCATTGGGATCATGAACCGGGGCGCGAGGAGGATTCATGGCGGCCCTCACCCCTGCCCTCTCCCGGTGGGAGAGGGGGAAAACGCTCAGCGTGTTTTGGAGGGTGGAAGAGGGCATTCGCTGGATCGTGCGGCACCGTCGGCGCCGGGGGCGGGCACGACGGAGCGTGCCCCTTGGGAGAGGGGTTGGTGCTTAGTTCAGTCCCGGCTTCTGGCGGGTGAGGACGATCGGGCTTTCGGTGGAGAGCCATTGCCAGCCATCGGGTGCTGCGAGGCGGGTGGCGAGGGAATCAAAGCCGTTGGTGACGACAAGGGAGTAGGAGACGCCGTCGGCCCGTCGATTCGTGGTGATCGACGCCTGGATGGTGCCGAGCAGGGCGACCGAGGCAACGCCCACAAGGGTAACGACGTGGGCATGGAGATGACGAAGCAGAGGAATGGACTTCATGATTTCTTGGTACTCCTTCACCCATGGGAAGCGGGATTCCGGGGACGAAGGGATCAAAAAGGTTGCAGGTGGGGAACGGGGGATTTTTCTGGCACCCGGAGGGAGTCGGGCGTTGAGCTTGGAGCACTGCGGCAACTGGACGACTCGCCCATGGAAACACGTCGACTCGAGACGCTCTTCGCGAAGGCATTGGCCATGGGGCCAGGAGGGGAGCGTGACGCATTTCTGGAGGGAGCGTGCATGCCGCGAGAACGCGCGAGTTGGAGGGCGTCGGGAATGTCGAGGACCTGAAGGATGTTGAGGTAGTCGGAGGCGCCAATGAACGAAGCGTCGAGGGCTCGGAGTCGGGCATGGCGGATCTGGGGCAGGAAGAGCGACGCGAGAAGGGCGTTGACCGCCATCCGGCCTTCGGCGCGGAGCTCGATCGGAACCGAGCGATAGGCACCGTGATTCAGGGCGGTCGCCGCGTTGAGAATGTCCCAGACACGCATGCCGTCGAGGGTCTGGCCGAGGAGCATGAAGCGGCGCCGGATCTGGACCTGCTTGCGTTCGTCCCCGGACCATGAGTGGGCGCCCAGGCCGCGTGGCGCGAACCACGCGAGAGCAGTTCCCGGTGTGAGTTCCCCGGCAAAGCTGGCGGGCCCGTGATGGAGAAGGAGCCTGCGACGCTCCTCCCCTTCGGCATGATCGACGATGCGAAGGATGATGCGTTCCGGGGTTTGGCGTTCCCGGGTGAGCAGGTGCAGCTCAAGGGGGACGTCCGGTTGGCTCTCGAAGGACCACGAGGTGAGCAGCAGGTCTGCGTCACGGCGTTCCTGGATAAGCTGAAGCTCCGTTATGGGGGAGCGATCCGGCCATCCGGCGAACGTGCGCCGTTTGAGGCGGGCGAGGGTGGCGTCGGGGTCGGAGGCGGTTGCGGGCGGTCGGGACGCGGGCGTCGTGGCGGGCCCGAACCATTCGGCGGCGGTGGTGTTGCGTTGATTGCTGGGCAGATCACCGAAGACGCGGAGTTCGAGCGGGGAGAAGTAGCGCGTGGCGGCGTCGGAAATGAGCGGGTCTTCGCCTTTCAAATGTTGGTTGAACCAGCGGAAGACGGGCACTTGAAGATCCTGGGTGTCCTTGTGTTCACCCGGGCCGACGACGAGGCCGAGGTTTGTGGCGGCATTGTGGAGTCGGTAGATCTCCCGGGTGGCGGCGTGGATGCGCTGGACGCCGTCGAGGGGGAAGATGCTGTCGGCATCGGTGTTGACGATGAGCAGTGGGCGGGGTGCGAGGAGAGCGGCATGGCGGGCAAAATCCCAGCGGAAGGTGTTCACGAAGAACATGCAGTCGCAGTGACCTTCGACCACGCCGTCCACGACGTGATTCTGCAGGTCGGTGATCCCGGCGACGGGCGCCGCGACGCGGATGCGGTGGTCGAGGGCGGCGATGGTCCAGGAATAACTCCCGCCGCCGCTGCGGCCGGTGACGCCGATGCGGGAGCCATTCACTTCGGGACGCGAGACAAGGTAATCGATGGCCCGGATGCCGTTCCAGGCTTCGACACCGGCTGGGGTGTAGCCGCGGCTGTTCCATCACCATTGACCGAGCCGATGCGTGCCATGATGGAAGCCCTCGATCTCGCCGAGTTGGAGGGTGTCGATGAGCAGGCAGATGTAGCCATGTTGGGCGAACCAGACGCCGTGGTGCTGGTAGCCGGTCTTGTTGCCGCAGCTGACGCCGTTGGTAACAACGCGGGCGTGGCCACAGACATACAGGACGGCGGGGAGCGGGGCGGACTGGGCTTTGGGCCGGTAGAGATTCGCGGTGACGTACAGGCCAGGTTGCGACTGGAAATGAAGCTTTTCGACGACGATACCGGGTCCTTCCAGTTGGCCGGTGACAACGGGCTTCAGGTCGGTGCGCTCGGGTAACGGGAGGAGGCCGAGCATGTCCTGGAGTTCCTCACGGACGGTTTCGCGCTTCGCCTGCCAGTCGGCGAGGGAGGTGGAGCGGAGGGCGGAGGATTCGGCTACACGCGCGGTTTCGGCGCGGAAATAGTGGGTGAGGGATTGGTGGGCGGAAGTGGGTTCGGCGGCGGCGGTACCGGGAGCGAAGACGGCGAGGAAGGCGAAGAGGGATGTCAGAAGAATGAACATAATAGGGGACGATCCCTTCATGGCGGCGGATTGGGACCCTGAAACTTGGGAGGTGCGTCGCCTACAACACGACTTCGGTGCCGATGCCGGCGTTGGTGAAAATCTCGAGCAGGACGGAATGTGGAACGCGGCCGTCGACGAAGGAGACCTTGTCGACGCCGGCCTGGATGGCGACGACGGCGGAGTCGACTTTGGGGATCATGCCCTTATCGATGATGCCGGCTAGCTTGAGTTGGGTGACCTCGGCGGTGCGTAGGTGGGAGATGACGGTGGCCGGGTCCTTGGGGTCGCGGAGGAGACCGGGCACGTCCGACATGAAGACCAGGCGTTTGGCCTTGAGGGCGATGGCGGTCATCGCGGCGGCGACGTCGGCGTTGCAATTGTAGAGGTGTCCGTCGAAGCCGCGGGCCGTGGGGCTGATCACGGGCGTGATGCCCTGGGCGATGCAGTCGAGCAGGGGCGCGATGTTGACCTCGACGACTTCGCCGACAAAGCCGAGGTCGAGGGGTTGGCCGTCCGGGCCAGGAACGTCAATGCGGCGTGCGCGGAAGATGTCCGGGCCGGCGAAACCTCGGGCGAGGCCGCCGAGCTTGTTGATGGTGGAGACGATCTCCGGGTTGATTTCGTGGGAGAGAACGTTGTTGGCGATTTGGACGGTTTTTTCGTCGGTGACGCGCTGGCCCTGGACAAAGCGGGCTTGGAGGCCGGCTTTCTCCATGGCGCGCGTGATCGCTTTACCGCCGCCGTGGACGACGATGGGATTGATTTCGACGGCTTCAAGGAAGACGACGTCGCGGGCGACCCCGGTCCGGATGACGGGGTCGGGGGAGTCCATGAACGAGCCGCCGTATTTGACGACGAACGTGGCGCCGTTGAAGCGCTGAAAGAACGGCAGGGCTTCGAGCAGCGTGGTGGCCTTGGCGATCAGATCTTGCACGGCCCGATGAAACCGGTTGGAGGCTCGGGGATCAACCGCCGAGGGTCGTCGGGTCGGCGACGTTGCCCTTGTTGAAGTCCACGTATTCCTCGGTGAGATCGGCGGCGTAGAGAATGGCGTTACCTTTGCCGAGGTTGAGCCGGATGTGCAGGTCGAATTCGTCCGGGGCGACGGCTTTGCAGAGGTCGGGGAAGGTGGCCTTGGTGGGCTGGCCGCGCCGGAGGCTCCACAGGATCCTCTTACTGCCAGGGGCGGAGTACCCGATGTCGACCTTGTCTTCAATAACGGTGGCGGGGCTGTAGCCGAGGGCATCGATGATGCGGCCCCAGTTGGGGTCGCCGCCGTGCCAGCTTGTTTTCACGAGCGGGCTGTTGCCGACGCTCCGGGCGGCGGCATCGGCGTCGGCATGGCTGCGGGCGCCGTCGACGCGGACAGTGACGACGCGGTGAACGCCTTCGCCATCGCGGACGATCATGTAGGCGAGTTGGAGGCAGACGTGATTGAGAGCGGCCTGGAAGGTGCGGCGGGCGGCGGCGGTGGATTGGCGAAGGGCGGCGCGGGTATTGCCGGCGAGACCGTTGGCGAGCAGGAGCACGGTATCGTTGGTGCTCATGTCACCGTCGACGGTGATGCGGTTGAAGCTGAGGGCGACGGCCTCTTCGAGCATGGGCTGGAGGATGCGGGCGTCGATGTTGGCGTCGGTGGTGAGGAACGCGAGCATGGTGGCATGCAGGCCCTGGGGCACGGCGGCGGGGCGGGCGCCGGTGGCGGACATGCCGGGTTGGATCATGCCTGCACCCTTGCACATGCCGCCGAGGCGGACATTGCGGCCGTCGAGTTTGAACTCGATGGCGACCTGTTTGGGCTGGGTGTCGCTGGTCATGATGGCCTCGGCGGCGTGGGCGGCATGCTCGGGGGTACGGCCGAGGAGCGGAGCGGCTTTGGCGATTCCGGCGCGGATATTGTCCATGGGCATGGCCACGCCGATACGGCCGGTGGATCCGACGAGGACGTGTTCCGGTTTGAGCCCGAGGATCTTGGCGGCGACGGCGGTCATATCTCGGGCGTCACGGAGGCCGGGGCGGCCGGTGCAGGCGTTGGCGTTTCCGGAATTGACGACGACGGCCTGGGCAGTGCCTTTGCGAACGCGCTCGACGCAGAGTTTGACGGGTGCGGCGCAGACCTGGTTGGTGGTGAAGAGGCCGGCGACGGTGCAGGGTGCCTCGGACACGATGAGAGTGAGATCGCGTTTCTGGCCTTTGTCGGAGCCTTTGCCGGTACCGAGACGTTTGATGTCACAGAAGACGCCCGCCGTGGTGAAGCCGAGTGGGGCGACGATGGAACCTTCGAGGTTACTGAAGCTGCGTTTCACGGGAATCGGGGAGTGAGGTGAATGTCAGGGGGAGTAGGGAGACGGTGGAGAGGGATCAAAAACCGGGGAGCCCTGGGCGACGAGGAATAGAGCTGAGGCGATCCGACCGTTGGGAGGTCCATCGCCAACGAGGCGAGCGACAACGGCGGGACTCAGTTTCTGCGGGTGCCGCTGCGTTCCTTGAGCCAGTCCCAATCGGTGGTGGGTTCGGCTGGGGTGCCGGTGGGGAGGGCGCCTTTCGTGGCGGTGACCAGGGTGGAGGCGGCGACCCAGCGATGGGTTTCGGCGTGGCCATCGGCGAACGAGAGGTTGGCGTTGTTGTTGTGGTAGGACGCGGGGAGGTTGCCCCACTTGGCGCCTTCGTCGAGTCGGTTCATGAAGAACCCGTCGTTGATGGTGTCGGGGTGTTCCTCGAGGAAAACGAAGGTCTGCGATGGGCGGGTGATATCGTTGGCGCGGAACGCCTGGATAAAGGCGGGGTTGAATCGGTTGGTCAGTTCGCCGGGGTCGCCCACGAGGGAGTTGATGGCGTAAGACCGGATGCGAGGGCCGACTTCAGACATCGAGCGATCCGACGGGCATTTGAAGAGGCGGGCGGCGCGGCCCGCGAAGGGGCCAAGGAGAGCATCGGTCAGGTAGAGGCTGTTGGTGTTGTCCTCGCTGGCGCCCCAGTCCATGACGTGATTGGCCCAGGTTTGGCGGAGGGCGCGGGTTTCACCGACGCCGTGGTTGTTGACCAGGCGGTCGTCGTTGTCGTCGGAGTAGAGGTTCCAGGCGAGGTGAAGCTGTTTGAGATTCACGGCGCAGGCGGCGGCCTGGGCACGGCTCTTGGCCTTGGAGAGGGCGGGGAGGAGAAGCGAGGCGAGAATCGCGATGATGGCGATGACCACCAGTAGCTCGATGAGCGTGAAGGCGCGGCGCGGATTGATGGCCAAGTGGGTCACAGGAGTCCGGTGGTTTCGGGGAAGTCGCAGAGCACGTTGAGGCTTTGGACGGCCTGTCCGCTGGCGCCTTTGACGATGTTGTCTACGGCGCTGAACACGAGAAGACGTCCGGTGCGAGGGTCGAGGCGCCAGGCGATTTCGACGAGATTGGTGCCGACGACATTCTTGGTATCGGGGAGGGCTTTGCCTTCGAGCACTCGGACGAACGGTTCGTTGGCGTAGGCGTCGCGGTAGCAGGCGGCGATGCGATCGGCGAGGTCGGCGGCCTCGGTGGGGTTATGGAAGGGCTGGGCCGGGGCGAAGTAGAGGGTGGTGTGGATCCCTCGATTCACCGGGACGAGATGCGGGGTGAACTGGAGGATGACGGGCTGTCCGGCGGCGAGAGAGAGCTGTTCCTCGATCTCGGAGAGGTGGCGGTGTTTGGGAACGCCATAGGCCCGGAGGCTTTCGTTGCACTCGCAAAAGAGATAGTCGACCTCGGCTTTGCGGCCGGCGCCGCTGACCCCCGAGAGCGAATCGGCTATGATGCCGGTGGGTTTGATCAGGCCGCCTCGAACGAGTGGGAGCGTGGGGAGGAGGATGCTGGTGGGGTAGCAGCCAGGGGAGGCGATCAGTGAGGCGCCACGGATCTGGTTTCGATAGACCTCGGGCAGCCCGTAGACAGCCTCGGCGAGGAGTTGAGGGGCTGGATGCTCGTGGTTGTAGAACTCGGCGTAGGTGGCGGCGCTGCGGAGGCGAAAATCGGCGCTGAGATCGATGACGGTGCAACCGGCAGCGAGCAGAGGGATGGCGAATTCGGCAGCGACACCATGCGGCAGGGCAAGGAAGACAATGTGGGCAGCGCGGACGAGTAGTTCGGGGTTCGGCTCGGAGAACCGGAGGAAGCGGGACGTCGGGTGGCTGGCGAACTTAGGGAAGATCTGGGCCACGGTCTGGCCAGCGTACTGGCGGGACGTGACGGCGGCGAGTTTGACGCGCGGATGATGGAGGAGGAGTCGGACGAGTTCCTCACCGGAGTAACCGGACGCGCCGACGATGGCGACGGGGATGGGGTCGGGGGAGGAAGTGGGCATGGCTGAAGAATGGAGGGTTGAAAGAAAAAAGCCCCGCTGGATGGCCAGCGGGGCGTCGGAAGCGGGAAACGATCAGCGTTTGCTGAACTGGAAGCGCTTACGGGCACCGGGCTGGCCGTACTTCTTGCGCTCGCGCATACGCGGGTCGCGGGTCAGGAGGCCTTCGGTGCGGAGGGGGGCCCTGAGATTGACGTCGGTTTCCAGGAGGGCCCGGGCGATGCCGAGGCTGACGGCGCCGGCTTGTCCGATGGGGCCGCCTCCGGCGACGCTGACACGGATGTCATACTTGCCGACGGACTGGGTCGCGGTCAGCGGCCGCAGGGCGACGGTGCGCAGGGTGTCCGTGGGGAAGTAATTCTCGAGAGCGCGACCGTTGATGGCGACCTTGCCGGTGCCGGTCACGATTCGGACGCGGGCGGTGGCGGTCTTTCGGCGGCCAGTCCGGACGACTTCGTTGGTCTTCGGATCGATCATGATGATGAGAGCGGTCTAGTGGCGGGGGTCAAGGTGGCCTGAATCAATGGGCCGGCGCAAGGACGGCGGGCTTCTGGGCTGCGTGCGGGTGTTCGGCTCCCGCGTACACCTTGAGTTTGGTGAGCAACTGGCGGCCGAGGCGGTTCTTTGGGATCATGCCTTTGACCGCGTGGTGGATAAGGTCTTCGGGTTGCTTGGCTCGGACCTGCGCCACGGAGCGGTACTTTTCGCCACCCTTCCAGCCCGAGTAGGACATGTAGTGCTTGGCGGTTTCTTTTTTACCCGTGAGACGCACCTTGGAGGCGTTGATGACGACGACAAAGTCGCCGGCGTCCAGGTGAGGGGTATAGATCGGCTTGTTCTTGCCGCGGAGAATGTCCGCGACTTGGACTGCCACGCGCCCGAGCACCGCGTCCGCGGCATTAATGATGTGCCAACGGCGCTGATCCTGAGCCTGTTTCGGCAGAAAAGTCTTCATGTCTTCCCAGAAAAAAGGGAGGCGAAAGCTACCAGCGGACCGCCCTCCGTCAACAGCCATTTCTGAACCGCGCCGGATTGCGGGTGCGGGGGGTGCCGGGAAGGGCCCTACGCCGTTGGCCGGTCGAGGCGCTGGCGGTGTTTTCTGTCGCGGAGCGACATCCGCAGGTTGTCAGGCGTTTCAACTCCCGGATGCCGCCTCCCGAAGGGTCTTCCCGTCGCAGAGCGACGGTTGAATAGGACGCCCGAGCTGAGTGCTCAGGCTGCGGCGCAGGTGAATTCAGCCCTGGGAGTGGAGCCAGTGGATTTTGACCTCTTTTTCCAACAAGTGGAATTCCGGATCGCCCGTGACGAGTCGGGTCTTCCGCTCCTTTGCGAGTGCGGCAGCAAACGCATGATTTCAAATTGGCGGCGCAGCCAAACAGGAATGACGACCTGACCCTTCGTCGTGAAGTGAACACTGTCTGTACGCGAATCGGCCGACATGAGCGAATTCTCGCGGAAACTTGTCGTACGGCTCACGCGATGGATTAGGCGCGCCTGGCAGAACCTGCGGGGGAACCTGCTCGCGCGGACGGGAGGTTGGGCTGGCGCCTTCGGGTTTTCTTCCCGGCCGTGGACGGGACCGCGAAATGGGCTCCCATCTGCTGGACTTCGGTCAGGGAGGTGACGCCCTCCCTAGCCTTGCTGAGGCCGTCTTCAACCACGGATTTCAGGCCACGCTGGCGAAGATGCGCACGCAGCGAGAGCTCGTCCGTGTGCTCCAGGATGAGTCGACAGTCCGACTCGCCTTTGTGCCAGATTTCGAACACGCCGATGCGCCCACGGTATCCAGTCCCCCGGCAGGCCTCGCAGGCACCCGGCTGCCAGGCTGTGGCCTGAGACGGCAACTGAAGCGAGTTCAGCCAAGTGCGGACCGAATTCGAAACCGGGCTCTCACGCCGACACTCGGGACAGAGGCGTCTCACCAGCCGTTGGTTGACCACAATCTGAAGCAACGTGGCAATCTGGTGATCCGGAATGTTCCAGTTTCGCAGCAGCGTCACCACTCCGGCCACATCCGGGCAATGCATCGTGCTCATGACGAAGTGGCCGCTGGAGGCGGCTTCGATGGTGATCTGCGCGGAAGCCTGGTCTCGCATCTCGCCGATCAGGAGGTAGTCAGGGTCCAGCCTGAGCATGGCACGCAACCCTGACGTGAATGTCGGCCCGTGCACCGTGTCCACCTGGATCTGAGTGATGCCGTCGAGGCGCAGACGCAGCCTCCAACCCTGACTGAACGGCTCAATGTGCACGTCCGTGATGCGGTTCTGAAGCGAGTCTTCAAACACCGCTCGCGCCAGCACCTCAAGGGATTGCGAGCCCTCGGTGAGGGAGCCGGGCTTGAGCAACGCGTTGACACGCGGCGCCAGGGCAGGATTCAGCGTCGGTAACCAGCCGGTTCGATGTGGTGTTGTTTGCATAGCCGTAATCCCTGTTTCGAAGACCGCCGCTGCACCCATCGGTGTCCTCCCCACCGCACACGCCTGACTCGGTGGCATGACGAAGCCAGCGTCTGTTGGGCTCTTGTATTCGTTGGCTCAATACCACGTCCGCCAGGTCTTCAACACCGCAACTTTCGACGGCTGGCATCGGAACGGCGTCTTTTCGACCCGTTGGACCCGGCGTGCGACTTCTCCATCTGTTTTCTCGCCGCGATCCACTCGGCTCACCGCTTCTCCCGTCGCCGCGATCGCCAACCGCCCACCCACTCGCTTCGCCAGGTCCATCAACACTCGGGCGACAACCTCCACGCCGAAGCGCTCGGGCAGCTCGTCTAGCCGTTCGATAGAATGATGGCGATCCACCGGGTTAGGGTTCGGGCCGGTTGACGGCTTTGCCGAGGAACTGGATGTCGCGCAGTCCAGTCTTGCGGAACAGATCAGGGCCGGTCCCGGCGATCCCTGAAACTTCATCGAAATCGACCGTGAGCCGTAGGGCATTCAGATGGTCGCGCAGGCGGCGGGCATCTGGGAGGGAGGGAGAGCGTTCACCGGCGACAATTCGAAAGAGAACGAGCGGTCGGAGGGTGTCGGCGTGGCGGGTGAGGAGTCGGAAGGGTTCGGTTTGCGAGAAGAATTCCGGATTCGTGTTGAAGACGGACATCCAGGCGTCGGGAAAGCGGGAGGGGAGGGTGGCGAGGTCGGGGAGGATGGGGTTGTGGATGACGACTGCGCCAAACATCGGCGGGCTTGAGGCAGCATAGCGGAGCGCGCCAAAACCGCCCATGCCCCAGCCGTCCACGGCTCGGCGGGCGGGGGAGCCTCCCAACTTCCATCGGGATTCAATGTGGGGAATGACTTCCTGGGTGAGGATGCTTTCCGAGGGAACCCGGCCATCGGCGGAATCCATGAACCAACTGCCGCGCCCGCCGTAGAGCCAGACCCAGGCGAACGGCTGAGTTTCTCCGAGACGCAAGGCGACGTCGAGGTAGCCGGTGGTTTCGAGGTGCCGGCCTTCGTCCTCTTCCCGTCCGTGAAGGTGGAAGACGACCGGCCAGCCATCCTTGGGGGGCACGGCAGGCGCGGGGGGCAGGTAGAGAGAATAACCTACCGGACGTTCCAGAAGGGGACTGTAGACGACGTGGTGGCTGAGGCGGGGAGGAAGGGAGGCCGGCGGGTTGACCCAGGGACCATCGCGGTCGGAGGACTTGGCCATTCCCAGCCAGGAAACCGCGAACTCCAAACCGTCCAGCGCGAGGTGGGCGGGAAGCTGGGCGTTCTCCGGGAGAGGTTCGCGGGTTTCGGCCCATTCGACGGTGAGTCGGGCTTGGCGCAGGACCTCGCGGAGGGCCTGGTTCTCGGCGAGAAAAGGGTCCTGCTTACTGACGACTAACCGGAGACCGGTGCGGCCGCGGATCTGTTCCCGGTACCGTTGGGCGAGGAACGCCGGGTGATTGGTGGCGGCGCGATCGAACTGGGAGCCGAAGATTTCCTGAAAGTCATCGCGGAGGGCCGAATTCGTGGCCCACGCCTGGGCGGAATGGAACGTGCCGGAGTAGGACGCGGCCGAGCCGAACGTGTCCGAATGGGCGAGAGCGAAACGAATGGCTCCGAAGCCTCCCCGTCCGATGCCTTGAACCGCACGATTCTCGCGATCCGGCAGCGTTCGGAAGGCGCGATCCACGGCGGGGATCAATTCATGGAGGACGATGGTAGCGGCGGGTGTCCCGCCGGACGCGGCATCGGTGTAGAAGGACTCGGCTCCATAGCGGAGGTAAACAACGAAGAGGGGCGGGAGGACGCGGTCCAGGATGGCCTTGTGAACGAGCGAGGGCGGGAGGGCGACGCTGCTGGAGTCCACGGATCGGTTGGGCAGCCAGTAGAGGACGGGAAAGCGGTTGGTGTCGGCGGGTGAGTAGCCCGGGGGTGGCAACACCTCGAAGAGAACGTCGCGGCCGAGGATCCTGCTCTTGAAGGTGTGCGGCTCGGGTTGGGCGTTGGTGGTGGCCGCGGCATGGATTGGGACGACGGCGGTCCCGAAGACAAGGCCAACCCAGGCGAGAAGGGCCCAGATGGGGAGGGTGGGGGGGAAACTGTTGGGCGATAGCGGCATGCGCGTGAGCCTGGGCGTGGAATGCGGGCGGTCCGGGCCAGAACAGGGCGGTAGGGCGCGTTGCGTGAGATCGCAGTCCAGGACAGCCGACGACGCAGAACTCACGGATTCAACACGATTTTGCCGGAGAGTGTTCCGCGTTTGTCGACGGTGGATTCCTCCTGAAGGCGGTGGGCGAGGGCGGCATCGGCGAGGGGAAGGACTCGATCGATGCGCGGCTTGAGCTGGCCTTGAGCGAGCCAGCGGTTGATGTCGAGGGCGGCGGCGCGCTGTTCGTCGGGAGTGGCCGCGAACATCACGAAGCCGCGGACCGAGCAGCCCTTGACGTAGAACGGGCCCACCGGAAAGGGGGGGCGGGCGTCGCGACCGGCCATGAGGATGAAGCGACCGCGTGCGGCGAGGGCGGCAGTAGCGCGGTCGAAGTCAGGTTCGCGGGTGGTTTCCCACCAAACGTTCACCCCGGAAGGGGCGACCTTTTTGAGTTCGGCGAGCACATCCTGAGTGGCGTAATTGAAGGCGGCTTCGGCACCCAGATCACGGCAGGCCTGAACTTTCGCGTCGGTGCCGGCGGAGCAGAACACGCGGGCGCCCAGGGCGCGAGCCAACTGAATGACGGTGGAGCCAACGCCTCCGCTGCCTCCGTTGACGAAAAGCGTTTCGCCGCTGAGCAGTTGGGCTTCGCGCACGAGGCCGAGATGCGCGGTGATAGAAACGAGCGCGGCAGCGGCGGCCTGTTCATCGGTCACTCCATCGGGCAAAGGATACGCCCAGGCTTCATCGACGGCGATTTGTTCCGCGAAAGTGCCCTGTCGGCCGAGCAGACCCTGATTGCTGCCCCAGACTCGATCCCCGACCTTGAAGAGGCGCACCTCCGACCCGATGGCTTCGACGACACCGGCGAAGTCGCATCCGACGACGAAGGGTTTGGGGAGATCGACAGGGATGAGGCCCGATCGGATGTAGGTGTCGATGGGATTGACGGCGACGGCGCGCGTGTGGATGAGCAGTTGATTCGGTTGGGGGACGGGGGTTGGCAGGTCGCCGAACTGGATGGTTTCGGGGGGACCTGTGCGCTGGAGGAACGCGGCCTTCATGGCGCTGGACCTTGGATGACGTGTCGGGGAACAGCAACGGGGTTTCCGGGGGCAATCGCCGGCTCGCACTGGGAAGGATGGGCCGGTAGGATGGCGGTGATGAATCGAGAAGCGTGGTTGATGTTCCTCGGCCTGGCGGTGGCCAGTGCGGTGGGGGTCCTCGGCTTTGCCGCGTGGAAGAAGAACCAGGAACTTGGGACGGTTCAGCTTCAACTGGAGGAGGTGCGGAAAGCCGCAGACCAACGAGGCGCGCATCTGGCGGAGGCGGCCCATGCCTTGGATCTTGAGCGCAAGCGGGCGGCAGCGCTGGCCCAGGAGTTTTCAACCGTCACCAACACCCAGCAGCGGCTGGAATCCGAGATGCGTGCGGCGCTGCAGTCACGGGACATCGCGATTTCGGAACTCCAGGGAAAACTCACGGTCAACATTCTGGATCGCATTCTCTTTGATTCGGGCGAGGCAACCCTGAAGGCCGAGGGAACGCACGTCCTGGATCAGGTCGCGAAGGTTCTGGCCCGCTTCGAGTCCCGACAGGTTCAGGTGTTCGGACACACGGACAACATTCCGATTCGCCTCAAATTCCCCAGCAATTGGGAGCTTTCCACCGCCAGGGCGGTGTCGGCCGTGAGGTATTTGACCGAAAAGGCCGGGGTGGACCCGCGACGGCTCTCGGCGGTGGGGTGCGGCGAGTTTCAGCCCATCGCGGACAACGCGACCGGCGAAGGCCGGGCCAAGAACCGCCGAATCGCATTGGTTGTCCTGCCGGAGCAGTTCGCTCCGACCGATGTGGATCGCTCAGACACGAATGCGGCGTCGGCGATTCCCCCGATTCCCCTCGAGTCGTCAACGGCCAGGAAGGCGGTGCAGACAAATGCACCCCCGACCGACGTGGAGGGCGGAGCGGACCTTCCTTTGGCGCCGACCACGAACGAAATTCCGGCGACCGTGGAGCCGGCAGGCGCAGCGATCGTCGCACCGACGCCTTAGAGATGGCATGGGTTGTTGGCGGCCGAGCGCTTGGGCGCCAACAACTCATGTCATCTCTTAACCCATCGACCGGCGATTACGCCGTGATGGTGCGTTCGTCCTCCTTGCCCACGGCGGCGGCAAGGTCTTGCTCGTGCTTGGCGCGGGCGGAATCGATGTCGTATTTGTCGTTGTCCGGATGCGACGGATTGAGCGGCGAGATGTCGCGCAGCCTTTGGATGATGGGTGGCAGGTGCTGGAGCAGGTAGTCGACGTCGTCGTCGGTGTTGTAGATGCCCAGGCTGAAACGGACGCAGCCGCGTGCCCGCATGGGGGTCAGGCCCATCGCCATCAGGACATGGGAGGGGTCCAACGAACCGGTGGTGCAGGCGGAACCGCTGGAGGCGCAGATGCCGACCTGGTCCAGCAGCATCAGGACCGCTTCGGCTTCGATGAACTCGAAGGCGATGTTCGAGGTGTTCGGCAGGCGGTTCTCGCGGTCGCCATTGACGAATGTGTTCGGGATCGACTTGAGGATGGTGGATTCGAGGCGGTCCCGGAGTTTTCGAACGCGCGCGTACTCGGTTGAGAAATGGGCAGTGGCCATCTCGGCGGCTTTGCCGAAGGCGATGATGTGCGGGACGTTCTCGGTGCCGCCGCGGCGACCGCGTTCCTGGTGGCCTCCGATGACGTAAGGTTGAAAGCGGGTGCGACGCTTCACGTAAAGCAGGCCGATGCCCTTGGGGGCGTAAAGCTTATGGGCGGACAGGGACAGGAAATCGACCCCGATGGCTTTCACGTCGATCTTCATCTTGCCAGGGGTCTGGACAGCATCGGTGTGGAAGAGAACCCCTTTGCTGCGGCAGATGGCGGCGATCTCCTCGATGGGGAACAGCACGCCGGTTTCGTTGTTGGCCCACATGGTCGACACGATGGCGGTGTCGGGGCGGATCGCCTTCTCAAGCAGATGCAGATCGAGGGAACCGTCGGAGTCGACGGGCAGGAACGTCACCTCGTGGCCCTGCTTCTGGAGAAACTCGCCGTAATTGATGTTGGCCGAGTGTTCGACCGCCGTGGTGATGACGTGGCGTTTGCCGGTTTGGGTGACGAGGGCGCTGTGAATTGCGGTATTGTTGCTCTCGGTTCCACAGCTGGTGAAGGTGATCTCCTTCGGCTCGGCATGGATGAGTTCCGCGATCTTCGTTCGGGCGCCCTCGACCGCTTTATGGACATCGGTGGCGATGCGGTAGGCACTGGAAGGATTCGCCCAGCCGTCACGAAGGAACGGGATCATCGCGTCGGCGACTTCGGGGGCGACCCGGGTGGTCGCGTTGTTGTCCAAATAGTAAAATCGCTCCTGGCTCATGGCATCTAGTACTTCCTTCCGGCATCCAAGAACCGGACTGAACTTGTCCGTTTCAGTCTATGGAAGGTCGGTAGGTCTGCAAGCGCTTCGGTAAGCGTGGCGGTTTTGAGCCGCCCCACCCAGCATTGGCTTGACCGAATCGGTCAAACGGTTGACACGGGCGGGAGTCGAGCGCAAGATTTAGTTAAGTAACCTGAGTAACTTAGTCATGAATACAGTCGAGACGGGTAAGGCCAAGTTGAACCACAATGAAGTGATCAAGGAGGCAGTGCCGACCCTGGCGGGGTCGATTGCGGCGACGCTGGCGGACCCGAAGGCGGATCGTTTTTCGGAGGATGACCAGCATTTCATCAAGTTTCATGGGATCTACCAGCAGGACGACCGGGACCTTCGCAAGACGGGGAAGAAGTACATCGTGATGGTGCGCGGACGGATTCCGGGCGGGGTGATGTCGTCGTCGCAATGGTGTGTTTTTGACGATCTGGCGGACCAGTACGGGAACAAAACGTTGCGGATCACGACCCGGCAGAGCATTCAATTTCACGGGGTGGTGCTTTCGGGCCTGGGGCTGTTGGTGAAGCGGATCAACCAATGTTTGCTGTCGACACTGGCTGCCTGCGGCGATGTGAACCGGAACGTTTTGGCGCCGCCTACGCCGGCGTACACGCGGGCGCGGGAGGAGGTCTTCGCGGACTGTGTGAGGGTGGCGGATGCGTTGACGCCGAAGACGCACGCCTACCATTCGATCTGGGTGGATGGGGTTCAGTTGGAGTTGAATGATCCGGCGAACAAGGACTTCGTGGATCCGCTCTATGGGAAGACGTATCTGCCGAGGAAATTCAAGACGGCCTTCGTGATTCCGCCTTTGAACGATCTGGATGTTTTGACCAACGATCTGGGGCTGATTGCGGTGGTCGAGGGGGATCGGTTGGTGGGGTACAACCTGGCCGTGGGTGGCGGGATGGGGAGGAGCCATGGGAACGAGGCGACCTACCCGCGAATGGCGGATGTGGTGGGTTTCTTTACCCCGGACAAGCTCATTCAGGTGGCTGAGGCGGTGCTTAAAGTCCATCGGGATTTCGGTGATCGGACGGATCGCAAGCACGCCCGACTGAAGTATGTCGTGCAGGAGCGGGGGGTGGACTGGACCCGGGCGCAGATTGAAGAACGGGCGGGCTTCCAGCTGGAGCCGGTGCGGCCGTTTAAGTTCACCAAGCAGGGCGACATGTATGGCTGGCATAGGCAGGTGGATGGGCGGTGGTTTCTAGGTTTGTGGGTGGAGAGCGGTCGGGTGAAAGACAACGGGCAGGGCCGCATGAAGGCGGCGCTTCGCAGGATCGCGGAGCGGTTCCCCGTGGAATTCAGGCTGACTGCCAATCAGAACGTCCTGGTGGCGAACGTGACGGAAGCGGATCGCCCGGCGGTGGCGACGATTCTCGCGGAGCACGGGGTAAAGACCGAGAACCAGGCGAGCGCGCTGCAGGGTGCGGCGCTATCGTGCCCGTCGATGCCGACCTGCGGACTGGGGTTGGCGGAGTCGGAACGGTATCTGCCGGGGTTGCTGACGCGGTTGGAAGGAGTTTGTGCGGAGGTCGGATTGGCCGGTGAAGAGATCATCATCCGCATGACGGGCTGTCCGAATGGCTGTTCCCGGCCGTATGCGGCCGAGTTGGGATTCGTGGGTAAGGCGCCGGGGCGCTATCAGATCTGGTTGGGAGGCAACGAAGGAAGCACGCGGGTGAACCGGTTGTGGAAGGACAACGTGAAGGACCCCGACATCGTGGGAGAATTGCGTCCGGTTTTGGCGCGGTACGCGAGTGATCGACAGCCGGGCGAGCGCTTTGGGGATTGGTCTGCCCGGGTGCTTTGGAACGAAGTTGGAGCCGCGGCTGTCTGACCGGTGGTCATGACAACAGCTTCCGGAAAGAAAAAGGGCCGGCTTCCAGTTCCGGCCCAGCAGGGGCGTCGCTCGTGGCGGATTCGCCGGCGTGGCGTTTCGGGATCAGCCGTTGAGGGCTTCGTAGACTTTGCCAACCATTTTTTCGTTGGGCTTGAGGGTTTTCGAGCCCTTCTGCCATTGGGCGGGGCAGGCTTCGTCCGGATGTTTGGCCAGGTAGGCATTGGCCTCCATCTTCCGGAGCAGTTCATCGGCATTGCGGCCGACGTTGTAGAAATTGATCTCCGACGAGACGAGCGTGCCGGCGGGATTGATGATGAAAGTCCCGCGCAAGGCGAGGCCGCTGCCGATATCATAAATGCCGAACAGGCGGCTCACCGTACCCGTGGGGTCGGCAGCCATGAGGTATGTGACGCCGGTGAGAAGGCGTTCGCTGTTGCGCCAGGCGAGGTGGCTGAATTTGGTGTCGGTGGACACCCCGATCACCTCGGCGCCGAGTTCCTTCAGCGCGACGTGTTTTTCGGCGAGATCGGCCAGTTCGGTGGGGCACACGAAGGTGAAATCGGCCGGGTAGAAGACCAGGACCGTCCATTTGCCCTCTTTTTTGAGGTCGGCGAGCGAGACTTTGCCGAACTCCCCCTCAGCGGGGTTGTAGGTTTCCATTTCGAAGTTGGGCACCGAGGTGCCGACGGAGACGACGTGTTGTTCTTGGGACATAGGCTTGGGGATTGGTTTCGCGGCCGGCACATCCGAAAGTGCATGGCGAGACGTGCGCCGAGCGCTGTGCTCGCGGTACCGACCCGAACCTGCGGCCGGAGCAATGACGTCAGACCTGCCTGGGGTCAAGTCATCGAATCCTTTCATGAGAGCTGATATCGATCTGAGCGTCCTCAATCGTGAACTGGCCGAACGGTCCCCGCTGGAAGTCGTCCAGTGGGCGGTCGGTCACGCCAATGGCCGGGCGATTGTTTCCACGAATTTCCGCCCCTTCGAGGCGGTGATCTTGCATCTGTGCGTGCAGGTGCAGCCCGACATTCCGGTGCTTTGGGTGGACCATGGTTACAATCGTCCCGCGACCTACCGGCATGCCGAGGATCTCCGTCGACGGCTGGGGCTGAATGTGAAGGCGTTTCTTCCGAAGATATCGGCGGCGCATCGTGACGCGGTGCATGGCACTCTCCCGGAACCCGATGAGGAGGAAAAGCTGAAGGAGTTCAGCACGCTGATGAAGTTGGAGCCATTTCAGCGCGGGATGCGGGAACTGGGGCCGTCGGTATGGATCACTGCCTTGCGCGAGGTTCAAAATCCGAATCGCGCCGGCCTGGATATTGTATCGGAGGATTCCAACTTTGGCTCGCTGAAGGTCAGTCCATTATTTCGTTGGAGCGATGCAGATTTGGAAGGGTACCTGAAGGCGCATGGGTTACCGAATGAGTGGGATTATTTCGATCTGGCGAAGGCCGACGAAAAACGTGAATGTGGCCTCCACGCTGCCTGGGGCGGGAAGGCCATCAATTCCCGTACGTGATCTTCGAAGAGCCAACGGTTTCTGGGTCCATTGATCCTGCATCGGCGTCCGCCACACCCATGTCGTCTTATCATCTCGATCATCTCCAGCATCTTGAAACCGAGGCGATCCACGTCATGCGTGAGGTGGCTTCCGAATTTGAGCGCCCGGCGCTGCTGTTTTCCGGCGGCAAGGATTCGATCTGCCTTCTGCGACTGGCGGAGAAGGCCTTCCGGCCGTCGGACCTGCCTATGCCGCTGCTGAACGTCGATACCGGGCATCACTTTCCGGAACTCAACGACTTTCGGGACCGCCGGGCGGCGCAACTGGGTTCTCGTCTGATCATTCGCAAGGTGGAAGACGCGATTGCCTCAGGGATCGCGGTTCCCACTCCTGGCGAAGTGAGTCGAAATCGGCTTCAAATCCCAACCTTGCTGGCGGCCATCGAGGAATTTCGATTCGACTGTGCCATCGGCGGAGCTCGTCGGGACGAAGAGAAGGCGCGGGCGAAGGAGCGTTTCTTCAGCTTCCGCGATGGGTTTGGCCAGTGGGACCCGAAGAATCAGCGGCCGGAGATCTGGAACGTCTACAACGGGCGCATCAATCCCGGGGAGCACATGCGGGTGTTTCCTCTTTCGAATTGGACCGAGATGGACGTGTGGGAATACGTCAAGCGCGAGTCGCTCGAAGTGCCCACCATCTACTTCAGTCATCGCCGCCAGTGCGTACGACGTGGGGGGCAGTGGCTGCCGGTCAACGAACTGCTGCCGCCAAAACCTAGCGAAGAGGTGCGCGACCTGGTGGTCCGGGTCCGGACGATCGGTGACATCATCTCCACCGGGATGGTGGAAAGCCCCGCGGATTCGGTGGACGACATCCTAGCGGAAATCGCCGCCGCCCGGGTGACCGAACGTGGATCGCGGGCCGACGACAAGTCGAGCGAGGCCGCGATGGAAGACCGCAAAAAGCAGGGATATTTCTGATGTGCCGCACGGTCCGTGGGCTTGAACCCCGGGCCGGGATGCCGATTTGACTCCATTCGATTTTCTTCGAGCGCATGCCTCCCACCCATTCTCATCCGGTCGAAATCCTGCGGTTCAACACATGCGGTTCGGTGGACGACGGTAAGTCGACGCTGATCGGTCGTCTTCTCTACGACTCCAAGTCCTTGATGGAGGATCAGATCGAAGCGCTTGAACGGTCGGCGGACATCACCGGCGGCGGACAGATCAATCTGGCGAATCTGACCGATGGCTTGCGCGCCGAGCGTGAGCAGGGGATCACGATCGACGTGGCGTACCGGTATTTCGCGACGCCGCGCCGGAAGTTCATCATCGCCGACACGCCGGGCCACATTCAGTACACCCGCAACATGGTCACGGGGGCGTCGACGGCGAACCTGTCGATTGTGCTGGTGGACGCCCGGAATGGGGTGACCGAGCAGAGCCGCCGGCACACCTGCATTGCGGCCCTGTTGGGGATCCCCCATCTGGTCGTTGCGATCAACAAGATGGATTTGGTGGACTGGGACGAAGACCGCTTCCTGGAGATTCGGGATGAATTCGAAGGATTTCTGCCGCGTCTCGATGGCATGCGGGATGTGAAATTCATCCCCATCAGTGCCCTCAACGGGGACAACGTGGTGGACGCCTCGTCACACACGCCCTGGTACCAAGGACCCGCCTTGCTCGGGCATCTGGAGACGGTCCACATCGCGAGCGACTGGGATTTGAGCCGATTCCGTTTTCCGGTGCAGTGGGTGAATCGCCCGAACAACCCGCGCGATCCGGCGCTGCATGATTTCCGCGGTTTGAGCGGCCAGATCGCGGCGGGAATCGTGCGCAAGGGCCAGCAGGTGCTGGTGCTTCCGAGCGGGGTCAAGACGCGGGTGAAGGAGATTTGGACCTATGATTGCTCGCTCGAGGAGGCGTTTTGTCCGCAGTCGGTGACGCTGGTTCTCGAGGACGACCTGGATGTGAGTCGGGGCGACATGTTGATTGGACCGTATCTCCTGCCGGGCATGGGCAATGAGGTTCGGGCTCGGGTGTGTTGGATGAATCCGAAGGCGCTGCAACGGGGGCGAAAGTGCTTCCTGAAGCACACCTCCAACATGGTCCAGGCGGTGGTGACCGGGATCGAAAGCCGTTTGGATATCCGAACCTTCGAGTCGGAGCCGGAACCGCCGGAACTGGCGATGAACGATCTCGGAGAGATCCGGCTTCGCACTTCCAAGCCGTTGGTCTACGACGGCTATCAGTCCAGTCGACTGACCGGTTCGTTCATCCTGATTGAGCAGGGGACGAACATGACCCTTGCCGCCGGAATGCTTCAGGCGCCGACGGAACTGGTGAAGCCGGACTACACCGATTTCGCGATCTGATCGGAAGCGTGCTGGAACGGGCCAACGGCTGGCGCAATCCCGAACCCATAACCCGGCGGGATTCCGGCAGTCGGGCCCACTCACCGCTACGGAATGACGACGGAACGAGCGGGTTGGATGGGCTCAATTTCGGGCACGGTATTGGTGGAAAACCGGACGTAGGGGAAACACTCGGGGACGTGGGAGTCCCAGACGTGGTGGGCGCTGAGGGCCCAACCGGCGGAGTCCCGGGCGGGGGCGGCTTCCTTGTAGGTATTGAAACGGGACAGATTGATGCGCCAGACGTCGCCATGCCTGGGTGGTAGCGATCGTCCGTCGGTGGCCAGCCACTTCATTCCGGCCCACGGAAACGCCAGTTCCACGGTCCAGCCGCGATCGCGGTCGGTATCGTTGTTGATCGTGCCATCAACAAACACCGCGGTTCGTTTGTCCGGGAAATGCCAATCGAAATGGCCGAGGCGTGGGCCTCGGGGATGGGTGGTGAATCCGACCCCGTTGAAGGGGCGAAGGTTGCTGCGGGCAAACTCGGTCGCCTTGGAGAATCCGGTGCGTTCCCAGGCTTCGTCCCAGATGAAGAAGACTTCGTAAGGCGTGTTGAAGGCGTTGAGTTCGAATTCGTAGTAGGCGTCGGGCCCGGCGATGAAGACTTCGATGTCGTTGTCTTCATAAATCGGTGAGTTCACCTGGGTGAACTTGGCGTGCACGAACGGTTCCTCGACTCGGATGCCGAGGTAGAGGTTCGTCTCATCCCAGACGAGGGTGGCGTGGGTGGCGTGAAGGGTCGGGCCGCCGGAGATCAGGTCCACGTAGCGAGGGGAGAGCGGAGCCTGGCGCCACACGGCTTCATCGAGTTGGCCATTGATCCTGGGGGCGACCAGGGTGCGGAGCGAGGTGTAGCGGACGAGGTCAAAATCGGCGCAGGGGTAGGCGGAATGAGTGTTGGTGGACTGAGCTGGAAGGCGGTGGGAGAGACCCACGAAGGCCAGGACGGCGAGAAACGACGTGAAACGGCGTGGCGATGCCATGGGCGCTGAGGGTGGGGAAGTCACGGGATGGTCAACAGCGAGAACTTCGGTCCGCAGTGGAAATCCTGGGTGCGCCAGAGAACAAAAAGCCCCGGGGCTTGTGGCGCCCGGGGCATGTCAGAACTGGAGGATCGGGAATCGCGATCGACCCGATCAGGACGGATTGATCTTCGGCTCGTCGGGTTCCGGCGAGGTCCCACCCGCCTCGGCGGAGGTCTCGGGTGGGGCGGGCGCGGCTTCCGCAGCGACCTCTTCCACCATCGGAGGTTCCGTCGCGGTTTCCGTTGAAGCGGCCTCGGACGGTGGAGTTACCGCGGAGACACCAATGTCGGCCGGGACTTCGCCGGACGCATCAGGTGCCGGTTCAGCCACCACCACCGCAGCGGCGGCGGCGGGAGCGGCGGCGGCGGGAGCGGCGGCCTGGGGCCTCGGGGGCCGGGGTGGCGGGGTGGGCCGGGGTGCCGGCTTCTTCGCCAGTTCAACGCGGCCGTTGGCGAACTCAATGACGTGGCCTTCGTGGATGAGCCAGTGCAGGTCACCGACGATCGCCGAAAGTTCGGGCGACGGCGGCGTCTCGGTGCCCTCGGCAACCGGGGGCGCATCGGCGGGGGGCAAATGCACGCCCATGGCTTCCAGGAGTTTGCGTCGGGTGCATTCCGGCGTGGCCTGGATGGTGTCGACGATGCGTTTGACGCCTTCGGAGACCGGGCTGGTTTCCATGTCGAGGAAGCGCGGGCGCGCCACAGCGACGTGGAGAACGGTCTTGTTGACCTTGAAGAAATGAAGGCCGCGGTGGGCGAAGTCGTCGCTCAACCGGGTCACGAGCTTCAAAGGGAAGCGCTGTTGGAGGTCGAACTCCCGACGGGCGAGCCGGCGGAGCGGCGGGGGCAGGGCTTCCCTGGCTGCCGGGGTCCGGACGATGTGGCTGAACTCCGGTTTGATGATGTTCGGGAGGTGGACCTGCCGGAAGTGCTGCTCGACGGCGTCTCGGCTGGCCAGTTTGAGCGGTTCGGGGAGGTTCAAGCAGACATACTCAAACTTGAAGCTCTGTTCCTCGATCCACTGTTTCACGACGGCTTCTTCGCGAATGATGCGGACCCGGGACTTGTACACGTCGAACGCAAGCCTAGAGAACCGCTCGGTGTGGAGACGCTGAAGCTTTGCCTGGTAGTCGTGCAGGTTGGGCGGGCCAAGAACGATGCCACTCATGCCGCACTGGGCGACAAAGGTGTACGTGCCCTTCGGCGGGTCCACGGCGATCTTCTCAGTCTGGTAAAACGTCCCGAAATGCTTGCTCAACACATGGCGGGTCGCATCGCCGTCCGACAACCAGACGGTGTCGTCCAGATTGCAGGTGAAGAACTGCCGGGGAGTGCCGTCCGCGTTGTTCCCGTGCGCCCGGAAGTGCAGCTGATAACGGTCGGGCCGCTTCAGGATGAGATGGGCGATGTCGAAGAGCGGGTAAGCCCTGCCGGTCTGCCGGATCTGGCGGGCGAGCGAATCGACACCCGTGGGGTCCGGGATCAGGTCGGCATTGATTCCCTCCGGCAAATCCTCCGGGGGTTCCGGGCGTCGGAAATCGCCACGATCACCGCCACGGCGATCGCCGGGACGGTCACCGCCGCGAGGTCGGCCGCCACCGCCACCGCCACCGCCGAAGCGTTGTTGGGGGCCGGAGGGACCTGGGCCGGAGGGACCTGTTGAGCCGCCGGGGCCGCCGGGGCCTCCTGATCCTCCTGATCCTCCTGATCCTCCTGGTCCGCCGGGACCTGGGGGCCTTCGAAATTCCGGTCGGCCGCCGGCCCCGCCCCCGCGGAAGTCACGGCGTGGACCGCCTGGGCCGCCTGGGCCGCGGCCTCGTGGCCCGCGGCGATCGCCGCCACCGGCGTCTTCGAAGTCAGCGTAACGGTTGGCCGTCTGGGGCTGACGCGCCCAGGCGGGTAACAGCTGGAGATCCAGATCCAGCTCGATTTCGGGCTTCTCGCTCATGATACAGCTAATCCCTATCGTTGAATCGGCAGGGGCCTGCATCGTTTGCTGCAGGGAGGGGCAGCTTGGCTGTTGGACCCTGGGCTTTGCAAGCATCCCGTTCAGTGTGTCCCGTTCAAGTGCATCCGGGGATGTTTTTTCAAGGGTCGGTGGCGGGCCTGAGAGGGTTTCTGGGTTGCGCCCGGGGGTTGGGCTCCGCTTAGCTGACGGGAGCAACGATTCAACTCAGACCAAGCCACCCAGGAAGAACGGAATCTCCCAATGTCGAGTATTGGCAAATTGATGAAGCAGGCGGCCCGCATCCAGAAGCAACTGGAAGCCAAGCAGGCCGAGTTGGCAGCCCGAACGATTGAGGCCACCAGTGGCGGCGGAGTGGTGAAGGTGGTGGTTCGGGGGGATGGAACCATCGCCTCCATCAAGATCGATCCCCAAGCCGCCAATCCAGCCGATGTCACGATGCTCGAGGATTTGGTCCTGACGGCGGCGAATAACGCCCTCGGCCAGGCCAAAGAACTTCAGAACGCGGAGATGGGTTCTGTGGCGGGCGGGCTTCAGTTGCCCGGCTTGATGTGACGAACCGCCTTCCCGAGCCCCTGGTGTCCCTGATTGCCGCTTTGAGCCGGCTGCCAGGGATCGGTCCGCGCTCGGCGGAACGCCTTGGATTGCACCTGGTCCAGACGGATCCGGCACTGGTGGCGCAATTGGCCAAGGCCCTTGTGGAGGCTCGGGAACGCATCCGAACCTGCGAGGAGTGCGGGGCCCTGACCGAGGTGAGCCCGTGCGGTTGGTGCACGGACGTCGGCCGCGATGCCACTTTGATGTGCGTGGTGGAACGGGCCACGGACATTCTGGTGTTGGAAAAGGCGGGCACTTTCCGTGGGCGCTATCACGTGCTGGGCGGCAGGCTCTCACCCGTGAACGGCGTGGGGCCCGAAGACCTGCGTTTGGGGGAATTGACTCGCCGTTTGGCGCGCGGCGAGGTGAAGGAACTGGTGTTGGCGCTGGGAACGGACGTGGAAGGCGACGCGACCGCCCACTATCTGGCGGAGCGTTTTGGGTCGCCGACGGTGACTGTGACCCAGTTGGCGGCGGGATTGCCGGCAGGCAGCGGTTTGGATTTCGCGGATGAGCTCACCTTGAGCCGAGCTCTGGAAGGTCGCCGACCGGTGTAGATCTCTGCTTCGTGCTTGTCGGGCGGTGGGAGAATCAGTCACAGAACCCGCGCGATGGCATGTTTACCCGAAGTGGTGGTGTTCGACCTGGGCAAGGTGCTGTTGGATTTCGACTATGGGATCGTGGTTGGGAAGTTGGCGTCGCGCGGTCGGTTGGCGGTGCCGCAACTGAAGCAGTTGTTGGTGGAATCGCCGTTGTTGCCTGCCTATGAACGCGGGGATTTGACCTCGAGACAGTTCTTCGAAGTGGTGCAGCGGGAGACGGGCTTCGACGGTAGTTTCGAGCAATTCTCCGGCTATTTCGGAAACATCTTCTCGCCCATCGCACCCATGGTCGCGTTGCAGGAGGAACTCCGGGCACACGGGGTACCGACCTTCATCTTCTCGAACACCAACGACCTGGCGATCGAGTACGTGCGGTGCACTTACCCGTTTTTTGCCGGGTTTGATGGGTATGTCCTCTCTTACGAGCACGGTTCCATGAAACCGGACGCGCCGTTGTATGAGGTCGTGGAGCGGGTGACGGGCCGGAAGGGAGGTTCGATTCTGTACCTGGACGACCGTGCGGAGAACGTCGAGGCGGGGATGTCACGGGGATGGCACGCGGTGATGCACACGGATCCCGTGGAATCGAGACAGCGGGTGCTGGCGGCGGGCCTCCTGGGGTAGGCGGCGCACGCGGGGTAGGACTCAGCGCTCGGGGAATTCGAAACCGACCTTGCCCTTCTCGCCGAGAACGAGGTGGGCGGAGAAATTCTTGCCGGTTTTTCGCGAGACAAAGCGCTCCAGCAGATCGGTACGACCTTCCTTGAGCAGCTTGACGGCCTGATCGCGGTCGAGCGGTTGTTCGAGAATGACCCGGCCTGCATGGAACTTGCAGGGGCGTTGTTCGCGCTGGCCGTTCTCGCAGACGTAGGTTTCCGGGCCTTCGAAGACCCGTCCCTTGCAGAGCGGGCAGGCTCCAATCTCGGGGAGGGTGGCGAAGTCGAGTTTGATGGCGGGCGCGGCGGCCTTCTTTTCGCGGGCGGCCTTGGGTTTGGCGGCGCGCGGCGCGAACTCGAAGCCTACCTTGCCGTCCTTGAGGACCAGGAACGCCTCAAATTTCCGGCCCGTTTTCTTGGAGACGAAGCCCTTGAGCAGCTCGGTTTTTCCCTCGGCCAGCAGCTTCTGCATCTGCGGAAGCTCGACGCTCTGCTGGAGGATGATCTTGGATGAACTGAAGTCGCAGGACTTGGTCGGCGGAACAGACTTCTCGCAGACGTATTTCATGCCGGTGTCGAAGACACTCGACCGGCATTTGGGGCAGCTACCCACCGGGGTTTGATTGGAGAAATCCGGAGGAGTGGCGCCTTCACCGGTGCCATCGCCCTCACCGGACCCTTCGCCAAAATCGAAGCCGGCTTTGAAGTCCGGGGCGGGCCCGAGCTTCATCATGGCGTCGAAAGGGCGGCCGAGTTTGCTGCGGAACCCACGCAGTGGGCCGACACGGCCCTGGGTGATGAGGTCTTCGACCTCATTGGGTTCGAACTGGCGTCCGAGGATGATCTTGTAGAGCGCCCAATCGCAATTGGGGCTTTGGCACTGGAAGGTCTTGTAGGTCTCGTGAATTTGGCCACCGCACCGGGGACAGCGGGTGGTGAGCTTGCCGAAATCGCCGGGAATGGTATCGAGCTCGTAGCTTTTGGCGCGGGTGACGATCTCCTGGGTGAGGCCGCGGATCTCGTTCATGAAAACGTCGCGCCGGAGCTGTCCACGTTCCATCTGCTTGAGCTTATGCTCCCATTCGCCGGTGAGTTCGGGCTTGGTGAGCGTCTCCACCCCGAGTCCGTTGAGCAGGACCATCAGGGAGAACGCCTTGGCGGTGGGCTGGAGCTCTTTGCCGTTCCGGAGAATGTAGTGATCCTCGATCAGGCCTTCGATGATCTGAGCCCGGGTGGCGGGGGTCCCGAGGCCCTTTTCGGCCATGGCTTCGCGGAGTTCATCGTCCTCGATGAGTTTGCCCGCGCCTTCCATGGCGGAGAGGAGGGTGGCTTCGTTGTAGCGCGGGGGCGGCTTGGTCTGGCTTTGCTTGACCTCGATGTTCTGGGTCGCGACCTGCTCACCGGATTGAACCGGGGTCATGACCGGGGTGTCGCCGTCGGACTGGATTTCCTTGCCGTAGATTTCGAGCCAGCCGGAGCGGACCAGGACCTTGCCGAAGGACTTGAAGGGTTCGCCTTCTACGCGGGTGATGCGGGTGGTTTCGAGGAACTCGGCAGCCGGGAAGAAAACCGCCAGGAAACGCCGGGTGACGAGGTCGTAGATCTTCTGTTCGGCTTCGCTGAGATTCTTCGGGGTCTCCGGGGTGGGGATGATCGCAAAGTGATCGCTGACCTTGGCGTTGTTGAAGACGCGGCGGTTGGCGGGGCGAACCCAGTGCTCGGTCAGGATGCGGCTTGCAAAGGGGCCGTAGGCGCCATCGCCGGCCAGGGCGTCGAGGCTCTTTTGGACCGTGGCCGGGTAATCCTCGGGCAGATGGCGGGAGTCGGTACGAGGGTAAGTGAGGGCCTTGTGTTTTTCATACAGGGCCTGGGCGAGCGAGAGGGTGGTTTTGGCGCTGAAGCCGAACCGGCCATTGGCCTCGCGCTGCAGCGAGGTTAGATCGAAGAGCAGCGGTGAGAGTTGGGTGGTGGGTTTGCTCTCTTCGGTGACGACGCCGGGTTTGCCCAGGCAAAGGTCGCGCAGGGCTTCGGCGCGGTGCTGGTCCCAAAGGCGTTCGGGTTTGAGGTCGGGATCGGCTTCCTTCCCATCGGCCCGCTGGAATTTTTCGTCCAACCAGCGGCCAGTGTAGGTGCCGGCGGTGGCCTGGAAGGTGGCGATGACCTCCCAGTAGTCGCGGACGACAAAGGCGCGGATCTTGTGTTCGCGTTCGACGACGATGGCGAGCGTGGGGGTCTGGACGCGGCCGACGGGGGTTTTGTTGAAGCCGCCGGACTTGTTGTTAAAGGCGGTCATCACCCGCGTGCCGTTGATGCCGACGAGCCAGTCGGCTTCGGCGCGGCAGCGGGAGGCGTCGGAGAGCGGCAGTAGGTCGCTGTCGCTCCGGAGCCGCACGAAGCCATCGCGGATGGCGGCGGGGGTCATGGACTGGAGCCAAAGCCGCTGGATGGGCTGTTTGGCGCCGGTATGGGCGACGATGTTACGGAAGATGAGTTCGCCTTCGCGCCCGGCGTCGCACGCATTGACCAGGCGGTCGACGTCCTTGCGTTTGATGAGTTTGACGAGGGTCTTGAGGCGGTGCTCGCTCTTCTCGATGGGGGCGAGGGTGAAGTGGGGCGGCAGGTGGGGCAGGGCGTTGAACGTCCACTTCCCCCGCTGCACCTCGAACTGCTCGGGAACGGCGAGTTCGAGGAGGTGACCCACCGCGGAGGACAGCACAAACTCGTCGCTCTCGTAGTGATCTTCGATCTTTTTAAATCCACCGAGTGCCCGGGCGATGTCGGTCGCGACGGACGGTTTCTCGGCGATGATGAGGGCCTTACCCATGACGAAAAGTGCGCGGCTTCTACACCATGCGCCACGCGGCGCGCAATGGTTTGGTGGAAATCGATTTCATCCCGGTGTCGGTTTTTGAGGTGTTTTCGGGGGCCGATTCAGGGGGTGGAAAGCCGGGATCGACGACGTTCACGGAGGATTTCGACGAAGGCTGGCAGGATGGAAATCACGATGATGGCCAGGATGACGACGGAGAAATTCTTCTTAACAAAGTCAAAGTTGCCGAAGAAGTAGCCCGCAACCGCACAAAGGACAACCCACAGGATCGCTCCCACCACGTTGTAGGCCATGAAATGCCGGTAGCTCATGTGCCCGGCGCCGGCCACGAACGGCGCGAACGTGCGGACGATTGGGACGAAGCGCGCGATGATAATGGTCTTGCCGCCGTACTTCTCGAAGAACGCGTGGGTGCGGTCCAGGTGCTCTTTCCTTACCAAGCGTGGAAACCGTTGCTGAAGTCCTTCGCCGCAGACGCGGCCGATCGTGTAATTGACCGTGTCGCCCAGAATGGCGGCCACGATCAGCAGACCCATGACCAGGAGGAGGTTGAGGCCGCCCGTCGCGGCAAGGGCGCCTGCGGCGAAAAGGAGGGAATCCCCGGGCAGGAAGGGCGTCACCACCAGGCCGGTCTCGCAGAAGATGATGAGGAACAGGATGCCGTAAACCCATGGGCCATAGTCCGTCACCATTTCCGCCAAGTGGCGGTTCAGGTGCAGCACGATGTCGAGAATCTGTCGGAGCGCTTCCACGGCGAGGGGAGATTGCGAGGATGTGAGCTCGGCGCCCACCAAAATTCCTCGACCGATGGGTGGGCGACGGATGATCCGTTGTCGGCGCTTGCCCCCATGCTACCCCGGTTGCTGCATGCATGGACCTTTTCGTTGGGTTCAGGGTGCGGGGATTCGCGCAAGTGGCGGCCGACCGGCAGTACTTCGAGGAGCGGACCCCGGGCGGGGGAGCGGTTCTGTTGGCACTCGTGGGGCATCTCTTTGTCGGGCCGCGGTTGCGGGCGGCAGCGGCCGCTGAGACGGGCGATCTGGAGTTGCGGTTGGACGGTGTGCGCTCCGAAGGCTTACGGATCGAACGTGCGGATCATCTCACCGGAGGTTGGGTCCCATGGGGCGTCTCCCCGTCCTGGACCGGAACTTCCACGGTGGTGCGAGTGCCGACGAATCCGCGCGAGCGGGGATTCTTCCGGGCGCGATGGCCGGAGTAGGAAGAGAGTTGAGTTTTGCTGCTGCCAAGGTCGGAAGATTTGCCTTCGATGGGTCGCATGTCGGATGCGCCGCGCGGGACAGTGACGTTTCTCTTCACGGATATCGTGGGGAGCACCCGGCTTTGGGAGCGGCATCCGGAGGCGATGGGGGAGGCCTTGCGGCGTCACGACGCGCTGATGCGGGAGGCATCCGCCAGGCACGAGGGGCATGTGTTCAAGACGGTGGGCGACGCATTCTGTGTAGCCTTTCCCACCCCGCGTCAGGCGCTGGCTGCCGCCATTCATGCCCAACGCCAGATAGCCGGCATGGACTGGGGCGCGCTGGGTTCCCTGGCCGTGCGCATGGGGATCCACAGCGGCACCGCCGAGCTGCGCGACAACGACTACTTTGGTGGAACGCTCAACAGGACCGCCCGGATCGAATCCGCGGCGCATGGTGGTCAGATCCTGCTTTCCCAGGTGACCCAAGGGCTGCTGGAGGACGACCGCCCGGAGCACACCGCCTTCAGGTCCCTGGGCAGCCACCGGCTGCGCAATCTGGATCGACCGGAGCACTTGTTTCAGGCAGTGGTGGCGGGGTTGGAACAGGATTTTCCCGCTCCCCGCAGTCTGGAAGTGCTTCCCAATAATCTGCCGATCCAGACCTCGAGCTTCGTCGGGCGCGAGCGCGAGATGGAAGAAGTGAAGGAACGGCTTCAGAAGTCGCGGTTACTGACTCTGCTGGGCACGGGGGGGACTGGAAAAACCAGGCTCTCCCTGGAGACGGGGGCGCAGTTGATCCAGGTCTTTGAGGACGGCGTCTGGCTGGTGGAACTCGCCATCATCTCCGAGCCCGGCCAGATCGTGGAAGCGGTGGCGGTGGCCGTGGGCGCTCAAGGGGAACCCGAGCGATCCCTGCGCGACACGGTGATTCATTTCCTCCGGTCCCGGAAGGTCCTGCTGCTGCTCGACAACTGCGAACACCTCCTCGCGCCGGTGGCGGCGTTGGTGGCCCAACTGCTCCGGGCTTGTCCCCACCTGAAGATCCTTGCGACCAGTCGCCACAGCCTGGGCGTCGCCGGGGAAGTCACCTACCCGGTGCCGCCTCTGCGCATGCTGGACGTGCGGTTGGTGGAACTGACCGGCCCGGACATCGTCGAGCGCCTTTCCCAGTACGAGGCGGTGAAGCTCTTCATCGAACGGGTTGCCGCGGTGCGTCCAGGCTTCGTCATCACCAATGCCAATGCGCCCGCATTGGCGGAGATTTGCAGTCGGCTCGATGGTATCCCGTTGGCCATCGAACTGGCCGCGGCACGCGCGCGGGTGCTGGAACTCGACCAGATTGCGGCCCGCCTGGACGACCGTTTCCGACTGCTCCGAGGCAACACCACCGGGCGCCTTCCGCATCAGCAGACCCTGGAGACGCTCATCGACTGGTCCCACGACCTGTTATCGGAATCGGAGCGGCTCTTGCTTCGGCGCATGGGTGTGTTCGTGGGTGGCCGGACGCTGATCGGACTTGAGACCGTCTGTTCCGGAGACGCCCTTGACGCGCTCGACATTCTGGATCTTCTGCAGCAGCTCATCGACAAATCCCTGGTGACGGTGGAGCGCGAAGCGGGCGCGGAACCGCGCTACACCCTGATCGAAACGGTATGGCATTACACACGCGCCAAACTCGACGGGTCGGGTGAGATGGAACGACTGAAGAATCGGCACCTGGCCTACTTCCTGGCATTCGCCGAGGATGCCGCGCCGCGCCTGGAAGGACCTTCGCAGAAGGAATGGCTCGATCGCTGTCAGCGCGAGATCTTCAACTTCCGGCATGCCTGGGAATGGTGCCTGCGGTCACGCCAGGCCGAGTTCGGTTTTCGTATGATCCGGGCCCTGTGCCGGTTCCTGGAGGTCCGGGGAAACCTGGAGGAATCGCTCCAAGTGGTGAACCGGGTGAACGAACTTCCCACTGAAGGCGTGGCTCCTGGAATCGTGGCCGAATTCCGGTTGGCTGCGGGCCGATTGGCGTGGGCGGCCGATCGCTATGCGCTGGCCCGGGAGCACGATCTGGAGGCGCAACGCCGATTCGAAGCGATGGGCGATGAGGTGGGATTTGCCCGGGCCGCAGCCCTCCTGTCGTATCTCGATCGCAGTGAAGGTCGGATCGACGAGGCAGAACGCCGATTGCAGCTCGCCTTGGCGGTGGCGCGCGAACGTCGGGTTCCCGCGCTGGAAGCGATGGCCCTCAGCGGGCTGGGCTCGATCGCGATGGAGCGGGATGACTTGGTACTGGCCCGCCAGCTCAAGGAATCGAGTTTGAAGATTTACCAGAGTATCGGGGATCTATGGATCGCGGCCCTGGTTCTCTGGGGGCTGACCCACGTCGTGGTGGAACAGAGGGATGCCGACCGGTGCCGAAGCGCCCTGGCGGAATGGACCCGGATCGCCCGCCATCTCGGCAATCGCTGGATGATTCCCTATTTGCTCGATCGTTACGCGGATATGGCACTGCTCCTGGGGCAGCCCGAGCGGGCCGCCCGTTGTCTGGGAGCCTCGGAATACTGGCGGGAACACAACAGCGAATCACTCACAGGCAAGGACTTGGAGAACCACTGTGATCTCGTGTCGCGACTTCAGGCCGCGCTGGAAGGCGCCGCATGGATGGCCGCCTGGGACGTCGGTCGCGTGGCGTCACCGTGGGAGTTGATGGAGGGGAAGGATGGGTGAGCGCTTCGCAGCGACTGACCCCGGATTCGCTCGATGAAAAGAAAGGACCCGTCGGTGAGGACGGGTCCCTTGGTTCTCCAGGAATTGTGGTGACGCGCAGGCGGCGACTAGCGACGGGACCGCTTCAGGATCTTGCGACCTGCCCCAAGCAGGGTAAGGGAGAGTGCCGTCAAGCCGAGGGTGCTGGTCGCGTCTGCAACCCGGTTGGGAGTTGGTTCCAGGGCTTCCGTGGTGCGGATGCCAAAAGTGAAGCCATGCCAGTTCTCAGGGGTCGGAACGGTCCAGGAGAACGTGGAGAATGTTCCCATGAACTGGATGGTTCCGTGGCCTTCGTTGCCGTTTAGAATGTCTCCCGGCTGCTGTTCCAAAGCGGTCGCGCTGCCGCCCCAGTACCCGGTCCCCTGGCTCACGATGGTGAAGGGGGAATCGAAGTCGTACTTGGTGTTGCTGCCTCCGCGGCCGAGGCTGACGATCGCCATGATGGGATCTTTGATCGGCGCGGAAAGGGTGACCTTGTACGTCTGATTCTGGCCGCCGATCAGCGCCACGATCTCGGTGCCCGGAGGAGAGTTCTCCACCTGAGCGCTGATGTAGGGCGTTGAGGGGTCCCAGTAGTTGATGCCGGCGCCCAGCTGGGCGAAGAAGAATGTCCCGGGCGAGTTATCGGGATTCACTGCCTGGAAATCGACGTTCACCGTCGAGAAATCCGGCAGCGTGATGACGCCCGATGCGGTACCGGCAGAAGGGTTGGCCGTGATCCAATCGGTGTAGTGATACTGCGCTGCCGATACGGTCGCTGTGGTCGCCAGGGTTGCGAGCGCTGCAATAGCCCAGGGAACGCGTGAGGAGGGTGTGTCTGACATGGTTGCGGTGGGTGTGCTTGGTTACGACAGGGGCGGTGCTCAATTTGAAATTGGCGCTCCCGCCCAGCTGGGAACGGAAAGCATTGAGCGTGCCGCAAGTAATCGCGGGTTTTGAGACTTTCACCCAATCCACGGATACGGAACATGTTAGGACTGTGCATCATCGGAGCGACCCGCTGTTCTGGACCGAAGAATCACGCCTGTGTGTAAAGTATTCCGTCGTTCAAGGCCGCGGTGGATGACGTTCGATGAAGCTGAATCGCGGCAGCGGTCGGTTCATCTTGCTTCACACCAATCGGATAGCCCATCGATGTGTGAATCCGATCC